>Ga0181524_10000254_pt1 | contig 64235 bp, 50 predicted proteins | sample PEATcosm2014_Bin_34_FD_119761 | JGI IMG/M metagenome (GOLD analysis project Ga0181524, IMG submission 119761) | Peatland microbial communities from MTU Mesocosm Facility, Houghton, MI, USA - PEATcosm2014_Bin05_60_metaG | ecosystem: Environmental > Terrestrial > Soil > Wetlands > Peat | place... | reverse complement strand
TGGTGTTCAAGGACTCTACGCCTTTTCTCAGATTTCGCTGAGAAAAGGAGGTTCGCCTTCGGCGAACAGCCCATGACGGCGACGGGCTGGTCGTTTGCGCAATGACCAACATGTTGGTATGTTCGCTTCGCCAAGGGGCTAGGCACCCGCCGGGAAAGAGCGTAATCTTGCCAGGAATGGTTTTGTGACGATGAGATCCCCTCGCCAAGCAGGCGGTTCGTTTGCGGCAGGTCTAATGCCCGCGGTTGCGTTTTTTGTGTGCCTATGCGCCGCCGTCGGCCCGGTGTCGGCCCAGAGCTGGGTGGCGGTGACTGCGCCAAGCAACAATATTGGGCCCATTGCCTGCTCGGCTGACGGCACCAATTTGGTCCTGGCAGGGGGCGGCTGGTTTTACCAGGGCGGCGTGCCCTATGTCTCTCACGACTCGGGGGCAACGTGGACGGCAGCAAATGTCCCGGTCGCACTGTGGGACGCGGTAGCGTCGTCGGCTGACGGGACCACGCTGTTGGCGAGGGAGTTCTTCGGCGCCCTTTACACCTCGAGCGACTCCGGGGCGACCTGGAAGCTAAACGACCTGACCAATGTGTCGACGGCGGTCACCTGCTCGGCCGACGGAACCAGGCTGTTTGCGCTGGCTTCCCTGACCAATCGGTCGCTGGACGCCATCTATGCCTCGACTGATTCGGGAGCGACCTGGGCCCCGGCGGCAGCGCCCGCGGGCGTGTGGGAGCAGCTTGCCTGCTCAGCCGATGGAACAAAGGTCGTCGCGGGCGAGGGCGCAAACGTCTGGGTCTCGACCAACTCCGGCGCCGCCTTTTGGCTGGCCTACACGCTCGCCCCTCCGTACATAGCGGCAGGGGACCAGACAACCTGTGCCAGCGTCGCCTGCTCCGCCGATGGAGCCAGGATGGCGGCTGGGAGCTATGCCGGTTATTACTACCCATGGGCCGGGGTTGCAACCTCGGGGGACTCTGGGGCGACGTGGGCATTCAGCACTAACGGCGTGGCCCTCGCGGAGTATATATGGCGGCTCGCCTACTCTGCCGACGGGAGCAGAATGGCGGCCTTGGGGGGCGGGGTCGGCCCTGTCGGTGGCATTCCCCTGTCGGAGTTGTTCTTGTCGGGCGACTCCGGCGCCACGTGGGACCTCGCGCCGCCGGGCGTGGCAGCCTGGACCGGCGTCGCCATGTCCGCGGACGGCTGCAAGCTGACGGGTGTGTCGGTGGGCGGCCTTTTCCCTGACTTCACTGCGCTGGTCGCTGGTCTGCAGACCACGCCGGCCCCTCTGCTCGGGATTACCGGGTCCAGCGGCGGCCTGGCCCTGTCCTGGACGGTGCCCTCGATGAGCTTCGTCTTGCAGCAGAACCCGAGCCCGGCGACGACAAACTGGACTGACGTTCCCGGCACACCGGCGCTTGACTACTCGATGCTGCGAAACCGGGTGACGGTCCCAGCGCCGGCAGGACAGATGTTCTACCGCCTCATATCGCAGTAGCGGAACCGATTTGGCGGGGACGCGGGGCCTCATTGTTCCGCTGGGGCCGGTTTCGCCCTCCCGCCTGCGACATAGCGTCCGCCAACCTCTTGTCTGTTAAGAGGGGTACGATTGTCTTCCAAGGCACTGCCTAATCCCTCTGTCAGGCCGATTAATAGTGTTGACCGGGTAGATGGTTCCGGCTAACCTGTGCCGTTGTTAGGCAACGATTCATGTTTGCGCAACTTAAAAGCCTGTTTTCCAACGACATCGGAATCGACCTGGGGACGGCCAACTCCCTGGTGTTCGTGCGGGACCGGGGGATTGTGCTGCGGGAACCGTCGGTGGTCGCAATCCAGGCAGGAACCACGAACGTCCTGGCCGTAGGCGAAGAAGCCAAACGGATGCTGGGGCGGACGCCCGGGAACATTGTTGCCATCCGGCCCATGAAGGACGGCGTGATCGCGGATTTCGAGATCACCGAAGCCATGCTGCGCCACTTCATTCAAAAGGTCCATCATCGGAAGCTGATCGCGCCACGGGTTGTCGTGGCGGTCCCTTCGGGGATAACCGAGGTGGAAAAGCGGGCGGTGAAGGACTCGGCGACACACGCCGGCGCGCGCGAGGTTTACCTGATCGAACAGCCGATGGCCTCGGCCATCGGCGTCGGGTTGCCCGTGCATGAGCCGGCAGGCAATATGATCGTGGATATCGGCGGGGGGACCTGCGAGATCGCAATTATCTCCCTGGCCGGAATTGTCTTCTGCCGGAGCCTGAGGGTAGGCGGAGACGAATTTGACGAAACAGTCGTTGCGCACATGAAACGGGCCTACAACCTGATGATAGGCGAACGCACAGCGGAGGAGATCAAGATCCGAATCGGCTCTGCCTTCCCGCTGGAGCAGGAACTGACAATGGAAGTGAAGGGACGCGATTTGAGCGCCGGGTTGCCCAAAACTCTGACCATCCGCTCCGAAGAGGTTCGCGAGGCCTTGCAGGAGCCGCTGTCCAGTATTTTGGAATCCGTCCGCATCACCCTGGAACGTTGCCCCCCGGAACTGTCTGCCGACCTGGTGGACCGTGGAATAGTCATGGCCGGGGGCGGCGCCTTGCTGCGGGGCATTGATCGGCTTGTGGCTGAGGAGACCGGTTTGCCGGTCCATATTGCCGACGACCCGCTCAGCGCCGTGGCCGAAGGCACCGGCCGGGTGTTGCAGGAGCTCCAATTTCTCAAGCGGGTCTCTTCCAATTCCAAGTAGGTTCCCTCCTATCATCACACCGAAGCGCGCCCTCCCGGCCGGCGGGATGGACCGCGGCGGTTCGCAGCGGGTCTGCCTGTTGGCGCCCGGCTCGGAGCCAGGCGGCTGAATCCATCCGATTCAGCCCCGGCAAAGTATATGCATTAGATGTTGAAACGTTCGTCATATATCATCGTGTGCCTGGTGGCGCTGCTGACACTGATTGTCCTGAATCTGCCCAGCCACGCCGGGGCGCGGGTCAAGGCGGGGCTCGGCAGTCTGTTCCTGCCCCTGCTTGGCCTGGCCGGCTCTGCCCAGCACTTGGCCGGCGCCACCCTCGACCGGGTCGTGCCCCGCCGCGAGCTGTTGCGGCAGAACGAGGCCCTGCGGCGGGAGAACCAGGAGCTTCGCTTTGAAAACATGGAGGCGAGGACCCTGGCGCGTGAGAATGCACAGTTGCGCCAACTGCTGGGCTGGCAGGCCCGGCAACCGCTCAAAATCAAACTCGCCGGCGTGGTCCTCCGCGACCCCTCCAATTGGTGGCGCAGCATCCAAATTGACCTCGGCAGCCGGGACGGCATGAGCACCAACCTGGCCGTCTTAAGCCCGCAGGGCGCCCTGGTCGGCCGCATTTCCTCCGTCGGTCTTACCCGCTCGCAGGTCCTGCTCCTGGGAGACCCCAATTGCCGCGTCGCCGCCCTGGTCGAAAACGAGAGCCGCGAAACCGGCGTGATCGGCGCCTCCGGGCCCACGGGCAGCCGATTCGTCGAGATCGGTTTCCTCTCCAAGAGCGCAGACCTGAAACCGGGCCAGCTCGTCAGAACCAGCGGCTTAGGCGGCATTTTCCCTAAGGACATCCTCATCGGCCAGGTCGTCGATACCCAGCCCATCGAGTACGGCTTCGGCGCCGTCGCGCGAGTCAAGCTGGCCGCCAATCTCAATGCCCTCGAGGAGGTCTGGGTAGTCGTGCAACAATGAACGGATTTAGAACATGAGCTGGGTCAATACAGTCCTTATCCTGGGCGCGGCCTTCCTGGCCGTGTTCTGGGAGGCGGCGTTCAGCGGCTTGCGCCGGCTCCTGGGAGCGCAACTCGATCTTCTGCCCCCGCTCATGGTCTATGCCGGTTTGTGCGCGGGCCTGCCGACGATCACCCTGCTGGCCGTTTGGGGCGGGCTCTGCCTGGATTCGCTCTCCGCCAGCCCGCTGGGAATCAGCATCGCCCCGCTGTTCGTCGCCGGCCTGGCGGTTTATTCGAGCCGCGAACTGGTCTTGCGGGACCAGACCCTTGCGCAGGTCGTTCTGGGCCTGGCCGCCGGCGCAGGAGTTCCGCTGCTGACCTTGCTGCTCCTGCTGACCACCGGCCACAAGCCGCTGCTGGGCTGGGGCACGCTCTGGCAACTGGCGGTCACCAGCGCCGGGAGCGCCCTCATTACGCCGCTTTGTTTTATCCTCTTTGACTGGCTGCGCCGCTCGCTGGAGCACGCCCCGGCCCCCGAATCCAGCTTCCGGGCCGACCGCGAAATCCACCGGGGGACGGGAGTGACATGAACAACCGGGTGATGGAATAATCCTGCGCCGATGCTGATCTTCGACCAATTAAGAAAAGACGACCCCCAACTGCGGACGGTGGCGCTGGTGGTTTCGGGCGGCTTGGGGGTATTGTTGGCGGGACTGTGGTGGGTCCAGGTCGTGTCTGCCAGGGACTACGAGGATTCCCTCGAGACCCAATCCTACCGCACGGTCCGTATTCCCGCAGTCCGGGGAAAAATCCTGGACCGCAACGGCCAGGTGCTGGCTGAAAACCGGCCCATCTACAACATCAGCCTCTACCTGGAGGAACTCATCAAACCCTTCAGTGCCGCCGAAGGCAGGGCACTGGCCCGCGCCAAGGCCCAGACCAGGCAGCGCATCGACCTCGAGCAGAAGGCGCTCAAACGCAGGTTGACAAAGGAGGAGCGCAAGCGCCTTGCCCTCACGGGCGAAGAGAGGGAACGGCTCCGCATGGAGGCCCGCTGGCTGGTGGCCAGCAACGTGGTCGCCCAAGTGAGCCGGAAACTGGGCCAGCCCCTCTCCCTGGACGTCACCAACTTCGAACGGCACTATAAGACATGCCTGGCCCTGCCCTGCCCGGTCCTGTGCAGTCTCACCTCGACCCAAATCGCGCTCTTCGAGGAGCAATGCAGCGGCATCCCCGGCGTCGACGTTGAGATTCAGTCCATCCGCGTCTATCCCTGCACGAACTCGGCCGGGCACGTGCTGGGCTATTTGCGGCGCGATGACAGTTCGCTGGAAGGAGAAGACGCCTTCTTCTCCTATCGCTTGCCCGACTATCGCGGCGTGCTCGGCATCGAGGCCGGCTGCGATAAGGAGTTGCGCGGCGCCGCCGGCGCCAAGTCCGTCCTGGTGAACAATGTCGGCTACCGGCAGAATGAGAATGTGTGGAGCATGGCCGAGCCCGGGCACAACGTGGTCCTGACGCTGGACTCGCGCATCCAGCAAGCCGCCGAAGGGGCCTTGAACACCACTGCCGCCGGCGCGGACGCGCGCGGGGCCGTCGTGGTCATGGACGTCAACACGGGCGACATCCTCGCCATGGCGTCCTCTCCCGCGATCAATCCGAACTACGCTGTCCAGGGTTTTCCTGCCGGCGAATACCAGCGCTGGCAGGACCCCGTACTGCGCCCCGTCATAAATCGCGCCACCTACGAGAACTACCAGCCGGGCTCGATTTTCAAGACCGTCGTGGCGATGGCTTGCCTGGAACAGGGGCTGGACCCCAAGGCAACCATTTACAACCCCGGTTACATCTATATCGGGCGCAGGCCAATTCCAGACCTGGCGCTGCCGGGCGTGTATGACTTCGAGCGGGCCTTCAGGAAATCGAGCAACGTTTATTTCATTACCAACGGCCTCCAGGCCGGAGCGGCCAACATCGTGCGCCTCGGCCAGCGCCTCCATTTGGGCGAGCGGATTGGCCTGCCGACCCGCCAGGAAACCGCCGGCACATTCCCCTCCCGGCAGAGAATCACCGCACACTGGACGGACGGCGACACGGCCAACCTGTGCATCGGCCAGGGCGAAATTGACGTCACCCCGCTCCAAATGGCCGTAGTCACCTCCGCCATTGCCAACGACGGCAAGGTCTTGTGGCCCCGCCTGGTGGCCCGCATCGAGTCGCAAGACCCCGCCTCGGGCGAACCGCCGAGGCTCTTCCCCGAGGGCCGGGTGCGCGACGAACTGGGCGTCACACCTCGCACCCTCACCCTCCTGCGCGAGGCGATGCTGGCGGACGTCGAGGATGCCGACAGCACCGGACACAGGGCGGCGGTGCCCGGGCTGCGGGTTTGCGGCAAGACCGGCACGGCCCAGAAAAAGAACATCGAGGGCGTGACCGAAGAGGACGTCACCTGGTTCATTTCTTTTGCGCCCTACGAGCGTCCCCTATACGCTGTCGTCGTCATGGTCGAAGTCGAGCAAGGCGGTTCCGGCGCCCGCACCTGCGCGCCGGTCGCCCAGAAGATCTACCTCGCCCTCCAGCGATGCCAGCAGGAGACCTTGCCCAAACCCGTCGGCATGACCCGCAATGGGAGGTCCGCCGCCCAAGCCCCATGACCACCGCCATTCTCAACGAACCTCCGCCCCGCTTTGACCGGCTGCAATTAGCCGCGTTGGCAGGTTTGATGCTCCTGGGAACGGCCTTTATCTATAGCGCCCGCTTGGCCATCCAATCCACTGCCACAGCCCCGTGGTACGGCCAGAACTGGTTCCGCCAGGTCGTCTGGTACGTCCTGGGCGCGGGCGCCGGCGTTGCCGCAGGCCTGGCCGATTACCGCGTCCTGGCCAGGTGGGCCATGGTCATCTATTGGGGTTCCATTCTGCCGCTGGCGGCGGTGCTGGTCCCCGGCATCGGCGCCACCCACGGCTGGGGCGCCATGCGCTGGATTGACCTCCGCTTCTTCCAATTCCAGCCCTCCGAATTCGCCAAACTCAGTTTCATCCTCGCCCAAGCCCATTTCCTGAGCCGCTCCCCCGACGAACTCCGCCTGCCTTCCGTCTTGTTCAAGTCGCTCGGCCTGCTGGTGCTGCCCTTTGTCCTGATCATGAAAGAGCCGGACCTCGGCTCGGCCCTGGTCCTGTTGCCAACCGGCTTTCTGATGATGTATGTGGCGGGCATTCCCAGACCCTATTTGACCCGCTTGCTGGCCGCGCTGGGAATCCTGGGCGCCCTCTTCCTGGCGGACGTGCTCTTTGCCCCGCAAGGCTGGCAGATTCCACTGCAGGATTATCAGAAAAAGCGCCTCCTGGTCTATTTTGGCCGGGACTATCCTGTGCGCGCCGGCGCCTCCAAAGTGGAGCGGGAGTGGCTGCAAAAACAGCAGTTCGACGACTCGCACAGCGTGCGGCAGGCGCTCATCTCGATCGGCTCAGGGGGCCTCACCGGCAAAGGCTGGCAGCGCGGCACCCAGAAGGCCCTGGGCTATCTCCCGCCCGCCGTGGCCCACAACGATTTCATCTTCGCCGTGCTTGCCGAAGAGACAGGATTCGCCGGCAGCGTGACTGTGCTCACGCTCTACGGCATAATCCTGTTCACCGGAATCCGCATTGCCGGCCAGGCGCGCGACCGCCTGGGCAAGCTCCTGGCTGCAGGAGTGGTCGCCCTGCTCTTGAGCCACGTCTTCATCAACATCGGTATGAACATCCGGATAATGCCCGTGACGGGCGTGCCACTGCCGCTGCTCAGCTACGGCGGGTCCTCAGTGCTCGGCTCTTTGATCGCCATGGGCTGGTTGCAAAGTGTGTATATCTATCGAAAGGCTTATTAACTATGAGTGACAGGAATTTTTCCCGGCGGCGGCGCGGCATGCGCTTTCGCCCAAGCGGCGGCCTGGGCCATACCCAGCCCCAGCGGCCCGATCGCGAGGCCCTCCAGGCCCGCGCCGAAGCCACCGGCCAAACCTCCAGCCCGGACAAAGTCTATGAGAGCCGGCACAGCCGCGAAATCGAGCGCGCCGAGAACCTCGCCGTCGGCCTGCCCCCCGAGGGCGTCCCGGAGGCGCACGCGCCGGAAACCGCCCGAAGAGGCGGCTTTCGCGAGCCCAACCTCTCCACCCCGGCCCAGGTCCAGGAGGAGAAGACCTTCGAGCCGGTGCCCGTTCCGGAGACTTCCAAGGGCATCCTCGAGAGCATCCGCAACCTCCCTGCGACCCTGCTCAGGAAAGTCCAGCGGCTCATCAGGCCGGTCAAGCGCATCCACAAGGAAGTCGTCATCAACGCCGAAACCCTTGAAACCCGCGTCGCCGTCCTGGAGGAAGGCCGGCTCGAGGAATTCAACATCGAGCGCACCACCGAGGAACGCCTGGTCGGCAGCATCTTCAAAGGCAAGGTCCGCAACCTGGAAGACGGACTCAAGGCCGCCTTCGTTGACATCGGCTTCGAGAAAAACGCCTTCCTTCATTATTGGGACATTGTGCCCAGCAGCTTCGACAGCGGCGTCGAAATCGTCGAACGCGAAGACCAAAGGCGCGACAAACCCAAGATCACCCAGAAAGACATCCCGCGCGTCTATCCGCCCGGCAGCGAGATCATCGTCCAGGTCACCAAAGGCCCTATCGGCACCAAGGGACCTCGAGTGACCACCAATCTCGTCCTGCCCGGCCGCTACCTGGTCCTGCTGCCCAACTCCGACCAGAGCGGCATCTCCCGCAAAATTGAGAATCAGCAGGAACGCCAGCGCCTCAAGAAAATCCTCCGCGGCCTTTCGATCCCCGAGAGCATGGGCGTCATTATGCGGACCGTCGGCGAGAACCAGCAAACGCGCTACTTCGTGCGCGACCTGGCCCTCTTGCTCGAGGAATGGCGCCAGATCCAGGACCGCATCAAGACCCGCCCTCCGGCCAGTTGCGTCTTCGAAGAACCCGACCTCATCGAGCGCACCGTCCGCGACTTCCTCACCGAGGATGTCGAACGCATCGTCGTCGACAGCCCCAAGGCCTACGATCGCATGGGCGAGATGATCGCCAAGATCTCCAGGCGCTCCGCCAGCAAGGTCAAGCTCTATACCGACGCCCAGCCCGTGTTTGACCGCTTCAACATCAGCCGCCAGTTGGAAAATGCCTTCTCCCGCCAAGTCCATCTCAAGAGCGGCGGCTACATCGTGGTCGACGAAACCGAGGCCCTGGTGGCCATTGACGTGAACACCGGCCGCCACAAGGGCGGCAAGGACCAGGAATCCTCCATTCTCAAGGTCAATCTGGAGGCCGCCGATGAAATCGCCCGCCAACTCCGCTTGCGCAACATCGGCGGGCTCATCGTCCTGGACTTCATCGATATGAAATCCCGCCGCGACCAGCAGCAGGTCTATCATCGCATGAAGGAGGGCCTCCGGCGCGACAAGGCCAAGACCCACATCCTGCCCATCTCCCAGCTCGGCCTTATGGAAATGACTCGCCAGCGCCACAGCGAAAGCGTCAATGACGCAGTCTATGACGATTGCCCCTACTGCAAGGGCCGCGGCAAGGTCAAGAGCGCCCTCACCATGAGCGTCGAAATCCAGCGCAAGCTCAGCGAGATCCTCAAGAGACGCGCCCGCGACGAATCCGACTTCCAGTTGCTCATCGTAGTCCATCCCACCATCCTCGAACGCCTGCGCACTGAGGACGAAAAGCACCTTATCGAAATGGAAAAACGCTACTTTGGCAAACTCTCCTTCCGCAAGGACCCGGCCCTCCACGCCGAGCAATTCAAAATTGTCAACGTGGCGACCAACGAGGAACTGGCCAGCGTGGGCGGGTGAGGCCGCAAGCCACGGTCCGGAGGGCGGCTCTCTATTTGCCCGGCTGCGACTCCGCCGTGGCGGTTGCCTCGGTCTGCTTGAGCACCACGAACCAACTGGTGGCATTCGGGGCGTTGCCCCCGAGCACCATCGTTTCGCCTTTGGGCAGGGCCTGCTTGCGGTTCAGAACGTGCTCATGCTTGCCGAACAGGGAAACCTCCACGGTCGCATTGCCCAGGTTCTTGACTTCAATGTCGCACTTCTCGCTGACGGCCACCTTGACGGAGCCTTTCGCCGGGACCTCCAGCACCTTGCGGTTGATTACGAAGTAGCTCGTCCACTTGAACGGAAGCTCCTGGAGTTTCTTCCGCACCTCCGGTGCGGCCGGTTTGTGCTTGGGGTCGGAGGACTGGGCGTCGTTGGTGCCCCAGATCAACAGGGCCTCCAGCTTGAGATTGGACTCCGCCGCCACGCCGGGCAACGGATTCATCACCAGCCCGGCCAGGGCCGCACAAAACCATCCCAGCCCGCACGCGGCAGTCACTTTGGCGCTCATGAACTAATCCAGTGTATCCGGCTCCTCGCTGTCGACAAGTTCATTGTCGGCGGGGTAAGACAGCCACACCAGCGTGGTCCGGGCGGCGAAGTCGTGGTAAGTGAAAGCGCCCGAGTCGGCCAAGTAAGTTTCGACCTCCGGCGCCCGCTCGGACCGCCCGATCACGAGCACGGCCGCCATTACCCCGGCCACGGCGCCAACGGGCGCCAGCCATCGTTGCCAGCCCGCAAAGACAGACGCCCACCGGGAGGCTTCCGCGGGCTTTGGCCCCCGCTGAATCTCCCGCTGAATCTCCCGCCGGATCTCCCGCTGGATCTTGGACCAGAACAGCTCGGGCGACTCCGGCAGCTTGACCCCGGCCTCGAAGCCGGCCAACGCGCCCCGGGTCATCTCGAGCTCCGCCAGCAGCGCCTGCGCCTCGGAATCCTCTGCCAGCCGAGCTTCGAGTTCCGGCACTTCCTGCGCCGCCAACTCCCCGTCCAGGCGGGCCTGGACTTTCAACTGTGAATCGTAGTCCATCATCTCAAATCTTCCTTCTTCAGGCCCGCCAGCAGCGCGGCCATTTTCCGCCGGGCGTAAAAAAGCCGCGACATGACCGTGCCGATTGAACAGCCCATTGTCTTGGCAATCTCTTTATATTCCATCTGCTCAAACTCATGGAGCACCAGCACCGTGCGATGCTCGCAGGATAACTGGCCGAGGGCGCGGTTGATTCGCTGCCGCAACTCGGAGCGTTCCAGCCCCGCCGTCGGGTTCACCGTAACCACCGGCATCTGGCGCTCGACTCCCCCGGACTCTTCATTGATTGCGTCAATGGATTCCATCCGCTGCCGTTTCTGTTTGCGCAAGTGGTCGAGGCACAGATTGATCACGATGCGCGTGATCCAAGTGCCGAAACTCGACTCCCCGAGAAACTGCGGCAGCCGCTGCCATCCCTTGATCCATGCCTCTTGTGAAAGATCAACCGCTTCTGTTTCATTCCTCACCATGCTGAAGGCTCGAGCGTATATCTTGTCCCGATGCCGGACGACCAATTCCCCGAACGCAGCCAGGTCGCCCCGCTGCGCGGCTCGCACAAGCACCGGATCAGTCTCTGACCCATATTCTTTTCCGCTCATTCGACGGTCCCCGGTGGTGGCCTATTCACCCCGGTTCAGAGTTTTCCTTTCGTGGTGGGAAGCCGTCCGGCCATCCGGGGATCGCGCTGGCAGGCGGCATCCACGGCCCGGGCGAATGCCTTGAACAGGGCCTCGACGATGTGGTGCGGTTCCTCCCCGTAGAGCAACTCGACATGCAGATTGCACCGCCCTTCATTGGCAAAAGCCTGGAAAAACTCGCGCGCCAACCCGAACCGGAACGCGCTAGACATGTCCTGCCTCCTCTCACCCCGGCTGACTCTCCGGTAGGCCAACCCGTTCATTCCTCGCCAGACCAGGCAGGGCCGCCCGCCAAAATCAACCACGCACCGCGCCAGGCATTCATCCATCGGCACATGCGCCTCCCCAGTAAACGGGTTGCGAGGGTCAAAACCCGTCCCGTATCGGCGCAGCCCCTCCTTGTCCCCCAGGGCCTGCGCAAACGCCCCGCCTAAAGCCAATCCGCAATCCTCCACCGTGTGGTGCGCATCCACCTCCAAATCCCCACGGCACTCCAAGCCCAGGTCCATCACCCCGTGCCGCGCAAACAACCTCAGCATGTGATCAAAAAACGGTATCCCCGTCCGCACCGACGCCTTGCCCCTGCCGTCAATGTTCAATTTGACCCGAATCCGTGTCTCCTTGGTTTCCCGTCGAATGAATGCCTGCCGCTTCTTCATGGTCCTCCATTAAACCAAAGCCGGCAGCCCCAAACCAAGCCCAATCCCTCCTCCGCCGTAAGCGGATCACATCCACCGTTGTCCGGCACGGCCCCGTTGCGGGCGCACTGGATGCGTGGCGTGCCGGGCTGCTATCTCGCTGACGCCGCGGGGCGCCGCTTTGAAGACTTGGCAGCGTTCTTTGTCTTTGATTTGAGGGCTCTGCCGGCGGCCTGCGCCAGCTTGCGGGCCAGCCTCGCCGCCTTCTTCGCCTGTTTGAGGGCCTTTCGCGTTAGTTTGAACTGGGCCTTGGCCAGGCGCGTTTGCTTCCGGGCGGCCTGGACCCGCTTTTCGGCTTCAGTGACTTTGGCATCGAGTCTTCGTGCCTTGAGGCTGGCCTGGCGGTTTGCGTTTTTGACTTTTTTCATAGCTCTACCCCTGAACGGCTTGATCGGGGTGGGGGCAAACGGGGTCTGCCGCACCCTGTTTTCAATGATCCGATGAAGGCTGGAACAAGCGGATTGCCGGAGGCAAGCGTTGAATTGTTACATTTTAGCGTCAAAATGGCCGCACGCTGGTCTCCGGGCAGTCCTGCTGTCCAGCTCTCCGAACCAGGGCGTGCCGCCCAGGATAGCCCCAGGGTTTTGAAGGGGAACCCGGTCAGAATTTGACGGTCAAGTCAAGCTGCAAGAGATGGTACTGCTGGATAGGGTTCATCTGGGGGATATCCAGGTTGCTGCCGCCGGTGCCCAGTTTGTCATTGATGCGGCTGGCGTAACCGTAGCGGAAGGTGGTGATGACATTGTCGGTTACACCGTAAGCCAGCGCGGAGTAAATGCCCTCCATGTTCCCACGGCCTTCGAAGAAGTCGGAGTCCAGCAGGTTCGGGTCGAGGGCGTATTGCTCGATATGCTGCCAATAGGCGCGCGCCTCCCAGCCATGTTTCCTGCAGGTCTGGCCATAGACCAGGCCCAGGCTGTCGCGGTTGCCGACGGCGAAACCCACTTGGTAGGCCTTGGTATCCTTGGTCTGCGGGGATTGGATCGGGGCGATTCCTCCTCCGCCCAGGGGTTGGAATGCCGATCGGGAGGCGAGGTAGGCAGCCTGGGCACGATCCCCCCCCTCGAGGTTCTGGGCATAGTCGCCAAACAGACGCAGGTTGACTTTGTCCAGTTTGAGATTGAACTCCCAGGGGACCTCCAGAACCAACAGGTCATTGATTCCGGTCTGGTTGGCAGTGAACCCGTCATAATAGCCCTGGTTATAGCCGCTCCAGCCTTGCGCGTTTCCGGTGAGGGTGTTCGTTGACCCCTGTCCCACGAAGGTGCCGCTGAAGTCCGGGGTGAGGGCCGAGCCTGGCGCGTTGCCATTTACGCCTTCCCCGACGTAGTTGTATAATACCGGCGCTATTTTCATGGACAGCTTATCGGTCAGGTGGTAGGTCACACCCCCTTGCCAGGCCAGGAGGAAAGCCGGAGAGGAATCCCCGAACCCGAGATTGAAGAGGCCCGGCGCGGTGTGTGTCGGGTTGGCGTCCTGGTAGAGGAACTGCCCAAAGGTGGCGAAGAAATCGGCCCGTCCCACAACGCGCCTGAAGCGTTCGGCAGCGCCCTCGGGGGTCAGATCGCTGTCCCATACCATGGCTGTCGTGTAGAGCGGGTTGTCCATCTTGCCCACAGTCACATCGAGCCAACTCGTCGGGTGCCAGCCGATATAGACCTGGCCGAGGTCGAGGCCGTCTGTGGATTTGCCGAACGGGCCATAGTAGGGAACTCCGCTCGAGGACGTGCCGAAAGTGACCCAGGGGGAGCGCGGGTTCGAGGACGTGTCGAGCCTGAATCCGTAGTAAAAGTCGTCCATGATATCGCCGCGCAATCCGACCCTGAGGGCGGCGCGCTCGCGGTTCAATTCGATGCGCGAATCATCCGGCGCGCTGACCTGGCGGTTTTCATAGCGAACCCGCAGGTCGCCGTAAATCTCGACGCTCTTGATGGCCTTGTTGATCTTCCACTTTGATTCCGAGGTGATGGCGGCGGCATTGGTGCGGAGCGCATCAGCTTCAATCCGGACTTTGCGCGCCTCTTCCTGGGTGACCATCCCCTTCTCAATCATCAGGTCCAGCAGCGGGTCGCGCGCTTCCTGGGAGTAGCCGGTGCAAACATGGACCGCCAGCACACAGCAGACCACGCCCGCCCGCCAGGCCCGCGCCCGGCCATTTCCGGCCACGCCCCGGGGAATCTTTGCCCTGGGGGCCTTCAGGATGAAGCTTTGCATCGGCCGGAATCTAGGAACTCATCAAGACAAATCGGTGTCGGTAGTGTGACATTTAGGTTACGGGCGCGGCCTGATTCCAGCAGTCATGTCCGCTTTGTGGTGCTTTTCGGGCGGCCCGCCTGGTAACTATTCGGGCTGGCGGCTTCCCCTCCCCAGGCCCTCGCCCGCCCGGGAGAGGGAGAATTGTGGCCAGCCGGTCCGAATCCAGCGTTGTTGGAGCACCGAGGAAAGTGACCTTTGTGAAACGACCGGGGCAAAAGGGGAGGGTGATCAGGGCCGCTCTTTCGCAATTCACTGCACGGCAATTCATTACGAATGGATTGCGCGCGTCCTAAAACAGGTATGACGTGTCCTCTTGCAAGCTGTGCGGCGCGGCCTCTAACGCATAAAGTCAAGGGTGTCCAAGCGGCCGATGTGCTTGGGAACTGTATAGCCAACTAAAACAAACTACAGCAGTTAAGATCATGAACAACCTAACGAAAACGATGCTGTCAGCGGCGGCGGCTTTGGGACTGGCCGTGCCGGTCCAAGCACAGTACGTCAATGGCGATTTGCTGGCCGGGTTCACGAGCGGAACGAGCGATTTCATCATGGACCTCGGCCCGTACTCGAGTCTTAGCCTGGGTGAGACCTGGAACGTCGGAGCGAACCTCGGTTCGCAGTTCGGTGGCGTCACACAGTTCGGTGTGGTCGGGTCGCTGAACCTGGGCCAGTTGATTTTCGCGACCTCCCCTGACAGCGCGGAGAACGGCTTCAAACCGCAGGGGCTTTTCACGCCCGCCCGGGCCAATGTCGCCACTCTGGCGCAAGGCAGCCTTACCGCGGGTTCCTTCGCGATCCTCAGTCCGGCTCTTACCTACAGTTGGACCTACCAGACGGCCCAGACGGCTGGAACGCCCGGCAATACGTTCCAGAATAACTTTTTCAATCCGAACGTGAGCGTTGACTCGACGGCGTACCTCTTCGAGAATGCCAACTCCGGCACGGTCACCCCCGAGAACACCTTCACCTATAACAACACCTCCGGCGAGTTAAGCTACCAAGTAGTCCCGGAACCGGGCACGGTTTCCCTGCTGGCCGTCTTGGGTCTGCTGGGGCTCACGGTCCGTCGCCGGCGGGTTGGCCGGGACAAGTAGCTGGCAGCGCATTTTCTGGAGACACGCCATAGACCGACTTAACAACATCAACCGAAACACCGAACAAAAACTAGCATGAACAACAAATCCATCCTTCTTGCGGGCGCTCTGAGCCTGGGCATTGCCAGCATGGCCAGTGCCGCGGAAAACACGTTGGTGAGGGGCGCCGCGGCCGCGGACCGCGGCGACCGGAAGCCAGTCCCGAGAGCGAGCACGCAATACGTGTATGTGACCGGCTCGACCGCCGCGCGCTCGGCGTTCTACACCGCGGTCACGGACGGGGCCACCGTTTTCGACGCCGCTCCGACGACCGTAACGCAAGGCAATGCCAATCCTAAGAGTTGCACGTACATGAACTTCGTGGGCACACTGGGCGGCGTTCCAACGATCATCAAATGCGATTGGTCCGGTTCCGAGGCCGGCATTGCCGATCTCGCCAACGACCTGAGCGAGCAGTTCCTGGACGACTCAGCCACCACCGGCTCGACTTCCACCGGGCCGTTCGTGACCTCAACGGTTGACCTGTGCATGGCGGACAACAACATAAGCTATTCCAGGAACCCCGGCGCGAAGTCGGCGACCACGGGGACCGAAGTGTGTGTGATTCCGTTCAAATGGGAGAAGGAGCTGGGCTCGGCGGCCGACCTGACCGGTGTGACGGACCAGAACATCCGCAGCGCTCTTGCAGGGGGCGCGAAGCTGGCTGAGTTCACCGGCATCCCGACCGACACGAACTGGGTTTATATTACCGGCCGCGACCATTTCTCGGGCACGCGTGTGAACTCGCTCGGTGACACCGGCTACGGCATTTTCACGGCGCCTTATCAGCTTCAAGTCAACCTCGACGGTTCGATGAAAGTCCAGACTGACGGCAACGTGCTGGAGGACATTGGTTATTCCGGCGGGGGCGCCGTGGCCACGCAGATGGGTTACAGCCTCAGCCAGGCGACCGCAGTGGACATCGCCAACGGCAATGGCGCCCAGCCCTACAACGTCGTCGCTTACCTGGGCATTGGGGACGCGACTACCGCCGAGGGCCTCGGCGCCACGCCCTTGACTTACAACGGGGTCGCCTACAGCGTCGCCGCCGTGCAGCAAGGCCAGTACAACTTCTGGGGCAACGAATACATCTATAGCAAGAACAACGCCAGCAGCCAGGCCACCACGGTATATACTAAACTGGCGGCGTCCACAGGAATCTCCGGCCATGCCGACGGCGTGACCACAATCAGCCTCACCTCGATGCAGGCTGTCCGCAACGGCCCCACGTCGGACCCCGTGCACTTCTAAAGACCCGTTTGGCAGGAAAACTCTTCCGTCAGCCAGGCCGGCGTGGGCGGCAGTTCGCGCCGGCCTTTTGTTGGCATAAATGAAAACAGCACTGCGGCTCTCCATCCTGTTGAACTGTGGTTTGATCGTCCTGCTCGTTCTGTGGGCGCTCCACGGCCGCGCGCCGGCTTTCCGGTTCCTGCCGGCGGCGGCATCCGGGGCCTGCCAGGGACCCACAGGCGAACCCGAACAACAGGCCGCGACGACGGCGGGCACAGCGCCGATGCCATCCCGCTGGAGCCAGCTCGAATCCAGTGATTACCGGACGTATGTCGCCAACCTGCGGAGCATTGGTTGTCCGGAGCAGACCCTTCGCGATATCATCACCGCCGACGTGGGCAGCCTCTTTGCATTGAAGCGAGGGCCCCTCGAGGCGGAACTGGCGACCCTCTCCGGCGGCCCTCCCGGGGCGCATTCAGGCTCCCGGCCAGCCGTGGCGGCCGAGGTGCTGCGCCTGCGCCGCGAGGAGGCCGCCTTGATTGCGTCTCTGCTTGGGCCCGCCCCCGGCGTCTCCATGCCTCTTGTCTTCCAGGAGGTTGATCTGGCGGCTCTCAGGCTCGACCCCGGCCAGAGGCAGGCAATCGAGGATTTGCGCCGGAGGTTCGTCGAGGAGATAGGCGGGCCGAACCAGGACGCCACGGACCCGGCTTATCGTGAGCGTTGGCAACAGAGCCAGCCCGAGAATGACGGCCTCTTGCGCGGCATGATCGGCTTCAGGGCCTGGCAGGATTATCAACTTGCAGCCAGGAAACACGAATAATTGTCCAAACGGGCATCGAATCCTTGCAACTAACACAAAACGTATTCATGAACGGACGCTTAAAAACCCGGAGGTTGAATCTGCCTGGCTGCGCGGCGCTGGCCCTGGTTGGGTTCCTGACCCTGATGGAGACTGCGGAGGCCCAGCCCTTTGTCTATGCCAACAATGATTTGTGCCTGGGATTTCGAAAGAACGCGCCCTACACCGAGAATTACGAGGTGGTGGTGGACATTGGCCAGGCGAGCAATTATGTGGGCGCGGCGATAGGGACCACGACGCCGGTGCAGGGCTACTCCGCCTCGCAGATGGCCGGTTCCTTTATCACCTTCGACAATCTGAGTTGGTCGGTTTGTGGCTGGTACAGCGGGTCGGGCTACGGGACGAATTATCCTGCCGACGTGGAGTACACGCTTTGGCTCACTGTGCCGCGCGCCGACAATGCCATTCAGAGCCAGGCTGCTTCCCGCCTGGCTTGGGCCTTGCAGCACCTGGTGAGGCCCAAGATCGTCTCCATCCTGGCGGGTGCGCAGTTCATCTCTTCACAGGTTCTTGAGACCTCCAATGAGTTCAACACCGCATCGTTCGTTCGCGAAACGATTTCGGACCCCAACCAAAACGAACATCTTATGAGCCTCTGGATGGAGAGTCTTATCGACAACACGTTGGGCACCCTGAACGACACCTGGCCCCCGAGCGAACCCAATGGCGGCAACTTGGAGAACACAACCCCGGACACCTTCAGCAGCCCGGTGAGGTCCGATCTATACGAGGTCAGACCGCTTACGGATGCGGCGTCGAATCCCATCACCGACCCCCACACTGGCACGAGCGGTCTTGCATATTACGTCGGCTACTTCGAGCTGGAGACGGATGGCTCGATGACCTTCACGCGCCAGGAGACGAGCCCGCCGGCGGTTTCACCGCCGACGCTCGGCATCGCCCGGAGCGGCAACGTCAGTTCGATCACCTTCTTGAGCACGAACCAGGCGACCTACACGCTTCTATACACCAACACCGCCGGCTTGAGCGCACCATCGAGCACCTGGCCTGCCTTGCCCGGGACCATCACCGGAAATGGCTCGATGCAGACTTTCCACGACACCACGACCGACACGAACCGCCTCTACCGGGTCCAGGCGAATTAGCGCCGTTTGGAGTCAAGACAGAGCTGCCGCAAATTTACCCGTCACTCTTCATTGGTTTGGCAGGACGACGGTGACGCGGCCTACTCGTTTTGTCAGGACGGGGGGCTTGGCGGCCCGCTTCTTTTTCTGGTCATCGTCGGAGGAGGTGTCGGGAAGGGCGGTTTGTTTTTCCGACTCGGTGCTGGCCTGCTGGGCGGCCGCCTGGCTGGTTGTGGTTGGCGCGGCGGTGGCGCCGAGTGTCGATTGGGCAGGGCCGCCGCCGACGGAGACGTTCTGACCAAGGAGAGCAGCCGTCACGGGGCCGCCGCCGGAGGCGCTCACGCCCGCAATGCCGACAATCGTGCCCGAGATGCCGCCGGCGGTCGCCGAAACGCTGGCGCTGCCGCCGGACAGGAGCGTGCCGCTAAAGCTCTGGGCGGCCTGGATAACCGAGTTCTGCCGGGAGATGATCAGGCCGCTGATGCTTCCCTGGGCGGTGATATCGATGGTGCCGCCGATGACGCCGCCGTTGCCGAGATCGACGTCACCCGGGTATGCCGGCGAGCCTGAGGAGGCCGGCGTGCCGGCGCTCAAGGTGATGGTGGGTCCGCCCGCGATGCTGCCATTCAAAGCGTACTGCTGAATCCCACCCAGGGTTGAGATGATGCTGCCGTGGGGCGTCTCGACTGTGATGTTTCCCGGCAGCCCGCTCGCTCCGGTCGCCAGCCACTCCGAGGTCGGGGCGACCGCCAGGATGCCGCTGCCAAAGGGTTTTGGATTCTCGATCGTGCCGGAGGCCGGTTGACCGGTGGCGGGGTCCGTGTAAATCACCGGAATCACCAAGGTCGAGTTGGCGCCGTTGCCGGCGTTGACATTGCCCTCAGTCGAGTCCACGAAGACATTGCCGCCGTTGAAGGTGCCAATGCGGGCGCCCCCGATATTGATGTCCCCGACGGCGGTGACGGCCACGTCGCTGTGTCCGGAGGTAAAGATGCCGTAGCTGACGGCGGTGGGATTGGGTGGGATGAAGGCAAAGTCCCCGAGGCTGAGGTTGATGGCTCCGGCCGAATTGACCGTGACATTGCCGCCGTCAATCGAGGCAATGGTGGAAGTCAACAGGCTCAAATCCCCGCTCAGGGTGGCGACATTGACGGCAGCCCCTGCCCCGGGCGGGGTTACGCCGGCAAGCGACCCGTAGTTGACGGGATTATTGGCCGAGCCGCTGCCCCAGGAAATAATTCCGCTGCTGCTGCCCAAATCGATCGAAGAGGCGGCGATGGTGAACTTGCCCGGACCGCCGATTTGGAAGCCGGGGGAGATGGCGCCGGCGTTTTGCGCCGAATTGAGGCTTTGGTTGTAGAGGCCTTCGATGACCGACGCCGGGGCAAAGGTAACAGGGGTGGTAACGAAATAGAGTTTGGCCGGGTCCTGGCCCAGGCCGGCCTGGCCGGGCTGGACCTCCGGGATGCCTTGCGAGTTGAGCGCAATCGTCTCCAAGGCGCCTTCCATGGTGCTGCGAACAGCTTGGCTCATCTGAAACTCGAAACCCAGTTGCTTGGTCGCCGCATCATAGATGAACCCCGGGTTCGCCGCCGGGTTATAACCATTTACGCCGGTTTGCGAGTTGAAGACAAGCAGCGCGCTGGCGTCGGCCAACAGTTGCGCGGGCGTGGCGTTGGCCGGGACCTGGAACGAGGCGGCCAGGGCCGGATTCACCAGGAAGGAAAAAATGCCGTCCCAAACCGAGGGCATGAGCGGATCGGCCCCCGCGATGCCCTGGGTCAACTGCGCGAACGAGTAAATCGGCGAATAATAAATCCTGCCCCCGACGGTTACCGAAGTGGTGTCGCCGGCATGAAGGTTTTCGCCCAAAAACCCCGCGTTGAACATGTCCCCGGCCACCGTGATCGTGGTTTCTTTGGTCGTGCGGACATTCACATTATTGATGCTGCCGGAGACGTTGATCTGCACCGGCTCCGTATTGTTGATTTCGGGCGGGGTGGCGCTGTGATCGGTCAGCCCGAAACTGCCGAAGGCGCCGACGGAAGGAAATGGGTTCCATTGGGTCGCGGCGCTGTCGGACATCGAGAGGGTCCAAGCGGTGACATCCTGTGGAGCGGCGGGATTGGGCTGGCTTTGGAAGTTGCCTCCGTTGAGTGTTGTGATGTGCAGGTTGCCGTCAGGCGAAGGGAACAGAATCACGTCGGCATCCAGCGTAAAGCCGCCGGCGCCGGTGATGACGGCGAGGGTGGGCGGGAAGAGGAAAGGAACGGGGTTGTCCGGGGAAGACGGGGCGTAATGGGGCGCGCCGGCGCCGGTGATTTCGACGGCGTCGCCGGCGTCCAGCAAGAGGCTGGCCTGGGGGCTGTAATCAAAGAGGTGATAGCCGGGATATACATTGACACTGCCGCCATGGTCGTTAAAGAGTCCGTTCGGGTTGTTCACGTCCTGAACATAGATGCTGCCATTGGGGGCCAAGACGCTCCAACCCCCCGAGACCAGGCTCAGGGCGAAGCCGCCGGCGGCGGTCGGCGCCCCGATATTTCCCCCGGCCGTGATGGCGCCCACGCCGTTAGCCAGCACGTAATGCCCGGACACGTTGCCCCCGGCGGTGACAGTGACGTTTCCAGGCTCGGGACCGAAGGCGCCGCTGCCGCCATCGTACAACGCGTCGTTGTAATTATTCTGCACCGGCAGGTAACTGGTGACGTTGCCGCCGGCCGTGATCGTGACATTCCCGCCGGCGGCGGTGCTGATGCCCCCGAGGTCCGGGGAGACCCGGTAGAAAGGCGCGTTGTGCTGGCCAAAGAGGTAGCCGTCAAAATTGCCGCCGGCATTCACGTCTCCATACAGCGCGGTCACCTCGATGTTTCCCCCGGCGAGGGTCCGGATTCCGTTGTTTCCGACCGCGCCGGTGTTGCCGGCATACGGGGGGCCTGGATTGACGATGACCTCGTTGGCCGCCCAGAGGCTGACGTTGCCGTTGAGCGTCTGGATGAACGAATCGCCATGCAGATAGACCCCATCGAGCCCGGACTGACGGCCTGAGGCCGAGGTCAATTCCGTCCCTGCAACCAGGTTTACGTTCCAGTTTTTGCCGGCGCTGATGCCCGAGCCGTCATCCAGGGTGATGTTTCTGGCCGCCGTGAGGCTCAAAGCCGCACCGGGGGTTTGGCTGTCCGGGAGACTCCAAAGCGCGCTGAGTTCGATGTTGCGGGCGGCCTGCAGACTGATTTGGGAGAGACCGCTCTGCGAAATGAGGGTGTTGAACGAATTGACGTTCAGGGTCAATGTGTCCGGGCTGCCCGCGCTCGGCGGGTCACCCGGATTCACGGTGCCGGACAAGGGCGCGTTGTCGCCCGAGTTGCTCAAAACAATGTTCTCCGGGTCAATGGTGAGCCTTCCCCCGAGAAACCCTGCATTGGCATGGCCGTCGATTTTGGAGCCAATGCCGCTCATCTGCACGGCGGAGATTTCCGCCTGGCCCCCGTTGCCACCCTGAATCCCGCCGGCAACAACAATGGTCGAGCCGGGTTCATCGCTGAATTGGCCGCCCGACTTGATGAGGACGTTCCCGCCGGGACTGGCGCCTTGGCTGTCGCCTTGGGCTTGAATGAGCGAGCCCGGACCCAGGTGGATGGAATCGCTGGCGAGCAACTCGATTACGCCGTTGTTTTCGCGCACGGAGTTGGCTTCGATCAGGCCCCCCTGGTTCACTACCTGGGCCTCAAGGACGAGGGCGCCGGCATCGGCGGTCAATCTGCCGGAGTTGTCCACCGACCCCTCGGGCAGGGTCACCTTGGCGCTCAAACCTCGCCCGTCCGGGCGTTCCGAGACCAGCACCTCTTTGCCCGCATAGAGGCCGATTTGGCCCTGGGGCGCGTTGATCGTGCCGTGGTTCTCGATGTCGTGGGCGATGAGAAAGGCCGAGCCGCCGCTGCCGATGTTGATTTGCCCATAGTTGATGATGCTGGCGGTCGGAGGGGGGGCGTTGAATTGCCACGCCCCGCCACCGGCCAGGTCCGGCACATGAATGGGCGCCGTGGTCATCAGCAGTCCCGGGGCGGAAATGGCGGCCTCGCCGCCGATGTAAAACCCGGACGCGTTTTGCAGGACCACGAACCCGTTGGCGTTGAGGGTTCCCAGAATCTGGGATGGATTGGGGTCGTTAATCCGGTTCCATACCACGGAGGAGGAGGAAGGCTCGACGAACGTGGTGGTCTCGCCGAGGCCGATATTGAAGCTCTGCCAATTGATAAACGCGCGGTCGGAAGTGGTAATGGTCAACTGCGAACCCTGGCTGACAAAGCTCGCGCTGCCCTGGGTGACAGTGGGGCCCGCCGGAGCGGCCTCAACCGCAGACCAGGGGACCTGGGAAAAGAACAGGACCAGGGCGAGCCGCCACGCCAGCCAATCGGGACCGAGGGACCGCAGATGGACGATCATAGGAGATAGTTTAGCACAGCATGTTAGAATTGCGCCGACAGTCCGAAATCAAATCTCGGTTGTCCTGCCTCAGTGATACCGGCGCTCAGCAACGGCCAGGAGAAGAGGAACCGGGCTTCCCAATTGGCGCCGATGGAGGCCACGCCCCCAAAGCCGACACCCCAGAGCTGCGTGCGGCCCTGGCGGCCCGCGGTGGGGTCCAGCAAGTAGGCCTCTCCGTAATCCATAAAGATCGATCCCCGGACGGTCAGGGGATGGTTGCGGTAAGCCGTCCCGACCACGCAATAGGGCGTCTTCTGTTCTGTGGTGATGCGCCAGCCGTCGTCGCCGAAAACCTCCCCTTCATGATAGCCCCTGACGCCGGCCAAACCGCCCAGACCGAATTGCTCGTTGGCGATCAAGGGTTCGGTGGCGACTTGGCCGTCGGCGTGCAGCGACAATACCCAGTTCGTGTGGATAAGCAAGTCGCGTCCCAAGCTGGGAGTGAGCACGACCCAATTGCCGGAGGAGCGGGAGGAACCCGTAATGCCCTGGACACCGCTGGGAGAACCCGAAAACCAGGAATTGGCGCTCAAGCCAAGTCCGAAGGCGCTAACCCCCATGGAATCCTTCAAGCTGGCGTCGTAGCGCAAAGCCAGCGGCACGTACTCCAGCTCTCGATGCGTCGTCGGCACCGGCGAGTCATCGACTTGGTGAGTGATGTTGGTCTGGGGATGACTTGGGTTATTCCCATAGTCGATCTCGACACTGGTCAGGGTGAAGATGTTGGTCTTGTTGCTGGTCAGGCTATAGGTCTTGAAATCAAAGCCGCCGGAAAAGCTGGATTCAAAGGCGGCGGTGCGCGGCAGGGGAAGACTCAGGCGGGAGCCGATGGAGCTATTGACGGTCAAGTCCTGCTGCACGGTCTGCTGGTTCAGCGAATTGCCGTTGGTGTTGTAGAGGTTGCCATTGAACAGCGTCATGATGCCGGAGTCAATGGTCGAGCGGCTGGCATAGAGGTTCAACTCGGCCGTCCCGGAGGGCGGAGGCAGGTGGAACGTGCGCGTAGCCTCATCGTAGCCGAAGCTGCCGGGCCTGCTGGCGATGACCTCGGTGATTGATTCGGGGCTCCCCAGAGGCATCCGATAGAAGGCGCTGTAGTTGGCCACCTCCGGCCGGTCAAAAAAACCCCACTGTCCCCCGGACTTGTAAGATTCGGGCGAGAAACTGTATTGAACCCCGATGGAATGCTCGAGTTGCCAGAGGTTGTTATATACGGCGGAGCTGTTGACGCGCAGGTCGGGAGTGCCGGGTGAGTTCTGGTCGTCGAATTCGATTTTGCCGTGCAGCGGCAGGCGATCCTTGGTCTCCAGGGTGAGGAGGGTCGTGTCTTCTTCAGGGCCGGGAGAAATCTGCGGATAGATTTGGCGGTCGCGGTTCGCATTGGCCCTGTCCAGCTCGGCCTGAAAGGCCGCGCTGTTGAGGATCATGTTCGTGTGCAGGCTGGGCAGCGCCCGCATCACGTTGTTGGAAGAGAAAAACCGGTTCTTGGTCACCTCGATGTCCGAAAGCCGGCCTTCAAAGACCTGGAGCTTGACCATCTGATTGGTAATCTGCTGTTGGGGAATCGCCACTCGCACGGTGGGATAGCCCCGGTTGCGGTATTCCTTTTGCAGGTCCGAGGCCGCCGCCAGGATGTTGGTCAGCACGACGTTCGTGCCGGTGTGCTTCGTCAGCACCGCGCAGAGCGCCTCGGTGGAAAGGAGGGTGTCACCCCTCACCTCGAAGGCTTTTACGGCAAAGTGGGGCGCGGGGCTGGCGCGCGCCGCCGCCAAGGCGCCCGGTCCCGCCAGCTCGTGCGCGTTAGGGAACGGTTTGCCGGACACCAGGATGGCCCGTGAAGGCGCCCGGAAGGCGTGCAGGGTGACCCGCCCGTTGGCAATCCTCTCCGGCGCAAGAGAGATGCTCACGTTCGTGTAGCCCCGGCTTCGGTAATCCGACTGCAACTCGCAGGCCGCCCTTACGAGGTCATCCATGCTCACGTTCCGTCCCGTGTATTTCGACAACAAGGCCGTGCTCCTGTTCGTGGGCGGGACCTGGTAGCCTGCGACCAGGTAAGAGCTGACGAGGTAGTTTGTTGCCGCCGAGTCTGCCGCCAATGCCTTCTCATCGGCTCCCCAGCCCCACAGCAGCAAGGGAACCAGACAGGACCGCGCCAGAAGACGTATTTGCATCTCCCGCATAAAATAGGTCCCTGTGAAGGCAACTTTATGACATAGGTGTAACGTTTGGGTGACGACGCGGCAGATTAGTTCCGAAACCTGTCATTCCCGTTCCGCCGTTTCGGCGGGCTCGGGGCCTGAAAACTGAGGAGAGAAGGGGCTTGGCCGGGGGCGAGTTGGACGTTCCGTTTCACAATTGTTTCTTAAATGCCATGATTCTGTCACAACAGCCGGTCAGGATAATTGGCAGATTCTCGCGGCTATGGAACCAAACCGGTCTTTTGGCCAGCACTTGGCGATGAAAGAAGTTTCAGTCGCTCCCGGGGGCGAATGGGCGCCCAGAGCTGTCGGGTGGATGTTTGTTCACATCACAAGGGGTGTCGGCTATTGGATGCAACCGGGCAAGAACCTTGAGTTGGCCGGCGGCTCGACACTCATCTTTTCCCATGCGGTTCAGGGGTCCATTCGCGCCAGCCAATTGGGCCCTACCGTGGTCCATTTGTTCCAGGTTGAACCCGAGAGGCTGGCCGGGGTAGTCACGCTGGGAGAAAAAGAGTTCTTGCAGGCCGCCGCTGAAAAGGACGGTCTGAATTTCCGCCTTCTTGCCTCCACCGATCCGGTGTCGGAAAAATTTGCGGAGATTTGCCAGCGTGGAAACGGCGGCAGCCTCCGGGGGCGCCTGCAGTTGCTGGAGATCTTTACCCGGGCATTCGGCAACGGGCTGGGCCGCCCAAGAACTGAGCCTGCGGTTGATTTCGACGCCAAGGGCCGGCTCGAGGCCTTTTTGAAGCAAATGACGGCCTCGGCGATGCTCGACCTGAGTCTCTCCGAATTGGTGAAAGAAATCCGCTGCACTCCCAGGCATTTGAGCCGGGTTTTTCTGGAAACAGTGGGCATGTCTTTCCGGGAGAAGCAAGCGGAGGTCCGGCTGGCCCGCGCGCGGGAGTTGCTCCAGACCACCAATTCCAAGATTTACGAGGTGGCCGTCGAGAGCGGATATCAATCGATAAGCCTTTTCAATTTCATGTTCCGAAAACGCTTTGGCGTGACCCCGGCCAAGTGGCGAAAGCAGTTGGACAGCCGCCGAGCCGCCCGGCGGGTGACCCGGCGGGTGCGGCCCCGCCGCAATGGCGTTGAGGAGATTGCTTGCTTTTGACAGCCCCGGGCCATTTGCGCATCGAAGAAACCACCCTCTCTCCCGGCCAGGAGTGGACGGATGAAACGGCGGCGTGGCGCTTTGTGCGAATCAGCAGCGGGGCGGCCTACTGGCTGGGCCCGTCCAGCCCCCGGGCGTTGAGCGAAGGGGAAGTGCTGGTCATCTCGCCGGCGGCCAAGGCCCTCATCCGGGCCAGCCAGCTCAACAGCGTGTTGCTGCACGGCTTTACCTTCGTTCCGGAATGGCTCTGTGGGTTTCTCACCTTGTCCGAACGCCGTTTTTTTGAAAGCGCCGGCGCGCCGGTCGAGCCGGCCAGTTTCTTGCCCTCAACCCATCCCGTCACGCGGGCATTTGCCGGCTTGGTTGCTCGAGGAGATTCCGACCAGAGACTGGTGCAGCGCGCGGAGGTGTTGGGCCTGGCGGCCGCTTATTTCGGCCAGGGCTTGAGCAGCCATCCGCCTCCTGCGGGCCGCAGCCCTTCCGTGCGCGACCGGTTCGAACAGATTGTTTGCCAGATGCCCGACCTCGAGCTCATCCACCACTCCCCGGAGCAGCTCGCCCGGCTCTGCGGCTGCAGCCCCCGCCATTTCAGCCGGCTCTTCCGCCAGCGCTTCGGCGAGTCGCCCCGCGTGCGCCAGACCGAGATGCGCCTGCTCAACGCCCGGCAGCTTCTGGCCGATTCCGAGAAGAAGGTCACCCAGATTGCCTTGGACAGCGGTTACCGCAGCTCAAGTCTGTTCAACTCCCTGTTTAAACGGCGCTTCGGCATGAGCCCCTCCGCCTGGCGCGAACAGGCCGCCAAGACCAAGGGCAACCTGTTTTAGGACCTGGACCGGAGAGAAGTCACTTATTAGACACAATTCCGCCATCCAGTCTTCACAGTCTGTTGCTTTAATTGCCGGAGACTGTGGCGCATGTTCGAACGGTCGGATGCGCGGGAGCACCAGATATTTATGCCCATGAACTTAACGGCAACTATGTTAGCGAGCGGGGCGCTGAGGTTCGCCTTCGAGCAGGCGACCACCGAGGGCAAGTTGTGCATCTGCGTCCTGATTGTCGTCTCCGTTTTCAGTTGGACGGTCATCATCACCAAAGGCCGCCAGCTCTATCGCGCGCGGAGGGCGGGCAAGCGGTTTTTTACCGCCTACCGTGCCACGCGCGACCCGCTCGAGTTGCATCGCTCGAAGAAGGATTTTGAGGGGGCCCCGGCTTACGAACTCTACTCCACCGGCGCTGAGGAAATGGAGTACCACCTCAAGAACAACCCGCTCCACCTCGAGCTGGCGCCCAACGCCGCGCCCGGCGTCGCAACCCAAGCCCGTCCCGGCGTAAGCGCCCCCCCGATTGACGTCAGGATCAGCCATGGCGCCTTTGAGTCGGTCCGCGTGGCAATCGAGCGGGCCGCTAGTTCGGAGGCCCTTTCCCTCGAGAAAGGCATGATCATTCTCTCGACGGCCGTCGCGGGCGGTCCGTTCATCGGGTTGCTGGGCACCGTCTGGGGCGTCATGGAGACCTTCTCGGGCATCGCCCGGGCCCACGCGGCGAGCCTGACGGCCATGGCGCCCGGCGTTGCCGGCGCCCTCATTGCCACGGTGGTCGGGCTCTTCGTGGCCATCCCGGCCATGTTCGCTTACAATTACATGGTTACGACCATTCGCGCCATCACGCAGGAACTCGACGGTTTCGGCAGCGAATTCGCCACCCAACTCGAGCACAAGTACGTGGACAACCGGGCGCTGGCCGACGAGATCCGCGACGCCTTGCAGGCCGGCCCGGCGCGCGAGGCCGCGCCCGTTTGTGAACCTGCCCCTGAGATTCCGGAACCCGCCTTTTCGTGAAGAAATGCTCCAAAAGCTGCCACGAGGCCCTGGCGCAGTTGAACATCACTCCGCTGCTGGACCTGGCCTTTGTGCTGCTGGTCATTTTCATCATCACGACCACACCGGTGGTCAACGACCTGCCGGTGGACTTGCCGGCCGCCTCCATACGCCAAAAGGACCCCAAGCCCAAGGTCCAGTACGTGACGGTTGAAAGCACCGGCCGGTTGTTTTTGAACAAAGAGATGGTGGACCTCTCCTCTTTGCAAGAGAAGATGGTCGCCTTGCGCATCGGCGACCCAGACCTGAGCGTCGTTATCAGAGGGTCCGCCAAGACCAAGTACCAGCACGTCGTCAACGTCATGGACATGCTGCAGCAGGCCAATGTCGGAAAAGTGAACCTTGCCACCGAACCGTTTGCCGATGGCTCAGCCAGGAAGCAATAAGCCATGTCTGAACGCACGAAACGCAATTCGTCGAGAGTCAATCTCACCATCTCCATCGTTTTCCACACCTTGCTGGTGGGCGGCATTTTCTTCCTGGCCGCGCGGGAGGGGATGCTCGGCAAGAAGCTCAAAGAGCTCACCGTCGTTGCGGTGAAGGAAAAGAAGCCCGAAGCGCCGAAGGAAAAGGCGCCGGAACCCAAGGTGGAAACCGCCAAGCAAACCGAAGCGCCCAAGACCGTGGCCGCCGCGCCGGCCCCGCGCGCGGCCACCGCTCCCCCTCCCGCCGAGGCGCCGCCGGTAGTAGCGCCGCCCATGAACGATGTGCAAGACCTTTCTTTTAGCGATGGCGCCAAGGTTGTCAACGACGAGTCCGATCCGAAGCTCCTTTACAAGGGACTGGTCGAGGCGGCCTTGCGCGCCCACTGGAACCGCCGCGAGGACATTGCCGACGATGCATACGTCGCCGAGGTTGAGTTGGCCATTGATCCGCAAGGCAACGTGACCGGCGCCAATTGGCTCAGAGGTTCGGGCGACGCCCGCTGGGACAATTCGGTCAAAGCCGCCTTGGCCGCCACCAAGGGGATCAGCCGCCCGCCGCCCAAGGGCTTTCCAGGAAAGGTCATCGCCCGCTTTGACGTCGAACTGATGCAGACCGAGGAAGTTTTCAAGGTGAGCAGCCGGTGAAAAAGTTCTCCAAAGGACATCACAGTTCGCTCAACGAGCTGAACATTACGCCGCTGTTGGACTTGGCGTTTGTGCTGCTGGTGATCTTCATCATCACCACGCCCCAGTTGTCCAACGACCTGGAGATGAACCTGCCCTCGGCGAAAAAGAACAAACCGGCCGTCCCTCCCAAGATCAACCGGATTGTTGTGGACACGGCCGGGCGCATCACTCTCAACGACCAACCAATCGAGTTGCCCGCCCTCAAGCAAACGCTCTTCGACCTCAAGGCCAAGGACCCCGAAACCAGCGTCGTCGTCAAAGGCGCCGGCGATGTCGATTACCAGAAGGTCATTGGTGTCCTGGACCTGCTCCAGCAGGCGGACATCACGAAAGTCGGCCTGGCTACCGAAACCGCCCAACAGTGAGGTTTTTGGGGCGCAAGCCCGTTTCTGAGCGCCTGCTGCATTTCGGTTGCCCAGTTCCCCCTCACCCCTGCCCTCTCCCCGAGGAGAGGGAGCAGCCAGGGCCGGCCCTCCTGCATTCCTACACCGCTGGACATGTCGACGGACTGACGACGATTCTCCCTCTCCCCGAGGAGAGGGAGCAGCCAGGGCCGGCTCTCCTGCATTCCTACACCGCTGGATATGTCGACGGACTGACGACGATTCTCCCTCTCCCCGGGGAGAGGGCAGGGGTGAGGGGGAAATGGCCTGCGGCCCGCCGATGCCATTGAGGGATGCAATCCTTGACAGGGGAGGCCCTTCGACGACATTCGTCAGTGCAGACATCGAGCATGAGGGAACGGAACGACCCTGCTGACACCGCGCTCACGAACGACAAAACCCGGATGCGCGCCCGCACCCCTGACGCCCTGAAGGACCTCGACCGGCCGCTCCAGGAGTGTGTGGCGGCTTGCTTCCCCCGTTCGCAAGCCCTGTTGGAGGGGGCCCGGCACAGTCTTTTTTATTCGCTGCCCGTGGCTTTCGACCCGGCCGAAGGGTTCGGCTGTTACCTGGCCACTGTGGACCGCGACGAGCAGGGCCTGCCCTGGAGGTTCATCGACATGGGGGCGCAGATCGCTACCCGCCCTTTCGGTGAGAACGACCCCGAATTGGCCAAGGCAATTCTGGCGGCGCTCCCGGAGGTGGTGGACCGCTACGCCCACAGCGAGTACCAGACGGTCCTGTCGCTTCGCTTCAAGGCGGCCCTGGATCGGCTGGCGCCAGCAGGGGCTCCGCGCCACTTCGTGGTGAACACCGGAGCCGAAGCGGTGGAGAACGCCATCAAGGCTGCGCTGTTGGTGCGGGCCCGCACCGCCGGAGAGCGGCAGCCAGGGGTAATCGTCTCCTTCGAGGGGGCCTTTCACGGGCGGACCCTCGGGGCGCTGGCGGTTACCCACCGCAAGAAGGCCCGCCTGGGCTTCCCCACCTTCGATTGGCCGCAGGTGGTTTTCCCCGCCGAGGACCCGCAGGCTCCGGCGGCCACCCAACGGCGCGAGGAGCGCAGCCTGCGGCAGGTCTGGGAAATCCTCCAGGGGAAGGCCGGCGGCGGACGCGAGGGCCTGGCGGACGAACTGGGGCGGATTGACGCCTTCCTGGCCAAGCCGGGAGACCTGGCGTCTTTCGTCGCGGCCGAGCGGGAACGGCTCGGGGCCGAAGCCCTCAAACGAGCATGGCGGGCGGCGGCAGTGCTCATCGAACCGATCCAGGGCGAGGGCGGCGTTCGGATGGCCAGCGCCCGTTTCTTCAGGCGGCTCCGGCTCCTCACACTGATCTACGACGTGCCGCTGATCTTCGACGAGGTGCAGACCGGGTTCGGCGCCACGGGCCGGCTCTGGGCACACGAACACTTTGACTTGCCGGCGCCGCCCGATGTGGTGACGTGGGCCAAGAAGGCCCAAAACGGCGTCCTTTTCGTGAGCGAAGCGTTGGCCGTCTTCTTCCAGGAGGAGAAGAAGTTCAACACGACCTGGGAAGGCGATTCGGTCGGGATGCTGCGCGTCATGGCCAACCTGGACCGTCTGGACCTGTCTCAAGTGCGCGCGACCGGGGCAATCGCTCGAGCTGCGCTCCAAGGGCTGCAGGGCCGCTACCCCGAGCTCATTCGGAACGTGCGAGGGCTGGGAGTGATGCTCGCCTTCGATGTGACCCGCCCGGACTGGCGGGACGTTTTGCGCGACCGGGCTTTTCGGCGCGGGTTGATCCTCCTGCCCGCAGGGGAGCGCTCGCTCCGGTTTTATCCCCGCTACGACACGCCGGAAGCCGCAATCCGGGAGGCAACCGAAATCCTGGCCGCATCCGTCGAGGACATCCTGGCGCGCGGGGCGGCGGTCCCGCTGGGCCCGCTCTTGCGCGTGGGCGCGATGACGGCCCCGCCGGGGGCAGTCGAGGTCATCGACCTGGGGCCGGGCAACTTCCCCGAGCATCGAGCTGGGGTCATGGCCGTCGAAATCGAGCGCTACGGCTCCATTTCGCACTACCCGCCCGACGTGCTGCGCGCGGGGCGGCGTCCGCTCCTGCAGTATCCCGTCGAGACAATCGAGGCCACCCTGTCCAACCCTCGGGCCCTCGGGCTGGCCTTGCGCTTCTCGGGCCGCATCATCGCCTACGCCGTCGGCAGCCCCCTCGAGGACCACGATGAGGAAGGGGTCCATGACGACCCCCGCTACGGCGAGCACCAGACCTTCTACCTGCTGGCCATGGCCGTCGACCCGTCGGTCGAGAACGCCGCAGAAATCGAATGCCGGCTGCTTGAACTCCTGCGCGCCCGTGCCGCCGCCCAAGGCTATCTGCGCCTCTCGGCGCTCATCGAGGAGCGCTGCCATCAAAGCGGCCCCCTCTGGTTGCGCTCCGCCGAGGTGCTGCGGACCCTGGACAACTACCTGCGAAGCGGACTCCGTTTTGTTTACCTGCAGGCCACGATAGCCGAGGCGCCGCCGCCCTCGCCGTCGTTTGTCACAGATATGTAACCCAATGGACATATTTCTGTAACCTGAGCCCGTCAAGCTGGTGGCGCCCGAATCAAACCAGCGGAACCCCTTTGGCGGGAAGCCCGGACATTGAACACGCACCTGCATTTGGAAGAAATGTTACAGCGGGACATCGAAACGTTGCGCGGCAAAGTCTCGTTGATGGCCCGGCTGACCGAGCGCGCCCTCCAGGCCAGCGTGCAGGCGTTGATCCAGGGGGACCGCAGCCTGGCCTACTCGGTGATTCTGCGCGACCTGTATATTGACGAGCGAGAGACCGAATTGGACCGGCTGTGCCTGGAGTTTCTCGTGCGCCACCAACCCGCCGGGCGTCACCTGCGTTTGGTTTTTACCGCGATCCACGTCAACCGCGAACTCGAGCGAATCGGGGACTATGCGGAAAGCGTCGCCCGCCAGGCGCTGATTGTCAGTGCCCTGGCCCCGCAGCCCTCTTATGCGCGATTTGTCGAACTGGGGGACCTGGCGGTTCGCATGCTGGGCGGCGCCGTCCAGGCATTCCTCCGCCAGGACGCCGATCTGGCCTGGCGAACGATGGCCAGCGAGGAGCGAGCCAACACTCTGCGCAGCACCATCAACGGCGAGCTGCTCGAGGCCAGCCGCCTGCGCCTGCTGCCCCAGGCGGCGCTGAACCCGCTGATGACCGTAGCGCGGCGCCTTGAGCGGGCGGCTGACCAGACGAAAAACCTTTGTGAAGACGTCCTCTATTTGTGCACCGGCGAGTTTGTCCGGCATAAAGGCGCCGACGGTTTCCGCATCCTGTTCTACGACCTGGCCAATGCCTGCCTGAGCCAAATGGCTGAAGCCATTGGCAACCGCCTTGGAGCGCCGCGCATCAGCTTCAGCAGCGCGGGCGCCTCTCCGCAGCCCATCGATGCGCGCGCCATCGAGTTCATGGCCGCCAAGGGCATCGAGCTCTCCCGCCAGACCCCCAAGACTCTTGAACAAGTGCCGCACTGGGAGCAATGCCAGGTCATTGTCGCGCTCGGCGCCGCGGCCTGCCAAGCCCTCCCGCAGCACCCCAGCAAGACGGTTGTTTTGACTTGGACGATCCCCGATCCGGCGCTAGTGACCGGGCCGTCCGAGACTTGGAAACCCGCTTTCGATGCGGCCGCCCGCTCCCTGGAATTCAACATCCGGGAACTGGCCGGGGCGATTTTGGCCGAACCACAAGGAGAACCCAACCCATGAGTCACTCCAAGCAAAACCCATTCAACGCCAAACTCGGGATGGCCGCCGCGGCCCTGGTATCGGCCTGGCTCCTGCAATCGGGTTGTGGCGGCGGCAAACCCGCCATCCAGAACAAAGGCTCCGACACCATGGTCAACCTGGCGCTGGCCTGGGCCGAGGAGTACAGCAAGGTGTGTCCCCAGGTAAAGGTCGAGGTCTCGGGAGGCGGTTCCGGGGTGGGCATCGCCGCGCTGGTCAACGGCGCCATCGATATTGCCAACGCCAGCCGCGACATGAAGCCCGAGGAGATCGAGCAGGCCAAGAAGAACACCGGCAAGGAACCGAAAGAGTTCGTGGTCGGTTACGACGCCTTGGCCATTTATGTCCACAAAGACAATCCGCTCAACGAGATCACCTTGGAACAGATTGCCCAAATCTATGCCGAGGGGGGCGCGATTACGAAGTGGTCCGCCCTGGGAGTCAAGATTCCTGGAAGCTCGAGCGACGAGATTGTGCTGGTCAGCCGCCAATCCAACTCCGGCACCTATGAGTTCTTGCGCGAGCACGTGTTGAACCGGAAAGACTTTAGATTGGGTTCACGCGACATGAACGGCTCCAAGGAGGTGGTCGAGCTGGTGGCTTCCACCCCGACAGCCATCGGCTATAGCGGCATGGGCTACGCCACCCCCGGCGTCAAAATGCTCAAAGTCAAAAAGACACCGGCCGACCCGGCCTTCGAACCGAATGTGGCGAACACCCTCAACAAGACCTACCCGATAGCGCGCTCTTTGCAGGTCTATACCCTGGGCGAGCCGGTCGGCGCTATAAAAGCCTACATCGATTGGATCCTGTCCGATGCCGGACAAAAGGTCGTGGAAGCCACCGGCTATGTCCCAGTCCCCGCGTCGGCCCGGGTGAAACCATGAACCTGACGGAACCGGTCGAGCAGGACCTGGTCGTCCGCAACACGACGCGCCCGGCCTGGGCCGTCCTGGGCGAGCGCGCCCTGGAAATCCTCATCTGCCTCTGCGGAATCAGCGCCATCATTTTTGTGCTGGGGATTTTCTTCTTTGTGTTCAAAGAAGCCTTCCCTGTGCTGGCCAATCCGAAATTCAGTCTGCGCCAGTTTCTTTTCAGCGATCAATGGTATCCCACCTCCGAACTCCACAAACGCTACGGGGTGCTGGCCATGATCGCCGGCACCTTTAGCGTGACCGCCCTGGCCATGGCAATCGCCGTCCCCTTCGGGCTGGGAGGCGCCATTTACATTTCGGAGTTCTGTGGAGCAAAGACCAAGGAGACCCTCAAAATCGTCATCGAACTGCTGGCGGCCATTCCGAGCGTGGTTTGGGGGTTCATTGGCCTGACGGTGCTCAGCCGGCTGATTGTGAGATGGACCGGCGCCCCGGTTGGGGTCAACATCCTCAACGGCGGGATCATCCTGGCGCTGATGAGTGTGCCGATTATCGTCTCGATTGGGGAAGACGCTTTGAAGGCCGTGCCCGATTCCTATCGCGAGGCCGCCCTGGCGCTGGGGGCGACACGCTGGCAACAGGTCCGTCACGTGCTTTTGCCCGCCGCCCGGACGGGGCTGCTGGCGGCCGTGCTCCTGGGCGTGGGACGAGCCATCGGGGAGACCATGGCCGTGCTGATGGCCACCGGTCACGCCGTGCATATACCCCATAGCATCCTCGATTCGGTCCGCACTCTCACTGCCAATATCGCCGCCGAATTGGGCGAAGCATCCGCTCACTCCACCCATTACCAGGTCCTGTTTCTCATCGGGATTTTGCTCTTTCTGATGACCTTCGCGGTAAACCTGGCGGCGGACCTCATTGTCCGGGGCGTTAGGCGGAAGTGACTATGTTTGCCGAAACTCCACAGGTCCGGCGCAAGCTCCGGCAGGAGGCCGTCGCCAAGTGGGTCTTGTCCGCCATGGCCGCCTCGATGATCATTCCCCTGCTCCTGATTGTCGGCTACGTGGTGATTCGGGCCTGGCCCTCGTTGAGCCTGGGCTTCCTGGTGGAGATGCCGACCAATAACATGCGCGACGGGGGAGTGTGGCCCGCCTTGATCGGCACCATTTACCTGGTGGTCCTGTCGCTGGCAGTCTCGGCCCCGATCGGAGTTCTGGCGGCCGTGTATTTGAACGAGTACGCCCGGGACAACTGGCTCAATCGGCTCATCAACATGGCAGTCATCAACCTGGCGGGCGTGCCCAGCATTGTCCACGCACTGTTTGGGCTGGGCGCCTTCGTCTATGCTGCCCGATTCGGGTATTCGATCATCTCGGCCTCCTTGACCCTGGCCGTCATGACCTTGCCCGTCATCATCGCCAGCACGCGCGAAGCACTGGCCAGCGTGCCCCGCAGTTTCCGCGAGGCCTGCTGGAACGTGGGCGCGACCCGCTGGCAAACCATCCGGGCCGTCGTGCTCCCCAATTCCATCAGCGGCATTCTTACCGGCCTTATTCTCCAAGTCAGCCGCGCGGCCGGGGAAACAGCGCCCATCATGTTTACGGGGGCCGTGTTTTTCAAATCCATACCCAGGGGCACCCCGTTGCCCTACGGCTTGCACGAGTCCTGCATGGCCCTTTCCATGCACCTCTTCACGCTGGCTACCCAGGTGCCCGACGTCAAAGAGTCCGTCCCCTTTGCCACGGCGCTCGTGCTGCTGGCCTCGGTGCTCCTGGTGAACGCCGCCGCCATCAGCTTGAGGGTGTTCCTGCGTTCCCGCAAAAGGTGGTGATGAGCCAACCCCACATTGTCGTCCAGGACCTCACCCTGGCCTACGGGCCAAAGGAGGTGATTCATGGCATCTCGTTCCAAGTCCAAAGACACGAGATTTTCGGGGTCATTGGGCCCTCCCAATCGGGCAAGACCTCGCTCCTGCGCTGCCTCAACCGCACCATTGATTTCTGTGCCGAGGCTTCGGTTGCCGGCGCCATCACCGTCAACGGCCAGGATGTGCGCCACGTCAAGGATGTCTATGGCCTGCGCCGCCGCATCGGTATGGTCGCCCCTTTGCCTGTCGGCCTGCCGCTGAGCATTTATGACAACGTCGCCTTTGCCCCGCGCTGCGCCGGCCTCACGAAAACGAGCCAACTCGACGGTCTGGTCGAGCACTGTCTGCGCCAGGCCGCCCTCTGGGAAGAAGTCAAGGATCGCCTTCATAGCCTGGGCACCAAGCTGTCCGGCGGCCAGCAGCAGAGACTGACCATCGCCCGCGCCCTTTCGCACCAGCCGGAAATCCTCTGTTTGGACGAATTCTCGATTGCAATCGATCCGGTCACAACCATGCGCATCGAGGATGTCCTCAAAGAGCTGCGTCGTCACGTAACCATCATCCTGGTCACCAACCTCACCCAGCAAGCCCGGCGCCTGGCCGATCGCACCATGTTCCTTTGGAGCGGCAAGATCGTGGAACTGGATCGGAGCGAGGTCGTCTTCTCCGAACACCCGGCCAACCGGAAAACTTACGATTACGTAAACGGCATTTTCGGATGAGCCCCTCCGTCCAGCACAGCATCACGACGCGCGGCCTCAACCTCTGGTATGGCAAATTCCAGGCGCTGATCAATGTCTGCCTCGACATCCGGGACGGCATCATCACTTCCCTGATTGGCCCCTCGGGCTGCGGCAAGACCACCCTGTTGCGCTGCTTCAACCGCGTCAACGAGCGCTATGACTACGTCAAAACCGCCGGCGAAATCAAGATCCTGGGCAAAAACATTTACGACCCCGATGTCTCGCTCGTCGAGTTGCGCAAAGCGGTGGGGATGGTGTTCCAGCGGCCCAATCCCCTGCCCATCTCAGTTTATGAAAACGTGGTCTTTGGCCTGCGCATCCATGGCGAACGCCGGGACCTCAAACGCGCCTTGCTCGACGCCGCGGTCGAGCGGGCCCTCACCGAAGTCGGCTTATGGGAGGACCTCAAGGACCGGCTCTCCGTCAAAGCCACCACCCTCCAGCTCGAACAACAGCAGAAGCTCTGCATCGCCCGACTCCTGCCGCTCAAGCCGCGCGTCATCCTGATGGACGAACCCTGTTCGGCCCTGGATGTGGAAGGCGCCCGAGCCATCGAGGAGCTGATGTTCGGTTTGAGGGGGCACTATACCATCCTGATCGTCACGCACAACATGGCCCAGGCCCGCCGCGCCAGCGACGAGTGCATTTTCATGCTCCTGGGCGAGATGATCGAGCATCGCCGCACCGAGGACCTCTTCTTGAATCCCAAGCATCCCAGGACCGCCGAATACATCGAAGGCCGCTACGGCTAAGTGGTCATGAACACTAAGCGATGCGCGGCCGGGCCCAGCCTCGTCTCGCAAATGTGGCTGATTCTTAACCTCGTCGGCACACCCCTGTCACATTTCCAGCGGAAACTGGAGGTAAGTGATGAAGAGAATCCTGATCCTTACCGCCGGATTCGGGGACGGCCACAACGCCGCTTCTCGCAATCTCCGCGACGCCATTGAATTGATCACCGATGAAGCCAAGGTCGAAGTGCTCGACCTGTTCGAGTCCACTTACGGCGTGCTCAACACCCTGCTCAAACAGGCCTACCAGGGCTTGGTCCGCTACGCCCCGGGCGTCTGGTCCGGCGTGTTCTCGGCGTTGGATAGTCCTGGAGTGTTCCGGCGCCAGATGGGCCTGATGGGCAAGCTCTCCGAGGCCCTGGCCCGGGTCCTGCACGAGACCGAACCGGACGTCGTCGTCACCACCTACCCGGTTTACGCGCACCTCATCGAGCACATTTACCGCGAGCACGCCGAGCGGCCGTTCCGCTTGATTACGGTCATCACCGATTCCATCAGTGTCTGCTCCGCCTGGTATCGCGCGCCGAGCGACCGCTTCGTGGTCGCCAATTCCCCCACCGCCGCGGTGCTCCTGGACGCAGGCGTCCCGCCGCACCGCGTGGAAACCCTGGGCTTCCCGGTCAGCCCCCTGTTCGCCCGTGAGCCTCTGGAACTGGCGCCGGCAAAACACCACTGGGATCGCCGCAAGGTGCTTTACGTCATCAATACCGGCAAACCCAAGGCGGGCAAGTCTGTCGAGCGGCTGCTCAAAATCCCCAACCTGGATTTGACCGTTACCGTCGGGCGCGATGCTTCGCTCAAAGCCAAGTTGACGGACCGTCTGCGCAGCTATGGCGAACGCGCGCGCATTTACGGTTGGACAAACCAGATGCCCAGGCTGCTCATGTCGCACCATCTGGTCGTCGGCAAAGCCGGCGGCGCACTGGTTCAAGAGGCCATAGCCGCCCGCTGCCCGATGATCATCAACCAGGTCATTCCAGGGCAGGAGGAAGGCAACGCTCAACTCATCCGGACACTGGACATCGGAGCGGTAGCCCGGAACAAAAAGGAGGTCCGCGACTTGGTCGAGGAGGCCTTCGCCCACCGCAGCCGCCAGTGGCTGCGATGGCGCGGCAACCTCGAAAAAATCAGCCAACCCGACGCCGCGGTGCGAATTGCCGAGCTGATTCTCAAAGAAACCGGAGACACCGCCGGAACGTCCGGCCACGTGAGACTTTTCCAGGCCCCCAAGGGACCCCAGGAAGGGGCCGCTCCGGGCCTGCACCGCGTCTCGCGGGTGCAACTGTGCGACTTCCACATCCACACCAACTATTCGGACGGGCGGTTGACACTGCCCGAGGTCATCGACTTCTACGGCCGGCGCGGATTCGACTGCATCTGTATCACCGATCATGTGGCCGATCCCCGGCGGCTGATCGGAAAATACAGCGAACTGCTCAATTTCACGGTGGCTGCCGGCCAATTGGACGAATACTTCGATATGCTGGAGCGCGAACGAAGGCGCGCCTGGCGCAAATACGACATGCTCGTCATGACCGGTCTGGAGTTCAACAAGGAGGGCTTCACCAGGAAAACCTCCGGCCACCTCCTGGGAATCGACCTCAAGGCTCCCATCCCCCCTTCGCTCGACTTCGTCGAGACCATAGCCCAGGTCCACAGCCAGGGCGGCCTGGCGGTGGCGGCCCATCCGCACCTGATGACCAGCGAATGGGGCAAGAACACCCTGTTCCTTTGGGAGAACCAGGATGTGTTTGCCCCGATCATCGATGCCTGGGAGATCGCCAACCGCAACAATATCTTCACGCCGGTGGGGCTCAAGCGCCTGGCTTACCTGGCCAATAGTGATTTCCACAAACCCAAACACATCTACTCGTGGAAGACGATTCTCCAATGCGAGAAGGAACCGGAAGCGATCAAGGAGTGCATCCGCAAAAACGAACGAGTGTCCCTCACACTCTATCGCGGAGAGGCCATCGCCCAGGCGCTGTGCGCCCGGCTGCCCATGGCCAGGCTTCCTGAGCCCGAAACGCTCCCGCCGAAACTGTCGGCGGCCCGCGCCGTTGGGTACTGAGCCGGACATCCGGGGGTCGAGGGTCGAGTCCGACGAACCGGCGAAGCTCCTGCCGGCCGCCCTACTTTTTGGAAGTCGTGCGGTCTCCGATCCAACGCAAGTCCTGGTTGTTCGCAGAGGGTTCGTCGTGTGGAATAAAGAGCTGGCCCTTGGCCAGGGACCTCTGCGTCCTGGGGTCCAACCACTTGTGCGATTCGGCATGGTTGTCGGCAAAGCCCAGGACGCCCACCCCGCGGTGCAGGCTCGACGGATAATGCACGAAGGTCTGCAGGCTCATATCGACTCCGAAACCCGGGGTGCAAATGCTGGCGGGGTTGACATCGATGAACACAAAACGATTGGCCGGCGAGTCGATGGCCAGGTCCGAAGACCGGAAATAAACCCGGTAAGTGTGACTATTCAGTTGTATGGGCGGGATGTCGTTTTCCGGGGTCGTCCCGATATAGCTGTTCATCGAGTAGCTCCGCAGTTCGGCCACCTTCTCTCCGCCTATATCCCAGAGCGAGTGGTCGGCCGGACACTTGTAAGTGCCGATCGCGGGCAATATCGGCGCGAAAAGCGCGTAGGCAGCCCCCACCAGGTATTGCGAGTTGGTCAGCGTCTCCGGATCGCCATGATTGCCGCCATACACCCAAATATGGGCCTGCGCGGAAGTCGTGGCTGTGGCGCCGCCGTTTAAAGCCAGCACTTCCCGATTGTCGCTGGAATACAGGGCCCAGGACACGAGCAGCTCCTTTTGGTTGTTCACGCATTGGATGCGCATGGCCTGGGCCTTGGCATTGGCAAGGACCGGCAGCAAAAGCGCGGCCAGGATGGCGATGATCGCGATGACCACCAGCAGTTCGATGAGGGTAAACGCCGGGCGCGCGGAAAACTTCGCAATCTCTCCCTGGGCTTTGCGAAGCGGGCGATGGCGAAGGGCTGTCACTGGAAATCAAGACTAACGCCGCTCCAGCGGGAAGTCAATCTCCCGTGAATATTCGGCCGCCGGCGCTGTCTAACCAAGTAGATTTAACATTATGAGAACGACAAACCTGAGTTGGATTGGATTGGCGGCATTACTGGCTGTGCCTGCGTGCGCGGCGGACGCCCCTGTTCCCGCGCCCTCCACGGCCGCTCCTGCGCCGGGGTCGCCCCCCGGGTATTTCCCCGCCGGCCCCATCACCCCCCCGGCCTTCGGGACCACTCCCGGGCCGTCGGCGCCAGCGCCGCCTCCTCTCTCCCCGAGTGCCGCCGAGGTGATGAAACTGTCCGGCGCCGGCGTGGGTGACGAAGTGATCCTGGCCTACACGAAGAATTGCCAGTCACCTTTCAATCTGTCGGCCAACGCGATTCTGCGTCTCAAAGAGGCTGGGGTCGCCTCGCCGGTCATCGCGGCGATGTTGAACCACGACAGTTTGCTGCGGGGTCAGGGCTCGCCGGCGCCGTATTCCTACAGCCAGAGAGTGTATGGACCCGGCGAACAGCCTCCAGGCGCGCCGCCCCCCGGACAGCCTCCAGGCGTCCTGGCCCCGGCCCAACCGGCTCCGCAACCGCAGGTCTTTACCCCGCCGCCGGGCGAGACACCGCCGCCGCTGCAGACAGAAGTGATTCCGGTGTCCCCGGGCCCTGATTACTATTGGGCGCCGGGTTACTGGGGGTGGGATGGCGGCTGGATTTGGATTGGCGGAGGCTGGCGTCTCCGCGGGGGGATCGGCCTGGGGTGGGGATGGGGCGGCTGGGGATGGCCTGGCTGGGGCTGGGGTGGCTGGGGATGGGGTGGCTACTATGGCCGCGGGGGTTGGGGCGGCTACCGCGGCGGCTTTGGCGGCTACCACGGCGGCTTTGGCGGCGGCCATAGCGGCGGCTTTGGCGGCGGCCATGGCGGCGGCCATGGCGGTGGCGGCCACGGGCGGTAGCCTACAGCAGACGTGGAAGTCTGCGCTACGACTTTGTCACCGGCCTTGGGGGGTCTGGCCCCTGATGGCGCGGGGTTGTTTTGGAGGGCATTGTCCGCTACGCTGCCGGTGTGATTTACGACGCCGCACTGGATGAATTGTTGCAAAAGGTGTGGGACGGCCGGCGGATCAACCGGGCCGAGGCGCTGGGGCTTTACTCTTTGCCGCTTGAGGAGTTGGGGGCGCTGGCGGACCGGCGGCGCCAGCTTGCCAAGGCAGAGGCCTACGACGGGCGCGGGAACGCAATTGCCACTTATAGTGTTGACCGGAACATCAACTACACGAACATCTGCGGCGTGGGTTGCAAGTTTTGCGCGTTTTATCGCACGGGGAGGGACGCCGACGCCTACGTGATTTCCCATGCGGAACTGGACCGGAAAATCGAGGAGACGATCGAGCTGGGCGGCACGCAGATTCTTCTGCAAGGGGGGCATCACCCCAAGCTCGGCAAACAATGGTATCTGGACCTGCTCTGGCGCGTGAAGGAGCGGTTTCCGCAGATCAATATCCACGGCTTCAGCCCAAGCGAATTTGTCCACTTCCGCCAGGTGTTCAACGAGCCTCTGGAGCGAATCATCGCAGATTTCCAGGCGGCCGGCCTGGGCTCGATTCCCGGCGGGGGGGCCGAGATCCTGGTGGACCGCGTCCGGAAAGTGGTTTCGCCCCTCAAGGCGACGAGCGACGATTGGCTCGAGGTCATGGGCGTCGCCCACCGGCTCGGTTTGAATTCGTCGGCGACGATGATGTTCGGGCACGTCGAGACGCGGGCGGACCGGGTGGAACATCTGGAGCGCGTGAGGGCGCAGCAGGACCAGACCAAGGGGTTCACGGCGTTCATTGGCTGGACCTTCCAGCCGGAGCACACGCGCCTGCGGGCGCCGGCCGTGGGGGCGCACGAGTATTTGCGGACCCAGGCGCTCGCGCGCATCTATTTGGACAATTTTGCCAACGTGCAGAGTTCCTGGGTGACGCAGGGACAAGGCCTCGGCCAGGTGGCGTTGAAGTTTGGCGCCAACGACCTGGGCAGCATCATGATCGAGGAGAACGTGGTTTCGCAGGCGGGCGCGAGCTTCCACATGACCGTGGCCGACATGCGCCGGCTTATTGCGGATGCCGGCTACGAACCTCGCCAGCGCGATAATTGGTATCGGCTGGTATCCCCCTAATCGAAGGCGTGCCCGGCGCAGCACAGGACGTTGCGCACCTTGTGCCGGACCAGTTCTTTGACTCGGGTGCGGGCGGGGCCGAGGTATTTGCGGGGGTCAAATTCTTTGGGGGTTTCGGCAAAGACCTTGCGAATGCCGGCGGTTAGCGCCAGGCGCAGGTCGGTGTCGATATTGACCTTGGTGCAGCCCGTGCGGCGGGCCACCTCGATATCGGCCTCGGGAACCCCTGCGGTGTCGACGCCAAGTTTCCCGCCGTATTTGTTAATCTCTTCGACCAGTTCTTTGGGGACGCTGGAGGCGCCGTGAAGGACCAGGGGGTAGTCGCCCAGTCCGGCATCCATGAGGGCTTGCTTGATAGCCTTGAGGCGCTCAAGGTCCAGGTGTTGCTCGCCCTTGAACTTGTAGGCGCCGTGAGAGTTGCCGATGGCCACGGCCAGGGAATCCACGCCGGAGAGCCGGACGAACTCGACCGCCTGTTGCGGGTGAGTGTAGTGGCCCTCTTTGGAGTAGCCGCCGCCGTGTTCCCCCTCGTCAAACTGGGCGCCGACCAGTTGGCCCAGCTCGCCTTCGACCACGCAGTTGTGTTTGTGGGCGTACTCCACCACGCGGCGGCAGACCTCCACGTTCTTCTCGAGCGGTTCGTGGCTCGCATCGATCATCACGCTTGTAAAGCCTTCGTCGATGCAATCCTTGCACAACTCGAAGCTGTCGCCGTGATCGAGATGCACGGCGATGGGAATGTTGGACAGGCTGACGGCCGCTTCAATGAGTTTCTTCAGGTAGATCGGATTGGCGTAGCCGCGAGCGCCTTTGGAGATCTGGAGGATGACCGGCGCCTTTTCCGCTTCACAGGCTTCCACGATGGCCTGGAGCAGTTCCATATTGTTGACGTTGAAGGCCCCAAGGGCGTACTTGCCTTTGAGGGCTTTGGCGAACAAATCTCTGGTATGTGTCAGTGGCATAAGTTTGGTTTTCGTTTCGGTCAATCAATGAATCGGTCAGTCCGGCGGTCACAAGGCCCTGCGCGGCAAAACCCGGCACTGGAGACCGCCGGGGACACAAGAAACCATAATGTCCGAGGCCAGGCAAGCGGGAAATGGCAGCCAGCGTAAGGCTCCAGCGGGGGTAGGCAGGGCGCATCACTCCGTGCGCGCCGGCTGGTTTGAGGGCGCAACGGCGCGCGCGGAGCGCCGCGCCCTGCCTGCCTTGGCTCGACCCGCCCGCCGTCAGTAACCGGTTGCCAACCCGCCCCGCGCTACCGTTTATTGATGACCGTCGAAATCTTGAAGATCGGCAGGAACATGCAGATGACCATGCCCCCGATGACAATGCCCAGGAAGACAATGAGGATCGGCTCGATGAGGGACATCAGACCCGCCAGGGTGGTTTCGATCTCCTCGTCCAGAAAGTCGGAAATGCGCTCGAGCATGTTGTCGATCTTGCCGGTTTGCTCGCCGGCGGTCACCATGCGGATTATCATGGTCGGGAAGACCGGGTGCTTGCCCAGGGCAGCGGAGATGCTCTCACCGCGCTCGATATCAACGCCGGCAGTCTTGATGGCCTTTTCCATCACGGCATTGCCCACGGTCTGCGAGACGATCTGGAGGACTTCCAGGATGGGCACCCCACTGCGCACCAGCGAGGCCAGCGTGCGAGTGAACCGCGCCAGGCAGATCTTGTGAGCGATGGGGCCAAAGACCGGCAGCTTGATGCGCCGGGAATCCCAAAAAAAGCGGCCGACAGGCGTCTTGATGAAGTGGAACCACCCGTATGCCAGCCCCCCTGCGCAGAGAATAATGAGGGCGATGTAATTCCTCACAATGTTGCTCGTGTTAATCAGGTATTGGGTGGGCGCAGGAAGCTTGGAACCAAAGGCAGAGAAGACGTCCGCAAAGACCGGGACTACTTTGACCAGCAGGAAGCCCGTAATGAGAATCGCCACGACCGTGACCACCGTCGGATACATCATCGCCGATTTGACCTTCTTGCGTATTCGAGCGGCATTTTCGAGGTAGGTGGCCAAGCGGGCCAGGATTTCAGCCAACAACCCTCCTCGCTCCCCCGCAGCTACCATACAGATAAAAAGCCGACTAAAAACCTTGGGATGCTTTTGTAGGGCCTCCGAGAAACTGTCTCCTCCCTCCACGCGCGAGCAGACGTCGCGGATGACGTCGCGCATGACTTTGTTGGTCGTCTGCTCCGCCAAGGCCTGCAAGGACTGCACCATCGCAAGGCCGGCATCAATCATCGTGGCCAGTTGTCGAGTAAAAATCACCATGTCCATCGCCGGCACCCGCCCTCCACCGGTGCGGCCCTTCTTGGCGACTCTCTCCTGAATCGCGACAACCAGGAGATTGCGGTTCAACAGGGCGACGATGGCAGCCTGTTCCGTGGCCGCCTCCACCGAACTGCGGGTCTCGCGTCCGGAAACCGTGTCGCGAGCGACATAAGCAAATGAGGCCATAATGAATATCCGCTGTCGGGGAGCAGACTTCGTTCCATACGCCTCTGTCTCGGGACAAAGCCGAGCCGCCGCTGCGTTTTCTCCGGCCAATGCCCCAGGTTGGCACAGAGTTGTCTGGAAATCAGGCAAAAATTGTTGTTGCCAACCAAAGCACTTTTTCCTATCTATTGCCCCCAGAGCACCGGTTTTGGTGCGAGGGCAAACTGGATTTGTCCTCTTTCAAGATGCAGAATTAGACAGGTACTAGCACAAACTAACATATCGGAGGAACGAATGAAGTTTAATAAATGGACAGTAGCACTGGCCGCCGTCGGGGTGGTCAGCCTGGCGTCCGCTGCTAAAGCCGAGGAGAAGGCGAGTGCCGTCGCAACGGCGCTCTCTTCGACCACCATCGGAGGGTATGTGGACACATCAGCCCAGTGGAACATCGGGACCGGCAACCAATATGTGCCGCCCTACAAGTTCAACAGTCCGAGCAAGGCCGACGGTTTCAACCTGGACGTGTTCCAGCTCACGATCGCCAAGCCGCTGGATGAGACCCCCTGGTCCGCCGGGTATCACGTTGACCTGTGGGCCGGCCCGGACGCCAATGTTCTGAACACCACCTCGATCCTGGCGAATGGCTACTCTTCGGACTTCGCCATCCGGCAGGCATACGTCTCGCTCAACGTGCCCGTGGGCAATGGCATCGACCTCAAGGCCGGCGTGTTCGACAGCATCCTGGGCTATGAATCGGTCGAATCCCCGAACGACCCCAACTACACCCGTTCGTACGGCCATAGCATGGAGCCGCAGACCCATACGGGTGTGTTGGCCACCTATCGCTGTTGCGACATCGTAAGCGTGAGCGCAGGCATAGCCGACACCGTCGGTCCGACCATCAACGAACGCGCCTTCGAAGGTATCAATGGCGGCATCTACCCCAACAGCCATAAGGCCGAGAGCTACAAGACCTACATGGGCAGCATAACCCTGACCGCTCCGGACAGCATGGGATTCCTGGCCGGCTCAACCCTCTACGGCGGGGTCGTCAGTGGCTTTTCCAGCCACGCCGCCAACCTCCAGGAGGGCGTAGGCACAGGCGACGAAAGCAGCTTTTATGTCGGGGGCACGATTGCGACCCCGATCAAGGAGCTAAAGTTTGGCACGGCTTTTGACTTTGAGAATTTGTACGGGGTCTCTGGCCAAACCTGGGCTGTATCCGGCTATGCCACCTACCAGGCCACCGAAAAACTGAGCTTCAATACACGCGGTGAGTACTTGAACGACACCTCCGGATTCTTCACCTACCCGGCTACCTCGGCGGCCCTCACCAGCCCGCATATCATGGCCGTCACCGAGACCGTCCAGTACAACCTGTGGAAGAACGTCATCAGCCGCCTTGAATTGCGTTGGGATCACTCCCTGAGCGGCATCGATGCCTTCGGCGGCAACGCCCTCACCGAGGACGGGGGGCCTACCCAGCGGAATGCCTTCATCGTGGCGGCCAATATCATTTACAGGTTCTAAGCCAACCTTTCTCTTGCTATCACTGCGCCCCTTCCGGCCAGGTCGGAAGGGGCCTTTGTTTGAGCGCGGAGCGCGGAGGGCGCGGCCGGACCCGGGCAAGCGAGAAAGCAGTTGACGCGCGCCGCTCCGGCTGCTATCTTGCGCGCGTGATTGGAATTGAGAACCTGCTGCTATCGGGCGCGCTGCCGCTGAATCGCGCGGCAGTCGGGTTCTAATGTTGCAACCAGAACTTGTCGAACCCCACTGCCGAACGGTCGTGGGGCTTTTGTTTGCCCCGCCGCCCTCGGCCCTGGGAAACCCGGATTGAGATTAGGATTAAGATTAAGAATAGGAGCCAGACTGCCATGCTCAAGAACCCATCCGCCAAATACCGCCCCTTCCCGCCGGTCCAATTGCCTGACCGCCAGTGGCCCAGCCGAGTGCTCAGCCAGGCCCCCGCCTGGTGTAGCGTCGACCTCCGGGACGGGAACCAGGCCCTGGCCGTGCCGATGAACGTCGGCCAGAAACTCCAACTCTTCCAGGCCCTGGTCAAGTGCGGCTTCAAGGAAATCGAGATCGGCTTTCCGTCCGCCTCGAACACCGAGTTCACTTTCAACCGCCGCCTTATCGAGGAACGGCGCATCCCGGAGGACGTTTGGGTCCAGGTGCTGGTGCAGGCGCGCGAGGACCTCATCGAACGGACCTTCCAATCCCTGGCAGGCGCCAGGCGGGCCACCATCCACCTCTACAACTCCACCTCCCCGGCCCAGCGGCGCACCGTCTTTGGCATGTCCAAGACCGAAATCATCGGCATGGCGGTGCTTGGCGCCCGGCTGATCCGGGACCGCTTGCCCCGCCTTGCCGGCACGCAAGTCATGCTCCAATACTCCCCGGAGAGCTTCAGCGCCACGGAGGTCGAGTTCGCCAAGGAAGTCTCAGAAGCGGTCATGGAGGTTTGGCGCCCCACGCCGGAGCGGAAGATGATCCTGAACCTGCCCGATACCGTCGAGGTTTCCACGCCCAATGTTTATGCCGACCAGGTCGAGTGGATGTGCCGGAACATCCGGGACCGCGATTCGCTCATCGTCAGTCTCCATACGCATAACGACCGCAACACCGGCGTGGCTGCCACCGAACTGGGCCTGCTGGCCGGAGGGGATCGGGTCGAGGGGACGCTTTTCGGCAACGGCGAGCGCACGGGCAACCTCGACCTGGTGACCGTGGCCTTGAACCTCTACATGCAGGGCATCGATCCCAAACTCGATTTCAGCAATCTCAACGGCTTGCGCGAGATTTACGAGCGGTGCACCGGAATGGCCGTCCCGCCCCGCCAGCCATACGCGGGCGAACTGGTCTTCACCGCCTTCAGCGGCTCGCACCAGGACGCCATCAAAAAGGGCCTGGCAGAATGGTCCAAATCCGCCGGGCGCCGGCATTGGGACGTGCCCTACTTGACCATCGACCCGGCGGACATCGGGCGCGAGTACCGCGAAGTGATTCGGGTCAACAGCCAGTCCGGCAAGGGCGGCGTTGCCTACCTGCTGGAAACCGAGTTCGGCATCCAGTTGCCCAAGGAGATGCAGCGCGAGTTCGGGCCCATTGCCAACGACGAGGTGGACCGCTTGGGACGCGAAGTCAGCGCGGCCGAGCTCAAGACGATGTTCTGGCGCGAATACATCGAGCCCACGGCCCCCTGGCAGCTCGAGGGCTTCCAGACCGAGAGCCAAGACGGCACGGTTCGCTGCCGCGCCCGCTTGCTCCGTGACGGCCAACCGCTCGAACTGCAGGGCCAGGGCAACGGCCCCCTGGCGGCCTTGGTCCACGGATTCGCCATTCCGGGCGTGCCGCGCTTTGAAATCGTCCACTACAGCGAACACGCCTTGGGCGAGGGCGAAGAGGCCGCCGCCATCGCCTACATCCAGGTCAAAGACCAGGAGGGCCGCTCCCGCTGGGGCGCGGGCGTGGATACTAACATTGAACTCGCCTCGGTCCGCGCCGTGCTCAGCGCGCTCAATCGCTTGTCTCCGGAGAAGCAACCAGCCGGGCGGCCGCAACTTCCGCCGAGATCCCGTAAATCTTGACCACCTTGTGTCTGGAGGTGTGGCCGCGCGCCAGTTCCACACGGTTGCGCGGCCAGTCCAACACCTGCGCCAACAGCCGCACCAGCGCCTCATTGGCCGCAGCGTCCACTGGCGGCGCGGTCACTTTGACGCACAGTTCGCTCCCCAAGGGCCTGCCGATCTCGTTGGCCGAGGCGCGCGGCCGCACCTTCACCGATATTAAAACTCCATCGGCTTGCTCCCGGAGAAAACTGGGGGGCGTCATTGGATGATATGCCAGTTCCGACCGAATATCGTGTCGCTTTTTCCGGGACACCGCACTAATGTATGGGGTCCGGACCTTATGAGCAACCTCAACCTTTTGCCGATGCCCCTTATGAAGATGCACTTTTCCTTCTTGGCCAATCTTGTGCCCGCCGCCTTGGTTCTGCTGGCGGGATGCAGTTCGCAACCTGCCACACAGGCCGCCTCCGCCGCGCAGACGCCGGCCACGCCCTCCCCGCCACAGCAATCTCAGGCTGCCCTCCCGGCTTCCCCCGCCACGACTGAGCCCAAGGACAACCTCCCGCCCGGCCTGGCCAAAGCGCCCGCCCCCTTCGAGGGCGAAGGCTGGCAGGCCCTGGTCAACGGCGAAAACCTCGAAGGCTGGCGCGAGACCCAGTTCGCCGGCCACGGCGAGGTGCAGTGCCGCCCTGGCCTCATCCTGCTCAAGATGGGCGACCCGTTCACCGGCATCAACTATACGAACGACTTCCCCAAGATGAATTACGAGGTGGCCCTGGATGCCGCTCGAGTCATGGGCTCGGATTTCTTTTGCGGCCTCACCGTGCCTGTCGGCGACTCGTTCTGCAGTCTCATCGTCGGCGGTTGGGGCGGCTCCCTCGTCGGCATCTCCAGCCTCGACGGCATGGATGCCTCCGAGAACCAAACCACTAAGTTCGTCAGCTTCGATTCCGGCCGCTGGTACCGCATCCGCCTCCGCGTCACCGAGGGCAGAATCGAGGCCTGGCTTGACCAGGAACAGCTTATCAACGTCATCACCACCAACAGACGCATCTCGCTGCGCCCGGGCGACATCGAAATGTCCAAACCCTTTGGCGTGGCCTGCTGGCAAACCTCAGCCGCTCTGCGCCAAATCAAGGTGCGCCGCGTCGCCCAGCCCGCCGCGTCCGCAAAGACGGCCATTTGAGCCTGAAAGCCACTTCATCCAATCCGGGGGCAACGGAGCAGTTTCACCCTGGGAAGCGTTGGCTGGCCAACCTTCTCTTGCTGGCCGGGTCCCTGGCGCTCTTTGCCGGCCTGTCGGAGATTGGCCTGCGGCTGTTCTTCGCCAATGACCTGCGCCTCATTCAGGATGACCGGAGTCTGTTGTACCGCTACGACAAGATTCTAGGTTGGTTCCCCATCCCCGGCGGCAGCAACCGTTTCGCCGCTTCCCGGCCGATTCGGGTAATCAACAACAGTGAAGGTTTCCGCGCGCTTGAACACACGACCAACGGCCGGCCGGGGGTCTTGTTCCTGGGCGACTCCTTTGTCTGGGGGTACGACGTCGAGGCCGCCGAACGCTTCACCGAGAAGCTGCAGGCAAGACATCCCGAGTGGAACGTCTATAACCTTGGTGTGAGCGGTTACGGCACCGATCAGGAGTTCCTGCTCCTGCAACTGCACTATGCGGCCTACAAACCCCGCGTGGTGTTCCTGGTGTACTCCACCGAAACGGACGAAGATGACAACTCTACGAACGCCAGGTACGGGGGCTATTACAAACCGTATTGCACGATCCTGGAAAACCGCCTCCAGATACAAGGCATTCCGGTGCCGCGGTCCGAGAGGGTGTTCCTGGCCGAGCACACCCGGCTCGCGCGCTCCTGTCTGGTGCGGCTGCTCGCCCGCGCCTGGTTCAAGCTGACCGCTCCGCCCGTGCTGCACAACCCCAGCCCCACTGCCGCCCTCATTCGCAACCTGCAACAGTACGTGAACAGCCAGGGGGCGCTTTTCCTCGTCGGGTTGACCGCCCCCAATCCTCCCCTCCAGGAATACCTCCGCCATTGTGACATCCCCTTTGTCGGCCTCGGCACTCCCCTTCGCTATCCGGGCTTCGGCAATCACTGGACCCCCGAGGGCCACACTTTTGTCTGTGCCAAGATCGACGAGTTCCTCGCGCAGGGTCATTACGTTGTGCCAGAGCGGCGCCGTCCTGTTCCTCTCCGGTGATCAGCCCATGCGGTTGCTCTCGTCCACAACGACGTAGTGACTGCCCCCGTTTTCCCAAACGCGAACCAGCGTGTGCTTGTCCTTGAGGTTCTGCGTCAGCCGCACTGCGTCCTCTGCGCTCTTGACCGTGTGATGATTGATCTCCTCAATCACATCGCCCGGCTTCAGACCGGCCTCGGCGGACGCGGAATCGGGCTTCACCTCGGTAATCACCGCCCCTTTGACCGTTTCCGGCAGGTTGAACTGCTGGCGCGTCTGCGGGTCAAGGTCGCTCACCGCCACGCCGTTAAGGGTGCCGGTGTCGTTGTCCTTGGTGTTCTCGGCGAGCTGGCTGGTTACGGGCAACTCCTTGACGGCAACCTCCAGCGTTTTAGCCGAGCCATCCCGCCAGATTTTCACAGGCACGGATGATCCGGGCTTGGTCTCAGCCACCGTGAGCTTGAGCTGCCGGCTGTCGGCAACGCTCTTGCCGTTGAATTCCAGCACGATGTCCCCGTCCTTGAATCCGGCTTTGGCCGCCGGACCGTCGGGCACCACGTCGCCCACGACCGCGCCGCTCGATTCCTTGAGCTTGAATTCCTTGGCCAGCGCAGGGGTGACGTCCTGGATCATAACTCCCAGGTAACCCCGGGTGACATGGCCGTATTGAACCAGGCTCTGCATCACATTGCGCGCAAGGTCCGAGGGGATGGCAAAGCCGACTCCCTGGCTGCCGCCGGAGCGGCTCAGGATGGCGGTGTTGATGCCGATCAAACGGCCATCGACATCCACCAGCGCCCCGCCAGAGTTGCCAGGATTGATGGCCGCGTCGGTCTGGATGAAGTCCTCATAATCCTCGATGCCCATGTTGCCGCGGTTTTTCGCGCTGACGATGCCCTCGGTGACGGTTTGGCCAACGCCAAACGGATTGCCCACGGCCAGCACGATGTCTCCAACCTGGACCTTGTCACTATCGGCCATCGGCACCACCGGCAAGTCCTTGGCCTCGATCTTGACGACGGCGATGTCCGACTTCGCGTCGCGGCCGACCACCTTGGCGGTAAACTCGCGGCCATCCTGCAAGGTGACTTTCACTTCCTTTGCATTGTCCACCACGTGGTTGTTGGTGAGGATATAACCGTCTTTGGTGACGATCACCCCGGAGCCCAGACCGTGTTCGCGTTGCGGGCCCAGTTGGCCTCGAGGGATCATCGGGCTGAAGTGATCACCGAAAAACCGCCTCCAGAACGGGTCGTCTAAACCGGGCGTTTGCTCCATCGAGATGTTCTTGATGGTCGCGCTCGTCTCGATCTTGACCACCCCTGGCGCGACCTTTTTCACAATGGGCGCAAAGCTGCCTCGCGGCAAGGCGTCCCGCGCCACGCCCGTCTCGTCCAACGGCACCGTGGGAGCGCAGGCCTGGGCCTGGGTGTTGCCCGCTGATTTGGCGGTGAAGGCCAGTGCTGTGCCGGCCAACACCAAGGCACTGGCCAGAGCCATGGCGGGCAGCCGATTTCTTAATTGCTCAACTGTAGTGTTCATTCTGTCCTCTCTCTCGTCATGTTGTTTGTTATCTCCAACTGATTGATTGGACAGAACGCTTCTAACGGGAACCTGTCGGCAACATTACATTCTTGTCAGGGATTTGCCTTCAGTGAATCCAAGGGTTTCCTCCGGACGGTCTTGAAATGGCACCGACCACGCCCGCGTCCGGAAGTGGTTTCGATTCGGTCGGGCTGAACCTGGCTACGGCTGCGGCAGGATCTCGATCCCGTTGATTTGCGGGTTCTCGACCTTGGGAGTGAAGGTCACCTTGATAACGCCGTTGGTGGCTTCGACGTTGACCGTTTCGACGTAGGCGCGCATAGGCCCGCCTGCCTTGACCCATACGTCGAAATCCTTGAACTCGCGCCCCTGGACGTTGAAGGAAAACACGCGCTCGCCAGGCCCGGTGATGCCCTCGTACGTCTCCGCGAAATGCAGTTTCACAATGTACTTCCCGTTGGGCACAGGCCAGGAAAAGGAGTCCATGCTGTAGCGCTCCGCTCGGTAGAGGTCGGGACTCTTGGTGTTGGCAATCTGGATGTCGGGCCTTTCCAGGGTTTGGCCGCCCTCGAAGCCCTGATCTGCCAGCCACACGTTGCCTTCCGCGTCTTTGACGGGCTCGGATGTTCCGGCCTTGATGCGGACGGGTGGCGCGGGCCGGAGGGTAGTCTTCGGTGCGGTGGATGGCGGTGTCGGTGCGGTGGATGGCGGTGAGGCGATGGTAGCGCTCTCTGCCTGTTTGACATCGGCAGCCACGCCGGCGGAGGCAGCCGAGCGGCCCGAGCGCGTCTGGAATTCAAAAAGGGTGACGGAGAATTTCGGCAATGTCCGGGTGAAGCGGGGGCCCAGGCCGCTGATTCTCGTTGTCACGGGCACGAGCTTGACCGGGTCTTGGATTGAATCGGTCTCCTGCGGATTGTCGGCAGCCAGCACCACGGCCTCGCCGTTGCGGGCGACGGAAGCCACGCCGGTGATGATGACACTCACCGGTTGCGGCGCCTCGGCGACATTGACCACCTTCAAATAAACCGTGCCTTTGGCCGTGTCGCGCGTGGCGCTGTAGTAGAGGCCCGGCACTCGCCGCGGCGTCGGCGCGCCGCCACGGCGCCCGGCCGGGGCCGCCTGTTCGACCGTCGGGATGCCGTCAGCCTTGACCGGCAGAATGACGTCGCCGTGGTTCTGGCTGAACATCTTCTCGACATAGTAGGAGGGCGAGCCGTAGCTGGTGAGGGCGTCGTAGCCGATGAGGTCGCTCGCCCATTGCATCGAGCGGCCCGGGCCGTTGAGCTGGCTGACGTTGACGAACAGCGGCGCGAAACATTCCATGACCACGAGGTCGGAATTCCGTTCCATGCAGCAGAGCCAGGCGGCGTCGCCGAGCGCGCCGGCCATGTCGGGCGTAGGCGAGCCGACGCGCGTGGCCCATTCGCCTACGAAAACCTTGGTGTGGTCCGCGCGGCTGCGCCGGTCATACATCTGCGACTGGGCCTCCATCTCCTGCTGATTGCGGTAGTAATGCTCGTCAACCAAGTCCGCCACGCGGCTCTTCACTGGCGTCGTGGCGATGACCTGGAGGTGCGGGTATTTGGCTTTGATGCCGTCGTAGAACTGGGCGAAGCGGCCATCGTAACTGCCGCTGCGGTCGAACATATCTTCGTTTCCAATCTCGACGTAGCGCAGGGGGAACGGCGCCCGATGGCCGTCCTTGGCCCGGCGCGCGCCCCACTTGGTCGCGGCGTCGCCGGTGAGATATTCAATCTCGTCGAGCGCCTCCTGAACGTAAGGCTCCAGTTTCGGTCCGGCCCCGATATGATCGCCGCGCAGCGCGTAGCCGGCGAAGACCGCCAGCACCGGCTCCATCTTCAGGTCCTCGCACCATTGGGCGTATTCCAACAGACCGAGGCCGTCGGTGGACCAGTAGCCCCAGCAACTGGCGTGGCCGGGACGCTGCTCGACCGGACCGATGGTCTCCTTCCAGTTGAAATGCTGGTTGAAGGAATTGCCCTCGACGTAATTGCCGCCCGGCAGCCGGAGGAATTTTGGCTGCATGCCCGCGAGCAATTCCATGAGGTCGGGCCGGTTGCCGTTCGGGCGGTTGTGATAGGTCGGTGGAAACAATGAAACCTGCTGCAGCCAGATCGTGCCCGGGGCGGTCGTGGTGATTTTGAACACGTTGTCCTTCGACGGCCCCACGCGTGTGGTCCTCAATTTCGTCTGAAATCTCTTCCAGTCGCCGCTCAGCCCTGAAATCTTCGCGCTGGCGAAATGGGTCTTGCCGTCGGCGCTATCGAGACTCACCGTTAGCGGGCCAGTGAAGCCGTTGGCCGCTTTGGCATAGAACGAGACGTGATACGTCGTCCGCGGCTTCACGGGAATGCCCCAGAAACCGCCGTTGGCAACGCCTGCCGGGGATTCTCTCGATGCGGCGGAGGCATCGAGCTTGAGGCTGACGTTCAGCGCTTCGTTCAGCGGTGTGTTCGTATCGAGCATCATCACCGCGCCGCCGGCGGCATTCCAGAATTTCGGCGCGTTTGAGACGGCGATTTGCACCGGATAATACTCCGTCGGGTCGTAGGCGTCCGGCTTTATGCTCGCGTTGACGGCGTCGGCCTTGAACGAGCGGTTGCGGATGAGTTCGCCGTAAATCCCGCCTTCGTAAGAGAAATTGATTTCCTCGGTCATTAGCCCGTAGAACATCGGGCTGACCTTGGCGGTGGCTTGGTCAGCTTGAATTTCCAGCGTCGGCATCGCCTCCGAGGCATGAAGGCCGCTCCTGGCGGTCGCGGCCAGCACGATCAAGGCGAGAAACGAGAGGAATTTGTTGTGCATATTCATGAGGTTTAGTAAATCACGGTCGCATTTGCGGCCGGGATATTACTTGGGTTTGTAAAGAGAGTCCAGCCCGGCATTAGGCATGCACGTGCGAAAAAACGAGCGATTGGATGTCGAAAAGCTCGCGGTTTGCCGGAAGTAGTAGTAAAGATTGACGAGTCTAACGTGAAACCAATCTTCGCGCTCAACTTGAAACCCGCCGTCGCGGGACTGCTCGCAGGCGGGTTGACCGCAACCGCCGCCGAACCCGCCTTCTGGTCCTGGGCAAAGACACCGCCCCTGGGGTGGAACTCCTGGGATTGCTACGGCGCAGGGGTCTGGGAATCGAACGTGATCGCCAACGCGGACTACATGGCGCAGCACCTCAAACCGCACGGCTGGGACATCATTACGATCGACATCCAGTGGTACGAGCCGCTCGCGCACACGACCCAGTATCGCCGTGGGGCCGTGCTGGAAATGGACGGGAACGGGCGATTGCTCCCGGCCACGAACCGTTTCCCGATGACGGCGGCGGCGCGCTCCTTCAAACCGATCGCAGATTACTTGCACGCCAAGGGTCTGAGGTTCGGGTTGCACCTGATGCGCGGCATTCCGCGTCAGGCCGTGGACCGGGACAACTCGCCAATCCTCGGAACACCCTGCAAGGCCGCCGACATCGCCAACAAGAGGTTCACCTGCCCTTGGAACACAGACATGTACGGCGTGGACATGAGCAAACCCGGCGCCCAGGAGTACTATGACTCGGTCTTTGCGCTGCTGGCCTCATGGGGTCTGGATTATGTGAAGGTGGACGATCTCTCCGCCCCCTACCACAAGGACGAGATCGAGGCCATCCGCAAGGCGATTGACCGGTCGGGCCGGGCGATGGTTCTTTCGACCTCGCCGGGCGCCACGCCCCCAGCCGAGGGCGAACACGTCCAGAGGCACGCCAACCTCTGGCGGATCAGCAACGACTTCTGGGATGATTGGCGCGCGCTCCGCGCCCAATTCGCGCGGTTGGACCGTTGGTCCTCGTACCGCGGCCCCGGTCACTGGCCCGACGCGGACATGCTGCCGCTGGGCAACGTTCGAGCGTGGCAGACACGGGACAACTGGACGCGCCTCACCCAGGATGAACAATTCACCCTGATGACCCTGTGGTCCATTGCCCGCTCGCCTTTGATTATGGGCGGCAACCTGCCGAACAATGACGACTTCACCCTCGCCCTTCTGACCAATGACGAAGTGCTTGCGGTGAATCAGAACTCCGCGAACAACCGCCAACTCTTCAACACCAACAACACGGTCGCCTGGGTCGCCGATGTGCCGGGGTCCAAGGACAAATACGTCGCGCTCTTCAACACCGCGCCGGCGCCGACGGGCGGGGGACGGCGCGGCTTCGGCGGGCCGGGTGGAACAGCGCCCTCTCCAACAAACGCGCCGGCAGCGGACCAGGAGGCGGCCAAAGCCAAGGACATTTCGGTCTCCCTTGCGGACATCCTTTTGGCCGGGCCGGCCAAGGTCCGCGATCTTTGGAACCACAAAAACCTCGGCTCCGTCAATGACAAGCTTACGCAGACCATCCACTCGCACGGGGCTGGTCTCTACCGGTTCCAGCCTCAGAATTAACCCACGACCGCATAACTCCAGACACTCCATGAAAACTACAATTCTAGGTCTCGCACTCCTGGCTGGTCTTCCGGCCATGGCCCAGACAAACCCGCCGGCGGTCGAGGATTTCAAGCCGTCCTCACTGAATCAGCCCGGCAAACAGTATCCCCAGGTCAACTCCGAAAGGCGCGTCCGCGCCCGCGTCGTTGCGCCGGAGGCCCAGAGCGTCCTGCTCGATCTGGGTGGCGTAAAATACCCCCTGGCTAAGGGCGAGGACGGCCCCTGGGTCGGCGACTCACGGCCCCAGGACGAAGGTTTCCACTACTACCAGCTCGTTATCGATGGCGCCCAGGTTCCAGACCCCGGCAGCCTGTACTTCTACGGCGCCGGCCGCTGGGGCAGCGGCGTCGAAATCCCCGCCGAGGATCAGGACTTTTATGCCCTCAAGAACGTGCCCCATGGCCAACTGCGGGAGGTCCTCTACTTCTCCCGAACCGGCAGCTCGACGCGCCGCTGCTTCGTCTATACGCCCCCTGATTATGACAAGGACCCCAACAAGCGCTTGCCGGTGCTCTATCTGCAACATGGCATGGGCGAAGATGAGACCGGCTGGGGCAATCAGGGCCATGCCAACCTGATCATGGACAACCTGATTGCCGATGGCAAAACCAGGCCCTTCATCATCGTGATGGAAAACGGCGGCGGTATGGGCGGTGGCGGCGGCCGACGAGGCGGAGCTCCCGGCGGGCGCGGCGGTCCCGGCGGGCGCGGCGGCTTCAGCTTCAACTTCACCGCTTTCGAGCGGGTCCTCATCGATGACCTGATCCCCTTCATTGATGCCAACTACCGCACCCTCGCCGATCAGCCCCATCGGGCCATGGCCGGCCTCTCCATGGGCGGCATGCAGACCCGAGTGATCACCCTGGCCAACCTCGACAAGTTCTCCCATATCGGCCTCTTCAGCGGCGGCAGCATCGCCTTGTCGAACATCACCGATTTGGCCGCCTTCCGGGAGAAGGTCAAGGTCGTGTTCGTCGGCTACGGCAGCCGCGAACTTGACCCCGCCAACCGCAGAGGCGGCGGGCGCGGAGGCTTCGGAGGCGACCCCAAGGCGAACGCCGAGGCGCTCAAAGAGGCCGGCATCAACAGCGTCTTCTACGTGTCTCCGCAGACGGCTCACGAGTGGCAGTCCTGGCGGCGCAGCTTGCATGAATTCGCACCGCTGCTCTTCCAGGACCAACCCCTTGCGCCTGCGTTCGTGCAAACAACCGCTGCGGCAAGTGCGGCGGCGGCCACGCCCGCCGCCAAATAGACTCAAGAGTCAATATGTTTAAAATCGCTCTCGCAGCAAACTCAACATTTGTGGTTTTCATTGGTTGCTCGGCTCAACTGTTCGCCGCGGAGCCGCAGTTCACCGGAAACGCGCCCGCGCCCGCCGAACCTCTGAGCCTCTGGTATCGCCAACCGGCGGCGAAGTGGGTGGAAGCGCTGGCCGTTGGCAATGGACGAATCGGCGCGATGGTTTTTGGCGGCGTCAACCGCGAACGGCTTCAGTTGAACGAGGACACGCTCTGGGCGGGAGGCCCCTATGATCCGGTCAATCCGCGGGCTCGGGAGGCCCTTCCGGAGGCGCGCCGGCTGGTGTTCGAGGGCAAATATCCCGAAGCTGCAAGGCTCATCAGCGCGCGAGTGATGTCCAAACCCTTGGGCCAGATGCCCTATGAAACGGCGGGCGATTTGATTCTCACGTTTCCCGACTCGGCCTCTGTCGAGAATTACCGGCGCGACCTCAATTTGGATACGGCTGCGGCCACGGTTGAGTACACGGCCAACGGCATTCGGTTTACGCGGCAGGTCATTGCGAGTCCAGTGGACCAGGTCATCGTGGTCCGCCTTACGGCCGACAAGAAGAACGCGGTTTCATTTGCTGCCGGGCTGCAATCACCCCAAAATGGCTCGGTCGGAACGGAATCGGAAGACACGCTGGTGATGCGTGGCGTTAACGGGACTGCGCAAGGGATCAAAGGAGCCTTGAGGTTCCAGGTGTGCGCCCGCGTGCTGGCCGACGGCGGAAGCATCAGCGCAACGTCCAATTCCCTCAGCGTGGCCAATGCGGATTCGGCCGCCATCCTGATCGCATTGGCGACCAGCTACAAGAGTTACGAGGACGTAAGCGGCGATCCGGGAGCCATCGTCAATGCCCAAATCGCAGCCGCCCGAGCCAAGACATTCGATGCCTTGCGCGCCGCTCAGGTCCGGGAACATCAGCGCCTGTTCCGGCGGGTTTCTCTCGATCTGGGCCGCAGCGACGCCATGCGGTTGCCGACGAACGAGCGGATTCAGAATTTCCACAACGGCCAGGACCCGCAGTTCGCCGCCCTTTACTTCCAGTTCGGACGTTACCTGCTGGCAAGTTGCTCGCGTCCGGGCGCCCAGCCGGCGAATCTGCAGGGTCTGTGGAACGACAGCATGAATCCGCCGTGGCAGAGCAAATACACGATCAACATCAACACGGAAATGAACTACTGGCCGGCAGAGTCATGCAACCTGGCCGAGTGTGTCGAGCCGCTCATTGCGATGGTGAAAGACCTTTCGCAGACCGGCGCGCGAACGGCTCGGGAAATGTATGGCGCGCGCGGCTGGGTCGCTCATCACAATACAGACCTTTGGCGCGCCACCGGACCCATTGACGGCCCCGAATGGGGAATGTGGCCGACCGGCGGCGCCTGGTTGTGCGATCACCTGTGGGACCATTACGAATTCAACCCCGACAAGGCTTACCTGAAGGAGGTCTATCCCATCCTGCGCGGCGCGGCTCAGTTCTTCCTCGACACGCTCGTTGAAGACCCGACGAATCACTGGCTCGTGACCAATCCATCCATTTCCCCGGAGAATCAGCATCCTTTCGGCTCCGCCGTGTGCGCCGGGCCGAGCATGGACGAGGAAATCCTGCGCGACCTCTTCGCCAACACCATCAGGGCCTCCCAAATCCTTGGCACGGACGCCGAATCCCGAAAACAACTCGGCGCCGCCCGAGCGCGGCTGGCGCCGAGCCGGATTGGAAGCAACGGGCAATTGCAGGAATGGCTGGAGGATTGGGACGCCAAGGCGCCGGAACAGCAACACCGCCACATTTCTCACCTGTACGCCTTGTTCCCCAGCGCGCAGATCACGCCGCGAGGCGCGCCCAAGCTTGCCAACGCCGCCAAGGTCACGCTCAACACCCGCGGCGACATCACGACCGGATGGGCGATCGCCTGGCGCATCAACTGTTGGGCACGACTCCACGACGGGGACCGGGCCTACAGCATTCTCAATCACCTGTTCGACCCGACGCGGACCTATCCCAACCTGTTCGACGCGCACCCGCCGTTTCAGATTGACGGCAACTTCGGCGGCACGTCCGCGATTGCCGAAATGCTGCTGCAAAGTCAGACCGGCGAGATCGAGTTGCTGCCCGCGCTTCCGGGCGTCTGGCCCGCCGGCCGCGTCACGGGCTTGCGCGGGCGCGGCGGTTTCGAAATCGACATTGCCTGGGATGGCGGGAAGCTTACCGGTGTCAGAATCCAATCGGTCGGGGGACGCAAGGCGGTTGTCAGGTATGGCAGCCGCACGGCCGAAATCAAACTCAAGCCCGGCAAGGCAGTTCGACTGAACTCCGAACTTCAACGCGCGGCGAAACCGTCATGACACATGAAAAAACTGGTTCCATTTCTAACTTACGCGGCTTCGGCCGCTCTCGTGGCCGCCGCTCCGTCTCTTACGGTCGATGCCGGCCGCCCGTCTGGAAAAGTCAGCCCGCGTCTCTACGGATTAATGACCGAGGAGATCAACCACTGCTACGACGGCGGGCTCTACGCCGAACTGATTCGGAATCGGGCCTTTCTGGAAGACGCTCGGACGCCGGTGCATTGGTCCGCGGTGAGCGACGAGGGGTCCGGCGCGGCGATTGCGCTCGACGCGACGGATTCTTACAACGGCAAGCTCACCACCAGCTTGCGGTTGAAGGTCGACAAGGCCGCCCGCGGCCATCCGGCCGGTGTCGCCAACAGCGGCTACTGGGGTATTCCCGTGCATCCCAACACCCGTTACCGCGTCTCACTGCTCGTCCGGTCGGACCCGGGGTTCTCCGGCCCCTTGGCGGTTTCCATTGTCGGTGAAGATGGAAAGCTCGTGTATGCTCGGGAGACATTTTCCGGGCTGAGCTCGAAGTGGAACCGTTTCGAGGCCACGCTCAAGACTCGCCGGATGGTCCCCACCGCCAAGGCTCGTTTCCAAGTCACCCTCGACCAACCCGGGACCGTTTGGCTCGGTCTGGTTTCCCTTTTTCCACCGACCTGGAACGACCGCCCGAACGGCCTCCGGAAAGATTTGATGCAAATGCTGGTGGACTTGAAACCCAAGTTCCTGCGTTTTCCCGGCGGCAACTACCTCGAAGGCGACACGGTCGAGACTCGATTTGAATGGAAGAAAACCCTCGGCCCGATCACAGAACGCCGCGGCCATCCCTGCCCGTGGGGTTACCGCTCGACCGATGGAATGGGGCTCCTGGAGTTTCTTGAGTGGTGCCAGGACATGAAGGCTGAACCGGTGCTGGCGGTGTATGCCGGTTATTCACTCCGAGGGATGCACGTGAATCCCGGCCCCGAGCTCGAGCCTTACGTGCGGGAAGCGCTGGAGGAGATCGAGTATGTCACCGGTGATACGAGCACTCCCTGGGGCGCGCGCCGCGCGCGGGACGGCCACCCGAAGCCCTTCAAGCTCACTTACGTCGAAATCGGCAACGAGGACTGGTTTGATAGATCGAACAGCTACGACGCGCGCTTCGCGCAGTTCTACGACGCCATCAAAGCCCGGTATCCCCGCCTCAAGACCATCTCCACCATCGCCAACGACCAGCCTGAAACGCTGCGCGTCCACAGCCGCAGGCCGGACGTGATCGACGAGCATTACTACCGCTCCACCGACGAATTCCTCGCTATGTCCCCCGACTATGCCCGCAACTATGATCGCTCCGGCCCGGGAATTTTCGTCGGCGAATGGGCGGCCCACGAGGATGGGAGGATCAAGCCGTGGGATGCAGCCGCCGGCCGGCAACCCCCGACCCCTTCCATGAAGGCCGCCCTGGGCGACGCGGCCTTCATGGCAGCCATGGAGCGCAACTCCGACCTCATCCTCATGCAATGTTACGCCCCGCTGTTCGTCAACGTGAATCCGGGCGCCCGCCAATGGCGGCCGGACCTCATCGGCTACGATGCCCTTTCCGCCTATGGCTCGCCCAGTTACTACGCCCTGCAGATGTTCAGCAGAAATCTCGGCGATGAAATCTTGCCGGTGCAGTCGGCTGAAACGTCGGTCCAAGGCGCCGCCACCCGTGACAGGCGGACGGGGGAGGTTTTTGTCAAGCTGGTCAACCCTCAGCCCAAACCGGAACGGCTGCAACTGGAGCTCAAAGGCATCGCCTCACTTGCTTCCGAAGCCAGCGTGATCACCCTGGCCGCAGCACCCGAGGACACGAACTCGATCGAGCATCCGCGGAACGTGGTTCCCGCGACAACGACCGTTAGGCGCCTCCAGCCCGTTTTTAACTACACGCTTCCGCCACACAGCATTGTGGTGTTCAAATTCAAGTCCCGTCCATGACGTTGAAGCGTTTCCAGTGCTGCTGCAAGCAGCAGGGCGCTTCGACCCATGCTCCTTCACTGGGCAAACGAGCTTAGACGTACTGAATCAGCCATCGCCCGGTAGCCGGCCGGGTTCAAGTGCAAACCGTCACCGCTATCATAAGCGGAGAGAAGGTTGGTGAGCGTCGCCGGGTTGCGCACGACCGCGTCAAAATCAAACACGGCGTCGAATTTGCCGCTGGTGCGAATCCAGGTATTGACGGCCTGGCGAACGGCCTCGTGAGCGGGGGTGTAATAAGCGTGGCCGCCAAAGGGCGTGATTGTGGCTCCGTAAGCGCGGAGGTTCCGGGCACGCGCCTGGTCCACAAACTGCGCGTAGGCGTTGGTCAGGCTTTGGGCGCTCGCGCCTCCGCCGATATCGTTGACGCCCTCAAACACGATCAGCCAGCGCACGCCGCTCTGGCCGAGCACGTCGCGATCGAACCGGGCCTGCGCCGAGGGCCCGAGGCCGTCGAACACCCCATTGCCGCCGATCCCCATGTTGATTACGGCCACGCCGGCCGTGAGCGCGTTGGTGCTGAGGCGCCGGGCAAGGTCATCCGGCCAGCGATTGTTGCCGTCCGTCGTTGAACCCCGTCCATCTGTGATCGAATCGCCCAGGATGACAATCGCCTGGCTGGATGCATCCGCCAGCACATCAACGCCGGTGAGGACATACCAATGCGCCGTCTTCGCGGCCGCAGGCAGACTCGCGGCTGAAACCGCGTTGCCGGACTGGATGAAAGAGGTGGTTCGGGAGCCGGGATGTCCATTGATGGCGGTGGCGGAGATATTGCCGAAACAAAGGGTCACGGCCAGGTTGGTCAGGGGCGGCAAATCGTACGCGATGGGGTCGGAGAGCACTGCTTCTCCCGGCGGAATCGTGGCCGAGGGCGCGCCGTGGAAGGTCAGCGGCTTGTCTGTGGCCGGGTCGATGTTGCCGCTGCCGGCGCTGCCCGCTCCGGCGGCCAAGGCCACGTGGGCCGCGTTGACGACCACGGCGTTGGCGCCATAAGCGTTGGAGAGCCGCGCTCGCAAGCGTTTGCCGCCGAGAGTCACACGAACGAACTGGCGGAGCGTGCTATTGGCCAGGGGCGCGGGCGGGAGGTTTGACGGCTCGGTCAACTGCGGTCCGCAACCCCACGTGCCTACCCAGTGTTCAGCAGCCGCCGGGGCCTTGAGAGGCGCGCAGCAAAGGCCCGGAATGACGCGCAAAACCGTCCACAAGCCTATCCACGAAGACCGTTTCATTCCAACGACTCTCCCAGGGACGGTCCCTGGTGAAAAGCTCTTTCAAGGCTGCGGCTAATGGCCCCGAGACGCATGCCCCATTTTCCGGCTGGCCTTTTCCGGGACATCAAGGTAACCAAGGCGTGTCCGAAAGCCGCGACCTGAACGAATGAACAAGTTTCGCCTTCGAAAGCCGCCGGTTCGGGCTAGTGCCTTGCCGAACCAAACATACCAACATGTTGGTCATTGCGCAAACGACCAGCCCGTCGCCGTCATGGGCTGTTCGCCGAAGGCGAACCTCCTTTTCTCAGCGAAATCTGAGAAAAGG
>Ga0181524_10000253_pt1 | contig 65098 bp, 60 predicted proteins | sample PEATcosm2014_Bin_34_FD_119761 | JGI IMG/M metagenome (GOLD analysis project Ga0181524, IMG submission 119761) | Peatland microbial communities from MTU Mesocosm Facility, Houghton, MI, USA - PEATcosm2014_Bin05_60_metaG | ecosystem: Environmental > Terrestrial > Soil > Wetlands > Peat | place... | reverse complement strand
TGGCTGGGGAACTAGGATTCGAACCTAGATTGACGGAGTCAGAGTCCGCAGTTCTACCGTTGAACTATTCCCCAATTCAGATGCCAGGTCAGATACTTAGCGGAATAATTGCCGCCGCGCCTTCTGGCTGGAGGCCCGAGTCGATGGTCAGTTCGGGCACACTCATCTATTGCAATTTTCCGCTCTTTCCAAGCCTTGCGCCTTCCAAGCCTTGCATGTTTCAAGCCTTGCATCTTCCAAGCCCGCTCATGCCGAGCCGTGCGCTCGCACCGCGATCTTCAGCTCGCCGAAGACCGGGCTCGAACGGCACACGATCCGGTCGCCGGGCTTGATCGGTCCGACGCCTTCGGGCGTGCCGGTATAGATCAGATCGCCCGGATAGAGCGTATAGAACGACGAGGCGAATTCGATGAGGCGGCGGCAGTCGTAGATCAGCATGGCGGTATTGCTGTGCTGCCGGACCTCGCCGTTGACCTCGAGCGTGAGCGGCAGCGTGTCGGGATCGGGCACTTCATCGGCGGTCACCATCCAGGGGCCGGCAACCGCATAGCCGTCGGCCGATTTGCGAAAGCTCCTGTCCTCGCGGCCGCGCACCGTAATGTCGAGTCCGAGGCAATAGCAGGCGACATGATCGAGCGCTCGGTCGCGCGGGATGTCGCTGCCGCTCTTGCCGATCACCATGACCAGTTCGACTTCGTGATCGCTCCGCCGCTCCGGAAAACGGACGGCAATTCCCTCTGAAGGACCGACCAGCGACGAATTGGCTTTCAGAAACATCCCGGCTTCGGCAATTTTCAACGACTGCACGGTGACGATTTGCGAACCCGGCTGCGCGGCGGCGGCGCTCATTTCCGTGATGTGCGCCTGATAATTGGTCGGCGCACAGGAGAGTTTGGTCGGCCGCGCCACCGGGGCCAGGAACCGCGCCTGCGCGATCGGAATGCCGACAGTCTTGTCGGCCAGACGCTCGATCCGCTCGCGCCATTGCGGCAGCGCGGCGACAACGGCGTCGCCCTTCATGGCATAGGGCGACGCATTTCTGATTTCGATCTGCGCTCCCGTGACGTCGTGCACGAGGTCGCCGCGCACGATGCCTAAGCGGTCGTCGTCGTAGCGGCAGAGCTTCATGATGGCACCCCAGCGTCCTAGTGTGGCTCCGAGCACGATTCGGAAAAGCGTAGCTTGGTTTTCCGAAATGATCGTGCTCGATCAAATCGGACAGTAGGTAAACTATTCTACAGCGCACAAATCCAGAGTTGGCAGCGCGATTCGCATCACTCGATCCTAATCTGCGCCGCTTTGATCATTTTCCCGAACTTTTCGTAGTCTTTCTGAATACGTGCGGAAAAAGCCGACGGCGATTCGATGAGGGGCTCCATGCCGAGATCGAAAAGACGCTGCCGAATGGCCGGCGAGTCCAGAATAGTATTGACGGCGCTATTGAGCTTTTCGACGATTGTGGGTGGCGTGCCTTGCGTCGCGACGACACCAAACCAGGTAATGAACTCGTATCCTGGCAGGCCGGACTCACCGGCCGTCGGGATTGTGGGTGCGGCCTTAAGACGCGAGGCCTGCGACACAGCGAGTGCCTTGAGAGCGCCGCTGTCCAGGCTGCTCTTGATCGCGGCCAGACCGACAAAAGCCAGCTGCAAGCGGCCGGCAGTCAAATCGATGATCGCCGGCCCCATGCCGCGATAAGGCACATGGAGGAGTTTCACCCCCGCCATCTGTGCCAGCAACTCGCCGCCCAGGTGGGTCGAAGTTCCGATGCCGGCCGACCCATAACTCAACTTGTCGGGCTCGCTCTTGGCCAAAGCGATCAATTCGGTGAGGTTATTGGCGGGAAGCCCTGGATAGGCCGTGACAATTTGAGGCGAACTGGCGACTGCCGCGACCGGCAGCAGATCGTGCAAGGGGTCGAATGCCAAATCCTTATAAAGATAAGGATTGATGGCGACGTTACCGATCTGAATGAGGCTGAGCGAGTATCCATCCGGCGTCGCCTTGGCGACCATCTCGACACCCAGATTGCCGCCCGCAGCACTGCGATTTTCGACGACGACGCTCTGCCCGAACTTCTCGCTGAGGTCATTCGAGAGCAAGCGGGCGAGAATATCGGAGATTCCCCCGGGCGCCGCCGGTACGATGAGATGAATGGGTCGGTTGGGATAGTCCTCCGGATCGGCCGCATGTGCCGCGCCGCACCACAGCGCCGTTACCACCATCACGAAGGCCGTGATTTTTGAAAGAAGCATGACTGGCCCACCCCTCTCGTTATCAGTGCAGAATCCACCGCAACTGCTCAGCGATGCGGCGTGCCATCATGATCCACCGTTACCGCATAATCTCGTTCCGCGCTGTATCGAGAAATATAGCCCCGCATCAAATCGCGTTCTACCAGCTCGATGGCGCGTGCGTTCGGCGGTCCATAGCCGCCACCGCCTCCGGTCTCGACTTCGATGATATCCCCGGGTTCAAGCGCGTAACCTTCGGCCTTGAAGAACGTCTCGGTAGCGCCGGACTTCTTCCTTGTCACCCGCACGCGGCCCGGCTGCCCGGCTTGGCCACCTTGCACGCCCCAAGGCGGGCATGCCACGCGATCAAAATTGGCAAAAAGCTCGCAGGGCGCAAGGATCAGATAGCGCTTCTGATAACCCAGCCCGCCGCGGAACTTGCCGGCTCCGCCGGAATCTTCCCGCAGGACGACCTCCAGAACTCGGATCGGAAACAATGCCTCTTGCAGCTCGATCGGGATGAGGCGCGTGTCGCCATGCGCCATGGTGCGGAAGGGGCCGGCGCCGTCGTGATGCGCGCAGGCACCCCATCCGCCGTGTCCGCTGTCGTTGATGCTGAAGAAGGCGCCGTCTTTTCGTCGTCCGAGAATGCGAAAGGAGGAGTAGGTTCCGAAGTGAGCGCCGGTCACGCGATCCGGAAGGGCGGACTCCAAGCTCTTGATGATGACGTCGATCACAGTAGGAAACGGCATTGGATAAAGCGCCATGGCGGCAGTGGGGGCCGCGCTCAACAGCGTCCCCTCGGGCAAGATCATCTTGAGAGGGCGGTAGGTGCCCTCATTCGCCATCTCGTCTCCGGCGAGAAGATACTTGAAGGCCAATCGCGCCGTGGTCCGGCCGCCCCCGGCGAATCCCGAATTGATGCAAGACGGCACCTGTTTTGCCATCTCCGAATAGTCGACCGTCATTTCGTCGCCGGCGATTATGACCTTGACCTTAATGGGTATCGGTTTTTCGGTTACGCCGTCGTTGTCCAGGAATGCTTCGGCCTCGTAGGTGCCGTCCGGCACGGCGCGGATCTTCACCCGCACGGCGGCTTCGGAGTGGTCGGAAATCGCCTGCACCGCGAGATGAAAAACGTCCTCTCCGTATTTGTTCGCGAGCGCCGCGACGAGGGTTCGACCCAACAGGCATCCGCCGAGTTGTGCGGCGATATCTCCCATCAGCTCCTGCGGAAATCTCGTGTTGTTTTCGATGATCCGGTAAACCTCTTCGACGGGTTCGCCCTTGGACCGCAGTTTGACCGTCCGGAGCTGCAGCCCCTCCATAAAAATGTCGGTGGTCCGAAATGAGAATCCGCCGACCGAGGCGCCCCCGATATCGATCCAATGGACATTGATGGCGAAGAAGCCGATCAGCGAATTGCCGCCGGGCCCGGCGAAGATCGGTGTATACATGACGGTATTGTTCAAATGCTGCCCTTGCACGGCGGCGTGATTGCAGACGATCACGTCGCCGTCATGCAACCGATCTCGGCCGTAAATTTCGAGGCCGTCACGGACCGCCATCCCGACCGCATCCGCGACAAAAATCGGCATCCCTCCCGTGGACGCCGTAATGAGTTCGCCGTCGGCGGTAGTGATCCCTACGGCGTAGTCCTTATATTCGTAGATGTATGGGCTGAACGCTGTACGCGTAATATTGGCATCGATCTGGTCGGTGATGGAGGTCAACGCGTGGCGGATGACTTCCAAGGTCACAGGGTCGATGGCCGCGCCTGAGAGACCGCTTTGCACGCCTTTTCTCATGACAACGCCTCGCGCCCGCAGGAAATGCGAAGTTCATGCATGGGCCCGATTTCGAAACTGTCCCCCGGCCACACGATTGTCGTCGAGCCATACTCCTCAATCACCGCCGGGCCCGCGGAGCAGAAACCCGGCCGCAGGGAATAGCGGTCGAACACGGCCGCTTTGGCCGGTCCCTTGGCCGGGTCAAAATACACCAGGCGTTCGCTGCTTTGCATCTGGCCGGTGGGGCGCGGCAACTCGCCGATATCGGGTGGTCGAAGCCGAGCGAACGCCGAGAGATGAAGCGCTTGGAATTCGGCGGCCGCCTTCGGATCGGCGTGACCATATCGTCGCTCATAGTCCCGCTCGAAGGCGGCGCGGATCGCTGCCGCGTCGGTCTTACCGGAAATCGGAAGCTTGATGTTGTGACGCTGGCCTTTGTACCGCATCTCGGCGTAACGCTCGCACCAGATATCCTGCACCGCAAACTCACGTCTGAGTGCAAGCGCGGCGCGGGTTTCCATCTCCACAAACGCCGTTTCGAGGCGAGGTATTGCGTTCGGGTCGAGATTACCCGTGAAGGTGGTGGAGTCGTCGAGGCGGGCATTGGCGAGCAGCATGCCGATGGCCGAAAAGTTACCTGGCTCAGGTGGAATGACGATAGTGGGAATGGAAAGCTCGCGCGCCAGCGCTGACGCATGGAGAGGACCGCCGCCGCCATAGCTGAACAGGATGAAATCGCGCGGATCGCGGCCGTGTTCGACCGATATGCGCCGGATCGCCCCCGCCATGGTCATGGTTGCGATCGAAACGATGCCGGCGGCAAGCTCGATAGTGCCGGTCTTGCCTTCATAGCCAAGATCGCTGGCGACGCTTCTTACCGCCCGCTCGGCCGCGTCGGCGTCCAAAATTAGTTCGCCACCTAGAAAGTTGCGCGGATTGATGCGGCCCAACAGCAAGTTGGCGTCGGTCACCGTTGGCGCAGCTCCGCCGCGACCGTAGCAGGCAGGACCAGGCGTCGAGCCGGCGCTTTCTGGTCCCACATGCAGACGTCCGACTGGGTCGCGCCACGCAACGGAACCGCCGCCGGAACCAACCTCGACGATATTGATCACCGACGATTTAATCGGGAAGCCACGGACGTAGCCGCCGACGTAATACGTGGTGTCCACAGAGAAGTGTCCGTCCTCGACCAGCGTGCATTTCGCCGTGGTGCCGCCCATGTCAAAGGCGATGACGTTCTTGAACCCGAGCTTCTCGGCGTAGACGCCCGCGCCAATGCAACCGCCGATCGGCCCGGACTCTACAAGTGCGATTGGCTGCTCGCACGTGCGTTCGATCGACAGGACGCCGCCATTGGAACCCATCATGAAAATGCGCCCGGAAAAGGCTTTTTCTCGCAGGTCTCCGTCCAGCGCACTGACGTAGGAGTTCACGTCGGCTCCAACATAGGCGTTCGCCGCCACCGTGGCAGTCCGTTCATATTCGTACCATTCGCGCGAAAGCTCGGTGCTCGCGGTTATGAAGACCCCAGGCAACAGTTGTTTGAGAAGCGCCGCCGCAGCCTGCTCGTGCGCCGAGTTGATGTAGGAATTCATGAAAAAGATGGCGACGCCGTCGAGGTCCAATTCCCGAAGCTGCGTTGCGAGACGTTCGAGTTGGTCGATGTCGAGCGGCTCTATGACCGTCCCGTCGCCGGCGAGGCGTTCCCGGACCTCGAACCTGAGCTCCCGCGGGATCAGCGGCTCGTCGCGGTGATAATGAAGATCGAAAGGGTCCGGGCGGTTGCCCCGAGCGATTTCGATGACGTCCCGAAAGCCTTCGGTCGTGATCAAAGCCGTCCGCCCGCCACGGCGCTGTATCAACGCGTTGATGACCAGCGTTGTGCCGTGATTCACCAAAGTGACGTCACGTGGCAAGATTTGCGCCTTCTCGAAGCAGTCAAGGATGCCCTCGACGAAGCCGTCATAGGTCGTCGGACTCTTCGTGTAGATGACCTTGCGGCTCTCGCGGTCGAAGGCGACGAGATCGGTGAATGTTCCGCCAATGTCCACAGCGACGACGTACGACATAGATTCAGCCTCGACCGATTAATGGGAGAAAATCAGGGATACCGATGCTGAATCCTGTATGGCGGCAGGCGATTGATCAATAGGCGAGAACGAACTTGATTATTTCCATATCTTCATCAATAGTTGGCAACCGATGGACTATCTGCGGTCTATGCGATCGTTCGTAAGCGTGGCGCAAAGCCGGAGCTTCGTCATGGCGGCGGAGCGACTGGGCGTCACCCCCTCGCTGATCAGCAAACAGCTAGCCGAACTGGAGCGCCGGCTCGGCGTGAAATTGCTCTACCGGACCACGCGCAAGGTTGATATCACCGATATCGGGCAGAGATATTATGATTCATGCATAAAGATCCTCGACGAGGTCGAAAGCGCCGAGGATGCCGCCCGCGCCTTACAGAAGAACCCGACCGGATCCGTCACTTTGCGGTCACCGCACTCCCTTGCGGTCCTGTATTTGCCCGCACTGGTAGCGCAGTTTTCGAGAGAATATCGCGATGTCCAGGTGACGATCATCGTCGACGAATATCCCGCGCAATCTGTCGCGGCGATCGAGCGGGGCCATGACCTCGCGCTGCATCTCGGACCTGTGCTGCCTTCGAGATTTTCGATGCGCGAGCTGGCCGAAATTGAGTGGTATCCCTACGCATCGCCGGCCTATCTGGAGAAACATGCCGCTCCTGTCAAACCAGGCGATCTTGTTCGACACAACTGCTTGGTCCATCTTGAGACCGCGCCCGACCAAAGATGGAAATTCAAAGGCCGTGACGGTTTGGTGTCTGTGAAAGTTGGTGGGTCATTCGCCTCGAACAGCGCCTTGATGCTCCGAGACGCCGTCGAGGCGGGAACCGGCCTGGCCATGCTGCCGAGTTTTTGTTTTTCACAGGATGTAAACACGGAACATTTTGTTCGGCTTCTGTCCGGTTACAAAAGCTCCAATCGAAATCTCTCCGTACTGTTTACGCGTGATCGCCGGTTGCCTAGGCGGGTCCGAATTTTTATCGACTTTATGGTGTCTTGGTTCCAACCTCCGCCCTGGATTGAGATCGGCCACTGACTGACACTGGTGGCCGAACCGTCGACCTTGAAGGTAGGTGAGGACGGCGGTTGAATTTGTCGACGGCAGCCCCGACCCTTCGTTCTCAACCATTACGCATCGCGTCTATCGCGCCGTTTGCCGCGATAGGCCGAAGGTGACGGTCGATACGCAAACGACGCTGACGGCGGCCGACAACAGAAAAACCGCGCGCGGCTGGCCGTGGTCCATCAGCATGCCGTAAGCGATCGGGGCCAGGCTCGCGCCGATATTGAATCCGGTGCTGACGAAGCCGAACACGCGGCCATAGGCGCCGGGCGGCGTTACCGCGCGCACCAGCATGTCGCGCGACGGAAATGTCGCGCCGACGCAGAAGCCGCCAAAGCCCATGAGCAGAACGAGCGCGACCGGCGCGAAATCGAACAGCCCGACCAGCGCTGTTACGATGCCGCTCAAGGTAAGACCCGTGGCGGCAACCGCGGCGTGGTTTTTGATGCGCCCGGCGAGCACGCCGCCGCCGAGCACGCCGACGGCGTTCATGGCAAGCAGACTCGTCAGCGCCACATTGGCCAGCGCCGGCGGGGTTCCATGCAGCGCGCCGAGCGCCACCACGAGGTAGGTGTTGAGCCCGCTGCCCATGACCGAGATGAGGATGAAAAACGCCAGATTGAGAAGAATCGGCGCCGAGAGCAAAAGCCGCCAGCCGAGGTCGGCCCCGTCGCCGCCGGTCTTCGCCGCGCCCTTATCGGCATGGGCGATTTCGGCCGCCGGCTCGGGCTGCGCGATCAGAGCCGCGAGGACGATCAAGCCGAATATCGCGGCGCCAAGATAGGCGCCGCGCCAGCCGAACAAGCTCTGGATGTAGAGCAAGCTCACCGGCGCCACGGCCGCGCCGACCATGCCGGCAAATGTGTGGAACGAGAATACGTGGCTCAGCCGCTCCGGCGGCGTGTGATGCGACAACAGCGAATAGTCCGCCGGGTGATAGGCCGTATTGCCCAGCCCGGCGACGCCATACATCGCAATGAACAGCCAGAAGGAATCGAAGATCCCGGCAATCGCGTAAGCGACGCTACTAAGGAAAAGCCCGGCGATCAAAACCATGCGCGCGCCGACCCGATCGACAATGAATCCGACCGGCGTCTGCAGCACGCCTGAGACGACGTTGAATACCGTCAAGGCCAGCGCAAGCTCGGTGTAACTCACGTCGAAGTCGTCGCGGATGAAGGCGAGGAGCGGCGCCAGCATGAGCATGTAGTAATGGCTCATCATGTGCGCGGCACAGACGCCGGCGATAAGCCGCGTTTCGGCCGGACGCATGGCGCGGACGGAGATCGCCTCGGTCATTGCGGCGGTTTCGCCTTGGCGTCTTGCAGTGCCTGCCAGATGCGTGCCGGCGTCAACGGCATGTCGAGATGGCGAATGCCGTGTTCGGCGAGCGCATCGATGACGGCGTTCATCACCGAAGTGAGCGCGCCGGCGCAGCCGGCTTCGCCGCAGCCCTTCACGCCGAGCGGGTTGGTGGTCGCCGGCACCGGATGATCGGCCAATACGAAGGATGGTACGTCGGCCGCGCGCGGCAACGCATAATCCATGAACGAGCCGGTGAGCAGCTGACCCTCGCTGTCGTAGACCGTCCTTTCCATCAGCGCCTGACCGATGCCCTGCACGATGCCGCCGTGAAGCTGGCCGGCGACGATCAGCGGATTGACCACGGTGCCGAAGTCGTTGACGCAGGAATACCGGACCACTTCCGCCGCGCCGGTGTCGGGATCGATCTCGACTTCGGCGATATGGCAGCCGTTGGGGAAAGTCGAAGCGGACGGGCCGTCGCTGACGTGATCGGTATCGAGAGTCTTCAGCGCTTCGGCCGGCAGGGCGAGGCCGCCGCGCAGCTGCCGCGCCAATTCCATGATCGAAACCGCCCGGTCGGTTCCGACCACGACGAAGCGTCCGCGATCGAACACGATGTCGGCTGAGGCGGCCTCAAGGACGTAACTCGCGATCTCCTTGCCCTTCTGGATGACCTTGGCGGCGGCCTCGACGATCGCGGTGCCCGTATGCATCAGCGACTTCGAGCCGCCGGATCCGCCGCCGGCAATCAGGCGGTCGCTGTCGCCCTGGATGAGCGAGATTTTCTCGAACGGGATGCCGAGCCGCTCGCTCAGCACCTGCGCGAACGGCGTGGCATGGCCCATGCCGAAATCGAGTGTGCCGGTCGTCAGCGTCACCGTGCCGTCGGCATTGAAGGCGATGCCGGCCAGCTCCTTCGACGGCGGCGCGGTGACTTCGAGGAAATTGCCGATGCCGAGCCCGCGCAGCTTGCCGCGTTTGCGGCTTTCGCGCTTGCGCTTGGCAAAACCCTTGCCGTCGGCGCGTTCGAACGCCTCTTTGGTCAGCGCGGCGAAGTCGCCGCTGTCATAGGTGACGGCGGATGCGGTCTTGCGCGGCAATTCCTGCGGCAGGATTTGGTTGCGCCGGCGCAGCGCCAGCCGGTCGATGCCCATTTCGGCGGCGGCGGCATCGATCAGCCGCTCCATGTAATAATTGCCCTCGGGCCGGCCAGCGCCGCGATAGGCGGAAACGTGCGAGGTATTGGTGAACAGGCACTTGGTCGCGACCTCGAGATGCGGGGTGCGGTACATGCCCTGCACGTTCTTCACCGCGTTGATTGTTCCCGGCATGTGCGCGACGGGCGAGAGGAAGGCGCCCATATTGGCGAAGCTCGTCAGCCGGACGGCGAGAAAATTGCCCGCGGCGTCGAGAGCGAGTTCGGCGGTGAGATCGTGATTGCGGCCGTGGCTGTCGGACACGAAACTTCCCGATCGCTCGTCGGTCCATTTCACCGGCCGGCCGAGCGCGTGCGCAGCGTGCAGCACGCAGATATATTCGGGAAACACCGCGGCCTTCATGCCGAACGAGCCGCCGACCTGGCCGGTGAGGATGCGCACGTCCTTGGCCGCGACGCCCATCGCCTCGGCGATATTGGCGCGCATGCCGAACACGCCCTGCGATCCGACATAAAGCGTAAAGCGATTGCCTTCGTAGGAGCCGAGCGCGGCACGCGGCTCCATTGCGGCAACGACCAGCCGGCTGTTGACGAGCTGCAATGTCGTGACGTGAGCCGCGGCGGCGAAAGCTGATTTCACCGCCTCGGCGTCGCCGAAATGGTAATCGAGCGAGATGTTGTTGGGGACGTCGTCATAGAGCTGCGGCGCGCCATCGCGCGCGGCGTCCTCCGCCGAAATGACGGCGGGCAGCGGCTCGATATCGAGACCGACGGCTTCGGCCGCGTCCTTGGCTTGCAGCAGCGTTTCGGCCACGACGAAGGCGACTGGATCGCCGACATAGCGGACCTTGCCTTTCGCGAGCGCCTCGCGCAGCGGCTTTTTCATCGGCGTGCCGTCGCGATTGTTGAACGGCACGATGCATTTGAGCGGGCCGTAGCCGTCGAGATCGGCGGCCGTATAGACGCCGAGCACGCCCGGCATATTCGCCGCGGCCTGGGTATCGATCGCGCGGATCATGCCGTGGGCGTTCTGGCTGCGGACCATCACCGCATAGGCCTGGCCGGGCAGGCTGATGTCGTCGGTATAATGGCCCAGGCCGCGCAGCAGCATGGGATCCTCGGTGCGCGGCACCGACTGCCCGACGGCATATTTTTCGATGGCTAACCGATCGGCCGTTTGTTCGTCCGCCCGGAGGCTCGCGGACTGCTGCAAATTCATGACGATTCAATCCCGTACCCTGTTACGGTGACATAATGGACTTGGCGGAGGCCGGCAACCAGACGGGCAACATGGCTCGTTGCCAATGTTTCATGGCCCATTATCTCGATCTCGGCCTGGCCCGCCGGCTCGGACAGCCGAGGCCCTGTATTGCCCTACGGGCCGCCCCTGTTACAGTTCGCCCGATTGGGAACTTGAAACTGGACCGTGGCCGTTGAGCCCCAGCCATTGCGCGCTGGAGTTCCGGCGCGGCGGAAAGGCATTTATGGACGACGAGGCCTCGCCCCCGGGCGGCCTCGACGCCGACGGGTCCGCGCGCACGAAGACGGTGCGTGGCGCTCGCTGGGGTCGCCGAACGCCATACGGCCTTCGCCGCGACAGTTTCCGTCGCGACGATTGGCGCGTGCCGCATCAGCAGCCTTCCGCCACGACCTACGCGGCGCTCGATCTCGGCACCAACAATTGCCGGCTGCTGATCGCGCGACCGACCGGCGACGGCTTCCGCGTTGTCGACGCGTTTTCCCGCATCATCCGTCTCGGCGAGGGTGTCGCCGCGTCGCGCCGCATCAGCGAGGCCGCGATCGAGCGCGCGGTCGAAGCGCTTCTGGTCTGCCGCGACAAGATGCATGCGCGCGGCGTGGCGCGCGCCCGGCTGATCGCCACGGCGGCCTGTCGCGCGGCGGAGAACGGCGAGGAATTCCGCAGCCGGATCGCGCGCGAGGCCGGCATCGATCTCGAGATCATCGATTCCGCGACGGAAGCGCGGCTGGCGGCGACAGGCTGCACCGAACTGTTCGATCCCTCGGCGACCGGCGTCATCCTGTTCGACATCGGCGGCGGCTCGTCCGAACTGGTGCGGCTCAATCGGCCGGGATCGGGACCAAGCTCTGGCGCAGGTCCTGGCCGCCGCGGCCCGCCGGCGCCCGACATCGTCGGCTGGACTTCGCTGCCGGTCGGCGTCGTCACGCTGGCGGAGCGCTATGGCGGCAAGGCGGTGTCCGCGGAAATCTACGATGCCATGGTGGCCGAGGTAACGGGCTTCGTCGAGAGATTTGCGACCGAACATCGCTGCGACCTGAACGGCTTCCATATGCTCGGCACCTCGGGCACGGTGACGACGATCGCCGGCGTCTCTTTGCGGCTGCGGCGTTACGATCGGCGGCGGGTCGACGGCTGCTGGCTGTCCGGCGACGAGATTTCGCGGGTGGTCGCCGAACTGATGGCGATGAGCTTCGACCAACGCGCGGCCAATCCTTGCATCGGCGCCGACCGCGCCGATCTCGTGCTCGCCGGCTGCGCCATCCTCGACGCCATCCGGCGCGCTTTTCCGTGCCAGCGCCTGCGCGTCGCCGATCGCGGCCTGCGCGAGGGCATGCTGGTCGAGATGATGCGTCAGGACGGCGTGTGGGAACAAGCGTGAGCGGAAAGGCGTAGTCGGAATGGCGCGGCTGAAGGACGAGAAACGCCGCACGTTGTCGTCGCGGACTTGGCTCGAACGCCAGCTCAGCGATCCCTATGTGGCGCGCGCCAAGCGCGAGGGCATGCGCTCGCGCGCCGCCTATAAGCTCGCCGAAATCGACGACAAATATAAGGTGCTCAAGCCCGGCGCGCGGGTAGTCGACCTCGGCGCCGCGCCCGGCGGCTGGAGCGATATCGCCGCGCGGCGGATCGGCGCCAAAGGGCGCGTGATCGCGCTCGATATCCTCGAGCTCAGTCCGATCCCGGGCGTCGAATTCCTGAAGCTCGATTTCCTCGACAATACGGCGCCGGAGCGGCTCAAGGCGATGCTCGGCGGCAAGGCGGATGTGGTGCTCTCCGACATGGCGGCCAACGCCACCGGCCACCGCCCCACCGATCACCTGCGCATCATGGCGCTCGCCGAAGCCGCCGCGGATTTCGCCCGCGAAGTGCTCGACCAGGGCGGCACGTTTTTATGCAAGGTGCTGCAAGGAGGCACCGAAACCGCGCTCCTTGCCGACCTCAAGCGCGATTTCGAAAGCGTCAAGCACGTCAAGCCGCCGGCGAGCCGCAGCGATTCCGCGGAGCTTTATCTGTTGGCGCGGGGGTTTCGCGGTCGAAGCGCGCCGTCCTAAGGCTCTTTGTTCCCCACTTTCGCCTCCACCGCCTTCCGTCCCGAAAGCTCCGCCCCCGCGTCGGGCGCGAGCCGGTAGAAGATCAGCGCCGCGCTCGCCGAGAGCAGGCTCACGATCAGAAAGGCCGGCGGGAAATCAAGCGCGTCCATCGTAGTCGCGTGCTTCAGCCGCAGCGTGATCTCGACGACCAACGCACCGACGGCGACGCCGGTCGACAGCGCCAGTTGCTGCGCGGCGGCCACCATCGCGGTGGCGCGGCTCATCTTCAGCGGCTCGATCTCGGCATAGGCGATGGTGTTGATGCTGGTGAATTGCAGCGAGCGGAAGAAGCCGCCCGAGAGCAGGATCGCGATCATGATCGCATACGGCATGCCGGGCACGAACAGCGCGCAAGCGGCAAGGAAGGCGCTGCTGACCAGCGCGTTGTAAAGCAGCACATTGCGATAGCCGAAGCGGCTCAGCACGCTCGCGACCGCGGCCTTCATGAACATCGAGCCGAGCGCGGTGGTAAATGTAATGAGGCCGGATTGGAACGGCGTCAGATCGAAGCCGATCTGCAACAACAGCGGCAACAGGAACGGCAGCGCGCCGATGCCGAGCCGGAACAGAAAGCCGCCGACAATGCTGGCGCGGAAGGTCGGCAGCTTGAGCAGGCTGAGATCGAGAATCGGCGCCGGCGTGTGCTTGGCGTGGACGACATAGGCCGCGGCGGCAACAGCGCCGACGCCCAAGAGCGCCGCGACGACACTCGCCGGCAGGAAGTCGAGCCCCATCACCGAAAGGCCGAACGCCAGTCCGGCGATGGCGAGCCCCGACAGGACGAAGCCTATGAAGTCGAACGGGTCATGGTGCTCGACCCGCACATTGGCGATGTAGCGCGATGCGAGCGCGATGCCGACGATGCCGATCGGCACGTTGATCAGAAAAATCCAATGCCAGGTGAAATAGGTCGTGATGAAGCCGCCGAGCGGCGGGCCGCAGATCGGGCCGATCAGGGCCGGGATGGTGACGAGCGACATGGCATGGACGAGACGCCGTTTGTCGACGCTGCGCACCATGATCAGCCGGCCGACCGGCGTCATCATCGCGCCGCCCATGCCCTGGACGATCCGCGCCAGCACGAACTCCTCGAGCGAATGCGAGACGGCGCAGCCGATCGAGCCGAGGACGAATACGCTGATGGCGAGGCGGAACACGTTGCGCGCGCCGAAGCGGTCGGCGGTCCAGCCGCTCGCCGGGATGCAGATGGCAAGCGACAGCAGGTAGGAGGTGACCGCGAGCTTCAAGGCCAGCGGGTTGGTGCCGAGCGCCCGCGCGATGGCCGGAAGCGAGGTCGCGATCACCGTCGAGTCCATGTTTTCCATGAACAGCGCAGTGGCGACGATCAACGGCACGATCCGATCGTATTGATTTGGCTGCATCTGTGGCGGTGGGCTCGGGGCGCGCGGGATTGGTCGAAATGTTGCCGTCGAATTCACGGCCGGCGTTCGGACGCCTTTTCGAGCCTGACGATCCCTTCCCCGGTTTTCCTCCTTTGGCGCTGCCTTAGGCCTATCAATTGCGGCAAAGGCATGCTATCCACCGCCGCCAACCCAAAAGCGGGTCATCGAGTCGGGCGAGGGACCAAGTTCCGCTCGCCGGCAAGGCGTCATCCCGAGGCGCCGGCCCGTCGTTTCGGACCTTGCGGAGTTGGCGATGGCACGAATTTCTAGAGAACTACCGCGCGAGGCATATACCTTCGACGACGTGCTGTTGAAGCCGGGCCTGTCCGACGTCATGCCGTCGGAAGTCGATATCCGCTCGCGCATCACCCCCACGATCATGCTCAATATTCCGATCGTCGCATCGGCCATGGATACCGTGACCGAAGCCAATATGGCGATCGCCATGGCGCAGGCCGGCGGCATCGGTGTCGTGCACCGCAACCTCGAACCCGATGCGCAGGCCGCGCAGGTCCACCAGGTGAAGAAATTCGAATCGGGCATGGTGGTGAACCCCGTCACCATCGAGCCGGAATCGACGCTCGCCGATGCGCTCGCATTGATGCAGGAGTACCACATTTCCGGCATCCCGGTGGTCGAGGGCGGTGGCAACGGTCAAAACGGCAAAATCCCCGGAAAGCTGGTCGGCATCCTCACCAATCGCGACGTGCGCTTTGCCACCGACAAGCGGCAGAAGGTCTCCGAGCTGATGACCAAGGACCGGCTCGTCACGGTGCGCGAAAGCGTCGGTCAGGACGAGGCGAAACGGCTCTTGCATCAGCACCGCATCGAGAAGCTTCTGGTCGTCGACGGCAATTATCGCTGCGTCGGCCTGATCACCGTCAAGGACATCGAGAAGGCGGTGGCCAATCCCAACGCCTGCAAGGACGAACAAGGCCGGCTGCGGGTCGCCGCGGCCACCTCAGTCGGCGAAGCGGGCTACGCGCGCAGCGAGAGCTTGATCGAAGCCGGCGTCGATCTGGTCGTCGTCGACACCGCGCACGGCCATTCGCGGCGCGTGCTCGATACCGTGACCCGCATCAAGCGCATGTCGAATGCCGTGCAAGTGGTGGCGGGCAATGTCGCCACCGCCGAGGGCGCCAAGGCCTTGATCGATGCCGGCGCCGATTCGATCAAGATCGGAATCGGGCCTGGCTCGATCTGCACCACGCGCATCGTCGCGGGCGTCGGCGTGCCGCAACTCACCGCAATCATGGACGCCGTCGAGGAGGCGAAAAAGACCAATACGCCGGTGATCGCCGACGGCGGCATCAAATATTCCGGCGACCTTGCCAAGGCGCTGGCGGCCGGCGGGGACTGCGCCATGGTCGGATCCTTGCTCGCCGGCACCGACGAAACGCCGGGCGAGGTGTTCCTCTACCAGGGCCGCTCCTACAAGACCTACCGCGGCATGGGCTCGGTCGGCGCGATGGCGCGCGGCTCGGCCGACCGCTATTTCCAGCAGGAGATCAAGGACACGCTCAAACTGGTGCCCGAGGGCGTCGAGGGCCAAGTCCCCTATAAGGGCCCGGTCGCCAATGTGGTGCACCAGCTGGTCGGCGGATTGCGCGCCGCCATGGGCTATGTCGGCGCCAAGGACCTCGCCGAGTTCCACGACAAAGCCGAGTTCGTGCGCATCTCCGGCGCCGGCCTGCGCGAGAGCCATGTGCACGACGTGACCATCACGCGCGAGAGCCCGAACTATCCGGGCCGGAACTAAGTCTGCCGATGACCAGCGCGACCGCCGACCCGTTCGCGAAAATACGCGGCGCCACCAATACGCATCGCACGCGGCACGGCTGCGCTGCCTATCCCTACGACAACGGTCCGTTGCTGGCGGCGATCGCGGCAGCCGCCAACGCGCGCCGCATCGTCGAATTGGGAACGGCGCTCGGTTACACGGCGCTGTCCTTCGCGTCGGGTGCGCCGGACGCGACCGTCGATACTATCGAAGGCGATCCGGAGCACGTCCAGTTGGCGCGCGACAATATCGCCGCCGCCGCCATGGACCACCGCATCACGGTGCATGAAGGCGATTTCGCCGCAGTGCTGCCGACGCTCGATCCGGGCTACGACGTTGCCTTCTTCGATGGCGGCACGCCGGTGCCGGCGCTGCATAAGACCTTGCGCGGGCTATTGCGCACCGGCGGCACGCTGATCACCGCCAATCTCAATCATGGCGGCACCGCCGATGCGGTCCGCAAGGCGCTGTTCGACGGCAAAACGTGGCGCAGCGCCTTGGTCGACGATGACGGCGAAACCGCGATCAGCGTCAAGCTTTAGTGGCCGGGTCGCGTCGCACCTACTGCGCGACACTTCGAACAGCCGAGCGGGGCAGGGAAGCATGACCGTTAAAATGATTTTATTGCCGCTCTTCGTCGAGGTGATTCTCACCTTCGTGCTGCTGGTTTGGCTCGGTCCGTTGCGGGCGCGAGATTTGAAATCGGGCGTCGCGCGCTTGGACAATATCGGCTTGCGCGAACCAAACTGGTCGAAGCCGTCGCTGCAGGTCGCCTATTCCTTCAGCAATCAATTCGAACTGCCGGTCTTGTTCTACGTGCTCACGATCCTGGCCTATGTCACGCATCTCGCCGGCGTGGTCTTTGTGGCACTGGCTTGGCTGTTCGTGCTGTTTCGTTGTCTGCACGCTTTCGTGCATGTGACGACGAACGACGTGCGGTGGCGGGGCGGGTTGTTCGGCGTTGCCGAGCTGGTGCTGGCGATCATGTGGGCGATCTACATCGTCCAGGTGTTGACGCTGCCGTAGGGAGACGCGCGATGCCGCTCGACTTCTGCCATCCCACCGCGCCGCACCAGAGACTGCGGCTGCCGGAATGGTACGTGTCCAGCCTGATGATGGACCGCGCGCTCGATGCGGTGGTTCGGCGCGTGAAGAAGCTCGACCGCAAACACGATATTCCCTATCTCGCAGGCTACAGCATCGACGGCAAGACCATCTATATCGACCGCCATATGCCGCGATCGTTCAAGTTCGGCGGGCGCAGCATCGAGACCGATCGGTTTCTCGTCCTGCACGAAGAGGTCGAGAAGACGCTGATCGATCAACTCGGACTGCATTATCTTCATGCCCATCAGATCGCCACCCGCGCCGAGGAGGCCGCCGTCCGCGCCGCCGGAATCAAGTGGCGCGATTACGACCGGTTCATGCAAAAGCACGTCAAACGCATCGGCGACGAGCGTCTCAACAAGGTGCCGAAGGATCTCGATCTAAAGCCCTATCGCGACGAGCACGACGACGATCTGTTGCGCCGCATGCTGGCAAGCGTTCGCGCCAAAAGGGCGCCGAAAGGTATTCATGTCCACGACCTCGCCGAGGCGATCAAGGAATTGCGCAAACGCGTGCGCAAGCATGACACGCGTGGCGCCCATCGCGCCGCGGCGATCAAGCGCAAGCGGAAGTGACAGGATGATGCCGCCGAGATTTTTCCGATGACCCCCTCGGCCCGACTTGCCGCGGCGATCGAAGTGTTCGCCGACATCGAGGCGCGGCGCCGTCCGGCCGGTGACGCGCTCAAGGATTGGGGCCTCGCTCACCGTTTCGCCGGATCGGGCGATCGCGCCGCCATCGCGGGTCTCGTCTACGACGCGTTGCGCCGCAAATCGTCGTCGGCATGGCTGATGGGCGAGGCGACCCCGCGCGCGGCGCTCGTCGGCATGTTGCATCGCGAGCGCAATCTCGATGCGACAGCCATCGGGGCGCTGTGTAACGGCGCGCGCTATGCGCCGCCGCCGTTGACGGATGCCGAACGCTTAGCGCTCGACAGGGGTTCGCTCACCGCTGCGCCGGATTATGTCGAGGGCGACTATCCGGAGTGGCTCGATCCCTATCTCGCGCGCGTTTTCGGCGCGGAACGGGCGGCGGAAGGCGCGGCGCTCGCCAGCCGCGCGCCGCTCGATCTGCGGGTCAACACGCTCGCCGCCGAGCGCGAAGACGTCCTGGCCAAGCTCGCGCATCTGAATGCCGAGCCGACGCGATGGTCGCCTCTCGGGCTGCGCATCCGGCTATCGGCCGATGCCAAGAGTCCTGCGATCCACGCCGAGCCGGTGTTTCTCAAGGGGCAGATTGAGATCCAGGACGAAGGATCGCAGCTTGCGGCTTTGTTCGCCGACGCAAAGCCGGGCGAACAGGCGATCGATCTTTGCGCCGGCGCCGGCGGCAAGACGCTGGCGCTTGCCGCGGCGATGGAGAACCACGGCCAAATCTACGCGACCGATACCGATAAGCGGCGCCTGGTCGCGATCCATGAACGTATCGAGCGTGCCGGCGCGCGCAATATCCAGGTCCGTACCCCAAAAGGTGCCGCCGAAACCCTGACCGATCTGGCCGGCCGCGCCGACCTCGTTCTGATCGATGCGCCGTGCACCGGCACCGGGACATGGCGCCGCAGTCCGGACGCCAAATGGCGCATCCGCCCCGGCGCGCTCGCCGAGCGGCTGCGCGAGCAGGAGGCCGTGCTCGAGCGCGCCGCGCCGCTGACCAAACCGGGCGGCAGGATCGCCTATATCACTTGCTCGGTGCTTAACGAGGAAAATGGTGACCAGGTCCGGGCTTTTGTCGCGCGGCATCCGGATTTTTCCGTGGAAAAACCCGCTCAAGTCATCACCGTTCTGGGCGAGCGCGCCTATCTTTTCGCGCGTGCGGTGCTTATTTCGGACGAAGGTATGCTGATGACGCCACGACGGACCGATACCGACGGTTTCTTCGTCAGCATCTTGCGACGTGTCGCGTAAGGGGTAAAAGCCGCCATGACTTCCCGCGCCATGCCTTCCCACGCCATGCCTTCCCGCGCCACGCCAGCCCAAGCCATGCCATCCCACGACAAGATTCTCATCGTCGATTTCGGCTCGCAGGTGACCCAGCTCATCGCCCGGCGCGTGCGCGAAGAAAGGGTCTATTGCGAGATCGTCCCTTACCAGAAGGCGGAAGCGGCATTTCGCGAGATGAGGCCGAAAGGCGTCATCCTGTCCGGCGGCCCGGCTTCCGTGCTCGACAAGGATGCGCCGCTCGCGCCGATGGCGATTTACGAGGCGGGCGTGCCGGTGCTCGGCATCTGCTACGGCGAGCAGGCCATGGCGCAGCAGCTCGGCGGCAAGGTCGAGGCCGGCCATCACCGCGAATTCGGCCGCGCCGAGATCGAGGTGACGACGCCGTGCGCGCTCACCGAGGGAGTCTGGGAGGTCGGCCAGCGCTATCCGGTCTGGATGAGCCATGGCGATCGCGTCACCACGCTGCCGCGAGGCTTTGCCGTGACCGGCACCTCGGCCAATGCGCCGATCGCCATGATCGCCGACGACAAGCGCAAGTTCTACGCCACGCAATTCCATCTCGAAGTCATGCATACGCCGAGCGGGGCTGCGCTGTTGCGCAATTTCGTGCGCAAGATTGCCGGCTGTGCCGGCGACTGGACGATGCGCGCGTTCAAGCTGGAAGCGATCGAAAAAATCCGCCGCCAGGTCGGCAAGGGCAGGGTGATCTGCGGGCTTTCCGGCGGCGTCGATTCCGCCGTCGCCGCGGTGCTCATTCACGAGGCGATCGGCGAGCAGCTCACCTGCGTCTTCGTCGATCACGGGCTGCTGCGGCTTGGCGAAGCGGAAAACGTGCTGGCGCTGTTTCGCGGCCATTATAATATTCCGCTCGTCGACGTGAAAGCCTCCGACATTTTTCTCGATGGGCTCGCCGGCGTCGACGATCCGGAGAAGAAGCGCAAGACGATCGGCAAATTGTTCATCGACGTGTTCGAAGCCGAAGCCAGGAAACTCGCCGGCGACGGGAAGTCACCCGCCGAGTTCCTGGCGCAAGGAACGCTTTATCCCGACGTGATCGAGAGCGTGTCGTTCACCGGCGGGCCGTCGGTGACGATCAAGTCGCATCACAATGTCGGCGGCCTGCCTGAGCGCATGCACATGAAGCTCGTCGAGCCGTTGCGCGAATTGTTCAAGGACGAGGTGCGCGCGCTCGGCCGCGAACTCGGCCTGCCCGACGTTTTTGTCGGCCGCCATCCATTCCCCGGCCCGGGTCTCGCTATCCGCTGCCCGGGCGAGATCACCCGCGACAAGCTTGAAATTCTCCGGCTCGCCGACAACGTCTTCATCGAGGAAATCCGCCGCGCCGGCCTCTACGACGATATCTGGCAGGCCTTTGCGGTGCTGTTGCCGGTCCGCACCGTCGGCGTCATGGGCGATTTCCGCACCTACGACTACGTCGTCGCCCTGCGCGCGGTGACCTCGACCGACGGCATGACGGCGGATTTCTATCCCTTCGACATGGCGTTCATCGGAGGGGTGGCGACGCGGATCATCAACGAGGTCAAGGGGGTCAACCGGGTGGTGTATGATGTCACCTCGAAGCCGCCGGGGACGATCGAGTGGGAGTGAAGGGTGTGGGGCCTGCCTCCGAAAATTCTCCTCATAGATCAACAGTTATGCGACCTATGAGATGATCGATAATACATCGGCGGTTCCGCCGTCAGATTTCATAACCAATTGAATAATATAGAGATTTACTGCGGCCCAGCAGTGCTGAACTTTCAGTAGCCCGACAGGTTGACGGTATTTCTGACGGTCTTTTTTGAAGTGCACACCCGCAGAAGCAAAATGTCCGTCAGACGGCATTATAGCGCTGGCAGTCTTTTCGGTAGGCTGGCTCGTTTCAGGAACCGGATCTGAAGCGGGGCGGGAGCGATTTGTAGGTCTGTCGAAGCCTTCCGTAACGGGCAAGGTCGTGGTACATATCCGCTCGGCTCTCGGCAGGAGCCGGCCGCCCGTCATAGCGAAGCCGTTGAGGCACTGTCATATCCATCGATCCCGTCGTCATGTCATGTCATGTCGGGCTCGAGAGGCGGTTGACGGGCGACGCTTCGCTAAGAGCCGGGAGACCTGACGTGTCGAACGACCACATCCGTCCGTCCTCGATCGACGGCATCAAGCAATTCGCCAAGCGATTGAAGAAGTCTGATGGCATTCAGCATGCCGTTGCCCTGAACAAGGCTGCAAAGGCGGCCGGTTACGAAAATTACAAGCATGCACTTCGAGTGCTTGGAGGCGGCATTCCTGCTCCTCAGTCGCTCGTCATTCTCTACATTTCCATTCTTTGGCGTGATCGTACGACCAAAGCGACGGGTTGCGAGATTCTAAAAATGCAGCTCCGCAAGCCTCTCGATGCGCTGGTGAAGCCGGCGCAGTACAAAGCATCGCGGGGATTGGGCGCGATGCGTCGCGAGGGGCCTGATCATCTTGCCGATATGCATCCAGCGCCGTCCCAGCAGGCGGCTCGCGAGGCAGCTTGCGAGGCTGCGAGGACAATTCAGTTTATCGAGGCGACGGGGCTCATTCCGTCAAACGCGAAGCGATCTTTTCCGCGGGGACAATTCCAGTATCGGATGCCGGGCTCCGACCATGATGCGGCATGGTTCGACCCCGCGGCGAAGGTCTTTATCCGCACCAACGAGCCTTACACCCCTTACACCCGCAGTGGCGTTACCGCAGAGCAAGACGAGTGGGCCAAGCGACATAATTGGGCTGTAGCGGAGTCGCCGTGGAAGGGCATGTATCGTCCCGACGGGGGGACGTCGCTTTTTCTCACGGCTGATGTGTCAAAGGGATATTCTCTCGCACCGATCATCTCACGATTGACGAAGGCTCAAGCCCCGATCGTGGCTTCTGGTTGGAACGGAGAGTCGAGGCCGATCATCCCCGTTTTTGTCAGTCCAGCTCAGGCGGCGGAAATCGAGGCAAAGGCGCGCGACGTCAAAACAGTCAAGGAGCCGCGCGGTCCCAATAACTCGATCGAATACTCAATGTTTCTTTCGGGGACGCGGCGCCGGCCGAAAGCCCGTATGCCGATTGAGGGGCACAAGTTGGTCGGACGACTGTTGAAGTCTGTGCTGATCGGGACGAGGGAACGCGCAGGTGTCCACCGACGTGTCGATACGATCCGCTGCGAGCTCGATAATTGGGTCGAGTGTGAATACAAGCGCGACGAGCTTTCGGATGCCGTGTTTTTCGACCTCTACTATCACGAGCTTCCCGAGGGAGACCTGCTCGCTGCGGCACCCATGAGCTGGGACCGACACATTGCAAGCCTCGATGAGGTCAAGGCGACATTGGTCCGGTACTATCCGGAGTGCCCTCCGCTGCGCAAATTGTTGAAGAAAGCCGATCTGGCGATCGCATCTCTGCGCACATGGAACGTCACTCCTGCACATACATGAAGGGCCGGGAGATCAAGCATCATCCGAGATCGGTGGTGTGACAAGGTGGCTATCGCAATGCTGAGCATCATCATGGGCATCGCCACTCCGGATTGGGTCGAGAATGAGTGGCGGAAAACTAGGAAAAGCCGAGCCAGTAGCTTGCTTCTCGATACATACAGGCGTATGTAAATAGGATGAATATCAGCATCCGGGACCTGCAGAAGCTTTCCAGCGAAACCATCGGCGCATTGCCGGGACCGACCCCGGTGAAGTCGGGGGATCGGACTGTTGGGCTTTTGGTGCCGCTCAAGGCTGCCGATCCTGATCGGCTCGCTGCGGTATTGGCGCGGGCCGAGGCGCTTGCGAAGGGACGCGACGCTGCGGCGGATGACGCAGCGCTTGCGCCGTTCGGCGATGTCGATCCGGTGGATTGGTCGATCGAAGCGGCGCTCGCACTGATGTCCGAGCGCCGCTGAAACATGAAAGCGCCGGCGTCGACGCTCGTGGTCGATGCCGCCGTGCTGGTGGCGGCCGCACGCGGCAGAAGCTCCGGCGCGCTTTTGGCGGCGGCGCGTGCGGCGTCGCTCGTCACCACGGATCGGGTGGTCCATGAAACACGTCGACGTATCGAACTCGGTTTGAAGCGCCCAGACCTCCTCCCGATCGTCGATGCTTTGATCGCGGAAATGACACTGGTGCCGGTGGCCGCGCTGACGCCGCTTCTGACACAGAGCGAAATTGTGCTCAAAGATGCGGTCGCAAGCCGCAACGGGTCGAACAGAGATGCCCATGTGCTGGCGCTGGCATGGAGCGTCGAGGCGGATATTTGGACGACCGATCGCGACTTTGCCGGAACGGGCGTTGCGACATGGTCGACACCAAATCTCCTGCGTGGACTAGCCGAGGCCGCGCAAGACCGCGTGTGAAGCTCGGCTGCGCGGCGAGGCGATTGCCGCCGTTATGTGTTAGACCGACTCGGCGGAAGGAACCCGGCATGCCAAGAGCAATCACCATCTACGGCATCAAAAACTGCGACACGATGAAGAAGGCGTGCGCCTGGCTCGACCAGCACGGCGTTGATTACACATTCCACGATTACAAGACCGCCGGCATCGAGCGCGAGCGGCTCGAACAATGGTGCAAGAAGCTCGGCTGGGAGGCGCTCATCAATCGCGCCGGCACGACCTTCCGCAAGCTTCCGGACAAAGACAAGACCGCGCTCAATGCCACGAAGGCCGTGGCGCTGATGCTGGCGCAGCCCTCGCTGATCAAGCGGCCGGTGCTCGATCTCGGCGGCGGCAAATTGCTGGTCGGGTTCAAGCCAGAGATTTACGGACAAGCGATCGGCGCGCGCGCAAAAGTATAGTCCGTCGATCGAATTCGCTGCGGCTCTTTCCCCGCATTTTCTTGAAGTTCCAATGTTGGAATTCGGACAAGATTTTGTCCGTGGAACCACCGCGCCATTACCGCGTTCTTTATCCAGGAATCGGCAGCCATTTTTTCGTCACCGCTCGACCATGCTTTGTCCGAAGAAATTCGGCTTGGTGGCCGTGACGAAAGGGATGGGTCTGCCGAACGGGTTGCTCGTCGAAAGATCGTCGCGGGGGCGAGCAAGTGTCGGGAACGGGTTGGAGGTTGACATGAATTCGCGTGCGTTGGTCGGCGGCTTCGCGCTCGCCGCAGGTACTATTGCGTGCGTTTTATCAGCTGCGGCGGCCGATCTGCCGGTGCGGCCCGCGCCCGCGCCCGTGGCGCCGGTGACCTACGCGCCACGGCCTTACAATTGGAGCGGATTTTACATCGGCGGCAATATCGGCGGCGGCTTCGCCGATTCGTCGTGGAGCGATCCGTTCACCGGCGGGCACAACCGGTTCGACAAGGACGGCTTCATCGGCGGCGGCCAGATCGGCGCCAATGCGCAGTTCAACTGGCTGGTGGTCGGCGTCGAAGGCGATTTCGACTGGACCGGACTCAAGGGCAGCGGCAGCGATGCGTTCGGCAACGTGATCAATACCAAAACCGAATGGACCTCGACCGCCACCGGCCGTGTCGGCGCGGCGTTCGATCGTCTGTTGGTCTACGGCAAAGGCGGCGTCGCCTTCGCGCATGACCGCAGCAGTCTCTCCGATGTGTTCGGCGGGACCGCAAGCACCAACATGACGCGGACCGGCTGGACCGCGGGCGCCGGGCTCGAATACGCGCTCGACCGCAACTGGTCGGCCAAACTCGAATATGACTATCTCGGCTTCGGCGCCGAAGCGCTCAACCTGCCGACGCCTGCATTCCCGGGTTACAGCTCGAATGCCTCGCTCAACGTCCAAGAGGTCAAGTTCGGCATCAATTACCGGTTCGGGCAGTAACAAAGCGCGGACGGTGAACGGCGCACAGCGAAGCGGAGCCTTCGAGTTCCTATTCGCCGCTTGCTCTTCGCTTGTCACGACTTCCGCGTCGGTCTTGTTCCTCGCCGCTTCGGGGACGGGCGGCCGACGGCGCGCGCGGGTCCGCTGCCGATTGCAAATCGAGCCCGGTAATCGAGCGGCGCCACGCCCTTGCGCCGAAGGAAAGCGCGCCGCAGATTTTGTTCGTCGCCAAAGCCGTTCGCGCCGGCGATCTCCTTTAAGGAAAGCTGCGTTGTCTCCAGCGCGCGACAGGCGGCTTCGAGGCGCATCGCCTCGACCGTTCTTGCCGGCGTCGAACCGACAGAGGCCAGATAGGCCCTTGCGAACGTCCGCGGGCTCATGCGCGCGGTGGCGGCAAGTCTCTCGACACAAAGATCTTCGTCGAGGCGTTCGGCCATCCACGCGTGCAATCGGGTGAATTTTCCGTCGGCGGCGGATTGGGCGGCAAGCGCCGTGCTGAACTGTGCCTGGCCGCCTTGCCGGCGCAGGAAAATCACCAGCCGCTTTGCCGTTTCCATCGCCACGAAGTGGCCGAGGTCGTCTTCGATGAGCGCGAGCGCAAGGTCGATGCCGGCCGAAATTCCGGCCGATGTCCACACTGGAGGGTCGTGGACGAAGATGCGGTCCGGCTCCACGGTGATCTCGGGATAGCGCTTGGCAAGGAGCGGCGCCGCCGCCCAATGCGTGGTGGCGCGCCGGCCCGCGAGCAGGCCGGCCGCGGCGAGCGGGAATGCTCCTGTGCAAACCGAGCAGACACGCCGGGTCCTCGGCGCCGCCGACCGTATCCAGCCAACCAGATCTTGGCGCTCCGAACGATCGTCCACACGCCCGCCGGGAACAATAAAAGTATCGATCGGGCGTTTGCCTGGAAACGAACGCAGGCGTCGGGTCATGAGCCCCAGCCCGGCGCTGGTCTCGATCGTCCCGCCCGCGACCGATCCGACGACGAGTTGGTAGGGAACCTCGCCGGTGCGGGCCTTGCAAAATCGTGCGGCTTGCGAGAACGCCTCGAGCGGGCCTGCGATGTCGAGGACGTTGGCGTTGTCGAAAGCGAGCAGGCAAATCAGTTTTGGCTTTGTCCTTGTCGCCATGGCTGCACTCCAAGCAGTGACGCGCGTGGCGTGAATGCCATCTACGGCCGATTTTTGCCAATACGGCGCTTTGGCAGAAAACGACGGCTTGGCCGAAAATGACAGCTTTTTGGCATTGCTGCCAAGAGCGGATGTGCCGAGGATCGGGCCTCGGATCGTTCGCGCTGCCGGAGTCCTTGTCATGCCGATGCCCAATAGGGACGTTGTCGTACTGGCGGTCGGGCAGGCTCTGACCAGTACCGTCGTCTCGCTGCTCACGTCCGTGTCGGGTCTTTCGGGGGCTTATCTCGCGCCCGCTCCGTCGCTCAGCACCGTGCCGGTGACGGCCACGGTTCTCGGCACGCTGTTGATGATCTATCCGGCATCGACGCTGATGGGTCGCCTCGGCCGTCGCGGCGGATTCATGTTCAAGGCCGGCATTGGCATCGTCGGCGGCGCGGTTTGCGCCTTGGCACTGCTGGCGACGAATTTCCCGATCCTGATCATCGGAACCTTTCTTCTCGGCCTGTTCAGCGCCTTCGGCCAGTATTACCGCTTCGCCGCGATCGATGCTGCGAGATCTCCGGAGGAACGCACCGCCGCCGTCGCGGTCGTCACCGGCGCCGGAGTGCTCGGCGGCCTGGCGGGGCCGTTTCTCGGCGGCGCCTTCGCCGACGTATTCGCCTCGGTACCCTATGCCGGCGCCTTCGTGGCGCTGTGTTGCGTCTGCGTCGGTCTGGCGGGATCTCAGTCTTTGCTTTCCGCCGATCTCGGGCGCGATGCCGGCGGCCCGGATGCGAGAGCTTCCGCGACCAAATTCAGGATCAATACCGATTTCGCCAAAGGGAGCGGCATCTGCGCCATCGGCTTCGCCGTCATGACGCTGACCATGAATGCTGCGCCGCTGTCGATGCAGCAATGCGGATTTTCATTGCCGACATCGTCGATGGTGCTGCAGGTCCATTTCGCCTTGATGTATCTACCCTCGCTGTTCAATCCCGCGCTGGTGTCGTTGATCGGATTGCGCGGATTGGTGGCATTGGGTGTCGTCGCGAGTGGGGCCGGCTGCCTGCTGACGGCCCTGACCGAGCAGACGCTTGTCGTTTACGCCCTCGATCTCGGTCTGTCGGGGATCGGATGGAATTTCATCTTCAATGGCGGCACCCTCTTGCTCGTCGACACTTATCCGGCATCCGGCAAGACGCGAGCGCAGGGATTGAATTCTTTGTTCGTCTACGGCGCCAACCTTGTGGCGTCGTTCTCGGCCGGCGCGCTGATGGCGTCCTACGGCTGGCAAGCGGCGAACCTCGCCTGTCTGCCACTCCTCGTCGTCGCCGGCCTTGCGCTGCCGCGCCGCGCAATAGCGAAAGTCCCACTGCCGTCGGCTGACGCATAGCCCGGCCGCGGCTATTCCATCCTGATCTTCGCGGCCTCGATCACCGGCTTCCAGCGCGCGATGTCGGCATCGATGCGGGCGCGGAAAGCGGCCGGCGTATCGGGGATCGGCTCCATCAATTGGCTGGTGAGCTTTTCGCGGATCCGGCGCGAATTGAGAGCGTCGCCGACCAGACTGCCGATCCGCGTGACCGTCGCCTCGGCAAGCCCTGCAGGCGCGATGAGGCCGTTCCAGGCGTCGGCTTCCACGTCGACGCCCGCTTCCTTCAGCGTGGGAATGCCCGGCAGCAGCGCGGAGCGCTCGGCGATCGATACCGCAAGGATTTTCACGGCGCCGGAACCGAGCTGCGGCACGACGGCAATCGCCGGCAGACAGACCATCTGCACGTCGTTGCGGATGAGCGCAGTCATCGCCTGTGGCGACGAACTATAAGGCACGTGCACGAGTTGCGCGCCGCTCTCGAGAGTGATCGCCGCCATGGCGAGATGCGACAGCGAGCCGGTGCCGATCGACCCGAAGGCGTATTTGCCGGGCTCGCGTCGGATAAGGCTGATGAGTTCCCGGGCGTCGTTCACGCCGAGGCTGGCATGGACCGCGACCACGCTCGGTTGCGTCACCAGCGTCGTGATGAGCGTCAGATCCTTTCGCGGATCGTAGGGCAGGCTGCCGAACAACAAGGTGTTGATTGCGAGCGGGCCGGCGATACTGACGCCGAGCGTGGTGCCGTCGGGCGCGGCCTTGGCCACGGCGTCGGTGCCGGTATTGCCGCTCGCTCCCGGCTTGTTCTCGACGATGAAGGTCTGCTGTAATTTGTCCTGCAAATCATCGGCGACCAGCCGCGCCACGATATCGGGCGTCGCTCCGGCCGCGAACGGCACGATGATTTTGACCGGCTTTGTCGGCCAATCCTGCGCCGCGGCGGACAGGGTGCAGGCGAGGACGGAAAGCACCGCGACGATCGTTCGCGTCATTCCAGTTTGCCCGCCATCTTACCCGCATTTCCCGCCGCCCGTGGAACACGTATCATGCTCGCCCGCTAAAACGAAACTGGAGGGGATTTTGCGCGCCACGACCAAATTAAGGGCTCTTTTGAATTCCGGCCGCATTGCTGTGGCGCCCGGCGCTTTCGACGGACTGTCGGCGCGGCTGGTCGAGCAGGCGGGATTTCCGGCGATTTATGCGAGCGGCGGCGCCATCGCGCGCTCGGCCGGCGTTCCCGACCTCGGCCTTCTTTCCATGAGCGCGATCGCCGAGCGGCTTGCTTCGATGGTCGACGTGGTCGGTGTGCCGGTCGTCGCCGATGCCGATACCGGCTACGGCAATGCGCTCAATGCCCAGGCGGCGGCACGCGCCTTCGAGCGCGTCGGAGTCGCAGCGTTCCATCTCGAGGACCAGTCTTTTCCCAAGAAATGCGGCCACTACGACGACAAGAGCCTCGTGCCGGCGACCGAGATGGTGCAAAAGCTCAAGGCCGTGCGCGATGCCTTGCACGATCCCGATTTCATCGTCATCGCGCGGACGGACGCCATCGCGGTCGAAGGCTTTTCGGCCGCCATTGACCGCGCCTCGCAGTATCTTGGCGCCGGCGCCGACATGGTTTTCGTCGAAGCGCCGACGTCCGAAACCGAGATCGCCGAGATCGCCAAGCGCCTGCCGGGCTGGAAGCTCATCAATATGTTCGAAGGCGGCAAGACGCCGCTGCTGCCGGTACAGCGGCTCGAAGCCCTCGGCTACCACCTCGTCATCATCCCGAGCGACACCCAGCGTGCCGCCATCCGGGCCATGCAGCGCGTGCTGGCTGCGATCGCCCGTGACGGCAGCACCGCGTCGATGCGCGACGACATGGCCTCGTTCAAGGAGCGCGAAGCCGTGATCGATACGGCCGCCTACCTCGACCGCGACCGCCGCTACGCCTCGTAGGACACCGGCTGGCGCGCCGGCCCGCACTGGGGCATGATCGGGCATAAGCTTAAAAAAGAGATCCGGGGGAGATGTTCATGCGGCGACTGCTGATGCTCATCGTCGGCGCGGTCTGCGCTCTCGCCATGACCGGCACGGCGGGCTTTGCCGAAACCAACGAACTGCGCATTTCGATGGGCTTCGGCATCCATTACCTGCCGATGTACGTCATGCAGAGCATGAAGCTCGTGGAAAAGCACGCCACCGCGGCCGGCTTTTCCGATCTCAAGGTGAGTTATCGCACCATCGACGGCGGCAATGTCATCAACGATGCGATGCTGTCCGGCGCGCTCGATATCGCATCGGGCGGGGTGCCGGGCTTCCTCACGCTGTGGGACAAGACCAGGTCGCTGCCGCAAAACGAGGTGCGCGGCATCGGCGCCGTCGGCGCCGGATCGGTGTGGCTGATGACCCGCAATCCGAACGTCAAGACGCTTGCCGACTTCTCCGATCGCGATCGCATCGCTGTGCCCGGCATCAAGACCTCCTATGTCGCCATGGTGCTGGAAATGGCCGCGGCGCAGGCATTCGGTCCGGAAAACTACGCCAAGCTCGATCCGCTCACGGTCGGCGTGTCGCATCCCGACGCGCTTGCGGCCATGCTTTCGGGCAGGACCGAGATCGACAGTCATTTTTGCTCGCCGCCGTTCTCCTACATCGAGAGCGACACGCCGGGCATCCATCGCGTCATCAATTCGTCGGATGTGCTCGGCAGGCTGACCGTCATCATGGCCTATGCCACGCGGCGCTTTCACGAGGCCAATCCGAAACTCGCCGCGGCTTTCGTCGCCGCGCTCGACGAAGCGACCTCGTTCGTCGCCGGACACAAAGCCTACGCGGCGCGCATGTATAACGAGCTCGCCACCGTCAAGACCAAGGATGCCGAGCTGATGCGTATCCTCGACGATCCGGACACGCATTTCACCGTCGTGCCGGAAGGCGCAATGAAATACGCCCAATTCATGCATCGCATCGGCACGCTCAAGAGCGAACCGGCAAGCTGGCAGGACCTTTTCTTCCCCGACATTGCCGACCGGCCGGGGAGTTGATACCAAGCTTGCCGTGCGGCCGATCCGATCCTTGCACCTTTAAATATCGAGTAGTCCAAACATCGAGTAGTGCCATGGGCCTTGCCGTTGAAATCCTCGGGCTGGTGATCTTTCTCGGGGCGCATGTCTTCGTCACGATGCGCGACCGCCGGGCGGCGCTAGTCGCCAGGCTAGGCGAATGGCCGTATCGCGGCCTGTTCTCCGTGGTCTCGATCGTCGGCGTCCTCCTCGCCGCCTACGGCTTTGCCAGCTACCGCGCCGCCGGCATTATTGTGGTATGGGATCCGCCGGCCTGGACCCGCCACATCGTGGTGCTGCTGATGTGGCCCGCCAGCATCATGGTCGCTGCCGCCTACATCCCCGGCAACATCAAACGCGTGCTGAAACACCCGCTTCTGGTCGCGGTGAAAACCTGGGCCGTCGCGCATCTGTGCGCCAATGGCGATCTCGGGGGCATCATCCTGTTCGGCGCGGTGCTCGCCTGGGCGGTCTATGATCGCATCACTTTGAAGCGCCGCAGCGATCCTGGCGCCCCGCCGATTCCGATCGGCGGCGGCAAAAACGACATCGTCGCAATCGTCGTCGGCACCATCCTCTATCTGGCTCTCGGCTTCGTCTTCCATCCGATCGTGGTCGGCGTGCCGGCCTTCGGAACCCCGGCTCTCGGTCACTAGCGATGTCGGCGCAGAAGGAAATTCGGCGCCTCGCCGCGCCCGACATCCGGGCTCGCAAGGGCGGCGAACCGATCGTGTGCCTCACGTCCTATCACGCCCATACCGCGCGTATCGTCGACGCTTATTGCGACGTCATCCTGGTCGGCGACTCGCTCGGCATGGTGATGCACGGTTTCGAGACCACCGTTCCGGTCACGCTCGACATGATGATCTTGCAGGGTCACGCGGTGATGCGCGGCTCCAAGCGGGCGCTCGTCGTGGTCGACATGCCGTTCGGCTCCTACGAGGCCTCGAAAGAGCAGGCCTTCGCTTCGGCCGCACGCATCATGAAGGAGACCGGCTGCGGCGCCATCAAGGTCGAAGGCGGCACGCGGATGGAAGAGACGATCGCGTTTCTGGTCGAGCGCGGCGTGCCGGTGATGGGCCATGTCGGACTGACGCCGCAGGCGATCAATACGATCGGATCGTTTCGCGCTCAGGGCCGCGACGAGACCGATTGGGCGCCCATTGAAGCGGATGCGCGCGCGGTCGCGAATGCCGGCGCTTTTGCCGTGGTGCTGGAAGCGATTGCCGAGCCGCTGGGGCGCCGGATCACGGCGGAGGTCGCCATCCCGACCATCGGCATCGGCGCGAGCGTCGCCTGCGACGGCCAGGTCCTCGTGCTGGAGGATATGCTCGGACTGTCGCCGCGCGTGCCGAAATTCGTCAAACGCTTCGGCGAATTGGGGCCGTCGATCGAACAAGCGGTGCAAAGCTACGCACGGGAGGTGAAGGCGCGCACTTTCCCGGGCCCGGATCACGTCTATCCGATGCGTGCTCAAAGCCCGGGCAAAACGCCGGAGAGCGGCAAGCCGGGCGCCTGAGGCGTCTAAACCATGCGCAAAGGTCGCAAGCCTCAAACGGCGATTTTGCCTTGCTCGCGCCACATCATTAATCTAGTTGCGGCAAGGCTTTAGCTGCCCCTTTCGGGGCGCCGGCGAAACTTGGTTTATCGAATAGGTGATTGATTTTATTGTATTTGTCCGCCTTCTGTCGGAAAAGGCGCCGCTGTCTTTGGGCCGGGGCGGCTTTTTGGGGCGATGAAGAGTGCTGGGGTCTAGGGGCTGGGAACGGGTTCCGTGAGCGACATATTCCAAGAAGTCGATGAAGAAGTTCGCCGCGAACAGCTTAAAAAGCTGTGGCAGCGTTATGGTAACTACGCCGTCGCGCTGTGTATCCTCATCGTGGCGGGAGTAGGCGCCTGGCGCGGCTACCAGTGGTGGGAACTGAAGAAGGCGGGCGAGGCCGGAACTGCATTCGAGCAGGCCGTCACGCTCGCCGAGGCCGGCAAGCACCAAGAGGCCGAAGCGGCATTCGCCAAACTGGCGACCGATGGCACCGCGGGCTACCGCGTGCTGGCGCGCTTGCGGGACGCCGCGGAACTGGCGCGGACCGACAGCAAGCCCGCCGTCGCCGCCTATGACGAGATCGCCGCCGATAAGAATGCCGGCCAGGTGTTCCAGGACCTGGCGGCAGTGCGCGCCGCCTTTCTGCTCGTCGACACCGCGCCCTATTCCGAGCTGCGGGGCCGGCTCGAGCCGCTGACGACGCCAGACCGGCCCTATCGCCACAGCGCGCGCGAAATATTGGCGCTCTCCGCCTGGAAGAGCGGCGATACCGCCGCGGCGCGACAATGGACGGACGCGATCATGAACGACCCTCAGACGCCAGCGGGGACACGCAGCCGCGCCGAGGTCTTAAGCGAACTCCTCGCATCGAGCGGCAAGGGCTGACGCGATGGCGAAATGCCGCAAATCCCCGCTGCTCAGTGTCGGTTCGGCGCTCGCGCTGGTGCTCGTGCTCGCGGCATGCACGCAAGGCGGCCAGTTCGACCCGACGGAAGTCTTGAACACCGACATGTTCGATACCAAAAAGAAGCTCAAGGGCGATCGGGAGGCAGTCTTCCCGAACGGCGTGCCAGGTACGACGAGCGGCGTGCCGCCGGATCTGATGAAGGGCTATCAAGCGCCTCCCGAGCAGGCCGACACCGCGGCGGCGCCGCCTCCGGCCGCGACCGCGGCGGCGAAACCCAAGCCGAAACCAAAACCGAAACCCAAGCTCGCGGTCGCACCGGCGCCGCAGCAGGATTCGGTCTGGGCGCAGAAGCCCGCGTCCCGGATCAGCGTCGGATCGAAGCCGGCCAGCTCCGGGCAGCAGCAGGCGACGCCTGCTCAACCGGCGCCTTGGCCGGCGGCGCCGCAAGCCGCGCCGGCCCAGCAAACGGCGCAGCCGTCGCAATCGATCTGGCCGAATCCTCCCGCCCCTGGCGCGACCTCTCGGTGAGCCGAATTCCGCCGTTATGTCGTATCGGCTTCTGAGCGCCCGGGACTGACTTTCGTTATGGCGTCAGTTGGCTTTATTTGCTCGTGCGGCGCGCTGGTCGCGCCGGCGCGGTTGGAATGAACTTCATCTGTTCTCGTAGATAGCGATTGTCATGGCCTCTGCCGAAAACTCATTTACCTTAGCGATCGTCGGACGCCCCAATGTGGGCAAATCGACCTTGTTCAACCGGCTGGTCGGCCGACGCCTCGCGTTGGTGGACGATCAGCCGGGCGTGACGCGCGATCGGCGCGAGGGCGACGGCAAGCTCGGCGATCTGGCGTTCAAAGTCATCGATACCGCGGGGCTCGAAGATGCCGAGCGCGAAAGCCTGTCGGGGCGGACGCAGATCCAGACGGCGGCGGCGATTGCGCAGGCGGATGCGGTTCTCTTTCTGGTCGATGCCCGCGCCGGCACCATCCCGGCCGATCGCGCCTTTGCCGCCCTGGTGCGCCGGTCGGGCAAACCGACGATCCTCCTTGCCAATAAATGCGAAGGGCGCGCCGCCGCGGCGGGCGCGCTCGAAGCTTTCGCTCTCGGCCTCGGTGAGCCGATCGCGATCAGCGCCGAGCACGGCGAGGGTCTCGGCGAGCTTTACGATGCGCTGCGCGCCGCGCTGCCCGAGGCAACCGCCGAACGCGACAGCGATGGCGACGACGGGCCCGCGGTCGCTCGGGACGAGCAGCCGATACGGATTGCCATTGTCGGACGACCCAACACCGGCAAATCGACGCTGATCAATCGTCTGTTGGGCCAGGACCGGCTGTTGACCGGACCGGAAGCCGGCATTACCCGCGACGCGATTGCCGTCGACCTCGACTGGGAAGGACTGCGCTTTCGCATTCATGACACGGCCGGTCTGCGGCGCCGGTCGCGGATCGACGAGAAACTCGAAAAGCTCTCGGTGGCCGACGCGCTCAATGCCATCCGCTTCGCCGAAGTGGTGATCGTGCTCATCGATGCGCAGACGCCGTTCGAAGAGCAGGACATCCGCATCGCCGATCTGGTCGAGCGGGAAGGGCGCGCGATCGTCATCGCCGTCAACAAGTGGGATCTGATCGAGCCGGAGCCCGGGGCGCTGTCGCGATTGCGCGACAATGTCGATCGCCTGTTGCCGCAAATCAAAGGCGTTCCGGTTGTCGTGCTGTCGGCGCGGAGCGGGCAGGGGCTGGATAAATTGATGCAGGCCGTGATGAAAGCGCATGCGGTGTGGAACCGCCGCGTGCCGACGGCGATGCTCAACCGATTCCTGGCCGAGGTGACCGCGGCCAATCCGCCTCCGGCGTTGCGGGGACGCCGGCTGCGGCTCGATTACATCACCCAGCCGAAGCCGCGGCCGCCGACCTTCGTGCTGTTTGCGTCGCGCGCGGCCGATCTGCCGGAAACCTACCGGCGCTATCTGGTCAATGCGTTACGCGAAAACTTCGCGCTGCCGGGCACGCCGATCCGGCTCAATCTGCGGGCGAAAGCCAATCCTTACGCCGGCAAGAAACGCCGGCGCTGAAGTCGGCCTCAGGCCGGCGGCTGGAATTCCAAAAACCTGCCGGCGCGGAAATCGAAGAGTTTGCCGGTTTCGGCGACGCTCGGCAGGCAGAGGTCGACGATTTTTTCCGCGACCTGTTCCGGCGTCGGCAGTGTCGCCGGGTCTTCGCCCGGCATGACCTGGGCGCGCATGCGCGTCCGCGTCGGGCCGGGATAGAACAGATTGACGCGGATCGGGGTCGACGACGTTTCCGCCGCGTAGATTCTCCCCAACGCGTCGAGGGCTGCTTTCGAGACCGTATAGGCGCCGCTATAGGCGCGGGCTCGCCAGGCGGAGCCCGACGAGATCAGCACGGCACGACCGGCCGCGGAGCGCTTGAGCAGGGCATCCATGGCGCGGATGAGGTGCCAATTCGCGGTCACGTTGACCGCCATCACCTCATCCCAATTCTCCGGCTCGATATGATCGAGCGGCGAGCGCTGACCGACGACCGCGGCATTGGCGACCACGACGTCGAGCCGCTGGTAGCGTTCGTCGAGCGCCGCGGCGAGCCGGTAGAGGCCGGCATAATCGCGCATGTCGAGCGGCACCAAAGTCGCCGAGCCGCCGACCGCGCGCGCTGCATCGTCGAGTTCTTCCAGCGCGCCCACGGTGCGCGCGATCGCAACCACATGCGCGCCTTCACGCGCCAGCGCCAAAGCGGTCGCACGGCCAATGCCGCGCGAGGCGCCGGTGACGAGCGCGATAGCGCCGGCAAGCCGTTGCGACATTCCTCAGCTCGCCTCGGCAAGGAGCGAAAGCTGACGCGGCGTCGAGTCCTGCGCGTTGCGGTCGGTCAGCGGGGTCGGATATTCGCCGGTAAAGCAATGGTCGGTGAATTGCGGCCGCACCGGATCGCGGCCATTTTCGCCCATGGCACGATAGATGCCGTCGACCGAAAGGAACGCCAGCGAATCCGCGCCGATGAATTGCCGCATGCCTTCGAGGTCGTGGGTGGCGGCCAGGAGCTTGTCCTTCTCGGGCGTGTCGATGCCGTAATAGTCGGGATGGGTGATCGGCGGCGAGGCGATGCGGAAATGGACTTCGCGGGCGCCGGCGTCGCGCATCATCTGCACGATTTTCACCGATGTGGTGCCGCGCACGATCGAGTCGTCGATCAGCACGATGCGCTTGCCGGCGACGACGGCGCGGTTGGCTGAGTGCTTGAGGCGGACGCCGAGCTGGCGGATCTGCTGGGTCGGCTCGATGAAGGTGCGCCCGACATAGTGGTTGCGAATAATGCCGAGTTCGTAAGGAATTCCGGATTCCTGCGCATAGCCGATCGCCGCCGGCACGCCGGAATCGGGAACCGGGACGACCACGTCGGCTGATGCCGGCGCTTCACGGGCAAGCTGCGCGCCGGAGGCCTTGCGCACGGTGTAGACGCTGCGGCCGCCGATGATGGAATCCGGCCGCGCGAAATAGATGTATTCGAAAATGCACGGCCGCGGCGGCAGCGGCAGGAACGGCTTGTGCGAGTGCGCGCCTTCATCGTCGAAGATGAGAACCTCGCCGTTTTCCACGTCGCGCACATATTGCGCGCCGATGATATCGAGCGCGCAGGTTTCGGAAGTCAGGATCGGGCAGCCGTCGAGCTTGCCGAGCACGAGCGGCCGGATGCCGAGCGGATCGCGCGCGCCCACCAGCTTCTTGTTGGTGAGGCCGACGAAGGCATAAGAACCTTCGAGCATGCGCAGGCCTTCGATCAGGCGATCGACGAAGCGGTTGCGGTGCGAGCGCGCCACCAGATGCAAGATCACCTCGGTATCGGTGGTCGACTGCATCATGGCGCCTTCGCGCACCAGTTGGCGGCGCAGCGTCAGGCCGTTGGTGAGGTTGCCGTTGTGGCCGACGGCGAAGCCGCCCGCGTTCAGCTCGGCGAACAGCGGTTGCACGTTGCGCAGAATCGTTTCGCCGGTGGTCGAATAGCGCACATGACCGACGGCGGTATTTCCGGGCAGCCGGTCGATCACTTCGCGCCCGGAGAAAGCGTCGCCGACCAGACCGAGCCGGCGCTCGGAGTGGAATCGCTTGCCGTCGAACGAGACGATCCCGGCCGCTTCCTGGCCGCGGTGCTGCAGTGCATGCAGACCGAGCGCGGTTATGGCCGCCGCATCGGGATGACCGAAGATGCCGAATACGCCGCATTCCTCGCGTAGCCTGTCCGCGTCGAGGTCGAGTGGCGCAGTTTCGGTCATGAGTTCCTAGCCTCCCAGCCGCCGAGTTCGCTGTGCTGATCGGACGGAGCATCCGGACTGTCGCTGTCCTCCGGACGCGGGCGTTTCAGCTTCTTCAAAATGGTGTTTTCCGGGTCGTCCGGCAACTGCGCCTTGAGCCAGTCCCCGGCGCTGCTCAGCACCACCTTGGACTTGGCGTGCAGAACCCATTCCGGCTTGCTGCGGTCGGGGACGAGCCAGTCGAAGAACATGTAGGCGACGACGACGATGATCAGACCGCGGGCGAGCCCGAACAGGAAGCCGAGGGTGCGGTCGAGCGCACCGACCCGGCTGTCGAGCACCATGTCGGAAACCCTGATGGTGAGGACCGAAACGATAAGAAGCGTGACCAGAAATACGCCGCCTACGACGGCCACGGCGGCGACCACGTCGTTGTTGAAGTACTGTTTGGCAAGCGGCAGAAGTTTGCCGTAGGAATAAAGCGTCGCTCCGGCGGCTAGAACCCAGGCGGTGATCGACAGCACCTCGCGCATGAAGCCGCGCACCATCGCGAGCAGCGCCGAAACCAGCATCACGACGATCAGGATGATATCGAGCAGCGTAATCGGCATCTCCGCTCGCTTGGCTCCGGCTCGCGTTAAGCCGGCTGTATAGCCGGGCTCCGGCGCCCCGTCACCCGTCTTGTCGCGCGCTCAACAGTTTCCGGCCGAAAGTTTCAGCGAACGGCCCAGCCGCAGTCTATAAATCAACTGTTAACCTTACGATTCGCAATCGGTCGAGTGCTGCCGTCAGCCGTCCGGGCGGCCTACGCGTCGCAATGCCGGGGCGCCATCGCGGGCTATATCGGCCACGAGATTGGCCAAGGCGGCGATCGGCGACAGCTGTACGCCTTCGGGGGCTTCGGTGCGGGCGGCTTCCGGGACGATCGCTTTGGTGAAACCGAGTTTCTGCGCCTCTTTCAGCCGCGCCGCGGTCTGCGCCACCGGCCGCACCGCGCCGGACAGCGACACTTCGCCGAAATAGACGGCGTCGGCGGCAAGCGGCGCATGCGCCAGCGACGATACCAAGGCCGCGGCGGCAGCGACATCGGCCGCCGGCTCCTGGATGCGCAGGCCTCCTGCGACGTTGAGATAAACGTCATGCCCCGACAGGCGCACGCCGCAATGCGCCTCGAGCACCGCCAATACCATCGACAGCCGATTCGGGTCCCATCCGACCACAGCGCGCCGCGGGGTGCCGAGCGAGGTCGGTGCGACGAGGGCCTGGATCTCGACCAAGAGCGGTCGCGTGCCTTCTATGCCGGCGAAGACGGCAGTGCCCGCGCTGCCGAGGTCGCGCTCGGACAAAAATAGCTCGGAGGGGTTTGCGACCTCCCGCAAGCCCGACCCCGTCATCTCGAAAACGCCGATCTCGTCGGTCGGCCCGAACCGGTTCTTGATGGCGCGCAGGATGCGGAACTGCTGCGAGCCTTCACCTTCGAACGACAGGACGGCGTCGACCATGTGCTCGACGACGCGGGGACCGGCGATCTGGCCGTCCTTGGTGACGTGCCCGACCAGGATGACGGCAGTGCCGCTGCGCTTGGCGAAGCGGATCAATTCGCCGGCCGAGCCGCGCACCTGCGTCACCGTGCCCGGCGCCGCTTCGACGGCTTGCGTCCACATGGTCTGGATCGAATCGATGACGAGGAGCCGCGGGCTTGCGCCCTGCGACAACGTCGCGACGATGTCCTCGACCGAGGTTTCGGCCGCGACTTCGACACTCGCGTCGGCGAGCCCGAGGCGCTCGGCGCGCAACCGCACCTGCGCCACGGCTTCCTCGCCGGAAATATAGACCGCCCGATGGCGGTTGCGCCCAAGCGCCGCCGCCACTTCGAGCAACAATGTCGACTTGCCGATACCGGGATCGCCGCCGAGCAGCAGGACCGAGCCGCGCACCAGCCCGCCGCCGGTCACGCGATCGAACTCGGCAATGCCCGAGGCGAGCCGCGGCGCCTCGTGCTCCGCCGCGGTTTTGAGCGGCTCGATCGCGAAAAGTCGTCCCTTTCGCGAATTGCGCCTTTGCCCCTCGTTGCCTTCCTCGATCAGCGTGTTCCACTCGCCGCATGCTTCGCACTTGCCGGCCCAGCGTGGGGCTGCCGCACCGCAATTCTGGCAGATGAAGTTTTGCGCGCGCGCGGCCATATCACGCCTCCGATGTGCCGCGATAGACGAGATGACAGCGCGGGCCGAGACGGGTCAGAATCTCATAGCCGATGGTGCCGGCGGCAGCGGCGACTTCGTCGACCGTAATTTCCGCACCGATCAGCGTTGCCGTGTCGCCGCGATGAACGGCGCCCTCGGGCAGATCGGTGATGTCGATACTGACAAGATCCATGGAAATGCGTCCGACGATCGGACAGCGCTGTCCGGCAATGATCGCCGCGCCGCCCGGTCGGTCGTCACTGCCGCTGCCGGAGCGCAACAGGCCGTCGGCATAGCCGAGCGCAACGACGGCAATGCGCGAGGCGCGCTTTGCGGTCCATGTGGCGCCGTAGCCGACGGTGTCCTTGCGCGCAATGCCGCGCAGCTGCAGGATCCGCCCGGTCAGTTCGACGACGTTCTTCTGTGGATTGGGTCGGCCCGGCGTGGGATTGACGCCATAAAGGGCGGCGCCAGGCCGTGCCAGATCGTAATGTGCCGAGTCGCCGAGAAAAATCCCGGAAGAATTGGCAAGCGAGGCCGGAATGCCCGGATAACGCATATGGAGTTCGCGAAACAGGCGAATTTGTCTGGCATTGAGCGGGTGATCGGGGTTTTCCGCGCAAGCGAGGTGGCTGAGCAAAAGCGCGATGCCGTGATTTTCCGTCTGCGTGCGCGGCGCGAGCGCGGCGGCCTCGTCCGGCGAAATGCCGAGCCGGTGCATGCCGGTGTCGACGTGCAGCGCCGCGCCGCCCTGCCACGCGCGGGCGCTGACGAACGCGTCCCATTCGGCGAGTTCGGTCGTGCTGTTGATGACCGGCCGCGCATTGATCTCGATAAATCCCTCGCCCCAGTCCGGCGTGAAGCCGTTGAGGACATAGATCGTGGCCTCGCGCGCCCGCGACCGGGCGCGCCGCGCTTCGGCAATATCGGCGACGAAAAACGTCTTGCAGCCCGCCGCCGCCAGCGTGGCCGTGACCGGTTCAAGCCCAAGCCCGTAGGCATTGGCCTTGACCACCGCCCCGCATTCCACGGTGAGCAATTGCCGCGTCAACGCGCGCCAATTGGCCTCGATCGCGCCGAGGTCGATGGTGAGCGTGCCGCCGGTTTCGGGCGCTGCCGGGGCGGGAAGCGGGACAGAAAGCTTTCTCGCACGTGCCATGGCCGCGTTATGACCGGAGGCAAGGCGGCGGTAAAGCGGGTAAGTTGATTGGCATATTGATCGCGGAGCGAGATTTGTACGCTTGACGTAGAACGCCGTGCGGTATAGTGGAAACTATGATCAGGTCGTTTCGCGATCGCGCTACTGAGTCATTGTGGATGGGCGAGTTCGTCAAGCGTTTCAGTGGGATCGAAAAGCAAGCGCTGCGTAAACTCGACATGCTGCATCACGCGCGCGATCTCAACGATTTGCGTGTCTCTCCGGGCAATCGTCTGGAGGCGCTTTCGGGAGATCGACGAGGGCAGCATTCGATCCGGATCAACGATCAGTGGCGTGTCTGCTTTATGTGGACCAAGGAGGGTCCGGCTCATGTCGAAATCATCGACTATCATTAAGGGAGCGGCTCTTCCTCGTCGCGTGACAACCCATCCAGGTGAGATATTGAGCGAAGAATTCCTCAAGCCGCTTCGGATGTCGGTCAATTCGCTTGCGCTTGCTTTGCGGGTGCCGGCCACGCGGATCGGAGCGATCGTCAAGGGGGAACGAGCCGTGACTGCGGATACGGCGTTGCGGCTGTCGCGCTTCTTTGGCACCAGCGCCGAATTCTGGATGAATTTGCAGGCGATGCACGATCTAACCAAGGCCCGAATGGAAATCGGCGGCGCGATCGAGCGCGATGTCCAGCCGCGGGCGGCTTAAAAATTCGGCCGGTGCGCGGTGTCGAGATTGGCGAACCGCGTGACAGCGGCATCGAACTGCAGCTCGACGGTGCCGGTGGGGCCGTGGCGCTGTTTGCCGATGATGACTTCGGCTTTGCCGTCCACGCGCTCGCCCTCGGCCAGCCATTCGGCGAACTTCTCCCGGTTCGCCTCGGTCGGCTTGCGCATCTGATGATAGTATTCCTCGCGGAATACGAACATCACGACGTCGGCGTCCTGCTCGATCGATCCGGATTCGCGCAGGTCGGAAAGCTGCGGTCGTTTGTCGTCGCGGCTTTCGACTTGCCGCGACAATTGCGACAGCGCCAGGATCGGAATGTTGAGTTCTTTGGCGAGCGCTTTCAGCCGGGTCGTGATTTCGGTGATTTCCTGGACGCGATTCTCGCTGGAGCGGCGGCTGTTGCCTTGCAGGAGCTGCACGTAGTCGATCACGAGGAGATCGAGTCCGCGCTGGCGCTTGAGCCGTCGCGCCCGCGCCGCCAATTGCCCGATCGACAGGCCGCCGGTCTCGTCGACATAGAACGGCAGGTTTTGCAGTTCGATCGAGACGTCCTTGATTTTCTCGAAGTCGGCTTCGTCGATGCCGCCGCGGCGGATCTTGTTCGACGGTATTCCGGTCTGTTCGGAGATGATGCGGGTGGCGAGTTGTTCGGCCGACATTTCGAGCGAAAAGAAGCCGACGATGCCGCCGTTGACGGCCGCGATCCGCCCATCGGCACGCGTTTCTGGCTCCCACGCCTTGGCGACATTGTAGGCGATGTTAGTTGCGAGCGCGGTTTTGCCCATACCGGGTCGGCCCGCGAGAATGATCAAATCGGACTGCTGCAAGCCGCCCATTTTTGAATCGAGATCGGTGAGGCCGGTCGCCAGGCCGGACAGGCTGCCGTCGCGCTGATAGGCGCGTGCCGCCATGTCGACCGCCGTGGTGAGCGCCTGGGCGAAACGTTGAAAGCCGGCATCGTAGCGTCCGGTTTCGGCGATCTCATAAAGCTTCCGTTCGGCATCTTCGATGTGATGGAGCGGCGTGGAATCGACCGGCGCGTCATAGGCGAGGTTGACCATGTCCTCGCCGATCATGATCAGATCGCGGCGGACCGATAGATCGTAAACGGTGCGGCCATAGTCCTCGGCATTGATGATCGTCGTCGCCTCGGCGGCGAGACGCGCCAGATATTGATTGACCGAGAGGCCGGCGATGTCGGCGTCCGCCGGCAGGAAGCTCTTCAATGTGACCGGCGTCGCAACTTTATTGGCGCGGATCAGTCCGCTCGTCAGTTCGTAGATGCGCTGGTGAATCGGTTCGAAGAAATGCTTCGGCTCGAGGAAGTCGGAGACGCGGTAGAACGCCTCGTTATTGACCAGGATTGCGCCGAGCAGTGCCTGCTCGGCCTCGATATTGTGCGGCGCGGTGCGGAAGGGGAGTTCCGGCGGCGCCTGCTTGCGTGCGATCGAATCGAATACTGGCATGGTCCCGATCAAGGGAATCGTGGGGTGTGGCCGTTTTGCGGCGAATGGCGGATTTGGGGTCGTTACTCAACATCGCGGATAACTCAACGACAGCGGTACCTTCAAACGCACGCGCATCCGTCACGCAACCACGAACGTCCCGTCGATAATGGAGCGGCGGCGCGATGGGAATCCCTCATTCCGGCTTTCCCCACTACCCACCGCCGCCGCGGTGCGATGCCAATCGGCTCTTGACGCTGCGGCCTCTTCGGCGGCGAACGCGCTCTTACTCGCCGGCGAGTCGCAGCGGCGCGGCATAGCCGGCCTCGCGCTTGCGCAAACGCGCTTCCTCGCGGCCGATATAATCGCGGGTCGCCGGCGCCAGCTCCTTCCGCTTGGCCATCTGGATTTGGAATACGACCATGTCGGCTTCGCGGAACGCCATCTCGGAACAGGCGAGGTAGAACTCCCACATTCGGACGAATCGTTGGTCGTAGAGACGCGCGATCTCCTTGCGGTGGGCGAGGAAGCGCGCCCGCCAAGCCTTGAGCGTCTCGGCGTAGTGGAGCTGCAATATCTCGACATCGGTGACGGTGAGCAGCGCGCGTTCGATGGCCGGCACGACTTCCGACAGCGCGGGAATATAACCGCCGGGAAAGATGTATTTGGCGATCCAGGGATTGGTGATGCCGGGGGGGCCGCTGCGCCCAATCGTATGCAGGACCGCCACCCCGTCCTCGGCGAGAAGTTGGGCGATTTTACCGAAGTAAGTGTCGTAATGCCCAACTCCGACATGTTCGAACATTCCCACCGATACGATGCGGTCGAAGCGCCCCGCGATATCGCGATAATCGGTGAGCTGGAATTTGGCATCCCGCGTACGGCCTCCCTCCAGCGCCCTGTTCTGGGCGCGCTGGTATTGCTCCTGCGAGAGAGTGATGCCGGTGACTTGGGCGTCGGCGATTTCCGCTAAGTACAGTGCAAGGCCGCCCCAACCGCAGCCGATGTCGAGGACGGTGGCGCCGGGCTTGAGGCACAGTTTGGCCGCAAGGTGGCGTTTCTTGGCAAGCTGAGCGTCGTCGAGCGACTGGTCGGGCGTCTCGAAATAGGCGCAGCTATATTGCTGGTCGCCGTCGAGGAACAGCGAATAGAGCCGGCCGTCCAGATCGTAATGATGGGCGACGTTCTGGCGCGACCGGGTACGTGGATTGTATTGCTGCAAGCGGCGGAACAGTTGGCGCAGCAGTCGCGGCAAGAGCGCCCAATTGGGGGAGTACAGGGGGTCCTGACGCACCAAGGTCGCGATCACGTCCGCAATCGAGCCTTGCTCGACCACGAGAGTCCCGTCCATATAGGCTTCGCCGAGCTTCAGTTCTGGATCGAGCAGGGTCGCGCGTTGGGCGCGGGAGGACGTGAAGCGCACGGCAAGCGGCGGCCCGCTGCCATCGCCAAAGGTAAAACTTGATCCTGCCGCCGTCGTGACCGTAAGAGATCCGGCGCGGAAAAACTGGCGCAAAAGAATGAACAGCAACCGATCCACGGCCGCCTCCACGCTTTACCGTATCCTTGCGCACCCTGCGGCGATTGGCGCGGTCCCGGCACTTTTGGCCGGCTTTGGCCGCTCGATCGACGAATTGTTGCGCCGGGCTCTTGTTCTTGCCGTCATTAAACCAAAATCCTCGTCGACCAGCAATGCGCCAATTGGCCATTAGGGTCCCGCCACCGTGCGCTCGCTTTTGGCGGCTTTTGAGGTAAGTTTGCTGTTTCAATCGAAAAAGCTCGAGGAGGTCAGCGTGTTGCGGCGTCGGGGGCCTACAATCGGTTTTGTTGCGGCGTTGGCTCTCTTCGCGGCTTCGCCGGCGGCGCGCGCGCAGACCAATATCGATCAGGGTAAATCGTCGGCCGAGATTTTCGCCAACGATTGCGCAGCGTGCCACAAGTCCATACGCGGGCTGGCGAACGGCAAGAACAGCCTGATGCTTTCGGCTTTCTTGCGGGAGCATTACACCGCCAGCCGCGAGCAAGCGGCAGCGTTAGCGGCCTATGTTCTGGGGAACGGCGGCGGCGCACCGGCGCCCGCGGGTCAAAAGCCGGGCCGGGCGGCCGCCGAGGAACCCAAAACCGGAGCCAAAGCAGGCGAACCCAAAGCGGGCGAACCCAAAACTGCTTCGCGTCCGACGCGAGCGGCGACAAAGCCCGCGGAAGAAGCGCCGGCGGATGCTCAACCGCAACGGCCGACGGAAGAAGACCGGCGGCCGTCGACGGCCAGCCACGATCAAAAAGAGCCTGAAGCCGTGCGTCCGGCGCCGGCGTCCGCGATCCCTGCCGCCGCGCCGCCCGCGAACGAGACGCCAAGTGTCGCCCAGCCGACCATCGCCCAGCCGACTGTCGCCCAGCCGGCCGCTCCGCGGCCGGCTGCCACCACCAGCGCCGCCGCGCCTGCGGAGTTGCAGCCGAGCGACAGCGAGCCGGTGCCTCGCGACAACATTCCTGACTGAAATTTTTCCGGCCGGAAGGAAGCCCGACCGGGCCGTTCCAGTTTGGCGTCAGCTCTTGGCGGCGGCCGGTGCGGATTCGGCTGTTTCCGCGCCTTCCTCGGCGTTCGCCGATTCGAGGGCGCCCGGCTCGAAAAACGCCTCCGCCGCCGTGACTGCGGCTTCCTGTTCGGTCGGTTCACGCAATTGCGTCACGTCCTCGCCACGCGCGATGCGTGCCGCTTCGTCGGCATTGCGTGCGACGATGATGGTGACCGACGTTTCGATCTCAGGATGCAGCGAGATCGGAACTTTGTGCTGGCCGACGGTTTTGATCGGCGCATTCAGCGCAATTTGACTGCGGCTGACGCGGAAACCGGCCTCGCCGATCAAGGCGACGAGGTCGCGTGGCGACACCGAGCCGAACAGTTGACCGGCTTCGGAGGCCTGACGCAGAACGGTGAAACTCTTGCCGTCGATCTTCACCGCAACCTGATCCGCTTCGGCCTTGAGGGTCAGCGAACGCGCCTCTAGTTCGCCTTTCATGGATTCGAAGCGCGTCCGATTTTCCGCGGTCGCGCGCAAGGCCTTGCCGCGGGGCAAGAGGAAATTGCGGGCGAAACCGTCCTTGACGCGCACGACCTCGCCCATCTGGCCGAGCCTGGCGACGCGTTCGAGTAAGATGACTTCCATGGCGACCCCCTCAGCGGATCACGTAGGGCAACAGCCCGAGAAATCGCGCGCGCTTGATTGCTTGCGCGAGTTCGCGCTGCTTTTTGGCCGAAACCGCCGTAATGCGGCTGGGAACGATCTTGCCGCGTTCGGAAACGAACCGTTGCAGGAGCTTTACGTCCTTGTAATCGATCTTGGGTGCATTGGCGCCCGAGAACGGGCAGCTTTTGCGGCGGCGGAAGAACGGCCGGCGGCCGCCCGCGCCTTGCGGAGACATTGCCATGCTCATTCCTCCCCTGCGTGATCGCTTTCATCGGAGCCCTCGCGGCCGCGACGGTCACGGTCTCTGCCACGGTCACCGTCTCTTCCACGGTCACCGTCTCTTCCACGGTCACCACGGTCACCACGATCGCTGCGGTCGCCACGGCGGTCGTCACGATCCCGATCGCGTTCGGCGCGGCGCATCATGGCCGAGGGACCTTCCTCGTGGGCGTCGACCCGGATCGTGAGATAACGCAGTACGTCTTCGTTCAGCCGCTCAAGCCGCTCGATCTCATTGATCGCGGGCGGCGGCGCATCGACATCCATCAGCGTGAAATGGGCCTTGCGGTTTTTCCGCAAGCGGTAGGAGAGTGACTTCACGCCCCAATATTCGGTTTTTTTGACCGATCCGCCGAGGCCTTCGATGACGCCTTTCAACTGCGCGGTCAATTCCTCGACCTGCTGCGCGCTGGCGTCCTGGCGCGCGAGATACACGTGCTCATAGAATGGCATAGCTGCCCTTTCCTCATTGCCATGCTCGCCCAGGCGCGAAGCCCCTCGAACCCTTCGGGAAAGGCTCGAATGCTCTGAAGGCGGGAACACCGGACGCCGGTCCCTGGAGGGGGCCTACCGCGCAAGCACGGCCGTCCGTTCAGCCCCCGGCCGGGGTCGAGCGGAAGGCGGCGTTATACGCGGAACGGCCAGAAAGGCAAGACAGGCCAAGCAAGGTTCAGCGATCGGTGCGCCGGTTGCCTGCGGTTTGAATGAGTTCGGCGAGCCGGACCGCAAGTTCCACCCCTTCGCGCAGCTGCTTGGCGTCGCCGCAGGCCGCGGTTGGCGTCACGCCGCGCACTTTCTTCATTCCCGCCAGCAAGGTATCCAGGCTCTGCGCGAGCAGTCGCTGGCGGAAAACCGGGTCGAGCCGCGCGCGGGCGAGGTCGCTGTCGGTGATCGGGAAGAAACTGCTCATAAAAAGCGCTCGCGACAAACGGCCGAGGGCAGTCAAAAACGGTCGGAAGGGATCGAGCCTTCGCCGCATCGAGCCTATCAGCCCTCCGTTGTCGCTTCCTTACCCCGGCACGCCTCCCTTGACACGGCCTTGAGCGCGGTATCTTTCGCCGCGTCCGGCGCGGCGGACGAGATTTTGGGGCGGGTATCGGAATATGGCGGTTGCGTTTGTTTTCCCCGGACAGGGCAGTCAGACGGTCGGCATGGGCAAGGCTTTGGCCGAAGCCTTCCCTGCTGCCAGCCGGGTTTTCGAGGAGGTCGATGCGGCGCTGGGCGAACGGCTCAGTGACGTTATCTGGAGCGGCCCGGCCGACACCCTTACCCTGACCGAAAACGCGCAGCCGGCTTTGATGGCCGTCTCGCTTGCCACCATGCGGGTGCTCGAAGAGGAGGCCGGCCTTGATCCGCGTCGGGACGCCGCCTTTGTCGCCGGACATTCGCTCGGCGAATATTCGGCGCTCGCCGCGGCCCGCGCGCTCACCATCGGCGATGCCGCGCGGCTGTTGCGCATTCGCGGTCGCGCCATGCAGAAAGCGGTGCCGGTCGGGGTCGGCGCCATGGCCGCGCTCATCGGGCTCGAACTCGACGATGCCAAAGCGATCGCGGCCGAGGCCTCCAGCGTGGGCGTGTGCGCCGCTGCCAACGACAATGGCGGCGCGCAGGTGGTCCTGTCGGGAGAGAAAGCGGCCGTCGAACGGGCCGTGGAAATTGCGAAGACACGCGGCGCCAAGCGCGCGATGCTGCTGCCCGTCTCCGCCCCATTCCACTGTCCACTGATGCGACCCGCCGCCGATGCCATGGCCGAAGCGCTCTCGACCGTCACCGTGAAGCCGCCTGTCGTTCCGCTCGTCGCCAATGTGCTGGCGCGACCGATCAGCGAGCCCGCGGACATCGTGCGCTGCCTCGTCGAACAGGTGACCGGCACGGTTCGCTGGCGTGAATCCGTGCTTTTCATGGTGCAGGCCGGGATAACCTCTTTCTATGAGATCGGAGCCGGAAAGGTGCTGACCGGCTTGATCAAGCGCATCGCCGACGGTGCAACGGCAACCGCGATTGGCGTGCCCGATGACGTTAGCCGCTTCAAGGCCGCGCGCGCCTAGCTATTGGGCTCGTGTGGGGCAAGGAGATTCGATGTTCGAACTCAATGGAAAAAAGATATTGGTAACCGGCGCCACCGGCAGCATTGGCACCACGATCGCCCGTGTTCTCCATGCCCAAGGCGCTACTATCGCCATTTCCGGGACCCGCCAGGCAAATCTGGATCAGCTTGCGGCCGAGTTGGGCGATCGCGTGTACGTCATGCCTTGCAATCTCGCCGACCCGGCCGAAGCCGAGGCTTTGGTGCCGCGCGCGGAAGAGGCAATGGGCGGACTTGACGTGCTGGTCGCCAATGCCGGCGTGAGCAGGGATAACCTGTTGGTCCAATTGCGCGACGAGGACTGGGACAAAGTCATCGATATCAACCTGTCGGCGACGTTCCGCCTGACGCGAGCCGCGGTACGCGGAATGATGCGGCGACGGTTCGGGCGTGTCATCGCGATCACCTCGGTGGTGGGAACGACCGGCAATCCCGGGCAGGCCAATTACGTCGCCTCCAAAGCCGGGGTTACCGGCATGATCAAGGCCGTGGCGCAGGAATATGCCCGGCGCGGCGTGACCGCCAACTGCGTCGCGCCAGGATTTATCTACACGCCGATGACCGAGAAGCTCAATGAGAAGCAGCGGGACGTCATTTTCGCGAAAATTCCGGCGAGCCGCGCCGGCACCGCCGAGGAAGTGGCGGCGGCCGTTGTCTTTCTCGCCTCGGACGAAGCTGCCTATGTGACTGGCCAGACTATCCATGTGAATGGCGGAATGGCCATGATTTAGAGGCGATAGTGCCGGCGCCCGCGGCACGCGTCCGCGCTGGTCAACGCATTTGAAGTGTGGTAACCGAACCGAAATTGAGCTGGGGGAGCCGGAATTCCGGAGCGCGGGGCGAAACGTCCGCCTCTGATCGGTGTCGACCCAATTGAACTTGTCGACCGCCGTCGACAAGTTCAATGAAGGACTTGGACGGAGTCGGGACCAGGTTGATTGGGTCGCGTTGAAAGATGAGGTTGGAACGATGAGTGATATTGGCGAGCGGGTGAAGAAAATCGTCGTGGAGCACCTTGGCGTCGAGCCCGATAAGGTGACGGAAAACGCCAGCTTCATCGATGATCTCGGCGCCGACAGTCTCGACACCGTCGAGTTGGTCATGGCCTTCGAGGAAGAATTCGGTTGCGAGATCCCCGATGATGCCGCCGAGACCATTCTGACGGTGGGCGACGCGATCAAGTTTCTCGAAAAGAACGCCAAGAGCTGATCAGCGCTACTGCCTGCTATTGCATGAATTCAGCGCAACAGTGCCCAGTCCGCACAGTGCGATGTGCGGGCAGATCGTGTGCGGGCGGATTCTGGACCCGTATCCCTAGCGTCGGGCTCGGGTGCCGTGTCCGCGGCTATCGGGAGTGCTCTTGATGAGACGGGTCGTCGTCACAGGTCTTGGTCTCGTGACGCCGCTCGGCTGCGGCATCGAGCATACCTGGCAGCGGCTGATTGCTGGCGAAAGCGGCGTCAAGCGCATCGAAAAGTTCGACGTCTCCGACTTGGTCTGCAAGATCGCGGCCCAGGTCCCGCGCGGCAATGGCTCTGACGGAACGTTCAACCCCGACGACTGGATGGAGCCCAAGGAACAGCGCAAGGTCGACGATTTCATCATCTTTGCCATGGGCGCGGCGACGCAGGCGCTCAACGATGCCGATTGGCATCCGCGCCAATACGAAGATCAGATCGTGAGCGGTGTGCTGATCGGCTCCGGCATCGGCGGTGTCGAAGGCATTGCCGAAACCGCGCTTGTCCTGCGCGACCGCGGTCCGCGCCGGGTGTCGCCTTTTTTCATTCCGGGCCGCCTCATCAATCTCGCTTCCGGCTACGTGTCGATCACCCATTCGCTCAAGGGACCAAATCACGCGGTGGTCACGGCCTGTTCGACCGGCGCTCACGCCATCGGCGACGCCGGCCGGCTGATCGCGCTCGGCGATGCCGATGTGATGGTGGCGGGCGGCACCGAATCGCCGGTCAACCGCATCTCGATCGCCGGCTTTGCCGCCTGCCGGGCACTCTCGACCGGATTTAACGACACGCCCGAACGCGCGTCGCGGCCCTACGACCGCGATCGCGACGGCTTCGTCATGGGCGAGGGTGCCGGCGCCGTGGTGCTCGAAGAATACGAACACGCGAAACGGCGCGGCGCGCGCATCTACGCCGAGCTGATCGGCTACGGCATGTCCGGCGACGCCTTTCACATCACGGCGCCGGCCGAAGACGGCGACGGCGCCTACCGCTGCATGAAGGCTGCCATCGGCCGTGCCGGCATTACGCCCGGCGACATCGACTACATCAATGCCCACGGCACTTCGACGCCGCTCGGCGACGAGATCGAGCTCAAGGCCGTCGAGCGGTTGGTTGGCAATGCCGGCGGTCGCATCGCGATGTCGTCGACCAAATCCTCGATCGGCCATCTTCTCGGCGCGGCCGGCGCGGTCGAGGCGATATTCTGCCTGCTTGCGATGCGGGACGAAGTGGTGCCGCCGACGATCAATTTGGACAATCCGTCGGTCGCCACGACGATGGATCTTGTGCCGCACAAAGCGCGCAAGCGACCGATCAATATCGCATTGTCGAATTCATTCGGATTCGGCGGCACCAATGCTTCGCTCGTATTCCGCCACACGGCGCAATAGTGAGGCCGGTTCCCCGGTTCGCCTTACTTGTTCCGCACTGGCCTGCAATTGGGCGCAGCTGTCGGGCGTCGCGTCGGCTATGGGCAGACCCCGCAAAATCTGCGAGCATTCGCTTCCGTCGGCTTGAACATCAGTCCAATGTTGAACATGCGGCTTACAGAACCATGGGTGCGTGACGGTGGCAGGACCTAATCCACCGCCCGATGGCGGCGAGCGAGCAGTGACGCCGGCACGGCCGAATCCCGCCCGCGCCGCCGACAAGCCCATCGCGCAACCGCCACGCGCCGGCGGCGCGATCGCCGCCAATAGGCCAAACGCGCTACCCGCGCACGCGAGCGACGCCACCAAGAGTCCGGCCGCCAAGGCAACAGGGTCGTCCGCGCCACCGCGGCCCGCCGGCACGGCGCCGATCCCGCGACCGTCGGCGGCGACCCCAGCCGCGCCCACGCCGCCGGCCGCGCCAAAGTCGCGGCCATTGGCTAAGCCGCCGGTCGCAGCAGGCGATCCTTCCCCGCCCATTTCGGGCCGGCCGGCCGAAGCGGCCGGCGCGGCAGCCAAGGAGTCGAAGGAATCGCGACCCACAGACTCCAAACGCATCATGCCGCGAAGCCCGCGCACCGCGATCGAGCCTGACCGGGTCGAAATGCCGATCCGCCGCTCTGCGCGCGCGCGGCATCCGCTTGTCGTCTTCGGCAACGCGATCATCAGCCTACTGGTGCTGTTGGCGGTCGGAGCGACCGTGGTTTTGTTCATCGGCAAGCAACGCTTCGAGGCGTCGGGTCCGCTGCCGCAGGACCGTATCGTCAATATCCCGCGCGGCACCGGAATCCGTGACATCGCCGACGTCCTCACCCGCGAAGGCGTCATCGATCAGCCGTGGGTGTTCGTCGGCGGCGTGCTGGCACTCAAAGCGCGCGAGGATCTGAAGGCCGGCGAGTATCAATTCAAGGCCCATTCGAGCGTCAGCGATGTGGTCGCGACCATGGTCGAGGGCAGGGTGGTCGCGCACCAAGTCAGCATCCCGGAAGGTCTGACGTCCCAACAGGCCGTCGCCCGCCTGCAGGAGGACGACGTCTTGACCGGCGACATCAAGGCGGTTCCGCGTGAAGGAAGTCTGCTGCCCGATACCTATAATTTTACGCGCGGTATGACGCGGGAGCAGATGATCCAGCGCATGCAGCAGGCGCAACAACGCCTGGTGCAGGATATCTGGGAGCATCGTTCCGCCGACCTGCCGGTGAAATCGCCGGATCAACTCGTGGTCCTGGCGTCGCTCGTGGAAAAGGAAACCGCCAAGCCGGAAGAGCGCAGCCGGGTCGCCGCCGTGTTCCTCAATCGCTTGAAGCAAAAGATGAAGCTGCAATCCGACCCGACCATCATCTACGGCCTGGTCGGCGGCAAGGGCACGCTCGGCCGGCCGATCATGAAGAGCGAGATCACCCAGCCGACGCCGTATAATACCTACCTCATCGACGGACTGCCGCCCGGGCCGATCGCCAATCCGGGCCGGGCCTCGCTGGAAGCGGCCGCCAATCCGGCGCGGACGCGCGAACTCTATTTCGTGGCGGACGGCACCGGCGGCCATGCCTTTGCCGAAACCTACGAACAACACCAAAAAAATGTGGCGCGGCTGCGCTTGATCGAAACCGATCAAAAGGACCAGCTCCCGCTCAACGACCAGATGAATGCGGACCCGGCGCCGGCTGCGTCGCCTTCCGGCGGTGCCGCGCCGCCGCCGTTGCGCGGGGCCGCCAAACCGCACCCACAACCGAACCCTCAACCGGCCGCGCATTAAGCCATCACCGCTGTGCGCATCGATGGCCGGCATACTTGTGACCGCGTCGGGTCATCGCTAAGTTCGGCGCGAATTTTTCACGACGACCGCTGGGGGATCGCAGCCGATGGCGCTTTCGAGCATGACTGGATTCGCTCGCGGTCACGGCGTGTGCGGACCTTATGCCTGGGCCTGGGAGGTCAAATCGGTCAACGGCAAGGGCCTCGATCTGCGGCTGCGTCTGCCGCCCGGCTGGGATGCGATCGAGGTGCCGGTACGGGCGGGCGCGGCCGAGGCCCTGACACGCGGATCGGTGCAGGCCAACCTCACGGTCGAGCGCAGCGGCGTTCAGCCCGTCGTTCGCGTCAATGCGGCGGTGCTCAAGGCGATATTGACGACAATCCGCCAGATCGCGCCGAAAATCGACGCGTCGCCGCCCTCGCTCGACGGCCTGCTCGCGCTCAAAGGCGTCATTGAGATCGGCGACGCCGAGGAAGGCGAGGATGAGCGGCGGGCCGCCGAATCAGCGGTCGTCGCGGGCTTCGCCGCGACCATCGGCGCGCTCGTCGAAATGCGCCGGCACGAAGGATCGGCGCTCGGTCGCGTTCTGCTCACGCGCCTTGGCGAGATCGCAGCCCTTGCCGAACGCGCCGAGCGGGTGCCGGGCCGAAAGCCCGAGGCCATACGCGCCCGGCTCGCTGAACAAATCGCGGCGCTTCTCGCGCAATCCGAGCGCTTCGACCCCGACCGGCTGCACCAAGAAGCGATCATGATCGCGACCAAGGCCGACGTGCGCGAGGAACTGGATCGCCTCACCGCGCATGTCGCGCAAGCGCGGCACCTGATCGAGCAGGGCGGGCCGATCGGCCGCCGGCTCGATTTCCTCGCCCAGGAACTCAATCGCGAAGCCAATACCCTGTGCGCCAAGGCCAACGATGTCGAACTCACGAATATCGGCCTCGAACTCAAAGCCGCGGTCGAGCAATTCCGCGAGCAAGTGCAGAACGTGGAATAGCCAGATTGGTGAATGAAAAAATGGCGCGCGCGGGGCGAGGTCACAAAAGAATCGCGCGGCGCGGTTTGATGTTCGTCTTGTCGTCGCCGTCCGGCGCGGGAAAGACGACGCTGTCGCGCCTCTTGCTGCGGGCGGATCGCCGGGTGGCGTTGTCGGTGTCGGTGACGACGCGGCCGAAACGGCGCGGCGAAGTCGACGGCCGCGATTACCATTTCATCGACCGCGCGCGCTTCGATGCCATGGTCAGGAAGGAAGAACTCCTGGAATGGGCCGAAGTGTTCGGCCATTGCTACGGCACGCCGCGGCGTCCGGTGGTCACGGCGCTCCAGGCCGGTCGCGACGTGTTGTTCGACATCGATTGGCAAGGCACGCAACAGCTGCGCGAGCGCGCGCGCGACGACCTGGTCAGCGTCTTCATCCTGCCGCCGACGGTGCGGGAGCTGGAGCGAAGGCTCACGCGCCGCGCCCAGGACAGCAAGGCCGTGATCGCGTCGCGCATGGCCAAGGCGGCAGGCGAAATGAGCCATTGGCCGGAATACGACTATGTCATCGTCAATCGCGACAAAGCCGAGGCTTTCGCCGAAGTGCGGGCGATTCTCGCAGCAGAGCGGCTCAAGCGCGAACGGCAGATTGGATTGTCCGCTTTCGTGCGCAGGCTGCAGGCGAAGCTGTGACCACGATCTAGGCGCAATTTAGCCGCCGGACGGCCATCCGGCCCGCGTCCTCTCCTCCTCGCGATAGTGTCAAGCCGACAAATTTGGCGGTTCGTGAAACTTAAGCCCGGCGGCGCCGTTGATGGCGTGGCATCGGCATAGGCAGCGTCGAGGAGGGAATCGTGCGCACCCGCGTCATCCATCTCGTCAATCCGAAGACGGATTCATTGACAACCCGCCCGCTTTACATGAACCGGGCGCTGTACTCGCCGCTCGCCGGCTTGCTCGCCGTTGCCGCCGCTATTCCCCGCGATCAATACGAAGTCGTACTGACCGACGAGAACATCGAAACAATCGATTTCGATCTGAAGGCCGACCTTGTCGGAATTTCGGCGATGACTAGTTACGTCAATCGCGGCTACGAAATCGCCGATCAGTTCCGCGCCAAGGGCATTCCGGTCGTCATGGGCGGTGTGCATCCGAGCTTCATGCCGCAGGAAGCGCTCACGCACTGCGATGCCGTCGTTATCGGCGAGGTCGAACTCGTGATCGACCGGCTCCTCGACGATCTCGGACAAGGCGCGGTGCGGGGAACCTATAAGTCGGATGTGTTGCATCCGATGGCCGGGATGCCGATGCCGCGCTACGATCTCCTGAAGAAGAACCGCTACGTCAATCGCACCTTCGTCCAGACTTCGCGCGGCTGCCATCAAGGCTGCACCTTCTGCGCCGAACCGCTGATGAACGGCTTGAAATTCCGCTACCGCCCGGTCGACGAGGTCGTGCGCGAGATGGAGAATTGCGGCTCGCGGATCGTCTCCATCAACGATGCCGATTTCTTCGGGACCCCGGATCGCCCCAAGGACGTCATGCGCGCGCTCAAGGGGCGGGGCTTTCAGTGGCAGGCCGGCGTCACCTCGAAGCTCGCCCAGGACGACCGTATGCTCGAACTTGCCGCGGCGAGCGGCTGCACGATGTTGAGTATCGGCTTCGAGTCGATCTCGCGCTCCACGCTGCAAAGCGTCCATAAACACGTGAATAGGCCGGAAAATTTCGCGGCCTTGGTGGGAAAGCTGCACAGCTACGGCATTATCGTGTTCGGCCTGTTCATGTTCGGGTTCGACGGTGACGACACGTCCGTGTTCGACGAAACCGTCCGCTTCAACCGCGAGAGCGGCTACGATGCCTGCGCGTATTCGGTGCTCACGCCCTATCCGGGCACGCTCACCTGGTACGAGATGAAAAAGGCGAACCGCATCGTCTCCTTCGACTGGGAAAAGTACGACCAGGGCCATGTCGTCTATCGTCCGGCCCGGATGTCCGGCGACGAACTCCGTCTCGGCCAAACGCGTAGCTACGATGCTTTCTATTCGCTGCCGTCGATCGCGGGCCGGTTCCCGCTGCACGGAAGCCGTCATCGCGCCCAGTGGCTGATCTACAATCTGTTCATGCGCCGCGGCTCCAAGACCGAACGCATCGATTCGGTCGCGGCGCCGACCGAGGCTCCCGATACCAGCCCGACGCCGCCGATCCTGCCGGTCAAGCGCGAGTGGCGGGCGGCGGTGCTGGAGGCGGCCGGCGGCCTGGGCCCGCATCTGAACTGAACCGCGATTAGGGCTGCGGCGCTCGACTATCGCGGGCCGCGGCGAGCGCTTGCGCGATGGTGACGAACCCGGCGACAGGAATGTCCTCGGCGCGTGCCGTGGGATCGAGGCTCGCGGCCTCGATCAACGCCCCGGCATCGGGGCCGAGCGCGCGGAGACTTTGGCGCAGCATTTTTCGGCGTTGTCCGAAGGCGGCTTTGGTGACGATTTCGAGCCATCGGCGCTCGCACGGCATCGGTTCGCCGCGCGGCACTAGGCGTATCACCGAGGATTTTACGTTCGGCGGCGGCACGAAAGCCGAAGCGTTGATATCGAACAGAATCCGCGCCTCGCAGCGCCACTGCGCGAGGACGGACAGCCGGCCGTAGGCCTTCGACCCGGGCGCCGCGGCGATCCGCTCGGCGACTTCGCGCTGAAACATCAGGACGGCGGCATCGTACCAGGGCGGCCAAGGCTCGACGCTGAGCCAGTTTATCAGCAGCGCGGTCGCGATATTGTAGGGCAGATTGGCGACGATACGCGTCGGCGCGTCCGTCAGCCGTGGGCGCGGATCGAAGCCGAGCGCGTCCGCCGCCACGATATCGAGCCGCTCCGGATAGCGCGCCGCGATCTCCTGCAAGGCGGCAATCGCGCGTTCGTCCCGCTCGACGGCGATCACCCGGCCGGCGCCGAGCGCCAGCAGCGCGCGGGTCAGTCCGCCCGGACCGGGGCCGACCTCGAGCACGGTGACGCCGTCAAGCGGCCCTGCCGCGCGCGCGATGCGCGCCGTGAGGTTGAGGTCGAAGAGGAAATTCTGTCCGAGCGATTTTTTGGCGACGAGACCGTGCCGGCGGATCACCTCGCGCAGCGGCGGCAGGTTGTCGAATGCATCGCTCACGATGCGGTCTGGGGTACCGACCGCGCCGCCGTCACAAGCCGCGCCGCCAGCCGTAGCGCGGCGACGAGGCTCGTCGGATCGCCACTGCCGGTGCCGGCGATGTCGAAGGCGGTGCCGTGATCCGGCGAGGTGCGCACGAACGGAAGTCCGAGCGTCACGTTGACGGCGTGATCGAAGGCGAGCGTCTTGATCGGTATCAGCGCCTGGTCGTGGTACATGCACAGCGCCGCGTCATAGGTCGCGCGCGCCCGCTCGTGGAACAGCGTATCGGCAGGCAAGGGACCTTTCGCGTCGATGCCTTCGGCGACGAGGCGCCTCACGGCGGGCGCTACGATCGCGCTGTCTTCCTCGCCGAGCGCGCCGGCTTCGCCGGCATGCGGATTGAGCCCGGCGATCACGAGCCGCGGCCGCGCGAGCGCAAAGCGCGAGACGAGATCATGCGCGACGATGCGTCCGGTCTCGACCACGAGGTCGCTCGAAAGCCGACTGAAAATTTCGCGAAGCGGCAGGTGGATCGTGACCGGCACGACGGCGAGTTCCGGCGCCCACAGCATCATCACCGGCCGCAGCGTCTTGCCGGTCGCTTCCTGCACCAGTTTGGCCAGGAATTCGGTGTGGCCGGGCTCGGCGAACCCCCAATTGTAGAGCACGTTCTTGGCGATGGGATTGGTGACGACGGCCGCGGCCGATCCGGCCAGCACGTCGGCTGTGGCGCGGCGGATCGAGGCGACTGCGGCCGGCGCGCTCGATCGATCCGGGCGTCCCGGTTGCGCGCTCACCGCGACCTCGATCGGCACGACCGGCAGCGCCGAGCGGAACGTCGCGGCGGCCTCGGCAGGCTTAACGCGGGCGATCGGAACCTCGAAACCGAGCCGCTCGGCGCGCCGAGCGAGAAACTCGGGATCGCCGACAATATAAAATGCCGGTATGTCGAGTTCGGCGCGCCGGCGCCAGATCGCGAGCGCGAGGTCTGGGCCGATCCCGGCCGGCTCGCCGAGCGTCATTGCCAAGGGTTGCACGATCAAGCTTCTGCGGCGCGATCCGGTAAAGGGGATGCTCGACGAGGAATATTCATCACTGTTTGTATTCGATCATTGCCTGGCGGCGCAAATCCGCAAGATAGCGCTTGGCCTTGGCGCCGAATTTCTTCTCGAACATTTCATCGCGCATTTCCTTGAGACCCGGGGCGTCGGCTTTCGATTCCTTCTTGGAGCAGACCGCAAACATCTGCACGCCTTCCGCCGTCTGTTCGGGCGGCGTCAGATGGCCGACGTCGGTCTTGTCGAGGATGTCGCGCAGTTCTTGCGCCAAGTCCGCCGAGGATTTGTTGATCTGATCGCGCACCGCGACCTCCGGCAGCGCACGGGCGAAAGGAACGCCGTCGGCGCAACTGGTGAAGCGCCCGCGCAAGGCGTCGGCGTCGCGCTTGCGCGCTTCGAAGGCCGCGTCCGGCGATCCATGCGGCACCAACAGCAGGATCGGGCGCAGGATGTACTCGTAGCCGACCTGGTTGGTGTCCTGGGGCTTGTGCAGCTGCAACTGGGCTTCGACGTCGCTGTCGGGAATTTCCAGGCTCGCCTTATAACGTCCGCGCACCAGGCTGGCCCAGGCCATCTGGGCGCGCAATCGCTGCTTGAGGGTGTCGGCGCTGGCGCCGCCGCTGGCCAGGATTTGCGCCAGCTTTTCGCCATCGACACCCATATTGTGGGCGACGCTGTTGAATGCGCCGTTGACGTCGGAAGTGGCCGGATCGATCGTGTAGCGCTTGGCCTCGCGTATCTCCAGCAACTCGTCGATCAGGCCGTCGATGACCTCTTGGCGCGCCGGCGGCTTGTGCGTGCTCATTTCGATGAATTTCGCGCGGTGCTCGATGTCCAGCGACGTAATCGGCTGGCCGTTGACGAGCAGGACGACTTCTTGGGCGCGCACCAGGCTGGTTGCGATGAGCATCGCCGCCGCAGCGAGCGCGGCGGTTGCGAAAGCCCTCCAGCGGGCATGGGCAGGATTTTCCGACATCGGACTTCGCTCTTCCTCGGCCGCCGACGCAATGCCGGCGGCCCTCCTATTCCCCCAGATCCTCACCATCGGTACATAGCCTCGCGGCGGAATTTAGAACGGTGTTCCCACCGGGGCCAACACGTCGGGACCGAGCGTGCGCAGGCTGAGTTCCATCATGAACCCGTTGTTTCGCACCGGGGTCGTTGTGCCATTATATGTGTAGCCGCTGAGCCAGTTCAGCGACAACATGAAGCAGTCGTCGACATAGCCAAGGCCGAGCCGCGTCTGATCGAATTTGTCATTGTAGATGTCGAAGCGCGCCGAGCCCAGCACAAGCCAGTTCTCCGTGAGCTTGACCTGCGCACCGCCGAGAATGCCTTCGCGCCGGGTCAGGAAGCCGAGCAGGGGCTGCGCGGCGTAATCGCCGTACAGTAATTGCAGCGTCCAGCGATCGAAATTGGCCCGGCTTTCCAGCTCGATGCGCTGCGGGGTGAATGTCGCTTCGTCGAAGCGTCCCCGCGCGGTGAAGGAATAGACCGAATTCGGCCGATAGGTGACGCGCGCGACATAATCGGAAACCGGCTTATTGAGGCCGCTGTCGAGCCCGGTATTGGTGATATCGCCGACCGCGAACGAGTTCTGGCCGAACAGTTCGTAGGACTGTCCGAACAGCACGTTCAGCGAGCCCGCGCGATTGACCTGGGCGGTGTACTGCAAGCCGGCATTGAGGCGGCTGCCGCCTTCGACGCGATCCCAACCCGAGAACTTGTCGATCTGGAACAGATTGCTGTCGTCGAAGACCAGGCTCTGCGCGTCTTCATTGGGAAATTTGCCAATGCCGGTTTCGTTCGGACGCAGGATGAGCTGCGCGATCGGCTCGATCGTCTGCGTTCCCCACGGCTCGACATCGACGAAGGGGTAGCGATATTCGGCGCCGACCGCCGGCATGGCGCGGGCCAGCGCGCTCTGGCCGGGCGTGATGAAGTTGGCCACGTTCGGTTCGTTGGCGACATCCAACGACGCAAAGTCGCCGCGGACCCGCAGGAACGGCGTGATCATCTGGCCGTTATCCGTGACCAAGGTGCGGCGCCAGTCGGCTTGCGCCGAAAACCGGGTGTAGTCGCCCGGGATGGCGCGCATCAGGCAATTGGACGAGGTCGCCGTATCCGCGGTCGCCGCGCAGGCGCCGCTGGCCGCGGCGTTTGCGTTGACGGCGTCGAATTCGGCCTGTTGCCGGCTGAGGCTGGTGAGGTTGAGCTTGTAGCTGAACTCGCCGCCGAGAACCTGTTGCCCGAGCACGTTCGAATAATCGAGCACCGGATGAATGATGGGCAGTTGCGCCTGGGTGTCCACCTCCGAAAACCCGTAAATGTACATCGAGCGCAGATCGAAATAACTTCGATCGCCGGCGCCGCTCAGATAAATCTGCGAAACCGCCTCGGCGGCGACTCCGGTCTGAAACGGATCGAACGTTCCGGCGATCTGCTTGAACTGATAGTCGGACACGAACTGGCTGTCGGTCGCGAGAAAGCCGGTCCATCCCCAAACCCACTTGTCGGTCAGGGCGAATTGTCCGGCGGTCTGGATGACGCCACGAAACGTGCCGGCGGTCGGGCTGTTCGCGCCATCGCGCCCGGCGAAGTAGCTGGGGTCCTGCTGGAAAATGCCGGCAGCCTTGATCGAGTAGGCGCCGTTAAGCAGGCGTTGGCGCCACTCGCCCTCGAACAGCGCGCCCTGTTTCGTCGTCAGCCGGGTGCCGAGCGTGAGATCGTAATTCGGCGCCAGCGCCCAAAAATACGACTGCTCGACGGCGTAACCGTATTGCGTCGTCTTGGTGATGCTCGGAAACAGAAAGCCGCTTTTGCGTTTCACGGTGGGATCGGGCGCCGACATGAACGGAACATAGGCCAGCGGAACGCCGAAGAATTCGATGCGGGCGTCCTCGAAGTAGAGCATCCGCTCGCTCTCATTGTGGATGATGCGGGCGGCTTGCACCTGCCAGAGCGGCGGCTTCTTCGGATCGTCCTTGCACGGTTCGCAGGCGGTATAGACGCCGTTCTGCAGCACGGTGTAATTGCCCTTGGCGCGGTCGGCGCGGGCTGCGGCAAAGCGCGTGTCGTCGGGGGTTTCGAGCCGCAGTGAATCGACAAAGCCGTCGCGGTAATCGTCGGTCAGGTCGATGACCTGGCCATAGGTGATCTTGCCGTCAGGCTCGGTCAGCCGGACGTTGCCCTGGGCGCGCAGACGTTTCGTCTTCTGGTCATAGTCGACTTCGTCCGCTTCGATGGTGGCGCCGCCGTAATAGATTTGCACGTTGCCGACCGCCGCAACCGAGTTGTTGCTGTAGTCGTATCTGATCTCGGTCGCCTGGACGAGCATCGGCGCGTTGGATTGCGGCGGCTGCGGTTTTTTCGGCAACGGCGGACGCGGCGCGAAATGCATGAGATTGCCGGTCTGTTGCACCGACTGGCGATCGATTTCCTGCGCCGACGCGCGATCGGGCGCTTGGCTGGCACCAAGCGCAAACGCGACCAGCGCAGCAAACGCCGTTACACGGACTCGTACGCTACACCTGCGGCCGGGACAGAAATGGCCACGCCTACTCGCCACTAGCCGTCCTCCTGGTACAACAACGCGACGAAGCCGGTCAGGCCTCCGATCACCACCGGAATCCACGCCGCGGCAATCGGCGACATCAGTTCCGATTTGCTCATGTCCTCGGTGATTTTCGACAACACGAACAACAGGAAGCCGGCAGTGATGCCGCTCAACACCATTTTCTGCACGCCGCCGAAACGGAAGAAGCGCAGACTCACGGAGGCAGCGAGCATGACCATGGCGGCGAGCAGGAAAGGCCGCGCCAGAAGCTGCTGATATTGCAGCCGGTAGCCTGCCGCCATCAACCCGGCCCGGTCCGCCATCTCGATGTAGGAAGGAAGCTGCCAGAACGGCACGGTTTCAGGCGTCGCAAAGCTTTCGCGCACCTGCTCGAGCGTGAGGTTGGTGGCGAGCCGGTAGGTGTCCTCGATATCGGGAGCTTTGCCGCTGTTGTAGACACGCGCATCTTCGAGCTGCCAGTAGCCTTGCTGGAGCGTTGCGCTCTTGGCTTCGATCCGCGTTTGGAAATGGCCGGAGCCGTCGAACGTATAGACACTGACGCCGCCGAGCGCGGCGCCTTGCTCCCGGCTCGAATTGGCATTGATGATGGCCGCGCCGTCGGGGCTTTTCTGCCGGACCCAGAATCCGGTGGTGTTCTCCTGCAGTGCCGAGAGGTTCTGGCCCAAGAGGTCGGCTTCGAGGCGTTTAGAACGCTCGTGCAGGACGGCGGAAATCGGATTGTAGACCGTGGTGGCGACCGCGCCGAACAGGAATGCCCCGATCATGGCCGGCGCCACGAACTGCCATGCCGAGACGCCTGCGGCGCGCGCCACCACGAGTTCGAGGCGGCGCGACAGTGCCAGGTAACAGGACATTGCGCCGACCAGCACCGAGAACGGCATGATGCGCTCGGTGAGCTGGGGAACGCGGTAAATGGAAATCTTGGCGAGCAAGAGTGCCGTGGCGTTCGGCCAGTCGGCGCCGCGGCGCATCAGTTCGACGTAATCGATCATCGCCGCCAGCGCGACCACGCCGATGAATGAGCCGACGACGGAGGTGAGAAATCGCATTCCGAAATAGCGTGAGAGCGTTCCGGTGATCATCGCCCGCTCCCTCAGCTCGTTGCCCGGGCGACGCGCTCGCCGATCGCGGTCGCCAGCTTCGCTACCGCGGCCGCGGGCTCGACGGCCTGGCCCCGTGAAATCTGCCAGAGACAGGCCGCGGTCACGCCGAACAAGGCGGCGTATTGGACCGCCAAAACGCTCGGCACGCGGACGCCGACGATGACGCTGACGAAACCGGTGAGCCGCAACAGCGCCACCGCCCCGATCATGCCAAGGAGCGCCAGCGTGCGGCTTTGCCGCGTGGTCTGCGGCGGTCCGAGGAACGTGTAGGCGAGAAGGACAAAAACGATCGGATAGAGCGGCGTCGTCAGTCGATCGTGCAGCTCGGAGCGATATTGATCGGGCTGCGCCAGATAAAGCGCATCGTCGGGCCGCGGCCACAGCAGTTCCCAGATGTATTTTTCGCGCACGGTATAGGTGCTCTGCGGACCGCCACCGCCCGCGGCGCCGCCGGTGAATTGCGACAGATCGAAGGCGTAACGGTCGAAAGTGATGATGCGGGGATCGCGCTGACCGGCGTCCAGCCGTTGAATGCTGCCGCCTTCGAGGACCAGGAACGACCCTCTGTCACTTTTGACGATCTCGCCCTGCTCGGCGAGATAGGTCGAGTGTTCGTTGGGGTCGCGGCGGTCGTCGACGAAGATGCCGACCAACAGACCGTTTTGCCGCCGATCCGCGATGTGGAAGGTCAGATTGCCGCCCACCGTGGTGAAGCGGCCGGGTTGGACGATATTGGTGAGGATATCGGCGCGCACCTGCGCGGCCCAGTCGCGCAAGGCCCGCAAGCTGCGCGGCGAGACGTAAGCGGCGATCACCGCGACCAGCAGCGAGACCACGACGGCAGCCGCGACGAACGGCCGAAGCAGCCGCCACGGCGAGACGCCGGCTGCGTTCATCACAATGATCTCGGAATCCGAGCTCAGCTTATTGAGAACATGCGCGACCGACATGACGAGCGCGATCGGCGCGATCATCATCACCAGGAGCGGGATGATCATGCCGGTGATGCCGACGAAAACCAGGATGGTCTGCCGCTGGCTGGTGATCAGGTCGAAATCGCGCATCGCCTGCGTGAACCAGATCACGACCGTCAAGCTGACAAGGGTGATCAGGAACGCGCCCAGCGTCGAGCGAAACATATAGCGGCCGATCGACCCCATCGGACTCAACTTCCCCGCAGGCGACTGACCCGACAGCCGCTTCAGCCCCCCGATGCCGTACCGCGCCGAGAGCCGATCCCCTATGCCCATATTTAATGCTTTCACAAAATGGCTAGGCCAAGGCAAACCTATTGAACATGCACACTAAAGTGTTAATACAGCCGTTTGATAAAGGCGCCGCCGCTCCGGCCCGCTCCAAGCCCGAAATACCGGCTTTCCACGCTCCGTCGTCCCGGTCATATATCGGGGCCGGAATCCCGCTCACGCCCAAGAAACGATTCAAGCCCCGATCTAGGAACCGATCCCATGCCAGATGCCCCGAAGTCCGATGCCCTGACGCTCGGCTACACCTCTTTTACTCGCCCCCGCGGAGTTCTTGTTACGTTCTGCGGCGAGAATTTGAAATTCGGGCCCGCCACCCAAAAGACGCTTGCCGCCGTCGGCGATCTGGTGCGTCGGGCGGCCGCTGCGGACCGCTTCACCGGCAAGAACGGTGCGATACTTAATATCGTGGCGCCCGCCGGGCTTAACCTGCCGCGGCTGATCGTGGTCGGGACCGGCAAGGACGCCGAACTCACAGGCCGCGATGTGGTCAAGCTCGGTGGTATCGCGATGGGTGCGGTGCCTGCAGTCGCCGCGGAAGCGACGATCTTCGCCGAATTCGGCTCCGGCGCGCTGAAAGGCGACCAGATCGCGGATCTGGTGCTGGGGGCACGGCTGCGCGCTTATTCCTTCGACCGCTACAAGACCAAGCGTAAAGAGGAGGACGAGCGGCCGAAAAAGGTGCAGCTCCATTTTGCTTGCGCCAATCCGGCGGCGGCGGAGAAATCATGGGCCGAAGTGGCGGGAACGGCCGATGGCGTCGTGCTGGCGCGCGATCTCGTCAACGAGCCGGCCAACGTTCTTTATCCCGGTGAACTGGCCCGCCGCGCTTCGGCTTTGACGAAACTCGGCGTCGGCGTCGAGGTTCTCGACGTGGCCGCCATGAAAAAGCTCGGCATGAACGCGCTGCTCGGCGTCGGTCAGGGTTCCGTGCATGAATCCAAGGTCGTGGTGATGCGCTGGAATGGCGGTAAGCGCGGGGTCGAACCGGTCGCGTTCATCGGCAAGGGCGTGTGCTTCGACAGCGGCGGCCTCTCGATCAAGCCGGCCCAGGGCATGGAGGACATGAAGGGCGACATGGGCGGCGCGGCTTGCGTCGTCGGGCTGATGCACGCGCTCGCCGCGCGCAAGGCCAAGGTCAATGCGGTCGGCGCCATCGGGCTGGTCGAGAACATGCCCGACGGCAAGGCACAGCGCCCCGGCGACATCGTCAAGACCATGTCGGGCCAGACGATCGAAATCATCAATACCGATGCCGAAGG
>Ga0181524_10000251_pt1 | contig 65225 bp, 50 predicted proteins | sample PEATcosm2014_Bin_34_FD_119761 | JGI IMG/M metagenome (GOLD analysis project Ga0181524, IMG submission 119761) | Peatland microbial communities from MTU Mesocosm Facility, Houghton, MI, USA - PEATcosm2014_Bin05_60_metaG | ecosystem: Environmental > Terrestrial > Soil > Wetlands > Peat | place... | reverse complement strand
TTTGAAAACACTCGCAAATAAGTACTCATGCATTGCCGCGGCTATCGCATCGACCGCCAAAAGTACTATCGCCGCACTGACGCACGATGAGAACGCCTTCCACGGCGTGCAGCGAGAACTCAACAACGATACAATGCTTTATAAGACACCGGACGATCTCCGGATCAGCCCCATCAAACAGCAGTTCGTCATGAGTTGCCGCGTGATTGGACTCGGTGTCGAAACATCCGTCATCGCGGAAATCGGCCGGCGGCTCGGCAAGGCTGACGTAAAGCGCATGACGGCTTGAGGTGATTATAAATCTTGCAAACCAACAACTAGCAGCTGTAGATAGGCCATGACGGCCCGTTCAAGCGGATATTCATCCGTGGATATTGACGAGATCGCGCATTGGTATTTTGCCGACCGTAAGCGGGTATTGTCCGATTCGGAGGCGGTCTCAGCGTTTCATTCGATTGGAGCGCGGTGCCGATTTCTCAAAACGTTGCCGCTCAATGCAACCGTGCTCGATGTTGGCGCGGGCGATGGTTCGCTGCATCTCTTCAGAGATTGGCCGCCGATTCTCCGAAGCGATGTGGGCGTCTATGCCTATGCGGGCGAGCGCGGCAAGAATTTTGATCGTTACGATGGTTCTGAGGTCGGTTGGTGGCCGCGACAGCCGCCTAGCTTTGATGGCATGCCATTCGACGCCATCATGGCTTGTCACTTCATCGAGCACATTGATTCGCCGTTGGAATTTGTGAGCTGGGCGTGTGACCGGCTAGCACCTTGGGGCCGCATCTTCCTTGAGTGGCCCTCGCCGCAGTCCGTCCGGTTGCCCACCACAGCTGTTCTGCGCGCCCGCGGCATGAATATTATGGTCGGAAACTATTTCGATGATTCGACGCACCGCACTGAAGCGCCCGACATGCAACGCGTCGTGGGTAAGCTACAAGCCGTCAATATGCAGATCACGGAGTATGGCATTGCTCGTGTACCATTCATCGACGGTGAAATGTTGTCCGCGGCGCGCGCAAAAAATGATATTGTCGATTCGACGTTGGCCTATTGGTCATTCACGGGATGGTGCCAATACGTCACGGCCCAAGCGATACAATGACCGGCGACGACCTAAGCATTGTATTGTCGGGCCTATTTGGAACAAGGTCAGAAGAGCATTCATGGCGAAGCCTCTTCGCATCCTTGCTAGGGATGCTGATCTTCGGTTATGTCGGTTGCGGCGGTAGCAGTGGGGCAAATCCCGCTCCGGTAGCGCGATCTAATCTAACGCCAACCGCCGCACTTTCAATTACAGCCTTCGAATCGTCACCGGTTCTATCACGTGGTGTGGCGGGAGCGTGGGATAGTTTTGATGTACTGAATCCGTCCGTGATCCAGTGGAACGGCGCGCTTTACAACTACTACTCCGGCTATGATGGCAGCGTGTGGCGCACCGGGCTTGCAGTCTCGAACGACGGCGGTTTGACTTGGCGGAAGAACAGCAAACCCGTTCTTGATCTTGGCGGATGGGATAGTCAGTACATTGCAGCGAATGGTTCCGCGATCGTGTTCAATGGAAAGGTGTATTATTACTACCACGGTGTCGATAGCAAGGGTCTCTCAAAGATCGGCCTCGCAACCTCGACCGACGGCGTGACATTCACTGCTTTGCCAGACCCCGTGCTTGATGTCGGTGCAAGTGGATCATGGGACGATACCGCTGTCGCGGATCCCTATGTCGTGCAGTTCGACAATACGCTTTACATGTACTTCCTCGGGATGAACAACGCCTATAAGCAATTGTTGGGCGTAGCGACATCGACAGACGGCATCATCTGGACCAAGCAACCCGCACCGCTCCTGCCTCCCGGCGATCCAAATGATTTTGACGCACACGGCCAGGGTGAGCCGGCAGTCGTCTATCAAGCGCCGCTTTATTACATGCTCTACACCGGACGCGCGGCCGACGAGGTGCGCGATCTTGGATGGGCGATTTCGAAGGACCGGATAAACTGGACCAAGCAGTCGCAGGGTATCGTTCCGCCCTTGCTTCGGCAGGCGTGGGATTCAAAGGTCATTTGTGACCCCACCATTCTTCCAACCGGAAACGACGATGGAACGTTCTACGTCTGGTTCGGCGGCGGTGATAAGCCCGAACCCGCACAGGGATTGGACGGGCAGATCGGTCGTTACACAATGAAGCTCAATTAGTTGTTGGCGTCGAAAAACGTTAAACCGCATCCAGCTTTGCGTTATAGAACGTCTTTCAGTAAAGTGGACCCCATCGATAGGATCGCCGCGCCCCGTTTATTAATCCGGCTCTCGGCGCTCCCGATCGCTTGAACCGAGCAAGCCATGAATTGGCATTGTTTGCGGGCGTGGGCAGTTAGGCAACACGCCAGCGCTGTTCAATCACATCGTCATATCCGGTATCGTCTCGTTAGCGCACGGGCTTGGCGTCGATCTTCACCAACTTCGCCCGTAAGCTCGTCAAGAAACTCTGCTCGACGCCTTTTGGCAAACCGACGTCCGCACCAAGGCGGCGAGATCGCCTCCTGCCTGGGTCCGCACGCCATGCTTGACTTTGATGGCCCAAGAATGCCTTTTTAAGGCGCGGTCGCGATGGAGCTTACCATGATGAGCAGCCAGGGACGTGGCTTCCTCAACCCCTTCGCCCCATTTGCCTGTGCGTGGCGGCATCGCCAATTGCTGCATCGCCTCGTTGAGCGCGATATCGCGGTTCTCTTTAGAGGCTCGGTGCTCGGGAAGTTATGGGCTGGCCTGCAGCCGCTCGCGTTGTTAGCGCTCTATACGCTGGTATTCGGCGTTATTATTCAGCCGCGCTGGCAGGACGCAACACAAAGTCCAGGAGGGGTAGCGCTCCGCTATTTTACCGGGCTCATCGTCTTCAATTTCTTTACCGAATGCGTCACCCGGGCGCCTGCGCTGATGCTGGGACACGTCAGCTATATCAAAAAGATATTGTTTCCCGTCGAGCTCCTGGCGTGGATGGTTCTCGGCGGAGCGGCTTTCCGCTTCATCATTAGCAGCGGGCTTCTGCTTGTGTTTTATACAACGTTCCAGGGAGTGCCGCCGGCGAGCGCCGCGGCGGCGCCGCTGTTCGTTCTCCCGCTCGCACTGTTTACAATTGGCTTGGTATGGTTTCTTTCCGCCATAGGCGTATTTCTTCGCGACACCGGCCATGTCGTCACCGCCATTACCCCGGCGATCATGTTTCTCAGTCCGGTTTTCTTCCCGGTCGCCGCCATACCCGGGCGATTTCAGACGTTTTTCTACGCCAATCCGCTGACCTTGACACTGGAGAACGTCCGGGCCGCGCTGTTTGCAGGCACGGTGCAAGTCTCCCTCGGGTTCGTGGCATATTGCCTCTCCGGCTGGGCGTTCGCATGGCTGGGATATCTCTGCTTCGTGAAACTGCGTCCGAGCTTCGCCGATGTTATCTAGTCAAGAGGATACCCGCGTTGTGACGGTGATCGAGCCGGAAATAAAATTTGGCCGACATCGGTCATCCACTTTGATTCTCAAGCGCGTTCATTTCTGATGTCATCCGATTTAGTTCTGCGCACGCGGGATTTGGGGAAGGCCTATCGCATCTGGCGCCGTCCCGAGGATCGGCTGAAGCAATTCTTATTTCCACGACGGCGCTACTATGAAGATTACTGGGCCTTAGAGCACGTAAATCTGGAGCTGCGCCGCGGCGAGGCCGTCGGCATCATCGGTCGCAATGGAGCGGGAAAATCCACCCTTCTCCAGCTTGCCTACGGCACCCTGGAGCCGACCAGCGGCTCGATCGAAAAGTATGGCAGAATCGCAGGGATGCTCGAACTCGGCGCGGGTTTCAATCCCGAATTCACCGGTCGCGAGAATGTCCTGCTTTCGGCCCTGGCGATCGGTCTCGACGAAGCGCAGATCAAGGAGCGATTTTCCGCCATCGAGGAGTTCGCCGCGATCGGAGATTTCATGGATATCGCGGTGAAGACCTATTCGAGTGGAATGTATGCGCGTCTCGCCTTCGCCATCGCTGCTCACGTCGATGCGGATGTGCTGATCGTCGATGAAATTCTCAGCGTCGGCGATATCGCGTTCGCGCAAAAATGTATGCGTTTTATCCGGACGTTCCGCCAACGCGGCACACTGCTGTTCGTATCACATTCTCCCGACGCGGTCATGAGTTTGTGCGATCGCGCAGTCTGGTTGGACAACGGCAATGTGCGAGCGGTCGGCCCTGCCAGGGAGATCTGCCGCGACTATGTCGCCGTGCTCGAGGGCACCAAGGATAATGCGTCATCGTTCAGGATCGGAGGACAGCGGCAGGTCGGTCTACCCCAAACGGAATGGAGAAATCTCGCTGCGCCGCCTCCCGGAGATGTACAGGTATTCGCCTTTGATCCGGATGGGCCGTGGCATGGGCGTCGCGGCGGCAGCATTTTAGATGTGCGGGTGCTTGATGCCGCTGGAGAGCCGGTCCGATTGCCGGGGGCAGGCGACGAGGTCATCCTGGAAGTCCACTGCGAGGCCCAAACCGAGCTTCGTGGCGTGATCGTAGGCTTCTTCGTCCGCAACCGCCTCGGCCATGCGATCTTTGGCGACAACACTTATCTCACCTATCGCGAGTCGCCGATTTGTCTCGTGCCGGGCGAGCGATTCGTCGCCCGGTTTCGCTTCCGATTGCCCCATCTGCCGGACGGCGAATACGTCCTCAACGCGGCCCTTGCCGAAGGAACGCAGGAAGATCATGTGCAACATCACTGGCTCGATCAAGCGGTAATTCTAAACGTCAGGCGGAGCCATATCCGTTCAGGCTTGGTCGGCATTCCGATGCTCGGTATCCAGGTCGAAAAGATGACGGGAGCGGCAATTTCGGCAGCCGACACCGCTGTCATGGCAGAATAGATCATGGGCGCCTGCCAATACCATGTTCAGTTTGCCTGAGCGTGGTCGGAGTTTGGAAACGGCGCCCGGTGGACAGAGCGCGGTCATGGTGGAATTTCGTCTCATTCCCGAGAAAGATGTCGAAATCAAAGGAGATGATGCGATCGCGACGTCCGACATGCCGTGGCTTCGCATTCAATTAACGTCGGCGATCATTGCGCGTAGCTGGATCCGCCTTCGCTATCGAACAAGCTTTTTCGATGAGCCCGTTCGTCCACTTATTAGATTCCAAACCGCAGACGGTTCTGCTTCTATGCGGCCGATGAACGGTCCGGTCTTTGGATGCGCTGAATGGGTCGGCCTCGTGCCGGATCAGACAACCTTCGTATCGGTGAGCCCGACGAATAGAATTGGCCCGTTTAATTTCGAACTCGACTCCATCGAATTTACAAACTACGCTCCCAAGCGAGCGGCTCCTTATCCCTGGAACAAACTCTTCTCGGCCGGCGCGCGATTGATGCGGCGGAACAAAAGGCCGCAAGTTCGTCTGCAAACCTACGACAGACGGTACAACACCCTTGTGCGCCCGCTTGACACTGCCCGGCTAGACCGCCCGCGTGCGGATTGGCAACGGACGCCAAACATTCGGCTAATCACCACAGCTCAACGCACAAATATTGACCGACTCGAACGGACGCTCGAATCGCTTCGTTCCCAGATGTACCCTCATTGGTCGCTTTGCGTTTTGATCACTGACGATACACCGGCCAATGTCGTGTCCGGGTACCGGAGGCTCATGCGCTCGGAGCCTCGCCTGGCAATGATCGACGTTGCCGCACCGCTTTCGTTCATTACCGAACCGCCTCGTGACGAATGGGTGGGCATTGTTGAACTGGGCGACACGCTGCCAAGCTACGCCCTTGCTGTCGTTGTAGAAACGCTCGACCGCGCCCCAAATCATGCTGTGATCTATGGGGACGAGGACGCCCAGGACACGAGCGGGAGACGCCACAGCCCGGTGTTAAAGCCCGATTGGAGTCCCGAACTGCAAGCGCGTTCTCCCTATATCGGGCGACTGATGTTAGTATGCGTCGACACGCTTTGGGCCCAATGCCGTACGGCAGCCGAATTTCTGCTTGCCGAAGGCGAAGTGGTTGCGCGCATCATGGAGACAATTCCTTATGAGTTTGTCGGCCATATACGGCGCGTCCTCTACACCCGTGAAACGAATACCCGTTCATGCTTGACGAAGCCGGCCGTAGCGCACGTGAACAAGCGTCAACCTGAACATTCGGTCGCATCGCAATGGCCGAAGGTCGCGATTATCATTCCGACGCGCGACCGAGCCGATTTACTAGCCGAATGCATCAGTGGCCTGAACGAGATGACTGATTATCCACATTTCGAGGTCCTAATCGTCGACAACGGAACGACTTCGCCGGATGCGCGTGCGCTGCTACGTGATATCGGAAGGCACCGAAATTATACCGTGCTCTCACGACCCGGCCCGTTCAATTACCCGGCTCTTTGCAACGACGGTGTGGCAGCGACCGGCGCCCCGGTGCTGGTGTTCTTGAACAATGACGTCAGCATGTTCAACTCCGACTGGTTGAGACCTCTTGCCGCTTGGTGTATTCATCCTCGAGTAGGTGCGGTCGGAGCAAAGCTGCTCTATCCTCAGAGGAAATCTCGCGGACGTATTCAGCATGCGGGGGTCGTACTTGGCGTTCGGGATTTCGCCGGGCATATTTACAGCGATACGAGAGGCGATGAGTGCGGATATATGGGGCATCTTGCATTTGCCCATGAGGTCTCGGCCGTTACCGGCGCTTGCCTCGCTGTCGAGCGTTGCAAGTTCGAAGCGACTGGCGGCTTTGATCCGGACAACTTGCCTGTAGACCTGAATGACATCGATCTTTGCTTGCGGCTAGCCGCACGCGGCTGGCGAACCATGTGGACGCCAGAAGCAATGCTTTATCACCGGGAATCGGCTAGCCGCGGGAGCTCGATCGACCATGCTAAGACCTACCATAAGGAACGCAGTTATTTCTCGAAAAAGTGGGCAAACGTGATCCGGGATGATCCCTTTTTCCATCCGGCCTTCTCGCTCTATTCCCATACCGCGATAGAGCTTGCATGAGATGCGCAATCACGGAATGAGCTTCAGGGGCACAGCCTTGCCGGTTTACAGGTGCTCGTTGAGGTGAAGTGGGACCGATAAGCAGAAGAGCCCTTACCAGCCGAAGCGTCGCGTGCCCGATTACGCCCCACGGGAGCACCTCCAGCGGGAACCGATATCGCCGATCGGAAGGAAGCCCGAATGCCTATTGCCGTATGGCTTTTCGCACTAGCAATATTTTGCTTTTTCAGCGAACGGTTCGCACTCAGTCTGTGGCTGACCATCGCGGCGCTGGTCGCCGCGCTACTTGAGAAAAACGTTGCGAAGAAGTGGCCCGCATTTGGTTGGACCTCCTACGAGACCAATCTTACCACCAAGGAGTACATCGTTAAAGCCGGCGTCAAGCTTTCGGTCACGTCGGCACTGTGCTTCGCGGCATGGTATCTGAGCATTCTGACGGCTGGTTATCTCGACCATATATTCGATAGCACGGCGCACAACGTCGGCCGATGAAATCAAGGCGGAACGTTGACGGATAGTCGGTCGACCCGAACCGTCGCGCTGCCTGGTGCATTCTGGGATCCACCAGGAAATCCTTCGCCAAGCGGAGCGCCGCAACGACGAATTGCGAGGGATGGCGTCCGGGGTTTTTCGCCGAATTGGTTTGCGGCAGGCGGCGCCATGCAGTGACGCTCGAGCCTTCACTGCCTCACGCGCCGTCATGCTGGGCAAAGAAACGCACGGGGCTTGGCGCGGGCACCTGGCGAAGAGCGGCCGAGCAACGCGATCGGCAACAACTCTCCGATCGTTGTGCTGGATCGATCAACCGGGCATCTGAGTGACGAGGCTGAAAATCACCCGGTATGTGAACGGAAAGGGCGCGAACAGATCAAGCAAGCGCCGGTTTGGAACAGCCTGGAACCGGGTTCATGGGGGCGGCATCGTTATCCATTAGTGCTGTCGCGGACCAAAACGTCCGACCAGGCCCCGGTGAATCAGAGTAAATTCCCTAAAAAAAGTATTCCACCGACGATCTTGGTCGGTTCGAAATTGTCGTGGCGGGACCGGCGCTTACAAGGTGTGACCCGCAAGCGTGCCGCACGCGCTGTTGGTGAAGAACACAGTAGTTTCGAGACGCTATATCAATTAGAGTGCATTATCATAGGGGCCAAGCGGCTCAAAGAGGGTGGACTATTGGCGGGGGCGCGCGGTGTTGCGATTGGGCACGACGGGATCGGTGGCGTATGTTTGTGCGAGTTGATTGATGATTATCAGAACCATCAATATTTCTCTGGCAAAGCAGCTGATTTTCGCGTCTTTCGTGGCGACGGTGGCTTTCTCGGCTCCGGTGATCATGGTCTCTTTGTTCGGCAACTTGCCGAAAGAAGCCATCTTCACCGGGCTCGCTTGGACGGCTCTCGCCAGCATTTCTCCGATGATCGTTTACCATGCCATGCCGCTCTTCGTCGCGACCGCGATCGTATGGTGTTACGCAAATTTCACCACCGACGGCACTTTGGCGGCTATGCATTTGGCGGGACTGTCCCATCTATCTGTCAGGTCTCCGGCATTCGGTGTCGCGACCGGAGCCATGGCGCTCGGATACGTCGTGTCGTGCTGGGTCGCTCCGCTTACGGCATGGCATCTCCACGACGTCCTTTATGACCTGCGTCACAACGTGAACCCTGCCCTCCTCAGCGTCGGTCAATTCAACAGGATCGATGGCGGCCGATATGTAATCTTCTTCGGTCAATGGCTTAACAGCGATGAAATTGCGGACGTATTCATTCGGGAACACAATGATGTCGATGAGGAGCACGCTTATGTGGCGCGGCACGGCATCTTCACCCACGACGGCGAAGAGGGAAAGCGGGGGCTCGCTCTGCTCGATGGCTCGATGCAAGTGTACAAGAGCGATAAAGCCGAGCTGCGGACCGTGGATTTCAATCAGCTTTTCCTCCCGCTGACCGATCTCGGGGGCAGCGCTTTGAACCGCAGGTCGACGATCGCGGACGAGCTTGGGCCGCTGGAATTCCTAAGGGAACGGGAGGACTTGTTTAAGGATCCGGTTGAGACAAGAAGTTGGCTGCGCGAGGCCGTTAAACGGTTTGCTATTCCGGCTTTGACATTTATTCATACTCTGCTTGGTTTGGAGCTGCTCGCGGCGCGGGGCGAGATGGGCAGTCGGCAGCAGCGTTCAATCGGACCGATTTGCGCTATTATAGCGTCGCTCCATCTTGCCGTCGTCGTGTTGGCGGAGCAGGCCAGCGTGATGTTGCCATGTGTGTGGGTCGCAATCGCCGTGATAGGTGCTGAATTGGCGATGGCGGTCGCCCTGGCGATCATGAGCACGAAAGGATGGGTGCTCACGCCTGCATTGCATAATTTGGCGCGGCACTGGATTGCTTCGCGGAGCCTGTCATCGGGCCGGCCACTTCGAGCCGGACCCATTGGCTCGCAATGACGGGTCAATTTGATCGGAATCTGCCCTAACCGGCCGTTGAAAAAGAGAGCAACGTTTCCGATCCGATTCCAATCCATTCGCTTCTGGATTCGGCTATGTTCACGGTGAAAGTGACTTTTTCAACAGCTTGCTAACCTCGATGCCCTGGTCGACCTGGATAGGCGTAGGCAATCCTTCTTCTTCCAGAACTTCCAAATCCGCCGGCGAAAGGTCGGAAGCGGCGTGCGCTGACGATTGTCGATATCTAACCAGCTTCTGTTTCCGAACGGCCGGTAAGAAAATCGATTAAGGGCGCCAACGGGCCCAGCGTCGCTTCCGGAATGTTATTAGACTAGTTACTAGCGGGAGAAAGCAGACGTTGTTCCGGTAGTCGCGGTCGAGGTTCCAAAAGTCGGTGAGATCTGGAGTGGTCCGTTTGCACCCCGGTTTGCTAGGTGCCGGGCGCCAACGGCCGTGGTGCTCGAGTCTTGATGGCCTGTTCTTGCGTTTGCTGTCTGCAATCTTTGGATATTGAGGTGCGGCTTCGGAACGTTGATATGCAGCTGCGGAAGGTAGAGCTTGAGTTGTGGAACGTGGATGTGCACCGGCGGGATGTCGATGTTTGGGAAGTGAAAGTCAAACGCATTGGCCGGTTCGCAAAACGCAAATGCCAAGCTATAAAACGCCGCGGCTACCGCGACGCACGAGGCAACAACGCGAGACATAGCTCCTCACCGGGGGACGGGTCTAAATTTAGACCTCTGCCGTGACTGAAGCTACCCAATGACGGAGGTAATGGCAAGGATGCGCTTGTGCACTTTTCAGCGATCGAGAGTGCCGCGCCGTCAGCCGTGATTCAGGGCGAGGTCATAGCAAGTGCGTACCGCCCGAGCGACCCGTCATGTCAACAGAGGCGTCAGGCGAACTATTGCGGTACGTCGCACGGAATAGCCGATAGCCTTTTCGGCGGAGCCAAGCCGGAAACAGACCGGAGATCCACGCCGAGGCCGCGAGCGGCCACGGAAATGCGATCACCGATTGATTGCGCGCGAGCCCACGCGCAATGCGAACTGCAGCTACTTCGGGGCTGACCTCGAAAGGACGCCACATCACAAAGGGCTCGTTAATTGGAGCGGTAACCCAACCGGGAGCGATCACGTTGATCTTGACCCCGCTGCCGCGCATCCGCTCCCGGAGCATCCTTCCGTAGGTGAGCAACGCGCTCTTGACGGCGCAATAACCCGGCCAATCGGGATGGGGGGCAAATGCCGCGAGTGAGCACATCAGCGCAATTTGGCCGCGACCGCGAGCCTCCATCCTTCCAACGAGCGGAATCGTCGTGTTCAAGGCGCCGATCAGGTTTGTGTCGATCTGGGCACGCACAATGTCCAACGGCTCATGGCTGACACCAAGCGCTCCCCGAAGAATCCCCGCATTGACAATCAATAGATCTACGGGATTTTTTGTATCGAAAGCCAAAAGCCAATGTTCAATCGCCGTCGCATCCCGGACGTCAACGCAGCCGGTCGTGACTTCTGCGCCTAGAACGCGGCACTGGTCGGCAACCGCTTCGAGCCGAGGCTGATTGCGCGCAATCAATCCCAGAATATTTCCGGGCATTGCAAAGCGCTTTGCGAGCGCCTCACCAATGCCGCTGGATGCGCCGGTTATGACAATTACGTGTGACATTGGAGCGCGGAATCGTCTTCATTGTATGGTTTTGTTCGATGTGACGCCGATGCAATCACGAAGCCGAATTCCGTGATTGTCGCTTGAATCCGCCGTGCGCTTTGTCGCCCGGCCTTCGATCGATCATCACCAAGGCCAGCAACAACGGCATTGCAATCACGACCACGCACGAGATCGCGTCGATTCTATGCGCGTCACGCCAGGTGATCCAAGCCGCGGATCCATGAGCGTAGAGTTGTTCCGCTGTGAGGACTGTGACGAGGAACAGGAGACCGGAAATCCGCCGCCACACCGCGAAGGCCATGAATGCGTCGATTAATACGAAGCTGCCATGGAATAGGCTCGCGCCGTTCTCTCCGAGCGCCCCCCATAATTCGACCGAATGGTAGGCTGCCGCGACAATGAATGCGATCGAGTAGACCGAAAGCGAGCGTGCGATTGCAGGGCCAGTAGAGTCTTCAGTCAACTCGATCATCGGCCATCTCCAGATATCTCATCGTTTCGATGTAACATCTTCTCTTTGATGGGGGCAAATGTCCCTTCGCTGCGTGCTACCGATCTTTTGTTTCTCTCGCAAACCGAGGCCGGTCGGCAACAGCGGCGGGGACATGCGCATGGATCCACTCCGCGAATTGATCGGGCCACGTCGCCACCTCTCCACCGAATATGCCAAGTCCAAATCCATGCCCACCGTGTTCATAAAGCAGGAATTTGTGTGCTATGTTTGCTCGCTGCAGGGCTTCAGCGTATTTGATGCTATTAGCCACGTGCACAATCCTGTCGTCACGCGCGTGTACCAGCAGGGTCGAGCAAGTCGCTGCGTTAAGGTGCCGCTCCAATGAATAGCGCTCAACCATTTCCGGAGTTGGTTGGGGACCGAGGAGGTTCAACCTGGAACTCTTGTGAGTCAGCTTTTTCTCCATCGAAATGACGGGATAGGCGAGAACGGCAAACGCCAATTCCCGGTCAGAGCGGGCCGCGAAGGCTGCCATATGTCCGCCCGCGGAAAAGCCCATCACGCCGAGGCGACGCGGATCGATCCGCCAGTCAGCAGCGTGCTCGCGCACCAGACGAAGGGCCCGCATAATATCCTGAAGCGGCCACGGCGTCTCACCTGCCGTAAGATCGGGCCGTGGCAGTCTATACTTTAGGACAATGCCTGCCAAACCGATCGTTGTCAGCCACCGCGCCACGTCGTGGCCCTCCTTGTCGATAGCAACGGCCGCGTAGCCGCCGCCCGGACATATCACGGCGGCCGAGCCGCTCGCGTGTTCGGCCGGTGGCAGATAGACGGTCAGAGTGGCAGTGGCGACGTTACGGAGCGAGCGATCGGGTCGGAACTTCCCCCTTTCCACGATCTTTTCCGCGGGCGCCGTGCTTGCCATGGGCCAGAGCGGAAGCTCCAACGGAATTTTGCCATCCAGCGTTGTCGTCCAGGTCGCACCGCGCTGAACAACCTCGCGAAGCACGGCCTCGGTCCGCTGCACCATCCGTGGGACAGAATAGTCAACGAGCGCGCGCTGACGCCCCGCTACTCCCATTGATTTCCGAATTTCGGGGTTGCGCATAAGCGACATCAGTGCCGCGCTCATAGCAACCGGATCGCCTGGAGGCACCAGGAGTCCGGTCCTGTTGTGGTCGACCAATTCGGGAATGCCGCCGACGGCCGTCGCGACCACAGGCAAACCACAGGCCATTGCTTCTAGAATAGCGTTTGGTGAGGCTTCACTCTGTGAAGCCAAAGCAAAGATCCAGGCGCGGCGCAGATGGGCCGCGACATTGACCGTCGCTGGTAGAAGCCGGACATTCGGCGCGGCCGGGATTGCCATGGGTCCATTGCCGACGATATCGAGACGCGCCGTCGGCATTTCCAATCGGGCAAGTCGAAACGCCTCCAGCAGGGTCCGGAAGTCCTTCTCTTTCACCAAGCGAGCGACGCAAACCACAAGTGGCTCCGTCGAGCGTACGGTTTCATCGGGAGAAAAACGCTCGAGATCCACGCCGTTCGGAATGACCGTTATCCGGTCCGGCTCGATTGAAAGCCGTGACGCCATGATGTCTTTGAGCACCACGGCATTGGCGATGATGCGCGCAGAAAAACGGTGGAGCAAGCGTTCGTGCTGTCGCGGCATCAGACTGCGATAGCCGGACACGACGGGAATACGAATGAGCCCGCCCATCATACGTCCCCAGATGTTTGGGATTACGGTCAACGTGTACAGCAGGTCCGGTTGGTCGCGCCACAACCGCACTGCAAGACGTATTATTGCCAGTGGGCCGACTCGCGCGCGGTCCGAGAGATGAATTACCTCTGTCCCTGCCGAACGTATTGCCGGCGTCAAATCGCCGCCGGCGCGCAGCAACCACACTTCGGGCGCGAACCAAGTTCGATCAAGATGCTGCAATAGCTCGGTAGCGTAGCGCTGGGTGCCGCCGAATTCGAGATCCTCGAGCAAAACAACGAGGCGTATGCGGCGGGGTCCTATCATTTCGGCTGTACGATCTGATGGTAGAGTTCAAGGACGATGCGGTGATTGCGTTCGGGATCGAACTGCTGGCTGACGCGCATACGGCCGCGCCCGCCGAGCGAAAGCGCAGCATCGCGATCGGCGATGAGCCGCCGGATCGCAGCTGCGATCGCCGGCGGATCTCGTTCGCGTACCAGGAGGCCGGTGACGCCGTCCTCGATCAGCTCCGGGATGCCCGAAACGGGTGTGGTGACGACTGGCAGGCAGTAGGCCAGCGCTTCGAGGATCACGGTAGGCAGCCCGTCACGGTCGCCCGACGGCGCGATCACGCAAGGCATGATGAAGATGTCACTGGCGACGAAAAGGTCCGCTACTGCATCGTGTGGTGTAAAGCCCGGAAAGTGAACGCGGTCGGCGATATCGAGGTAGGATGCCAGCCACTTGAGCGGCCAGCGCAGCATGCCATCCCCGGCGATGGTGAGGCGGAAGTCGACGCCAGCATCGGCAAGGAGTTTAGCGGCATATAGAAGCTGGTCGAAGCCCTTCTTTCGCACGAAGCGCCCAATAGCGAGCAGCTGATAAGGCGGCTGCATTGCGACAGTCGCGTTCCGGTCCGCACGCAGCGGCAGCCCGTTATAGGTCACATGAAACTTCTCGGGTTTACCATCGGCGAAGGCCGCAAGGTGGCGACGATTCGCCTCGGTTTCCGTTCGCACCAATACGGCATCACGGATTTTTTGATCGATGAGCTCGTCGGGCGGGTAAATGTCCCAAGCGCGTGCCGTGAAGCTGAATGGCCTCCCGGTAAGCTTCGCGGCCGCCCAAGCCGCCGTCGCGCACCCACTCGCCCAAGGAGCGTGGATATGTTGGATATTCTGTGCCTCAAATCGCCGCGCAAGTTCAAAGGAGGCGAGTAGAGCCAAAATGCTCTCGGCGCTCTTTTCGAGATGTTGCCACTTTAGCACCCGTATCGCCGAAAATAGCTCTTTGACGACGTCCGGCTTGCGCCGCCACCAATACCAAATCGCACCGACCGCGCTTGAGAGGCTACGCCAGCCCAGGCGCTCGACATCTGTCGAAGCAGCCCGCATCTCCGCGGACAAATTACGCCGCCTCCGTCCATAGATTGTGAAGACGCGGACCGGCAGACCCATCCGCCTCAGATTGACGACTTCCCGGAAAATGAACGTCTCGGTGGGAACTGGGAACCAGAGCAGAATGTAAGCGGTGCACATAATATGCGGACGGGCCGACCGTGGCTGGTTCAATTGCCCATGAGCCCGCAACATCGGGCACAGACCGGCATCAGCCCCTTCTGCTCCAAGCTGCAGCGGAATCGGCGGTACTCGTCACTGTTCCACAATTCCGTGATGGTATGGGTTTTGACGTTGCCGACAACGTAATCGTTGTAATCGCGGCACGGAGACATGTTTCCGTTCGAATTGATTTCCACCGCGTGATAGATTGATCTGCAATGGCTGTAGCCGAACGTCGCGCTATGGTCGGTATAGTAGCGCTCAAGTTCCTTGGCATCCGTCAGGTTCGGAATAATCACGACGCCAGGGCCCTTACGCGTCATTGACTTGCGACTGAGAGCGGTAAGTTGCCGCGACAAGCCTTCGAAATCGGTCGGCCGCCAGCCGCCGATCCAGCCGAGATGACGCGTCGGCATGACCCCGAAACGATTCACGAAATCATGGGTGTGCTGGGTCGCTGATTTTTCGTCAATCCACCATGAAAGATAGAAAACCAGGATGTCCAGCCGATCGGCGAATGCGTCGTAAATGTCAGCCAGGCAGTCAGCATTGCGCGCGTTGATGGTGCAGAGTCCCGCCAGAATCGGCAGCCGTGCGCCCCGTCGGGAGCGTTCGTTCTTGAGCGCATTCAGTCCATCAACAATAGTCGCGAAATTATCCGTCGATGGGTTGACGCCGGGCCGGCAGGCGTTATGCGACCGCGAGTCAGCGCCATCGATCGAGACCTGAACCAGGAACATCGGCGCCTTGACAAGACGGTCTGCGTTTTCCGCAAGCTTGATGCCGTTGGTAGCGATCGTAGTGGGAAGACCGAGCGCCGCCGCCGCCTCGACGATATTGACTAGCCCGCGATAGAGCATGGGCTCGCCGCCCCAAAAATAGACGCCCGGGCGATGCCCTTGCTGAACCAAATCTTGCAACAACTCAATATAGCGCTCAGGCGCGACTTGTTGACGGACCAAGTCCGACATAGGGCGGCCAACCAGATAGCCATTATCGCCCCATTGCCCGCATGTATGACAGCGAAGGTCGCAGAGATCGGTGAGCCGGATGCTGACCTGGCGGATGCTGGCGCCCAGCCCGTCGTGGGGAACGCGCATGTTAAGCAACAGGCGACTGATCAAGAGCCTGGCGGCCGTCAGCGAATATTCCGGACGCTCGAATAGACTCGGCGTCAGCTTGGCGACGGCCGCAGCATACATTGCCCCCGACATGATCAGCCCCTACTCGAACGCCCGCATTCGCGTCGGCAAACTTATAGCAGGTCGGGGAGAATAGCCAACCCGTATGGCGGACGTGCCGCCGTCCGTTTGCCCGCATGATTTAATCCGCCGACGGCTGGTCCGGACCGGAGAATCGCCATTGATTTTTCTCGTCAAATCACGCCGCGGCTCGTGATCAGCTCTTCCAGTCGGGATCCAATGATCTGGCAACTCCACGGCGCGTATTTTGCGACCCGCTTGTGGAATTGCGGCAGACGCGCCTCGAATGAGTCCAGTGCCGCGCCGGCGCCGGCATCGGCGCGATGGTAGGCGCCATAACCGGCCTCCGCCAGCAGATGAGCATTCAGCAGCTGTTCATAAAACAGGCGTGTCGGAAAACACAGCGTCGGTTTCTGATAATGCAGTGCCTCGGAAATCGAATTATGGCCACCATTGCAAATCGCATATTCACAACCAGCAAGATCGACGAGGAATTGTTCAATAGAGTTGCGTCGGAAGCTGAGATTGCCCTCTTCGCGTGCCATATCGAAGCCGTAAATGAAATATCGGCGTGATCGTCCCGCAAGCAGCTCGCGGACCCAGTCGAGTGGCGCTCGGTACAAATACACCGTCGCATGCTCGCCATGGCTCGCCGCGATGTCAGCTGTTTGGTTGCGCAAAACTGGGGGAAACACCTCGGTTAGACTGGGATTGATCGGCTCCATTTGCACAAACGAACACACCATGTAGTGGCTAGGGGCGCCATGCAGGAGTCCAATTTCGCCAAGCGACAAGACGTGACCGAGCCGGTCCCCTGCCGGCGGCCGATAGCGGCAATGGGTCAAGGCATGCTGACGATCGACGCTAATGCAGGCTCGCCCCAGACGTGCCGCCGCTAACGGAAGGAAATACTCGTAGTCGGTAACGATCAGGTCTGGATTAAATTCCTCGATCACCGCCACCAGCCGCTCAATCACGCTGGATTGCTGTACGAGCGCCGAGATTGCACTGAGAACAGTTCCGACTATCTCGAACCCTCGATCGGAAGCCTCGCCACCGAGAACCGGCACCGGGACGATCGCGTAGCCGTGCTGCGCCAGTTCCCGGACCCGACCCCCGCCGACAAAAACAATCTCGTGCGCGCTCAGCTTCTGGGCGATGGCCAGGGATCGGGACACATGGCCGCCAGCGTCACCCATTACGCCATAAAGGATACGTCCCATTAACAATTGTCCGCACGGAGCGAATCCATTTCTCGGCCCGTCGTTGCTAAGCCTTCCAGCTATTCATTGCAGAGTAGTCGCGGCAGCGCAATAAATGGATGGTCGGACCGTTCATGTTGCCACTCCTATTTGTAACGCTCAAAGACCACTCTGAAGCGCCGCGATTCTGGGTTAAGAATGCTCTCCTCCCAAACTCTCATTAACAACAGCGGCTTTTGCTCGTGCTGCGAGCGACCCTGTTCTTGATTGGCATGCTGTCGCGGGAATGGAATCTGCAAGGCCTTGGCGGAGAATAGGTGTCCTAGAGGCAGATCGCTTCAGATTACCGCACTCCGCCTATGCAATCATACTCACAACCCGGCACCGGCCCGTTTATCTTGAACAAAATCTTGAACTCGACCAAAATCTGCCTCAATAGTTTGTTTGCCGTCAGCGCTCATGAGACAGATCGGGTGGGTTGAGGGAAGGGGGGATTTCTGGCTCATCGTAGCCTTTCAAGGAACGAATATGAGACAGAAATCGATGGAGGAGAAAACACTGGCGACCTTAGTCGTGAAGAACATTCGTCGCGTGACGCGGCGGCACTTCGCGGCGGAAGACAAGATCTGCATCGTATTGCAAGGCCTGCCTGACGCTGGACAATCTCATCCTGCAGGAGGCAGCCCGGGGACACTTCTAAGCCCCGCGCTGTATCGAGCAGGTCCGAGTGGTCAACCACGATGGATTGAAATGTCGAATGCTCAACGTGATCGACGAGTTCACCCATGAATGTCTTGCGACCCGGGTCGTCCGCAAGCTCCAGGGCATCGATGGAATCGATGTATTGTCCGATCTCTGCATTCTGCATGGCGTGCCGGGCCACATGCGGACCGACAACGGACCGGAGTTTGTGGCCAAGGCCGTGCAGGTGTGGGTCGCGCCGGTTGACGCAAAGACGGCCTACATCGAGCCAGGCAGCCCCTGGGAGAACGGATACGTCGAGAGCTTCAACGCACACCTGCGCGATGAATTGCTCGACGGCGAAATCTTCTACACGCTGCGTGAGCTCGGATCGTCATCGAAAGTTGGAGGCGCCACCTCAATACAATCAGGCCGCATGAATCGCTCGGCTACAAGCCACCAGGACCCGAGGTGTGCTTGCCGGCACTCGCCGCATGGCCGGCTGCGCTACGTCGACCGACTCCGCCGGCCACGTTCCCGCTAGCGAAACGACCAATCCTAAAATAACATACTGCCCGCAGAAGTGAAGGCAACTGAAATGGACGCCGATTCGGAGCGCTATATAGGCGACTGCTACGACCTCTGCATTGTCGGGGCAGGACCGGCAGGCTTGACGCTCGCGGCGGAGCTTGTTTCCACGAGCCTCAAAATCTGCGTTGTTGAGAGCGGGGACGAACGAAGAACGCGCTTTGCCGATGCGCTCAAAGAGGCTGAAAGTGATCAGTTGCCGATCAAAGAGAGCTCGCGGGAGCGGATGGTGGGAGGAGCGAGCAGCGTATGGGGTGGTGGAGGAGCGCCGCTCGATGTCATCGACTATGAACCGCGGCCGTGGAGCACGGGCTGGCCACTACAGGCTCATGAAATTGCGCCATATTTGGAAGCCGCGGCGCAGCGCTACTGCTTTCCGCATCCGGCGGAATTTTTCCCGCGCCCGGCAGAATTTGCCGGTGACGAGTGGCGAGGCTGGAGCCTGCAAGGCTTGCGCGAAAAGGCATTTATCATGGTGCGGCCAGCATATCACTTTGCCGCGCTGCGCAGCATATTTCAACGCAATGGCATGGACCTCTTGGTACAAACGACAGTAACGGAACTTGTTTCTGAAGTGCACAAAGAAAGACGCCTCGTTACTGAGGTGCTGTGCAAAACGCCCAAAGGCAGGTCGATCCGTGTTCGCGCGCGTGCGTTCGTGCTCGCCGCCGGCGGAATAGAGAATCCGCGCCGTCTTCTGATCTCAAATCTCGGCAATGAACACGATCAAGTTGGAAAGTACTTTATGAACCACCCCAAGGGTTTTGCGGGGATATTGCGCTTGCGTGCGCCGTTGCCGGCGGTAAGTCCATACCTGACGCGCAGCGTGGGCGGGCGCAGGTTTTACGCAGGACTCAGCCTCTCACCGGAGCGGCTGCGCACGGATGAATTGCTCAACAGCTACGTGAGGTTAGAATGCCGTCTGGAGTCCTTGCAACACTATGCCTTCCGCATCTGGCGGCGGCTGCCTGCTTTGCTGACGCCGCTATGTAACCTGCTGCGGCCACGCAAACTACGGCTGCATTGGTATGCCGAGATGGAGCCGCGCGTAGAGAATCGCGTCACGCTTTCGGACAAGAAGGATGGATTTGGTATGCCTTTGCCCCTCGTGTCCTATTCGCTGGGCGAGCGCGATAAGAAAACCTTGTGTGCACTACATGCGCAACTAAAGGAGGAAATAAAGCGTCTCGGTTTGGGGCAGATAGAAGGTTCGGCGGAAGAGGTTATTGCCGCCGTGCGCGATGATGCCAGCCATCATCTGGGCGGCACACGCATGGGTAACGACCCTGCCTCCTCTGTAGTCGACGCGAACTCCCGCGTACACTCGGTCGAGAATCTGTACATCGCGGGCAGCTCGGTGTTCCCTAGTGGCGGCTCGGCCAATCCGACCTACACGATCGTGGCGCTTGCCATTAGGCTCGCAGAACATTTGAAAAGGCAGTTGACCGTACCGGACAGTGCAAGCCGGGACGCTTCCAGTCTGGAGCCACGCTCGAAAGAGGATGCGCATCGAAGCAAGATCATCATTATCGGCGCGGGCAAGCGCGTTGCGGGCGACGTGCTATCCGCATTGGCGACGCTTGCGGATGAGTTTTCGATCGAGGGAATCTACGCGCCGCACGCGGGCTCGCTCGTCAACGCGCGCGGTTCCTTCGAGGTACGTCCACTGGGAGAACTTGCTGAAAGAGATTTCCAAAACACGCGCTTCGCTTACGTCGCGGTGCCGAGGCACGCCGTCGCCGAAATTCTGGAGCTTCTTCCCGACAGAATGGAAATCATTCTCGATACCCCCGCGCCGCTTTCGCCCAAACTTAACCGGCGGCTGCGCCGGTTTTCCAACGTGCACATCGCCGAGGACTGTGCCTACCTGCCGTGGCTCGCTGAAGTGCGAACGAAATATGCTCCGATACGACGCATAGAATGCCTGCAGTCGGTGTCTCGATCTCACGGCATCGCAATCATAAAGGCACTCTGCGGCCCGGTGCGCTGGGGTTGGCGGTGGGGCAATACGATACATCTGCGGGCAGGCGTCACATGGGTGCGCATCACCGAGCCCCGCGACTATTCGCGCGGCAGACTCTTCATCAATGGCAACGAACTGCAAGTAGTCAAACGCATGCACGAGTTCAAGCGTCAGGGACTCGTACAAATGTTGCGCGCCATCCATCGCGGCGAGACCCCCTGCACGCTCGGGGAGGGCCGCAACTACGAGCTCGTGGATTGGTTTGTGCACTCATTGTGGATGTACATTTCACTGCGATGAAATCAGTGCAGAGCGCCAAGTTGCGAGATTGGTTCGACCGTGCCGTAGTGGGTCGAATTCGGTTTCATCACGCGCTGGCGGCGCACCGCGCCGGCCGACGTGCCGGGCGTTTTTCGGCGATGAGGGCGGACGCGCGCCCGCGCTCGAACGCCGATCCTCTGCTGATCCATTTTTGGACACCTCACGCCTGGGGCAGCACTACCGTTCACGTGGAGCGGATCCTTCCGCATCTGCACGAACAAGCCGCCGCTTGGGGGCTGCCGTGGCGTATTAGCAGCGGGCCCGATTTGCCGCCACAACCGGTGGATTGGCTGCTGTGTCTCAAGGCCGTGCCGCCGCCGCGAAGCAAATCGAACGAACGGACTGTGCTGCTGCTTAACGACGATGCGGATCGCTTTTGGAGCCGATTACATCATTTCCACCATATCGTTGTTGTTTCTTCCCCGGTGTTGGCCTCGCTGGTGGGTAGCTGCCACCCACGCGTCTGGTTTGTCGAGGAATCCGAGGCGCACGATGCGATCGTGCGAGGCGAGCAGGCCCTCAGCGAACTTGCGCCCTCGACGCGAGCGCCCGGGTTGTTGTGGCACGGAGAACGGGGGAGCCTCGACGGCCTCTATCCGCTGCGCGGTGCGCTCGAGGCGTTTTCCCGAGAAACACGCGCTACGTTGTCGATTGTAACAAACCGCGAGCAAGCCACGGAGCAATGGGGGCCCTTGCGTGTCCACCACATCGTCTGGTCGCCGGAAACATTGGCAGCAGCAGCGAGCCAGGCACGGCTCGGAATAGTACCGGCGCGGCCGACAATGGCGGATTCCTACCTCAAGTCAGCCGGACGTATGCGCCGCTTATTTGCACTTGGATGCCCGGCGATCGGCGATGCGCGCTCACCCGATGTGGTATCCTTCAGTGAAGCGTGCGGCTTGCCGCCGGCAAACACCCCTGCCGAATGGCTAGCCAGCTTGCGCCAATTATGGAACGATGGCGCCCGGCTTGACGCGGCGGCGCGGTGTGGCCACGCCCTTGTCAGTGAGAATTACTCCGCCGCGCGTACGGCGGCACAGTGGTTGTGGTTCTTCAGCGTGGCAGGACAGGAGACGCCGACATCCTCGGCCACTCGCGATGCGGGCTTGATCGGCGCAAGTCCGGTAGGCACTCCGGCCTGATGTTTTTCTCAAGGACCCGAACATGTCCGATCTGACTTTGATTCAGCAGTTTTGGATTGCAGTGCGTGACGTCCGCCGCGCGGTAGTCTACATATTTCGTCCCTGGACCGATTTGCGCGCAGTGAAGACTACCCAGGTCGATGTCGTCAACGTCGTCAGCGGTTTCCAGGCGGACATTGCCGACGCCCTCGCGTCGCTTAATAAACTCAGCCGGCAAGTCGCTCGACTCGAAGCCCGTACTGCGGAACATGAGGCGGTCATTCGTCAGGTGCGGCAGCGTGCAGACTCTGCACTTTGCGACCAGACGCGCGACTCCAATCCGAGCCAGGCCGCGAAGTAAAATCGGATCGCCCCGCACAAGAGTGAGCCCCTTGCACCGAAACGGAGCGCGCCGAATGCGAGCCAAAGTGTGCATCATCGCGGATGGCTGCACCAAAGGCGACGCAATTTCCGCGGCGATCGCCGCCGATTGTAGAGCTTTGCAAGCAAGCGGCGAGTTCGATCCGTTCCTCTTGAGCGAGATGTGCCAGGTCACGATTCCGCATGCCAATATACGCGGGCTCAGAGAGCTTGTGTATCACCCGCGCTTTGTCGATGCGGACATTCGCATATTTCACTTCGGGTTCTACTCGGAGCTGTTCAATGCTTGCATGCTTGGCAAAGAGCGCGTCAAGCGGATTCTTCGGTTTCACAACGTCACGCCGGCGGAGATCGTCGATCCGTCCCAGCGTGAAAGGATAGAAAAAGCTCGTCGACAGGTCGCAGTGGTCGCCAAGGCGGACGAAGTCTGGCCGATCAGTCCATTCAACGGGCGAACATTGGCCGCGATGGGGTTTCAGGTGGACCTCGAAAAGACACTGTTTATGCCAATCACGCCGCTGACGGAACGCCTCGACCCCCGCAGCAAGGGAGGACCGATCACCATCGCCTATGTGGGGCGTATCGTGCCCGCAAAGGGTGTGCATTTTCTTCTCGATGCGTTCGAGCTATTGGCAGCAAGGGGCCACACTGACGTGGAACTGGTTGTGATCGGCAGTACATACATTCGTGGCTATGCGGCTGGAGTGCGGGCGCGTATCGATCGCGGACGGCTTAAGAATGCGCGGTTCCTCGGGCGAGTGAGCCAAGCCAAACTTGCGCGAGCGTACGAGCGGGCCAGCATTGTCGCGATTCCGTCGCTCCACGAGGGGCTTTGCGTTCCAGTGATCGAAGCGCTGTATGCGGGCGCAATCCCCGTCGTCTCCGATACTGCCGCTCTGCCAGAAACACTGAACGGACTTGGACGCTTGACGCCGGTCGGCAATCCCGTGGCGCTCGCCGATTGTTTGGAGGAGGTCATCGCCGACATTCGCGGCATCAGGCGCAACCCGGACAATGCAACAATCAGGGTCGAACGCGGAACGCTGTCGCTGGATGAGTATTACGCGGCAGTATCGCGACATCTGGAGAGCTTTTCCCCAACGGCGCTAAGCGCAGAGCTGATTCATCGCCTGCGTGCGCTCACTCCGTCGTCTTCGCCGTCGACTGGGCAATGGGCGCGCAACTGAATGCGGCATCGCGACCGAGCGCCAGCTGGCTGAGATTGACGGGATGCAGTGGGATATTGAAGCCAAAATTCGCGCTGATGAGGCGGCTAAAGCATTTGACGCAGAATTTATCGAATTGGCTGGAGCCGGTTATCTTTACAATGAACAGCGGGTGGAACTGAAGCGCCGCGTTTTTCAAACACGGACACGTGCGTCGACGGAGAACTTGTGAACGATTTGCGATGTTGGTGGCATTTTGATGCCCTTCGTGGCCGTACCGGTGGTGCATCAAAAGCAATCATGTTTGTAGACAGGGAAGCGAAATGCGGTGATTGTCGAATCGTTTAGCGAGGCGCTCTTTGCTATGGCCGCCAACCAGGCGATTTGAACCGAGATCGGATTTTTTTGGCGGACCTGCAGCCGACGGCTCGAGACGCCAGCCCGCACAGCAACAAGTGACCCTGACTTTACGAAACTGACTTTGACGAATATCGCATTTCGGTCTTTATGACTTTTCCATAGGAAAATTCCCACCATGTCTGTCGCGCTGCGCTGATAGGAAGCACAAATGGTCGTCATGAAACCTTCCCGCCCAAGGCCTCGACTGAATGAGTTCGTTGTCCTCCCGCCGGTTCTCCGACACGGCTTACCGGGTTATGTCGCCCTTTTGGTCGTGAACGCCGGCCGATGCTGGACCCGGCAACGGCATTGTTCTTTATCGCAATGGACCGGACATACACGAGATCGAATTGTTAGGCTGCAAACGACGGTATCGACGACGGGAACGTCGTCGCGGCGCTGTTGCGAGCCGGGAAGGTTTCGCTCCGCTAATCGAGATGTCCAATGGACGAGATGCTCGCAATCATGCGTCGGCGTGCCAACAGATTCGACTTGCATTAAAGGTTGATCCAGATGAATGTTTTTTCGCTCGTCAGCATCCTAGCGACCGCGTGGTGGGGCCTCACATTGGCCATTCACGGGATAGTCATGATCGCCGTATTTGTTCACCCCGCATTGCGGCGTCGGGCCGCGACGCGCAGCGATCAGCCCGCGGTGTCTATCGTAATCCCCGTCAGGAATATGGAGCCCGAGATTGAAGAAGCATTTGCCTCGGTGTTCTCCCAACTTTATCCCCAATTCGAGGTGATCATCGCTGCGGCCGAAGAAGCCTCGCCGGCGATCGACGTCGCGCGACGGGTCGCCTCGCGGTTCCCACACATTGCGTCGCGCTTCATGCTCGGTAATAAGCGCTTTACGCTAAATCCGAAGGTAAGCAACGTCGCTCCCGCGATTGCAGCGGCAGAGCACGACTTAATCCTGATCAAGGATGCCAATATTCGCCTCGCCGACGGTCAGCTAAGCGACTTGGTGCGGGAGCTCGCGGCAGGCACTGGAATAGTTTGCGCGCTGCCGATCGGGGTGCGACCGGAAACGTTTTTCGCCGAAGTCGAATGCGCCATGATCAACGGCCGCGCCACGCCGTTTTTCATGGCGGGGTCGATGCTACATCTGGCTATCGGTTGGGGAAAGGTCATGTTGTTCGATCGTCGCGATTACAACCGTGTCGGCGGAGTTGAGGTCATGGCTCCCACATTCGGGGACGACCATGCACTGGTGAGAGCTCTGGCGGGCATTGGTCTTCGCGTTGTGTACTCCGCTGGCGTCGTCCGGCAGCTCGTGGGCCGCCGGACCTTGCGCGAGGTCTGGGACCGTCAACTGCGGTGGATGGTGATCCGTCGCGACTACGCAGCTCTTGCTTTCTTCGCTGAACCCTTTTTCAGCGCCGGGTTTGCCACGCTGGCCGGCGCCGCGGCGGGATCGACCCTCGGCATAGTCTGGTGGAAGGCCGCCGCGGCCACGCTTGGGTTCTGGCTCATGAGCGAAACCATCGTCGTCGCCGCTCGCGGTTGGAGTTGGTCGTGGCGGTTTCCGTTGATCGGGATTTGCTGCGAGCTTCTGATTATCGGACTGTGGGCCCGTGCGTGGTCAGCCCGCAAAGTCCTGTGGGCAGGTGAGTCGTTCGACGTCGATGGGGGCCCACCCCGGGCATCGGTTGCCGCCACACGCAACTGATCTCGACCGCTATAGACCGGCCATTACGGCCAGAATGAATATCCGCGCGCCCACGCACCCCAAGAGCGCGATTGCCCGGTTAGCGCGAAGCGGCTACGGCTTTGCCGATATTCCCGTCCGGACCAGGCGCAACGACGGTGACCGGTGCCGTAGCAACCGGCCCCCTTCTGTCTTCCGTATCTACCATCGCTAAATGCCGATCGAGGTGATTCACAACGTAGCGGGAGAACGGCCCTACGTGCAGGTACATCACCATCTGACTTACGACCTGTTTGAGCGCCGCTGGGTTGCGGAAGGCACAATCTATAAGGGTCGAGGAGAACGGCTTGATCAGCTCTGGATGGCGCGTTGCCAATCTCCAGGTCAGCCGTCCTAACGTGCGCAGATCGTTCAAAAGAGCTTTTGCCTGCGTCTTAGTCCCGAGCTTCGGCCGATCCAAAAGCCCCCCCATCCTGCGTAATCGCCCGAAAAATGCGGTCGGTTCATAAATGCGCTCAAGAACAAGCCGGTAGTCGTTGAGGATATCCCGCCGCGGCCTGGCCGTCGCGAAATTCAAACCGGCGGTGCACTGATCGCTGCCGCCGCTCGGATCGAAAAAGCTGATATCCTGGTCCGGGCGCAGGCGACCTTCGCGGGCGAGCCGGCGCGTCAGCTGGGTATTGGGCAGGGCGGTCAGCATTCCGACCATGCAGACGGGGATGGCCGCCGCCTCGATACAGGCGATCATCTCGTCCGCTACGCTGTTCTTCTCGCTATCGAATCCGATAATGAAGCCGGCCGTCACGAAAAGCCCGGCGGCATAGATCTTGTGGATGCAGGCGGAAAGGTTGCGGCGGGCATTCTGCTTCTTATGCATCGAGATCAATATTTCGTCGTTCGGGCTCTCGATGCCGATGAAGACGGCTTCGAAATTCGCCTCGCGCATCATCCCGAGGAGCGCGTCATCGTCGGCCAGGTTGATCGAAGCCTGCGTCACGAAAGCGAAGGGATATCCGCGTTGTCGCTGCCACTCGGCGAGATGCGGCAGAAAGCCTTTGACCGCCTTCTTGTTGCCGATGAGGTTGTCGTCGACGAGATTCACGCTCCCCCGGTGCCCGATGCGGTATAGAGCATCGAGCTCGGCCAGCATCTGCGCCACCGTCTTGGTCCGCGGCACGCGTCCATAGAGCTCGATGATGTCGCAGAACTCGCAAGTGAACGGACAGCCGCGCGAGAACTGGATACCCACTCCGAGATAGTGGTCCAGATTCAACAGGTCAAACCGGGGAACGGGACTTGCGGTCACGTCGGTCTTGTATTGCTCCGCCGCGAATACACCGCTGCGGACCCCTTCGTTCCAGGCGCGCGCGAACGCCTCAATTACGCTTTCGGCCTCGCCGAGAACTCGGAAATCGGCGCGCTCGTAGAGATGCGGACTGGAGGTCACGTCCGGACCACCGACGACAACCGGCTTTCCTCGGGCATTGCAGAGGTCGATGATGCGTAGCGTGTCCGGCTGTTGCGGGATCATGCCACCCGTCATCACGAGATCGGCCCATGCGAGTTGGTTGTCGCCGAGCTCCTGCGCGTTCCGGTCAACCAACTGTACGTTCCAGTCGGGGGGCAGCAAGGCGGCGACCGTGATCAGCCCGAGCGGTGGTTCAGCGCACCGTCGGCCGGCCACCTTGCAAGCGACTTCGATATTCCAGAAAGACCAGCCGTCGAAGCGCGGAAAGACCAGCAGAACGTTGCAGCCAGCCTGCGTCACTAGCGCTTCCCCTTGCGTTTGCAGAGTTGTGGTGACATGCACCCCTCGGCGTGAGGCTGCAATCCTGCGGCCAATCTGCCTGAGCGACCCGACCCAATACAAAGCATCTTATCGTGAATTTCCCGTCATTCAACGGGAACATAACGTCAGGCAGTTTGATTGACATACTCCGATAGCGATCGTGGCGCGAACGGCAGCCTCATCATCATTCGCGACGCCGCTGGCAAATCGATGGCGCTGCGAATCCGGCGCGTTGATTCGCGAACTGGATCAAGGGATGCGCGGCTGGCGTTCTCCATTAGATGCCGGTGATCCGCGACCTGCACGGCGTGCGGTAAGGCCTTGGCCGCCGCCTAGCCTAACCGCCGCCACGATCACGGGCGATGATCGCGATCGTCGGATGACCTGCAAACCAAGTTCGCGCCGTCGCAGGCTCGCGATCCGGCAGAAGCGCTACGACCTGGCGGTCGAGCCGCGCGGTGCCTCGTGCCGAGCCAGCCAGAACGCCGTCAGCGAAGCGTTCGCCGAAAATCTGCCGCCCACACGGCACCCCGTCGCAGCGAAAGCAGCGCGCGACCACCGCGAGCCGAAAGCTTCGTCCCGGCAGCCGCAAGTCGCTCACGCGGTGCCGATAACGGCTCTGAACGCGTGGTGAGGCCGCTCCGCAGGCACGACCGGCACAAGCCGAAACTCCTGATGGAACGAACCGTGATAACGGATCTATTCGCTTCGTACACCGCGCTTTCTGCGTTGAAGCCGTATGGCACGGGGCGGGAGGGGGGGCGGAATGCTTGATGCATGGCGCTGATTTTTGCCCCTCGAAAGGAACGCCGCGCGGTCATCAGGCCACATCAAAAGCGAGTCAGAGCCAAAATTGCACGCCGAATAACACCTTGACCAACGTTCGGGCCACCCAAGGTGCCGGGAGCCTAGCTGAGCTAGCACCCGAAGTGACCGGACACCGTCTTGCAGGCGGGCCACAAAACAGCGAATGTTCATGCCAGATTGACCGTCATTCGGGGAATCCCGGATGAAATCAGTTCGGTTTCCAAGGGGGTCGTTAGTGTCGGTGCCTTTTGAGAGTAGTAAGGACGGCGCAGTCGCAATCATTGGGATGTCGTGCCGTCTGCCCGGGGCTGACGGTCTGCCGGAATTTTGGCGCCTCTTGCAGTCCGGCACTGACGCGATCAGTGACGTGCCAGCCGATCGTTGGGACACCGGCTACTATTTCCACCCCAATCCAAAGCTGCCCGGCAAAATGTACACGCGCCGCGGCGGGTTCCTGCGTGACGTCGACAAATTCGATGCCGCTTTTTTCGGCATCGCGCCACGTGAAGCGCAGAATCTCGACCCGCAGCAGCGAATTCTGCTGGAACTTACCTGGGAGGCGCTCGAAAACGCCGATATCATCCCGGCTTCGCTTGCCGGATCCGACACCGCCGTTTTCATCGGCGTTGCGGCAACCGACTTTGGCGTGGCACAGCGTACCGAGATCGACCGCTTAGAGAGTCCTTATCTGATATCCGGATCGGCGGCTTCAGTCGTCGCCAATCGAATCTCCTATATCTTCGACTTTCACGGCCCGAGCATGTCGATCGACACGGCCTGCTCGTCGAGCCTGGTTGCGATGCACGAGGCTTGCACGAGCTTGCGCAGCGGAGAATCCGCAGCCGCGATCGTCGGCGGCATCAATCTCGTGCTGTTGCCCGAAAATACCATCGGCTTCTGCAAGGCGACGATGCTTTCACCCTCGGGCCGTTGCCAGGCCTTCGATGCAAATGCCGACGGCTATGTGCGGTCGGAAGGTGGTGGCGTTGTCGTCCTGAAGCGGCTCACAGATGCGCTTGCCCAAGGCGATCGCGTGCTTGCGGTTATCCGGGGGTCGGGAGTCAATTCCGACGGCCGCACCAAAGGGCTCGCATTGCCTAGTCCGGCGGCGCAAGAACGCCTTCTCCGTCAGGTTTACGACGTCGCCGGCATCGATCCAGCGGATGTTACCTATGTCGAGGCGCATGGCACCGGCACCGTTGCCGGCGACCGCGCGGAATGCACCGCTATCGGTCGAGTGTTCGGTGCCGCCCGCAGCAACGCCCGACCCTGCCTCATCGGCTCGGTAAAATCCAATATCGGCCATCTCGAGCCCGCCGCCGGCATGGCCGGCATAATCAAGGCGGTACTGTTGTTGCAGAATCGGGAGATCCCGCCGTCGCTACACGTGCGAAAACTTAACCCTGAGATTCCCTTCGATCAACTCAAGCTCGAGGTGGTACGCGACCGCGTACCGCTCACAGCGGCTCCTGGCGCGGCGGTGATCGGAGTGAATTCGTTCGGCTTCGGCGGCACTAACGCCCACGTGGTGTTGAGCGACGACGACTCTCCGACGATACGCGACAACCCGGTTGCCGACGAGATGCCACTCCTGCTCTTGTCGGCACGCAGCGATGGCGCGCTGAAGGAAATGGCAGCAAGGTATGCCGCGCTGCTCCGTTCGGCGGAGCGATCGCCGCTCGCAGCCGTCTGCGCGGCCGCCGCGACGCGACGCAGCCATCACGCTTATCGCTTGGCAACATTCGGCGCGACTTCGGAAGAGATCGCGACCAGTCTCGAACAGTTCGCGAGCGGCCAAGAGGTCGCCTGTCTGGCGCAAGGACACGCGGAGCAAAATGCGCCGCGGCTTGCGCTGGTATTCTCCGGTAATGGGTCGCAATGGGTAGGCATGGGTCGCGACCTTCTCCGGAGCGAGCCCGTCTTCGCCCGGCGGATCGCCGAAATCGACGCCGTCCTCCAGCCGCTGCTCGGTTGGTCGTTGCAGCGCATTTTTGCGCAAGACGCACCGGCGTCGATATTCGACAAGACCGAAATCGCCCAGCCTGCTCTTTTCGCAGTTCAGGCCGGCATTGTCGAAGTCTTGCTTTCGCGGGGCATGATCGCGTCGGCCATAGTCGGCCACAGCGTCGGCGAAGTCGCCGCCGCCCACGCCGCCGGCATCCTTTCGCTGGAGCAGGCTTGCCTCATCGTGGCGGCGCGCAGCAAGGCGGCGGAGCGGACGGCCGGCGCCGGCACAATGGCGGCGGCCGGCTTGTCCACGGCGCAAGTCGCGGAACTCATTGCGCCCTACGGCGAGGGGGTGACGATCGCAGCGATCAACAGCCCCGCATCCGTAACCCTCGCGGGCGACGCAGCGGCGCTCGCCGCATTGGGGAAAGAGCTTGAATCGAAAGGCGTGTTCTTCCGTCTATTGGCTCTCGACTACGCCTTCCATAGCGCGGCCATGGACCCAATACGCGACGATATCTTCGCGGCGCTCGACTCGCTTAAGCCTGGTCCGGCCCAGACGCCCTTCGTGTCGACCGTCACGGGAGACTATCTCGAAGGCGAGGCGCTCAACGCCGCCCATTGGTGGGATAACGTTCGCAAGCCCGTGCAATTTGTCGGCGCGATTCAGCGCCTTGCCCAAGACGGCATCGACATTTTCGTGGAAGTCGGCCCGCATCCCGTGTTGGGATTTTATCTGCACGAATGCCTGCGGGAACAGAACCGGCCAGCTCACGTCATCGCTACTTTGCGCCGTAACGAGCCGGAGCAGGCGCGGCTATGGTTGATGTTTGCGCAAGCCTATGCCGCCGGATTCGAGTTCGACTACAGGCGTCTGTTTCCCGGTGCCCACCGACGGATCGCGCTTCCCTCCTATCCGTGGCAGCGCGAATCCTATTGGTACACGCAAGAGCCGGCATTTCGGCGCGAGCATCCGTTGTTACACCGGCGGATCAAAACGTCGGACGCCATCTGGATCAGCCAGATCGATCCGGTTCAATTGCCGTTTCTCAAGGACCATGTGGTTCGGGGCAGCGTCGTGTTTCCGCTGGCCGGCTATGTCGAGATGGCTGTCGCTGCTGGAGCAAGACGCTTCCGAACCGGCGCGATCGAGGTCGAAGGGTTCGAAGTCATTAGGCCGCTCTCGTTTCGCGACGACGGCATTCAAGCCTTGGAGATCGCGCTTTCGGCAGAGGATGGTTCCTTCCGCATCCATCAACAGGGCGAAGCGGGTTCTGCGTCGCCCATGGTCGTCGCACGCATTGCATCGATGTCCGATGAACTCGCACCGCGGGCGGAGGTGATCGACGCGATGCGCAAACGAATGCCCGTCGCGGTCGACGCGGCTGAACATTATCGGCGCTGTTCCGCTGGCGGCCTCGCTTATGGTCCGGCGTTTCAAAGCGTTGCCGAAGTACGGGCCGGCGACCGCGAAGCGCTCGGCCGAATAGTGCAGGCGAGCTGTATTGCCGGTTCGGTCGATGCATTTCACTTGCATCCCGCTCTGCTCGATGCGGCGATGCAGGTCGCAATACACACGTTGCCCGGCGCCAGCGACGTGACCTATCTCCCGGTCAGTGTGGAACGGATTCGCGTTTACCAATCCGGCAGTCGGATCGCGTGGTGCCACGCCACCCACTCACACAGTAGTGCACGGTCTCACGTCGGAAATCTCACGATTCTCGACGAGGATGGCACGATCGTTGTGCAGTTCGAGGGCCTGCGGCTTCGGCGTCTCGATTTGGCCAGCGCCGAGCTCCCACCGACCTATTATTGGCAGACCCTGCTGCAGAAGGACGGTCTGGCTCCACCGGACGCCAGCGATCTTTTGGAGCCGATTGCACTCAAGGCCGCGATCGCAAGTGATATCGCGGCGATCGACCAGGCCGAAGGCCGCGGCGACTATTATCGGACGGTCGAGCCGGCGATGATCCGGCTGGCGGCGACCTATGCCAGGCGCGGCCTGGAGTCGCTCGCTGCAGGAAAGGAATGCTTCACCGCAGCGTCGCTTGCGGAGAGCCTGCGGCTTACGTCCGGTCCTGTGTCCCCCCTTGCCCCGGTTATCGCGCTCGCCCACCGGCGCGGGTTTGTCCAGCCAATCGGCGACCAATGGACGCTTGCCGAGTCCGCGCCGGCGGAAAATCCCGATGCGTTATGGCAACGCTTGCTCGCCGAATATCCGGGCTACTTTTCTGCGTTGAACATGATCGCGCGTGCCGGCGATCACCTGACGTCGTTGCGCCAAGCTGACGGCAATGGGGCGATTCCATCGCCGCCGCAAAAAGTCGATTCGCTCGAGCAATTCTACGACACCGATCCGATAACACGGATCTATAACCGGATCGCCGAACGCATTATCGCTAGGCTGTCGCAAAGCCTGCCGCCCGAGCGGACATTGCGTGTTCTCGAAGTCGGCGACGAGACGGGCGGATTGGCGAATGGCCTCGTACAGTTACTTCCCGGCGACCGGACCAGTTACGTCTTCGCCGGCGTCAATGAAAGCGCGAAAAGCCAAGCGGAAAGTGCCCTGCGTGACTGTCCGTTCGCGCAGGTTGTGTCGGTTGATCTGTGCCGGAATCTCGCCGAGCAAGGCTTTGCAGACGCCGGATACGATCTTGTTGTAGCTGCCTACCTGGTTTCGGGACTGCACGATCCGCGCAGCGCGCTGACCATGCTGCGAACCGCATTGAAGCCGGGAGGTCTGCTCCTGCTTGTCGAGCTTCAGCCGAGCAAGCTCCGCGAATTGATCTTCGGCATGCGGCAGCAGCCCCCGGCCGGCGCAGACTCTTCGCTGCTGCCTCCATCGGCGTGGGAAACATTGTTGCGTGACGCAGGATTCGCTCAAATCTCGGCGGTCGTCGATCCGTCAGGCGGAGAAGGCGGAACGGGTGCGGTCATTCTGGCACGAAATCCCGAGAGCGAGGGCGTTCGACAAGAAGTTTCCGAAGTGGCATCGCGAACCTGGCTCGTCTTCGGCGATCGTATGCCAGATTCAGATTGCCGTGCCCTGGTGCTCAGGCGTCTCACGGAAGCTGGCCATCGGCTTATTATTGTCAAAGACGGCGGAACCTTCAGGTGCACGGCAGATGGTTTCGAGCTCCCGTCGGCCGATGCGGATGCCTATGGCCGATTGATTACGGCGCTACGGGCGGAGAGCTTGGGCGACATCGAAATACTCTATATTCGACCCACGAACAGTGAGGGTGACTTAGCCTTGCTCGACCCCGTGGCGGCTCAGGACCGCCTCAGCTTGGGTTTCACGCTGCTCTGCCGGGCGGCAGCACAAGCCGGATTGTCCATAGCCACCACCGTTGTCACGGCCGGGGCGATGCCGCCTGAGAATAGGCCGGACGCGCTTGACCCCGCTCAAGCGCCTCTTTGGGGTGCCGCGCGTGTCATCGCGGCCGAGCGGCCGGACCTGCCGATACGGCTCATCGATATCGACCCTTTGAAGAACGGCGACCAGGATGTGGCTGCGGTGCTGCACGAACTCTTGCATCGCGGCAGCGAAGACGAAGTGGTGTTGCGCGGCGACAAGCGCTACGTCAACCGGCTCCGTCGCGGCATGCCACCAGCAAGCCAAACCCTCGAAAAGGGAAGCGATGGCAGACGTTACCGTCTGGCCTTTAATCGAAACGAGGTTACGCATCGGCTCTTCTTGCAAAAGCTACCGCCACGCCATCCCGGCCCGGACGAGGTCATTGTCCGCGTGCGCGCCGCCGGGCTGAATTTCCGTGACCTCCTGCAATGGGTCGGCGTGCTGCCCGACGAGGCGTTCGAAGGCGGCTTTAGCGGCGCCACGCTCGGCATGGAATTCGCGGGTGAGGTGCTTGAAATCGGCTCGGCGGTGAACGGATTTGCGCCCGGTGACGCGGTCTTCGGCGTTGCGGGAAGTGCTTTCACTTCGCACCTTGCCGTCAGGGCGGCCAATCTCCTCCGCAAGCCGGACGGGATGACCTTCGAGGCAGCGGCGACCATGCCGGTTGCGGTGCTGACCGTGCTTTACTCGCTACGCCATGTCGCCCGATTGGATCGCGGCGAACGGTTGCTTGTGCATGGCGGCGCCGGCGGCGTCGGTCTTGCCGCCATTCAATTCGCTCAGTGGGCGGGAGCCGAAATATTCGCCACGGCCGGCACGGCCGAAAAGCGCGAGTTTCTCCGACGATTGGGTGTCGCCCATGTCATGGATTCGCGTACGCTCGCCTTTGCCGAAACCATTCGCCAGATCACCGGCGGCGATGGCGTGGATGTCGTATTAAACTCGCTCGCGGGCGAAGCGCTCCATAGGAGTTTATCGCTCTTGCGGTCCTATGGCCGGTTCGTCGAGCTTGGCAAGCGCGATTTCTATGCCAATACCAAGCTCGGTCTGCGGCCGTTCCGTAACAATATTCAATTCTCCGGGGTTGATCTCGATGGCCTGCTGGCCGAGCGGCCGGCCTTTGCCGCATCGCTCATGAAAGAAGCCGCCGACCTCGTTACCGAGCGGGTGTTCCGGCCCCTGCCCCACCGCGTATTCCCGGTCAGCCGCGCGGTCGAGGCGTTCCAACACATGCAACACTCCCGTCACATTGGTAAGGTGGTTCTGCGTTTCGACGATAGCGAAGCGGACTACGCGGTGACTCCCGCCCACGATTTCGCCTTACCCGCAGACGCAACCTATCTGATAACAGGTGGGCGCGCGGGCTTCGGACTTGCCACTGCGCAATTTCTCGCGAGCAAGGGTGCGCGCAATCTTGTCTTGATCGGACGCAGCCCGGTAACGCGAGCGGCGGCGGACAGCCCAATCGCGCAGATGCAGGCCGCGGGAGTCGCCGTACGCGAGGTCGAGCTCGACGTCGCGGACGAAAAAGCGCTCGCTGCGCTACTAGCCGAAATCCGCCGCGACAGGCCGCCGCTCCGCGGAATATTCCATTGCGCCGTGGTCATCGATGATGCGACCTTACGCAACATGACCGCGGCGCAATTCCGCCGTGTGTTGCGCCCGCAGATGCTCGGCGCGTGGCATCTCGATCGCCTGACGCGAGACCTGCCGATCGACTACTTCGTGCTCTACTCCTCCGCGATCACGCTGGTCGGAAATCCCGGCCAATCCAACTATGCCGCCGGCAAGCTCTATCTGGAAACGCTCGCGCATCAGCGCCGTGCCGCAGGACGGCATGCACTGCTTGTCGCCTGGGGCGCCATCGGCGATGCCGGGCATCTCGCTGCCAACAAGAATATCGGCGACATGCTGCACGAGCGTTTCGGCGTGAAATTCATACCGGCACGGCTCGCCCTCGAACGCATGGCGGAAGCGATGGTTGCGAACTCCGGTTATGTCGCCATTGCGGACTTCGACTGGCGCCGCGCAACGTTGTTGCCTTGGGTTGCGAAATCGCCGAAATATGCTGCTTTCGTGTCGACCACTGCCGAAGCCGAGACGGCGGAAAGCGTCGACCCCACCGAATTGCGCGCGCAACTCGCGGCGCTCCCCGCAGCGGAGGCTTATCGGCGTTTCTCCGCGCTCGTCATCCAACGTCTGGCCGCCGTGTTGCGAATGTCGGAGGCGAAGCTCAGCGCGAGCCAACCGCTGATCGATCTCGGCCTGGATTCGCTGATGTTGGCCGAGCTGCAATTGTCCATGGAGAAGCAATTCTCCATCAGCATTTCGCTGTTCGATATGATGGAGGTCGTGACCGTCGAGGAGCTCGTACAATCGATCTATAGCCAGATGAATCTGGGCTCGCCGGACCAATCAGCGGGCAATGCCTTTCCTTTCGCTCAACTTACCCCGTGAACCCTGTGCACTGTGGCTTCCAGTTTCACCTGTTTTGCATTGCCAAGCAGGGGTGACGGCTGCAGGATAGAAATGCTCAATCGCAGCGGTGCGGTCGGTTCGATGGTAATCAGCGATTTCGGAAGCCTATGAGGCATTTCAGACGACCAAAGAGAAGATCGGCGGATTGCGTGCCCGATTATGGGCGCGCCCATGGCCCTCTTCAATCGGCGGAAGAAATCGAGGGCCTAGTGCACGGCAATGCCTCAGCCGTTTATCTGTAATCTCCCCGTTAGCAAATAATCGAGAGCCGCACCGTTGACTGGTAATGGCATCCGCATCACTCCCGTGCGCAGTCGGCGCGATATCGAGACATTTCTCGATATACCCTACCTCGTGTACCGCGGTAATTCCAATTGGGCTCCACCGCTTCGCCACGAGGTGCGCAAACTACTCAGTGTACGGCACAATCCGTTTTTTGATCATGGCATTGCCAACTTCTGGATCGCCTGGCGAGGACGTGACCCCGTCGGCAGGATCAGCGCGCAAATCAACCACCTCCACTTGGACACCTACAAGGATGCCACGGGGAATTTCGGACTCGTCGAAGCGATCGACGACCCCAACGTATTTGCGGCCCTCCTGAGCACGGCTGAGGAATGGCTGCGGGACCGCGGAATGCGTCGTATTCTCGGCCCCTATAGCCTCTCGATCAACGACGAAATCGGCGTGCTGATCAAGGGCTTCGACATGCCGCCGATGGTTATGATGCCGTATTCAGCGCGATACTACGCCACGCGTCTCGAGGAGTGTGGCTATCTAAAAGCCAAGGATTTGCACGCCTATGTGATGGATCTTCGCTCGATGAGCGCGAGCGAGATACAGCGGCTCGAAATGGCCGCGGCCAGGCTTCGCGGCGAGGGAAAGATACGCGTCAGGCCGATCGACATGAGACGGTTCGCCGACGAGATCAGGCTGGCGATCGACATTTACAACGATGGTTGGCAGGATAACTGGGGATTCCTGCCGGTCACGCCGCGCGAAGTCGATTACCTGACTGCAGCGATCCGGCCCATTGCAATTTCCGAGGCGGTGCTCTTCGCGGAAGTCGATGGTAAGCCGGAGGCGATGATGGTTTGGATCCCTGACGTGAATGAGATGATCGCGGATCTTGGCGGGCGACTTCTGCCATTCGGCTGGATTAGGCTTCTTTGGCGCATTCGCAAGCTGAATATCAAATCCGGACGAATGATCCTCGGTGGCGTTCGCAGGGCGCGCCGCGATTCGCTTATGAGTGGCGCGCTTATTACGATGATGCTGGCGGAACTCACCAAGGCTGGATTGGCTCGCGGCATCGAAAAGGTGGAATTCTCTTGGATACTCGAGGATAACTCGGCGTCGTTGGCGGTATCCCGCTACGGAAATGCAAGGCTCGCAAAGCTCTACCGAATATACGAAAAAAGCCTCATGGTTTCGTGAACCGGCGTGTCTTGCAGGTGTCTCAGCGCTAGGGAAGATGGCCAAATCAGTTCGTCTACCAATGTTCGGGATGGCCGAAGTCCCCGTAGCCGTCTGCGCTCGCTTCAAACTCGCAGGAAGGGCACGCTAGATCTATAGAAATTCCCGGTACAGGCTGCCATAGACTTAGCTCAGAATAATTTCCAGGCGCGTTTGCGTTGCCGTCTCGTTTGAATTAGGCCTTTCGCGTCAGACCCTGATCCGCTTAAGATGTGAGCTGCGGACATCGAAAGCGCATCCGACGTGATGGTCGGGTCGTCAAGTTTTGGGAGCGAATGTAAGCTTCATGGCGCAGAATCCAACTCTTCTTGAGTTCGTCGAACGGCGCGCCCGATTGGCTGGCGGCGCCATTCTCGATCGCGGTAATCCCTGGTTTGTCCCACTCGACGAGTTGCGTGCACAGATCGAAGCGGGGGGCGGGACGCTCACCAGCTTCGCCAACTACGACTACCTTGGCATTGCCGAACATCCCACCGTGAATAAGGCGGCGCGTGACGCCCTTGCCCGCTTTGGAACCGGTGTGCTGGGTTCGCGGCTGGTTGGCGGCGAGCGCACCATCCACGCTGAATTCGAGCACGCCATCGCGCGTTTTATGGGAGCGGAAGCGGCATTGACACTCGTCAGCGGCTACCTGACGAATGTATCGATCGTTCCGCACCTGCTCGGATCGCGTGATCTTCTGATAATCGACGAGCTTTGCCACAACAGCATTCTCGCTGGCGCACGTGCCACGCGGTCTCGCGTCGAGATCTTCCGACACAACGATCTCGATCATTTGGAATCCATCTTGAAGGCGCAACGCCGTGAAGCGCGTAATTGTCTGGTTGTCGTCGAAGCCCTCTATAGCATGGATGGCGACATCCCCGATCTGCCGAGGCTACTGAATTTGAAGGACAAGCACGGTGCGTGGATTCTGATTGACGAAGCGCACTCGCTCGGCGTGCTCGGTGAAACGGGGCGTGGGATCAGCGAACATTTCGGCGAAGACCCGACCCGCATCGACCTCATCATCGGCACGCTCTCCAAGACGTTGGTGTCATGCGGCGGGTTTGTCTGCGCACGCAGGGAAGTGATCGATTTCTTCAAGTTCACCGTCGGGGGCTTCGTCTATAGCGTCGGTCTGCCGCCAATGATCGCTGCGGCCGCGCACGCGGCGCTCGATCTAATTGAATCGGAACCTCAGCGAATTGCCGCAGTGCGGCGCGCTGCCGAGCGATTCCTGGTCAAGTCGCGGGAGGCCGGCCTCGATACCGGGTCGGCCGTTGGCCGCGGCATCGTGCCGATAATGTTCCACGATCTCGACGAGACGATGGGGGCGTCACAGGCGCTGTTGCAGGAGAACATCTATGCGCCGCCAATCGTGCATGTCGGCGTGCCGAAAGATCAGCCTCGCATTCGGTTTTTTCTGTCAGCGAAACATGACGGTCACCCGGCAATCGATGTGGCCGTGTCTGTGCTCGCGCGCCAAGCACGCAAAAATCGGCCGGCATATGGTTCGCGTTCGGCAGCAATAACGACCGCTGCCCGGTAGAGCTCCGGCTCAGGCTGCACACTTGCCATTACAACGGGGCAGCGCATCTTTGGTTGCGAAGGCGCAGTCTTGGTCACCGACGGCGCCTGACTATATCGGTAACCGAATAGTTAATGCGAAATGTCGGCTTGCGGCAGCACGGCGCAAGCCGCAATTGTCACTGCGCTCGTGGGGCGGGTCGTCTTGGTTATGAGCGCCTCAGACGGCTCATGCCGGTAGGCGGTGTTGAGCTGCTGCGGATAGCGTGCGACGCTCTCTTCGATCTGCGCCATGCGCCGCTCCATCTTGGCGCTAGTGAAGTTCATATCGCGGTTGCTTTCCGCCTTGAACTCGCTGCCGTCGATCGCAACGCTGGCTCGCGTGAGCAGGCCTATCGTGTGGCACAGCGCGATGAAGCGCGCGCAAACCTTGCGAATGGCAGTGCCATTGTCCTTGCGGAAGTCGGCAATCGTCTTGTGATCGGGAGAAAGTCGTCCCGTCGGCCACATACTTCAACGTTGCGCCCAGCCTCATGCTCGAGCTGCCGGCTCGGCTGAACCCGATTGAGATAACCGTAGATGTAAAGCTTCAGCAGGACCGACGGATGATATGAAGGCCGACCCGTTGCCTCGGGATCGACCCTGCCAAACCCTAGATCGGCTAGGTCCAGTTCCTCGACAAAGATGTCGATCACCCGAACCGGATTGTCCTCGCCGATCCAGTCTTCCAGGCATTCCGGAAACAGCGTCCTCTGCCCGCGATCCGTGCCCTCAACGAAGCATTTCATCCGATTCCTCCGCAAATCGCGCAGGGATCATACCGTGAGAACCAAGCGAAGCGTGACGTTTTCACACAGCCAGGGGGCAGAAGGGGACATTAGGGAGACAGTCTCATGACGGCGTCCCGGGCGCAAACTACCGTGCACCAACCATAGCCTTGACGCCGAGGCGCTTCAGTCCGTCCTGCGCGTTGGTTTTTCGGTTGGATCGAGCTTTGGCACATCGCGCTTTACGGCGATTGCCTGGTTCGGGAGTGCACCCCTCTTCACTTCTTGGCGGGCTTGTTGTGCCCGGGTTTGAGAAAGACCGAACTACTCAACTATACCGATCCTTTTTCACGCCATATCCAAACTGCTCACATACGCCTCAAGGTATCGATTGATGTCGGATGTCAATGACTGGCCTACACGCGGATTGATCTCGAGCAGCATCGGCAACCCTTTGTCCGTCTTATAATTGATACAGCAAGTGCCATTGTATTCGAGCGCGTCAAGCAGGGGTAAGAAGGTCGCCATTTGCTCGTTCTCCGGAAGATAGATTCTTCGCTTTTCGCTGAAATTCTTTCCCTTGACATAAACATTCTGTCCCATTTCGTATTTGACGGTTTGAGCGTAGGTCACTTCGCCGTTAGCCATCAGCACATGCAAGGCAAATTCATCGGTTCCGGAAATGTAAGTCTGGCAAAAATACTCCGGCGACTGAAGTATCGGCGCCATCGCCAACTCGTCCTCGACATTCCGAATAACAAAAGAATTGACCCCCCACTGATCGCGTCGCTTTTTGACAATATACGGAAAATGGCCGCTGTTGCTCTTCCACAGCGGTGGCACGAGTTCAGCGAACCTGCCTCCGAGCAACAAGTAATTGAGGAGAAGCTTGTCATCACAAATATTAGCAATATCGAGCCGTGGAGATAAAAATCTTGTGCCGGGAGAATTAATGTTGTTTTGAAGCGCAGTATAATCGGGCAAATCCAGAGGCACTATACAATCGACGTTGGCAAAGTGCGCTGTATGAAGTTCGCCAAATTGACATATAAAGCGCTTGTGGTTGATCATACTGGTAATCTCGCGTTCGCGATCTTTCTGGTGCCCAAAATAGATACGCCGCTTTGAAGGCGATAACCAAGTTCTAAAACTGAAAGCCATTCAACGGTCTCCCAATTCGAGTGAGGCCGCGACAGGTTGAGCAGGACGAGATTGGCGTCTTTGTCGCTTAGCCGTGCCCTTTGGCTGGCTGGGAATTGAAATTATAAACACGCCTTGGGACGGCTTGCCAAGGTCTGCTCTGGGTCGAGACTGTTGAAAAGGGGCTCGCCATTTTCAGCAAACAGTGGTTCCGTCTGCTGGAGGCGTCCAGTGGCGGAGGCTTGCCATGATGGGTTGGCAGACGGGCGATCAGAGCCAGCTGTTTTACCTGTTCAACCTGGAACGGCGCATTCCAGCGGGCCATCTGCTGCGCCGGATCAATCCGGTGGTGACGCGGATACTGGGTGAACTTCGCGAAATGCTGGAGCCCTTCTACAGCGAGATCGGCCGACCATCGATTGATCCCCGCGCTGATGATCCGGATGCTGATGGTCGGCTACTGCTACGGCATCCGTTTTGAGCAGGGGCTGTGCGAGGAAGTCGAGCTACACTTGGCTTACAGATGGTTTTGTTGGCTCGACCTCGACGACAAGGTGCCCGATCACTCGACGTTCTCGGCCAATCGTCATGGCCGCTTCCGCAACAGCGACATTTTGCGCCATGTGTTCGAGGCAATGGTGCGGGCCTGCATGGATGCCGGCTTGGTCAAAGGCGAAGGCTTCGCGGTCGATGCCAGCGTCGTGGAGGCGGACGCCAGCCGCTATCATGGCAAGGCTCCGGACCAGATCGGGTGGGAGGAGCCCGAAAACGAACCGGGTGGGCGCGGATCAAACGGCTGGCCAGCGACTTCCTGCCTAAACGGCGCATCCTTCACCCCTGGCCCGATGTCCGTTTCGCCGTCACTCACTCAAGGTGGGAGCCGTACGCCTGAATTGGGCCCGTACGGTTCTGTGCGGGGGCACTCTGCAATGAGCGTCCCTACCGCGATTACCCTCAGGTAGTTCCGCCTGGATTTTCTGGGTCTCACCGCGTATCGAGCGCCATAATGAACTGTTATCATTTTCGTAGCCGGACAAAGCTACACCGCAGCCACCATCTCGGTCTTCGCCACGCCATGTCCACGCGGTTAGCCAAGTGCCCGGCCGCGGCATAGGCGTCCACGTATTGTTCTTCCAGTATAGCTCATAAGACCACCATCCCTTAGTGGCCCATCCTCTGTATCATCCTATCGGCGATTGCCTGCCCAATGATTGATTGGGTAAACGGTCCAGTGTGACCTATGTCCCAAAAGTCGTCTTGTTGATCGTTATCGAGGACCTGCGAGGCGTCTATAAAACTAGGCCGGTCGGCTAATTTCCCGCGAATCCGGCTGTAAAAGCCTCGAACAAACGCTGCCAATGATTGATCCACTGAAGCCAGAGATGCTTGATCGATCGGGCCAAGCGGTTGTTTTGTTAGGACCAGTGGTTGAAGAACAAAGAAGCACTTAATTCCAAAGGATGAGCATATCGCTTCCGTCATGCTTACATTATTAAGATAGATCGATACGGCCCGATCGAGGTTTTCATTGCTACTGTCGCACTTAACACGAGCCATTCGGTGTTCGAGCGTACGGTGAAAGATCTGCCATAGAGATAAATATCTGGCCAGCAGCTTAGACAAATTATATGCTGCGGCATTTCCTGATCGTCCTTCCACGAGTGCGGCGAGCTTTGTCGATAAGTCACTTTGAATAACTCCGGCCCCAAATAGGAAAGCATGAACCGCATCGTTAAAGCCGTCATAAAATAAAATGATGCCCGGTCGTTCTGAAGCGGGAACGGTTGTGAGGAGACGCGTAAATTTTACGAATTCCAAGGAGCTTTGAAACGCTGAGACACCAAAGTTTTCCACCCTCGGCTTGAGGTCGACTTTCGCTAAAGACTTCGCGATGGTGTTTGCAATTGACAGATCATCAGTCGTTTCAAAGTCCTGCATCGTTGAACCGCCGAAGGCCCAAACAATCGGATCAGCTTGGCCACGCGGAAAGCTCGCGGGCGTTAGGCGGGATGAATAGTAGTCGGTGATATTGATCGTGGGCGAAGAGAACGGTGCATAGGCAAAAAGATGGTAGTCATAGTATTTGAGCTGGAGCTTTTCCTTGTCTCGCTCAAGCTGTGCATAGCTTTCGAAGCCACGGCCCAATGCTGTATTTCGTCCGCCATTCACGGGCGGTTTCCTCAGGAGAAACCGGGCAGCGAGCTGTAGGACCACAAGGCAGGAAACGACAGAAACAGAAAGGATCAACCAGTATGCCCACGAATCCATTGTCGTTCGCTTTTCGGAAGTTATCTCACCAGGCAATGTCCACCGGAATCAAAGTCCACAGCGCCGCAAGTCAGGCGCGGATCGGTTAGTAGGTCTAAAAGATCGCTTTCCACACCCGATCCGAGTGCTTCTTCCTGTGGAGCACAAACCCGATCATAGACGTGTGTGACGTTGCCATAGCACCAATGATCATAGGCATTTTGACTCGACCTCAACGGGATGGCACGCGCTGCGATGCGGCGACGATACCACACCCCAATCGGCGGGTCTGCAACCGACTTCACGGTGGTCCGACGGTGAAAAGGCTCCCTGCTTTTCAGCAGCGCAAAGTGACGCGATGGAATGTCCGTTTCTGGCGGCAAGGTAAGCATAACGCACGGTTCATGGCCTCGATAGACCAGTTCATGCCCAAGTGGGAATCCTACCGCAGCACCTAAACAGACTGCCCGTCCGTCATGAGAGTTGGGATTATTGAAATCCGGGTAACCGCACAAGTGAAAACAAGGACACCGGAAGGCCGAATGCTGCGCGCGCCGCGCCTAGCTTGCATTTTCGTTGAAACCACGATAAAAATCAAATGCTTAGATCGACCATGAGCTTCCAAAAAGCTCATGCCTGTAACTATATTGCGCAACCCCGGCGCCGACATGAAATCTCACATCCCATTCTACGAAGATTTTCGCCGTGATGCAGGTGGCTCCCACCGAAGTTTTGGATTTGTCGCTGCTGGTGCCTGTGCCGTTATCTGGATGATCAAGTATTGGCGCGGTCATAATCACTGGGAATGGTGGTTGGCGGAGGCTGCAGTGTTCCTGATTCTGGCACTGGCCTGGCCGCGCTCTTTGCAGCCGCTTAACTGGCTGTGGACCCAATTCGGCCTTCTGCTGCACCGGATCGCGCAGCCTGTCGCGATGGGCCTGTTGTTTTTCACCACTATCGTCCCGATGGGACTTCTGTTTAGAGCAATGGGAAAAGATTTTTTACGGCAGCGATTTGATCCTTCAGCGCGCAGCTATTGGATCATGCGCAATCCTCCGGGTCCAGAGCCCGGCAGTTTCAAAAACCAGTTCTAAGGAATCGTGGCTAATGTCATTCCTTGCCGAACTTTGGATGTTTGCGCGGGCTCGAAAGAAATTCTGGATGCTGCCGATCCTAATCATGATGGTGTTGTTTGGCGGATCACGCGCACCGACGAAGGGTAGCGCCGTCGCGCCATTCATCTATACTCTCTTCTGAAGGCCGAATGCACATTCTTGGCATTTCAGCATTTTATCACGACAGCGCGGCTGCCCTTGTGACAGACGGCCTGATTGTCGGAGCAGCGCAGGAGGAGCGGTTCACGCGCAAGAAGCACGATCCCTCCTTTCCACGCTTAGCTATTGCCAGTGTGCTCGCTGATGCGGGGGTCAAGCTCGCAGACGTCGAGCACGTGGTATTTTACGACAAGCCATTCACGAAAGTCGAGCGGCTCCTGGAAAGCTACCTTGCTGTGGCACCCCGCGGATTTTCTTCCTTCGCCACGGCCATTCCGCTGTGGGTGAAGGAAAAGCTATTCCAAAAAACTCTTCTCAAAAAGGCGCTGAGCGAGATCTATGCCGATTTTGACGTCTCGCGCCTTCTTTTCACCGAACACCATCTTGCCCATGCTGCCAGCGCATTTTTTCCTTCGCCGTTTTCGGATGCGGTTATTCTGACCATGGATGGCGTTGGAGAGTGGGCGACTACGGCACTCGGGCGAGGATGGGATCATCAGATCAAAATCGAAAAGGAAATCCACTTTCCGCATTCGCTTGGTCTGCTTTATTCGGCATTCACTTACTACACGGGCTTTAAGGTCAATTCCGGCGAGTATAAGGTCATGGGCCTCGCGCCGTACGGCGAACCGATTTATGCCAACGCCATCCTGGATAATCTGATCGATCTCAAAGACGACGGATCGTTTCGTCTCAATCTCGACTACTTCAATTATTGTGCCGGCCTAACAATGACGAACGAGCGGTTCGACGAGCTATTTGGAGGCCCCCCGCGACAGACCGGCGAGTTGCTCGATCAGCGCCACATGAATCTGGCCGCCTCGATACAGGCGGTGACCGAACAGATTGTGCTCAAGCTCACGCGCGCGGCGGCCACCGAATACCCGAAAAGCCCGTTATGTCTGGCCGGCGGCGTCGCACTCAATTGCGTCGCCAATGGCAAGATTCTGCGCGACGGGCGTTTTTCGGATATTTGGATACAGCCGGCGGCGGGCGATGCCGGCGGCGCTGTGGGCGCGGCTCTCGCTGGATACCACATGTACGCCGGGAAGCCGCGACAGATCGCGGACAGAAACGACTCAGTGCCGGACGGAATGTCGGGCGCCTATCTCGGTCTATCGTTCGAACAATCCGACACCGAGGAGCGTTTGGATGGCGCCGGGGCACGTTACGCGGTTATCGATGAAACGGCTTTACTCGCGCGGGTGGCCGATGCTCTCGCTGCGCATCAGCTAGTTGGCTGGTTTCAGGGACGAATGGAGTTCGGGCCGCGCGCCTTGGGTAATCGCTCCATACTTGCGGACCCGCGTTCTCCTCGCATGCAAAAAACTCTCAATTTCAAGGTGAAATATCGGGAATCTTTTCGTCCTTTTGCGCCGGCGGTGCGGCGCGAGGATGTCGCCGACTGGTTTGATCTGGACGCGGACAGTCCCTACATGCTGCTCGTCGCCGACGTTCTGGAGCGTCGGCGACGGACGATGAGCGACGCGGAGAACGCACTTTTCGGTATCGACAAATTGAACGTTCAACGCTCGGACATTCCAGCGGTTACCCACATTGATTATTCGGCGCGGATACAAACTGTGCACCGCGCTACAAATCCGCGCTTTCACGCCCTTCTCAGCGCGTTTCATGAACGTACTGGTTGCCCGATATTGGTCAACACCAGCTTCAACGTTCGCGGAGAGCCGATCGTCCTGACGCCCGAGGACGCCTTCCGGTGTTTCATGGGCACTGGCCTTGACGTTCTCGTCTGCGGAAACTGCTTCCTGGAGAAAGCAGAGCAAAATCCGGCACTGGCGACGAACTACAAGGACGCGTTTGAGTTAGATTGAGGCACAAAGGCCGATTCGGAGCGGACCGCAAAACCATGGGCAAAGCCGCGCGGTATCCGCATTTGGCGCCCGTTCTCCTCGTTCAATTCAACGGCGACGTGCTGCCCGAACGCGGGCTGCCCAGGCGGACGTCAACCGCGACGTCGAGGACGCGCAGAAGGTAGACGAGCTTGCTCTGGGCCCTCGGATTTTGCAGGTGCGGATGCCACAATTTGCCGCGACTGGAACACGAAAAATTATCCTGTACGAAGGGACCGATGATGCCGTGCAATGCGTAACGGCTTTGTTGATAGGCCTCACAAAAGAGGTCCCGCTGGTCAAGTCTGATCTCCGGCTCGATGACCAAAACGCCAGGAAGTTCAGTGTGAAGGACATTCATGCCCGCCGCGTCATGAGTTCGCGTTCCCAAGCCAGCGCATGGCCGACAATGGTCGGTAGATCATCGAAACGCGGCTGCCAGCCGAGCGTCGCGTGCGCCCGCTCGCTCGCCGCGATAATCCGGGCCGGATCGCCGTCGCGCCGCGGCGCGTATTCGACCTTGAAATCGGCTCCCGACACGCGCTTGACCGTCTCGATCACGTCGAGCACCGAAAAGCCGCGGCCGTAGCCGCAATTAAGCGTCAGCGATTCACCGCCGGAGCGCAGATGCCACAGAGCATGTGAGTGCGCGCGAACAAGATCGCAAATATGGATGTAGTCGCGGATACAGGTGCCATCCGGTGTAGGATAATCCGTGCCGAAGACGTCGAGCTTCGGCCGCAGCCCTAGCGCCGCTTCGGCCGCAACCTTGATCAAGTGCGAGGCGGTCCGGCTCGATTGACCGGTGCGGCGCTCCGGATCGGCGCCGGCGACGTTGAAGTAGCGCAAGATTATATGCGCAAGACCATGCGCGCGGCTGGCGTCGTGCAGCATGATTTCGGTCATCAGCTTCGACCAGCCGTACGGCGAAATCGGCATAGTCTGCGTGTCCTCCGTAGCCGGAATCGTCGTCGGATTGCCATAGACAGCGGACGTCGACGAAAAGATGAAATGCCGCACGCCACATTTGACTGCGCACTCGATCAGCGCGCGCGAATTGACGGTGTTGTTACGGTAATAGCCGAGCGGATCGCGCACCGAATCCGGAACCACGATCAAGGCTGCGAAGTGGATGATCGCTTCGATATTGTGTTCGCGAATGAGCTGCGTCACCAGAGGCTGATCGCCGGTCTCGCCGACAATAAGCGGTACGCCCTCGGCGACGGCCCAGCGGTGTCCGGTCGAGAGATTATCGAGCACGACGACGTGCTCGCCGGCATCGACCAGCTCGTAAACCATGTGGCTACCGATATAACCCGCACCGCCGGTGACCAGGATCGCCATGGCATCTCTTTATGGCCTATGATCCAACGTTTTCGCCGACGCGTTATAGTCGCGCCGCCACCCGCTAGTCGACTGGCTGGCGGTGATGCGTAACGACCCGATATGAATTTCAGGCATTGGAACAGCGGTGTAAGTCATCGAGTGCATGTACATCGAATTATGCGCCGTAGCCTTGCTGATAGGGCACCTGCGGATCGTAAACGATGACGTTGAGTCCCAACTCTGACTTGGAAAGAACACCAACTGCGGAAGCAATTGAAAGCTACCACCCAGCCGTAATCCGTGACAATAGCCCCGGCTCCCCTATCCGCTGTGTCTACGCCATGAGGCTGGCCACGTAATCGTCGGTCACCTCGATGTCGCATATTCATCATTCTAACGCGTCGGCCATCTTAGAGCAGACATTGGTTGCGCGTCTAATTTTCCTGTTATTGGGTAAGCGTAGCATCGTCACACATCTTTATTGATCGACAGGCATTTTGGCCCAATTCCACGGCAACGGATCGTCGATCCGGTTCATAGGATGGCCGTTAGTCATGCACTCCAGGATGGATGCCGTGAACAAGATCTGCACATGCAGTTCTAATTAATGCGCGGCCGCTCGGCGTGTTACGGTTTGTCAAATTTGTAACTTATCAGCCAAGAACCGCTTGGAATAAGTCGGAACCCTGGCACGGTCAGCTCGCCAGTGTTGACGCTGCTCGAACCCTCCCCGCCAAGTCTCGGGAGTGCGGCGGAGATGCCTCTTTAATACTTCCTTCGTTTTACTGGTCCGCATCAAGCGTCACAGCCGCCAGAGTTCGATCGTGTCGGGCAGATCTCGGCGGTCGAGCCGTGACTTCACATCGAGGACAATTCCGCCGCCGTCTTTCAGAAGCTGCGTGACCAGGGACCAGCCGTCACGGACATACGACTCGTGGGCGACTGCGAGTATGACAGCATCGGCAGGACGCAGCGCATCCATGTGATTGAGCGTGATGCCGTATTCGCGTTCGACCTCCTGCGGATCTGCCAGCGGATCGTGCACCTGCACCTTAAAGCCAAAGCTTTGTAGCTCACTGACAATGTCTGCGACTTTCGAATTGCGCGTGTCCGGCACGTTTTCCTTGAACGTCATGCCCAGGATGGTGACTGTCGCCGCTCCGCAGTTGCGTCTGAGCAGCCGGCGCACACATTCACGAGCGATGCGTTGGCCGACGCCATTATTGATCCGACGGCCGGCCAAAATGACCTGCGGCTCGTAGCCGGCCATTTCCGCTCGATAGGACAAATAATAGGGATCGACGGCAACGCAGTGGCCGCCAACGAGACCGGGAGAGAATTGCTGAAAATTCCATTTTGTCGCCGCGGCGGCGAGCACGTCGCCCGTATCGATATCCAGAAGCTCGAACAACGCCGACAGCTCGTTCATGAATGCGATATTGAGATCGCGCTGAGTATTTTCGATGACCTTAGCAGCCTCGGCAACTTTGATCGACGGGGCGCGATGTATGCCGGCTTTGACAACCGAGCCGTAAACATCGGCGACGATTCGCAAGGTCCCTTCATCCTGGGCGGAAACCACTTTAGTGATAGTCTCGAAGCGATGTTCCTTGTCGCCCGGATTGATCCGCTCTGGCGAATATCCGACGGTGAAGTCGTCGCCGCATCGCAGACCGGAGATCCGCTCCAGGAGGGGAATGAAGTCGTCCTCGACCGCGCCTGGATAGACGGTGGATTCATAGACTACGATATCGCCGCGATTGAGGACGCGACCAACCGCATCACATGCGGCGTAGACAGCTGCAAGATCGGGACGGCGTGACGCGTCGATCGGGGTTGGAACGGTGACGATATAGAAGTCCGCGTTCGCCAATACGGCCGGATCGTGCTCATAGCTGAGCGTTGAATGCGATAAATCTGAGTTGTCCAACTCGCGCGTGCGATCAACGCCTGCGCGTAGTTGCTCGATTCTGCTCCGATCGAGGTCATATCCGACAACGGTGACGCCCGATCGCGCAAAAGCGACCGCCACAGATAGGCCGACATAACCGAGCCCGACCACGGCAATCTTACGTTGATGCGCCAATGATGAATCCTTGATCTAACCGCCCCTCGCGGAGGAGCGTTCCTTGCCCTTCGCGCCTACTCTCGAATCCCAAGCACCCTACCAGATCGCGTGGCAGGGTATAGCCATCGCGATCATGTAGCGATGGTGGACATGCGAGTGATCGCTCTTTAGATTATACCGCGATTTCAATAACATACGTGTTCGCATTTTTATGCTGATCGACGCGCCATTTTATTGCGTTCCCGGTGCGAATCACATGGGACTCGCGCGCACGCTTTATCCGATCATTATCTGAATTCCGGGCACTCATCGCACCATAGCCACGATGTCACGTGCGGCTTTGGCCGCAGCCTGCATCGATTCGGCCATGGCCGTCTCCAGCTGCGGGCAGCGATCCTCTGGCAGGTAGCGAGCGTAAGTCTCCAGCGTGACCTCGACGCCGTCGGCGATGGCATCGGCCGCGATCTGAGGATGTCTCGGGTACCGTTTGATCAGCGATGTCGCGACGATATGCCGGAACGCAGTTGGCGAGAGCGCAGTGATGCCCTTGATGCCAGTGCCGGCAGCGGCGTCATAGCCGAGATGGCGAGCGGTGAACGCCCGAACGCGTGTGGCAAGCGCCTGTTCGCGTCCATTTTTCCGCTCGCCGGACAAGGCGGCACGCGAACGATCTTTGCCCGCTTCGATCTCCTGCTCGAGATATTTTTTGCCGTAGATAAACAGATAGGGGGCATTCCCGTTTCAGATGGGGATATTGGGGTCGTCGAGCAGCAGAGGACGGCCCCAGTTCAAGAAGCGCTCAAGGTGTTCATAAAGCCCCCATTCGTCTTTCAGCTGCCGCCGGAAGTTCTTGTGCAGCGCGAAATAATTGCCGTTTCGGTTCTTAGACGACTCGCGCGGGATTTCGAGGCGCCATCCTTGCGCATCGCGTTTGAGATGCCTGATTTCGACAAAGGCCCAGGCGCCCGGCCGCAACGGTGCCTGCGCCTGCAACAGCGCCCAGACCAGATCCTGCAGGCGGCGGCGGATTTGCTCTCACGCATCCCGGCGAGATCAGCTGCCAGGCCATCGATCAGCAACTTGATCGCCGTTCAAACCCCGATCGCGCAACCGCGCAAAATCTCGGGCTTGAATGCAAGGCCATGGCCCGGCCGTTCCGGCGCGGTGATGGTGCCGTTCACCACCGGCACCGACTCGATCCACAGATCGTCCGAAAGACCCATGTCCTCGATCCACAGCCCGTTCGGGATCGAGGCCAGGAGCTGCACGTTCAGTTCGGGGAACAGATGCGGCGCCAGCGTCATGCCCCAGGTATCGGCGACGGTTGCGATCTTGCGCAATTCGGTCAAGCCGCCGCGCATTGGGTCGGGCTGCCGGATCGGCAGGCACGGATCCTCGAAAAACGGCTTGAGATCGAAACGCGTGAAATGGGTCTCGCCGCCGACGATGCGCAGATCAAGCGCATGCGCGACGCGCCGATAGCCGGCGAAATCGTCGGGCACCACGGGCTCCTCGAGCCAGTACACGTCATAGTCCTGGAATTTACGGCCCATCTGGATCGCGACATCGGCGGTCCAGCCCATATTGACGTCGATCATGATCGCGATGTCCGGTCCGATCGCCTCGCGCATGCGCCGGACATTGTCGAGATCGGTGGCAAGGCTCGCGGTATGCGCCACTTGCATCTTGATCGCGTTATAGCCGCGCTCCTTGTAGTGCAGCGCCTTGGCGATCATGCCGTCGCCGCCCGAGCCGCGGAAGCAGCCTGAGCCGTAGGCCGGCAATTCCGAGCGGTAGTGGCCCCAGAGCCGATGCAGCGGCAGATCGGCGCGTTTGCCGAGCGCGTCCCACAGCGCGATATCGAGCGCCGACATCGCCATGGTGGCGATGCCGCCGCGGCCATAGGTGGTGGTAGCGCGCCACAAATCCTGCCAGATCGCCTCGACCGCGCCGGCATCCTTGCCGAGCACTCGCGGGATGATCGTCTCTTCCAGACATGCCGCGATCGTCTTCATGCCCGGGCGGAACAACAGCAGATACCCCATGCCGATGATGCCGCCTTTGGTCTCGACCTCGAGCACCAGGATGTTGCGGGCTTCGCCGAAGGCATGGCCCTTGAGCCACGGAGTTTGCGGCCATGGCACGCGCAGCATGGTCGTGCGAACGGCGGTGATGGTCATGTCGGTCATGGTCGGGCGCTTCCCTTTGGGCCGGCTTATTTTTTATGGGGTCGCAATTTTGCACGCAATCGCCGCGAAGAATAGCTCCGAATCGACAAGCGGACTTGTCAGGCGCGGCAAAATCGCGCGACATGTTGCGATCAAGACGACCGGGAGAGCGGCGTGGCCTCGACGATCAATGTTGCCGCCTACAGCGACGCGCTGGTCGTGCTCGGCACCGCTGGTATCGTTGTGCCGATCGTCAGCCGGCTCGGTTTTTCGCCCGTGCTCGGCTATCTCGGCGCCGGCGCGCTCTTCGGCCCGCTCGGCTTAGGTTCGCTGATCGGTTCCTTTCCGGCGTTGTATTGGTTCACCGTCGGCGACGCCAAGGACGTGGCCGGCATTGCCGAGCTCGGCATCGTCTTTCTCTTGTTCCTGATCGGTCTCGAACTGACGCTGCATCGACTGTTGACGATGCGGCGGCTGGTGTTCGGGCTTGGCGGATTGCAAGTGCTGCTCACCACCGGTTTGCTCGCGGGTGTCGCGGCCTATGCCGGCAAAAACCCCTCGGAAGCGGTCATTCTCGGCGCGAGCCTATCGCTGTCGTCGACGGCGATCGTTCTCGAATTGCTGTCGAACCAGGAGCGGCTCACCACCACGGTCGGCCGCGCCAGCTTCGCCGTTCTCTTGGCGCAGGATCTCGCCGTGATCCCGATCCTGATGTTCCTCTCCATTCTTGCGGCGGGACCGCGGGGCTCGGTGCTGGCGAGCCTCGGCACGGCGCTGCTGCAGGCCGCGATCGCTCTCGCCGTGATCGTGTTGTTCGGTCGCGTCTTCCTGCAGCCGCTGTTTCGCTTGGTGACGGCGACCCGTTCGCGCGACCTGTTCATCGCCACGGTCTTGTTCGTGATCCTCTCAGCGGGCGTCATCGCCAATCAGGCCGGCCTGTCCATGGCGCTCGGCGCCTTCGTCGCCGGGCTCCTCCTCGCCGAGACCGAATACCGCAAGGCGATCGAGGCCACCATCGAACCGTTCAAGGGGCTCTTGCTCGGCATCTTCTTCTTCACCGTGGGGATGGACATCGATGTCCGCGAATTGCTGCGCGAGCCGCTGGTGCTGGTCGCAGCCGTCGTCTGCCTGATCGCGGTGAAATCGTCGCTGGTCGTCGGCCTGGCTCGGCTGTTCCGGCTGTCGCGGCCGGTCGCGGTCGAGATGGGGCTGCTGCTCGGGCCGGGCGGCGAATTCGCCTTCGTCGGCATCGGCATGGCGGCGGGCTTCGGCCTGATCGATGCGCGTCTTTCGAGCTTCGCGCTCGCCGTTACCTCGGTCACCATGGCGCTGACGCCGGCGTTGTCGTTTGTCGGGCGGCGCTTTGCCTCGCGGTTGCGCGCCCCGGGCGTGATGGCCGCCGAACTGACCGCGCGCCCCGTGGGCCGACAGAAGCACGCGATCGTGGTCGGCTACGGCCGGGTCGGCAAAGTGGTGTGCGCGCTCCTCAAAGAGCACGGCATCCCCTACATCGCCGCCGACGACGATGCTCCCACCGTGACGCGCGATCGCCGCGACGGTCACGATGTCTATTACGGTGACGCCTGCGATCCGAAATTTCTCGAGATTTGCGGGCTCGCCAGCGCCGCCGGCGTGATCATCACCATCCATACCCCCAACCTGATCGACGAAGTCGTCGCGCATGTGCGCGCCATTCGTCCGGATCTTCTGATCGTCTCCCGCGCCCGCGACGCCGACCATGCGCGGCATCTTTATCAGCTCGGCGTCGCCGACGCGGTGCCGGAAACGGTCGAGGCGAGCTTGCAGCTTTCGGAAGCCGCGCTGGTCGGGCTGGGCGTCGCGACCGGACCGGTGATCGCCTCGATCCACGAGAAGCGCGACGAAATCCGTCACGACCTGCAGGAGGCCGCGCGCGCAGCCGGGCTGGAAACGATTCACGCGGTCAGAGCGAAGACGCCGAAACTGCGTCGGCGGTCCTAAAATATTCTCACGCCGCCGGCGCGCCCCCGCGCTCGCTCTTGCCGCGCCGCACCGCGACGATTTCGGCGAGGATCGAGATCGCGATCTCGTCGGGCGTGATGGCGCCGAGATCGAGCCCGGCCGGCGCCTTCAGCTTCGCCAGCCGATCCGCAGCGACCCCGCGCGCGGCGAGCGCGGAGGTGAGCGCTTGCGCTTTTTTCCGGCTGCCGACGAAGGCAACGTAGTCGACATCGATCGCAAGCGCCGCGGCAAGTGCGGCTTCGTCGCCGCGGCCCTGGGTCGAGACGACGACGTAGCGCGCCGCGGCCTCGTCCACCGGCAGCGCAAAGCCTTCGATGCGGCGGTCGGCGTCGCCGAACGCCGTCTGTTCGGCTACCGGCGCGCAGACGGTGACGGCGAAACCCGATCGCTTGGCGAGATCCGCAATGGCGACGGCAACAGGACTCGAACCGCAGATCACCACTTGCGGCCGCGGCATGACCGGCTCGACGAAGATGTCCATGGTGCCCTGGCTTGGACACATGTTCTTGGCGAAGCGCACGCCGCCTTGTTCCTCGCCGGGTTTGTGACCCTGGCCTTCGAGTTCGTCAGGCGGCTGCACCGAGACCAGCCGCGACTTGCCGTCGACGAGCGCATCCCGCGCCGCCTTCAGCACCGCCGCCCGCGCGCAGCCGCCGCCGATCCAGCCTGCCGAGATCGTGCCGTCCGGCAAGATCACCGCCTTGGCGCCGGCCTTGGCAGCGGTCGCCGCCACCGTGCGCACGACGGTGGCGAGCGCAAACGGAACGCCGGTGGATTTGCGGGTTGCAATCGTATCGAGGATGTCGTCGGCGCGATTCATGGTTCAAATCCTCGCGAGATAGGGTTCGAGTGCCGCAAGGCTTGCGAGACTGTGCGCGGGCGCGAACAGATCGACATAGGGCAGCGCCGCTTGCATGCCGCGCGCCTGCGGCGAGTAATCGCGCCAGCCGAGCAGCGGATTGAGCCAGATGATTTTCTTGCAGCGGCGGCGCAGCCGGCGCATTTCCGCACCAAGTTCCTCGGGCTCGTCGGTATCGTAGCCGTCGGACACGATCATCAGCGCGGTGCGCGAATTGATGACGCGCCGCGCGTGCCAGCGATTGAAGGTGGCGAGGCTCGCGCCGATGCGGGTTCCGCCGCCGATGCCTTGCGCCATCAGCGCCAGCTTCTCGACCGCTCGCGTCACGTCGCGGTCGCGCAGCGACGGCGAAACGTGGGCGAGTCTGGTGTGAAACACGAACGCTTCCGCCTCGTGAAACGCGTCGACGACGCCGTGCAGGAAGCGAACGAAGAACGCGGTGTAAAGGCTCATCGAGCCCGAGGCGTCGAGCAGCACGACGAGGCGTAACGGCTTTATCTTGCGGCGGCGCCAGGCCAGATCGAACAGCGTGCCGCCATGCGAAATATTGCGATGGATGGTGCGGCGCAGATCGAGGCGGAGGCCGCGGCGGCGGATTTGCTCGCGGCGCACCAGCCGGGCGCGCATGACACGGGCGAGCCGCGCGGCGAGCGCCTGGGTGGCCGCGACTTCGTCGGCATCGACGACGTGGCGCAGGTCGGTTGTGGTCAGGCTTTCGGTACGCGACGCGCCTTCGCGACGGCTTCGACCGTCGGCCGGGTTTGCGCCGTCGCCGTCGCTGCGCCGCTCGACACGGTCGGGCAGACCGAGCGCCTCTTGCGGCACCTGCGCTTCGGCGAGGCGGCGCGCCGGAGCGCGGCTCGCACACGGCACGCCGGAAAGAACTTGCCGCTGCCGCATGTCGCGGCCCTGCCAGAACGCATCGAAGATCGCGTCGAACCGCTCCCAATCGGAATGCGTCGCGCAGAACAGGGCGCGCAGAGCCGGCCTCAGCGCGATCGCGCGCAGCGCGGCCGGCGAAGCCAACACCTGCAGCGCGTCGCGGGTTTCGGCGAGACCGACGCGAAAGCCGTTGTCGCGCAAAGTGCGGGCAAAACCGGCAAGCCGGCGGCGCATCGGCGTGCCAACCGATTCATTCCGCTCATTCCCGCGCAAGCGGGAATCCACCCCCACTCTGCCTTCCCCCGCAAGCGGGGGAGGGTTAGGGAGGGGGCCGCCTTCGCGGGGACGAGCGGATGATATGAAGCCGCCGCCCATTCACGCCACCTTGCCGAGGAGCCGCTCGCTCACCTCGCGGCTGAGCCGGGCGCGATCCTCGTGCGTCTTGAGCAAACAGATCATGGTTTCGTAGACGACCTCCGGCTCCTGCCGCAGATCGTGCAGTTCGAGGCCGAAGAGCGTCGCCGCCCAGTCCAGCGTCTCGGCGACGCCGGGGACCTTGCGCAAATCCTCCTTGCGGACGGCGTTCACCATGCGCGCGATCTGCAAAGCGAGCGTGGTGTCGATGCCGGGCGTGCGCATCAGGATGATGCTGGCTTCGCGGTCGACCTCGGGAAAGTCGATGTAATGATAAAGGCAGCGTCGCCGCAACGCATCGGACAATTCACGCGTGCCGTTGGACGTGAGCACTACGCGCGGGATCGATGTCGCCTTGATCGTGCCGAGCTCCGGAATGCTGACCTGAAAGTCAGAGAGCAGTTCGAGCAGAAACGCCTCGAATTCCTCGTCGGCGCGATCGACTTCGTCGATCAGTAAGACCGGCGGCGAGGTGCGGCGGATGGCGGCCAAGAGCGGCCGTTCCAAGAGATATTTTTCGGAGAAGACGTGCTCTTCAATGGCATCGGCATTTTCGCCGATGCCTTCGCGGGTTTTGATGGCGAGAAGCTGGCGTTGATAATTCCATTCGTAGAGCGCGGCGTTCTGGTCGAGCCCTTCGTAGCACTGCAGCCGGATCAGCTCGGCGTCGTGCACCGCGGCCAGCGCCTTGCCGACCTCGGTCTTGCCGACGCCGGCTTCGCCCTCGAGCAGCAGCGGGCGCTTGAGAAACTCCATCAGCCAAAGCGCCGTCGCGATGTCGCGATCGGCGACATAGCCGACGGCGGCGAGCTTGTCCGATATCTCTTCGCGCGCGAGGGTCACAACGCGTAACTCTCTGTTTCGTCATGCGCGGCCCTGACCCGCGCATCCATCTTTCTTCGCGCTAATAAGATGGATTGCCGGGTCAAGCCCGGCAATGACGAGCCAAGGGCTGGCGCCCACATTTTTTTCACCCATGCAGGCCGAGCTTGTCCGCCGCCGTCCAGGTGCGCCAATGGTCGTGGGGCATTTGGATATGGGTCGAGCCCAAGAACGCAAATGCATCGTTGATCGCATTGGAGAAGCAGGGCACGCCGCCGACATTCGGGCTCTCGCCGACGCCCTTGGCGCCGATCGGATGATGCGGCGACGGCGTCGTGGTCCAATCGGTTTCCCAATGCGGCGTCTCGACCGCGGTGGGGAGGAAATAATCCATGAACGACGCCGTGGTGACGTTGCCGTCGTCGTCGTAATGGATTTCCTGGCCCATGGCGATGGCGAAGGCTTCGGTCAAGCCGCCGTGGACCTGGCCTTCGATAATCATCGGATTGATCCGGGTGCCGCAATCGTCGAGCGCGTAGAAGCGCCGGATCTTGGTCGTGCCGGTGTCGACATCGACATCGACCACGCAGATATAGGCGCCGAACGGGAAGGTGAAATTCGGCGGATCGTAATAATTGATCGCCTCGAGGCCCGGCTCCATGCCGGGCGGCACTTCGTGATAGGCCGCCCATGCGAGTTCGGTCATGGTCTTGAAGCGCTCGGGATTGCCCTTCACCTTGAAGCGATCGACATCCCATTCCAGATCGTCGTCGTGCACTTCGAGCATATAGGCGGCGATCATCTGCGCCTTGGCCTTGATCTTGCGGCAGGCCATGGCGGTCGCGGCGCCCGACACCGGCGTCGAGCGCGAGCCGTAGGTGCCGAGACCGTAAGGCGCCGTGTCGGTATTGCCCTCCTCGATCATGATGTTGTCGGCGGGCAGGCCGAGCTCGGTGGCGATGATCTGGGCGTAGGTGGTCTCGTGACCCTGGCCTTGCGATTTGGTGCCGAGCCGGCAAATGCCCGAGCCGGTCGGATGGATGCGGATCTCCGCCGAATCGAACATCGCGATGCCGAGAATGTCGCAAGCGCGCGACGGCCCGGCGCCGACGATTTCGGTGAAGAACGCAACCCCGATGCCCATCAGCTCGCGGGTCTCGCCGTGCTTGAACGCATCGCGTTTCGATTTCTGTTCTTCGCGCAGCTTCTTGTAATCGACGGATTCCATCGCCTTGTTCATGGCGGTCTGGTAGTCGCCGGAATCGTATTGCCAGCCGAATGCCGACGTATAGGGAAATTGTTCGCGGCGAATGAGGTTCTTCATGCGGAATTCGGCCGGGTCCATGCCTAGTTTTTGCGCCATGATGTCCATGGCGCGCTCGATGCAATAGGCGGCCTCCGTGACGCGGAACGAGCAGCGATAGGCGACGCCGCCCGGCGCCTTGTTGGTGTAGACGCCGTCGACCAGGACATGCGCAGTCGGGAAATCGTAGGAACCGCTGATGATGGAAAACAGGCCGGCCGGCCATTTGGTGGCGTTGGCGCAGGCGTCGAACGCGCCGTGGTCGGCGATGGTGTAACAGCGCATCGCCGTCACCTTGCCGTCCTTGGTCGCGGCGATTTCCATGTCCATGTAGAAGTCGCGCGCGAACGCGGTGGTCGAGAGATTCTCGATGCGGTCCTCGACCCATTTCACCGGGCGCCCGGTCACGATCGAGGCGACGATCGAGCAGATATAGCCGGAATAGGCGCCGACCTTGTTGCCGAAGCCGCCGCCGATATCGGGCGCGATGACGTGAATCTTATGCTCGGGGATCTTCGAGATCAGGGAGCCTACGGTGCGAATGACGTGCGGCGCCTGGAAGGTGCCCCACAGCGTCAGCTCGCCCTTGATCTTGTCGAACGAGGCGACGCATTGGCAGGTTTCGAGCGGGCAGGGATGCACCCGCGGATAGACGATCATTTCCCTGATCGTCACGTCGGCCTTGGCGAAGGCTGCGTCGGTAGCCGTCTTGTCGCCGGCCTGCCAGGAAAAGATGTGATTGTAATGCTTGCGCTTGCCATGCGCGCCATCGGTCTTGTCCTTGATGTCCTCGCGGATCACCGGCGCGCCGTCGGTCATCGCCTTGAGCGGGTCGACATTGACCGGCAGCGCTTCGTACTCGACCTCGACCAGGTCGGCGGCGTCGGCCGCGACATAGCGGTCTTCGGCGATGACGAAGGCGACCTCCTGGTTCTGGAACAGCACCTTGCCGTCGGCCAGAACCATCTGCACGTCGCCGGCGAGCGTCGGCATCCAGGCGAGGTTCACGGTCTTGAGCGTCTCGGCGGTGAGCACGGCGACGACGCCGGGAACCGCCGCGGCCTTGGTGGTGTCGATCTTTTTGATACGCGCGTGGGCGTGCGGCGAGCGGTTGAAGTCGCCGTAGAGCATGCCGGGCAGCTTGAGATCGTCGACGTAATTGCCCTTGCCCTGGACGAAGCGGATGTCCTCGACGCGCTTTCGCTTGCAGCCCATGCCTTCGAGCTTGATGGCGCGTTCGGCGGAGGTGGGGGTCATGTCGTTCATTCTGCGGCCTCCTGGAACTGCACGCCGTTGAGCTTGGCGGCGGCGTATTGAATGGCCTTCACGATGTTCTGATAACCGGTGCAGCGGCATAGATTGCCGGAAATGCCGTAACGGATTTCCTCGTCCGTCGGATTGGGATTTTCCTGCAACAGCCGGTAGGCGCGGGTGATCATCCCCGGCGTGCAGAAGCCGCATTGCAGGCCGTGCATTTCGCGGAACCCCTCCTGCAGCGCATGCAGCGTGCCGTCCGGGTTCGCCATGCCTTCGATGGTGCGGATGTCGGAGCCGTTGGCCTGTACCGCGAACATGGTGCAGGACTTGATCGACTTGCCGTCGAGATCGACGGTGCAGGCGCCGCAATGGCTGGTCTCGCAGCCGATATGCGGCCCGGTGATGTTGAGCTGATCGCGCAGCAAGTGGATCAGCAAAGTGCGCGGCTCGACCAGAGCTTCGACGGTCTTGCCGTTGATCTTCATCGCGACTTGAGATTTGGCCATGGTCCTGTTCCTCAACCGCGGGCGCGCGATTTGGCGCGCTCGAGTGCGCGGGCGAGCATCACCCCCACCATTTTGGTGCGATATTGCGCCGGGCCGCGTGCGTCGGTGGCCGGCGCGGTGATGGCCTCGGCGGCGGCCACGGCGCGCTTGACGACGGCTGCATCGAGCGAAGTGCCGACGAGGATTTTCGCCGCCTCCTCGGCCCAGAGCGGCGTTTCGGCGACGTTGGTCAATCCGATCGAGCAGCTCTCCACGCTGCGGCCTTTCATGGTCAGCACCACCGCCGCGGCCGCGGTCGCGTAATCGCCGATCTTGCGTTTGAGCTTTTCATAGGCGTAGCCGTGGCCGGCCGCCGGCGTCGGAATGCGGATCGCGGTCAGCACATCGCCTGATTCGAGCGCGGTGAAATAAGCGCCCTGATAAAATTCGCGCGCCGCGATCCGGCGTTCGCCGCCCTTGCCGGCGACGTGATAGGTCGCACCGAGGCACATCATCACCGCCGGCATGTCGTTGCCGGGATCGCCGTTGGCGACATTGCCGCCCAGCGTGCCGACATAGCGCACCTGCGGATCGGCGATCTGCAGCGAGGTTTCGCGCAGGATCGGAATCTTGTCCGTTAACAGACTGTCGCCGATCAGGTCGTGCTGTGTCGTCATGGCGCCGATCATGACGTCGCTGCCGTCGACGCGGGCGCCGCGGAGCTCGGCAATGCCGGCCAGATCGACCAGATTGCCCGGCGTCGCCAACCGCAGCTTCATCATCGGGATCAGGCTGTGGCCGCCGGCCAGCGCGCGACCGTCGTCGCCAAGTTCGGCAAGCAGCGCGACCGCTTCCTGGACGGATGTAGGACGATGATAGCTAAAGGACCCTGGTATCACGGGCAGCCTCCCTCGCGCCTGCGCCGATCCGCGATCGCTGTCGCGGGTCGTCGCGCATGTGCGCTCAATACCGGTTTATTGCTTTAGAGGTAAAATGGTATCGGATTGTGCGCCGCAGCAGCAAGACTTTGCTGCACCAACGAGATTGTCGATGCACCGATTGCCAAGCGCGCGCACGAACGGAGGAAGCCGAGCACGAATTGCGTCAGTGTCGCTGACGTAATTGCCATCCCACTATTACTCCGGCCTCGAGCCTGGAAGGGCTTTATTGCGCTGCAAAATGATGGCGGCGACGTATTGCCAAAGAGTCGTCGCCGGTCAGCGCGGCGACGCGGCTTTTGAGCCAGCCGATCCGGCTGCGGCTCACCGGCACTACGTAATCGTGCGCGGCGTCCATTTCGACCATCTCGTTGTCGCCGGATCGCTTGTAGCCGATCACCCGGTCGATATTGATGATGTGACTACGGTGGATGCGCACGAAGCGGGTGTTGTCGAGCCGCGATTCGACGTCGCCGATCGCCAGCGGGCAGAACAGCTTGTCGCTGCCGTTGAAAATATAAGTGTAATGCGCATTGGCGTGGATCGCGACCACCTCCTCGACGGCGAGGAAGTGGGTCGAGCCGTCGCGCTCGATGGGCAGGTGACGCGCGAGCCGTCGCGGTGCCGACCCGGCGCCGCCGAGCGGCGAATAGGTGCCGCGGCCGAATTCCGGAGCGGCGCTCCGGCTTTGCTCCTGGTTCGCGGCGTGGCCGAGCGGGGCTGGTGGCTGCGTCGGCGCGGGCGCGGTCTGCGGCATATCACCGGCGATGACGCCGGATACCGCGCGCGCCGGATCCGGCACCAGGATCAGAAGGAAGATTCCCGACAAGCAAAACGCCACGATGGCGACCACGATGGCGAGCAGATCGCTCGATAGTGCCGGCGCGCTCGCCTGCGTCGCGGCGAAGGGCAACAAAGTGAGGCCCTGCATCGCCGTGTAATGCATGCCGGACACGGCGATGCCGAATGCGATCGCGGAGAGAATCAGCGGTGGCCGGCCGCCGCGGCCGGTCGCGAGCCACAGCGCCAATCCCGAAGCGGCGATCGCGATCGCCATGCTGGCGGCGACATAAAACCGGTCATGGATCATGTAGGCGCTCGCGCTGAGCGCGGTCATGCCAATATAGTGCATGGAGAAAATGCCGCCGCCCATCAGGCAGGACGACAAGGTCAAGCGGACGAGCGTGAGCGGCCCCGAACTGGTGGCGTAAACCGCGGCGCCCACCACGATCACGCAGACCAGAAAGGACAACAGCGTCGGGAACACCAGATAATCGACCTGGAACCACACCTGCACGGCCAGCATGCCGATGAAGTGCATGGTCCAGATCGCCACGGCCAGCGAGAAAGCGGCGCCCGCCAGGAGCAGGCGCCGACGCATGCCGACGGCAGCGCCGATCTGGACGGCGAGGCTTAGACCGACATAGGCGCCCTGAATCGCCATGACGATCGAGAGCAGGACCAGCCACGACTCATAAGTCACTGGCATCGGCCACATCCTTCGCGAGGATACGATGAGCGGCCCATTCTCCAATGAGCCCACAAGCCACTATCAGGAAACATTATAAAGGAGTTTCGCGGCGGCGCCGATACCGGTTTTCCTCGGTTTCGGCTCGACAATCGGGCGCGCGGGCGCTCAGCCTTCGTAGCCGAGCCGCAGCATAGGCGAGGCGCCTTTGGCCGACTTTTCTCCGGACGCATGCTTGGACGCGGGCACTTCCCCGGGCCGTGCGACCGCCGGCCCGGAGCCGCCGGGTCGGCAAGTCTCGGCGTGTGCCGCCTGCAGCACCGAGGCCAGCGCCACCGCCTGCAGCCGCGGCGATTTGTCGATGGTGAAATGATCGATCGACGTGTCGGCGGACACGTCGACGTTCTCCAGCCTGCCATGGAAGCCGGCGCCGGGGCGCATATAGGCATAGAGCCGCTGGGTCACATTGAGCACGCAGGCCACGTTTGGCGGCGCCGCATAGGAGCCGGTGCCGTCGAACGGCACCACCAGCGCAACCGGCACGCCTTGCGCGTTGAGCTTCTGCGCCATCGTCATGACGGCGTCGGCGCCGAGCGAATGGCCGACCAGGATATACGGCCCGTGATCGCCGGCGCGGTATTTCTGAACGACCACGGCGACGACCGTATCCGCCACGCTGTGATTGTAGACATTGGCATCGATGTCGTGGCGCTCGATCTGCGCCGCGAGTTGGTCCATGCCGAGTGAGAAGATGTTGAGGAGCCCGCGCATCAGATAGACGTGGGGACGCGAAATATCGGCAGCGGCTGCGGGGGCGGCGAGCCGCCCCGCGCTGTGCGCCCCGGCCGGAAGCAAAACCAGCCCGCACAGCGCCATCGCGCCGGCGAGCAGGGCTGCCGCGAGCGGGCGATGAGTTGATCCGGCAAAGGAGTGACCTGCGCCCGACATCGCACGACTCCACGCTACGCCACAAAGCCGCCCAACGCGCTAACCGAAATAACGAAGGCAATTATAACAGAGACGACGATAACAGAGGCGACTATGGCGAAACGGGGTAAAAATTTCCTTGTGCCTGCGGACGGGACGGCGTTCGGCGACGCCCCCAACCCGCCGCGCCGGCTTCAGCGGCCGAGCGCGGCGCGACGGCTGGCAAGTTCGAGGACGATCGGCTGGGTGGCGGCTCGTAGCGGCGCGCGCCGCACGTCGGCGAGCGTATGCAGAAAATCGGCGAACCAGGTCTGCACCGGCGCCGCCTTGAGCTTGCGAACCATGGACTGCCAGCGCTCGCGCCGCTCCTCGACGCTCATGCGCAACGCCACAGCGATCTGCCGCGCCATGCCGTCGATGTCGTGCGGATTGATCTGTAATGCCGCGTCGAGCTCCCGGGCGGCGCCGGCAAAAGAAGACAGCACCAGCACGCCGGGATCGAACGGGTTCTGCGCCGCGACATATTCCTTGGCGACGAGGTTCATGCCGTCATGCAGCGGGGTGACCAGGCCGACATTCGCCACGCGGTAGAAGCCCGCCAGCGTCAGCTGCGAAAAGCCCTTGTTGAGATAGCGGATCGGCGTCCAATCGACTTCGCCGTGACGACCGTTGACCTCGCCCACGAGGCCTGCGAGTTCCGCCTTCAGGTCGCGATAGGCCTTGATGTTGCCGCGCGACGGCACCGCGACCTGAAGCAGCGACACGGCGCGCTTGAGGCCCGGTTCGATCTCGAACATGCGGTCGAACGCGCGCATCCGGTTGGCGAGGCCTTTCGAATAGTCGAGCCGATCGACGCCGAGCACGAGCTTGGCGCCGTGCAGGCTGTCGCGCAGCCGCGCGACGTCCGTGCGACCGATCGCCTTGGTCGCGCGCGACGAGAATTCCTCGACGTCGATCCCGATCGGGAAGGTCGCGAGCTGGGTCAATCCCCAGTGCGACGCTACCGTGCCGTCGACGATGTTGAGCGCGAGCTCGATGCGCAAAAAGTCCTCGAAATTGAGCCGGTCCTCGACGGTCTGGAACCCGATCAGATCGTAAGCGAGCATGGCGTGGGCGAGATCGGCGCCATGCGGTACCGCGGTCATGGTGCGACGATCCGCCCACGGCGTGTGCAGGAAGAATCCGAGCGGCCGCTCGATGCCGAGATGGCGCAATTCCGCGCCCAAGGTCAGAAAATGATAGTCCTGGATCCAGAACACCGCCTCCGCCGAATTGAAGCGCACCAGTTCGCGCGCCATGAAGGCATTGACTTCGCAATAAGACGCATAATCGTCGGCGGTGACGTGGATGAGATCGGGGCGCGAATGCAGCGCCGGCCAGAGCGCGGAATTGGCGAAGCCCTCGTAATAGCCGCGATAATGTTTCGCCGGCATGTCCACGGTCGCCAAGGCGCCGGTGCCGAGCGTTTCGATCTTGGCGAAGGATTGGCGCGCCGGCAGAGCCTCGCTCGGGAAATCGCTCGAGCCGACCCAGATCGCGCCGGAATCCCGGACCATCGGCAATAGCGCCGCCGCGAGCCCGCCGGCGACCGGCTCATCGGCTGTGGCGCGAGCGACACGGTTGGACACGACGACGACGTTCACGGCAGCACCTTTCCTGCGGTGTTCCGTCAACCCGGGCGAACCGGTTTCGTTCCCGATTGTGACGCGGTGCGGCGAAGCTGTTCAGGCGTAACGGATATTTCCAGGCACACTGCGGCAAGCGCGCTGCGCTCAGGCTTGTGCGTAAGCGATCGTCGACAACAGCGCCAGTTCGGCGCGCCGCGAATCGAGCCTTGTATGCTGCACCACGATCGGCACGTTGGATTCGAACACGGAAGAATAGGCGGTGTCGCGCGGCACCGGCTCCGGATCGTTGAGATCGTTGAAACGCAAATGCAGCGTGCGCCGCGCCGCCACCGTCACGAAATACGGGCCGACCGGTTCGCGATCGGCGAAATACACGGTGATGCGGATGTTCGCAGTCGCGTTGCCGGCATTGAGGATGCAGGCGGTCTCATGCGACACCAGCGCCGGATCGGAAAACGAGCTTTGCGAAGGAATATAGCCTTCGGCAATGGCCCAACGCGTCTGTCCGAG
>Ga0181524_10000249_pt1 | contig 65273 bp, 62 predicted proteins | sample PEATcosm2014_Bin_34_FD_119761 | JGI IMG/M metagenome (GOLD analysis project Ga0181524, IMG submission 119761) | Peatland microbial communities from MTU Mesocosm Facility, Houghton, MI, USA - PEATcosm2014_Bin05_60_metaG | ecosystem: Environmental > Terrestrial > Soil > Wetlands > Peat | place... | reverse complement strand
CGGGGCGGAGCTCGACGACCCTGAAGATCTCGTCACCCTCGAGGGGGATATGGACGACCCCGATGGGCTCGGAGAGCCGACACATCGTGCCCGCTCTCGACGTGACGACGAAGGCGGCTGGGATCTCGACTCACCTGCGACAAGCGGCAGCGAGCCTGATGCCGATTCGACCGACTGACGGATTCCTGAGCCGGGGGCACCCGTGAGGTTTGCGGCCCTCGCTTGGCTGGTCAGTACTACAAAGGCCCTACTACCGTCTCCCCGACGACCGGGAGGGACGAATGATCAAACCAGTAATCGACATGTGGCATGCCTTCTTGCGGGGCCAGCTACCGGGTGGGCTCGACGAACTGCTCGACGATGACGTCGTCTTCTACTCACCGGTTGTATTCACGCCCCAGGAGGGCAAGGCGATCACCACTCTTTACCTGCAAGCGGCAGTCGCGACCCTCCCAGGCGACCAAGCGGGATCGACCTCAGCGGGCAGCGGAACTCCGACCGGAAGCTTCCATTACACGAAAGAGGTGCTGGGCGATGACACCGCCGTACTTGAGTTCGAGACCACGATGGAGGGCAAGTACGTCAACGGTGTCGACATCATCCGCTGTAATCAGGAGGGACGCATCGTCGAGTTCCGTGTGATGATTCGACCCCTGCAAGCGGTGAACCTCGTGCATCAGCAGATGGCGGCAACGCTCGAACGGATGAATCCAGCCGACTGACAACGGCGGATTACTCACGCTCGACCTGCGCGCTGATGCAGGACCCAGGACCGGGCCGGACGATGCTCTCGGTGGGCCTTCCCATCCGGTTCCTATGAAATCAACGGTCGACGATCTCCGGGCTCTCCGAAGTAGGCCAGCTTCAGATGATCCTGGATCGACTGTCCATTCACGGCAGTGCTGGGAAACGCGTGCGGAATGTTGTCCTTGTCGCGCACTATCAGCTCGAACGGTTCGGGAGCGTTCCTTGCGTAGTCGGACGTCATGATCAAGCTCACCAAAGGTCCAAATCCATGCTTCGGCGTCTCTGTGAGGAGTAGGAAGATTCCAGGCGTGGCCCCCAGCTGTACGTCGAGTTCATCTACTGCGTCTGGTACGTCAATTACGTCCTCGACGAGGTCGGTTTCTTCTTCAAGCCTTTGCGCCACGTCGTTGGCACCCTGATTATTGGTCCCATATCCACTCCTCCATGTCCGATAGTGGATAAGCATGCCCTCAACTGCAGGGTTAGGTTATCCACCCAGTCCCCCCCTGCTGTGGCCGTTGAGCCAACATGAATAGGTGGCTGGGAGCCGCAGATCTACGGATGTGTCGAAGGCGGCGAAGAGCCTGCGAAAGATCGCCGCTCTCACCGTGGGATCGCCGGATGACTCGCCTGCAGATGCCAAGGCTCCGGATCGCCTAGAGCTGGCGGCCGAGGTGCTCGATGTCGCTGCAAGGACGGAGGAAGAGCCCTAGTCCGTACATATTTGTGTGCAGGGGTGGGCTTTGAGGTCCCGCCGGGAGTGGCGGGAGATGGTAGCCCCTCAGGTGGTCCTTACCCTGCCAACGGAGTCATGACCTACTATTCCGGGAACGAGAATGGAAGCTGGATGGATACCTGTACTCTTTCATCTAGCGACACTCCACTGCACTGTGGCTCTCGATGTTTTTGTCGACTGGTACGGAACGAACTAGCTGCCCGCGCTCGCAGCTGCCTCCATCGTTGTCACCGAGTCTTACCCGAGACCTTCAAGGAGGTTTCGTGTCCGTCCGCGCACAAGAAAAGCGAACGAGTCCTCTTCTTGGATATCAGCATCGTGTCGGGAGGGCGTAGCCGTGGGAGCATGTCTTGAGAACGCAGAATGGAGAACCCCATGGACACGAACGACCGACTGACCCGGCTTGAGAACGCGCTGATCGACCTCGTCATCGTGGTGACGGAGGGCAGTCTTGGTCGCCTTGACGCGCACATGGCACCGGAAGTGCGCGGCGCGGGCACGCGGCTCCAAGGGTTCCATCGAGCAGTGCAGAATGAGCGGTCGTCCTAAGAGCCGGCGGTCAATGTCCGGGTGCAGCCACCGCAAAACGCGCACCGCATTTGTTCAGGAGATCAAGGCGTCGGCTTCGGCAATGTCCTTGTGAAATAGCTGGCCGATGTAGAGTCGTTCACCCAGCACTTCACATCGGAACCACAGACCTTTAGCCGGTCCGATTCTGGTATTGCGAGGCAGTTCGCGAATGACTTTCGTGACCAGCTCGCCTGAGGTCATTCCAGACCGGCAGACGAGGATACGTCGGTCGGTTACCACAACGACACGATAACCCTTGATCCATACGAGCAGACCGAACCACGGACTCATAGTCGTCGCCGAGAACGCGGCCTGAATCACCTCACCCGGCTGGAGGACGTGAGCCGCATTGACACGAAGCGTGTCGCGAATCGCCATGACTCCCCCTGTTCACTTGGCCAACAGGATTACAGTAACTTCAGATCGAACTGATTGGTGTTTTCGGTTTCCAGGGGGATTCTTCTCTCCGTCCGTCCATTTCTGGGCGGATGCCGTGGGGCGTACGCCGAGCCGTTCCCCTTCAGAGGCCGACCCCTACCTCACCCTGATGCCGGCCGAAGAAGGGGTCCGGCTGACCTTCCAGAGGATCACTGGCCTAGCTCGCATCCACTTGGATATTGAGACCGACGACGTGGAGGCCGAAGTGCGCAGGCTGGAGGCACTCGGCGGACACGTGGTAGACCGCGTCGAGGATTGGGTGGTACTCCAAGACCCAGCAGGGTTATTGCCATGTGTCATATCGGTCGACAGCACGGACTTCGACGCTAGCGCCACGACGTGGACGGACGGAGGCGGAAATAACTAGAGGCAGCGGGTACATCGTCTGCATTCTGTTGCCGAGCTTCGGTGCTCTCGGAAGTTGTTTTTCTAATACATCACGCCTGTCGGCTCAGCTCTCGATCTGAACTGAGCTGACGTACCAGCCTTCGGGCGTCTGTGACACGTAAAGCTGGAAGATCGGGGCGTTGGGTGGGCCACCCCCTGGCGGTCCATAGGTGCAAACGATGGGCGGGAACGCCGAGGTGCAGCCCCGGTCGATCACAAGTCCGCTGGTGTAGGGGGCGGCGAAGAGAGTGGCTACGGCTTGAGACGTCGCCACGGAGAGCGCTTTGGCCTTGTTCCCCGAGGCCCAACTCAAGACAAGGGCGGCGGCGGCGTTCTCGGCGTTCGGCCGCAGCGCCCCGGGTATGGCGAGGGTGGTTGTGGTCGGTGGCCGCAGGATGGTGGTGCTGGTCGTCGGCCGTGTCGTAGGAGCGGACGCTTCAGAGGTGCTGCAGCCCGTCGCGGTTGCACCCAGGATCACGGCGACGGCGACCGCTCGGATGGGTCGAGTGAGAATGGGCATCACGATCCCATTGTGACAAAGACGCTGTCGACGGGCCCATCTCAACCGAGTGAGCGCACCATACGGATCCGTGTACAAAGGCCTCCTGTCGGCCCGCGGTTATGGATGGCCGACCGACAGCGGCGTGCTGGAAGCCGGGAGGGCTTCCGGGATGGTTCGGTCAATGGGAACGAGTGGCAGGAGCACTGACCCGGCGCCGAGTTGTGCTCACCGACGGCTCAGCCATTGATGAGTGGGCCTACGCTGTCACTGGTCGTGTTTGACCATTCCTGCTGATTGGCAGATTATCGACGTCCATTGTCGTCGCCGGGACCAAGTGGCCGACCGGGCGGCCCCAATGGGGGAAAAGGGTCGTCGCTCATCGTTCGGGAGCGGGTATCCATCACTCGCCAGCTGGGGATGTGCATTGTCTGTACTCGCCGAGCCAGCCGGTGGCCGGCCGCCCGGATGACGAGGCGGCGCAGCGGGCCAATCATGAGCAGCAGACCGAGGGCGTCGCCGATGAATCCCGGCATGCAAATCATTACTCCACCCATGAGGACGACCAGTCCGTCGAGCAACTCCCGGGTGGGCATCTCTCCTCGCGCCAAACTCTCCTGGGTGTGGGCCAGCACGCCAACGCCGACTCGCCGGACGACGAAGGGCCCGAGCGCGCTCACGACGACCAGGATCGCCAACGCCCAGAGGAAGCCGATCTGCTCGGCCACGACCACGAACAAAGCGATCTCTGCGCCAACGAACACCAGCACACCGAGGAAGAACATCGACCTCAGAGTAACCCCTGTGGTCGGTCGGTCCGTGAGCGAGAGTGCAATACGGCGTGCACCGGCGGGGCCGGTCTCAGCCGTCGCCAGACCTTCGGCTCCGGACGAATCACACCAAGGACGTGATCGTGTGCAGCCCGAACGAGGACGTCCGCTCGGTGGCCCAACGCAAGCTCGAGCGTTGGGCCAAGCACCTGCCTGTTGTCGAGGAGGCGTGTAGATCTGCTCCCTGGTCCCTTGTTTCGAGTGTCGTCCGCTTGCCTTCACCAGTTATCCCTGTGGCGAGTCTCTAGTCGCGCAAGTCGTAGGAGCCTGCGCAATCGGTGATTGCCGAAAAGCGAAACTCATAACGGTTAACCTCTCTGTGCCGATGACCTCCGTTGCCGAGCTGAGCACTCCGTACTCCAGCCCTGAAGAAGACGGTCCACAGTCGACGGCTCGGTGGACCCGTCCCGCCCTGGTGGTGATCGCCGCCTTTGCCGCTCTGTCCTACGCCTGGTCGATCAACCACGACATGCTCGATTCCTATTACGCGGCGGCGGTTCGGAGCATGGCAGGAAGTTGGCACAACTTCGTGTTCGGCGCGTTCGACCCCGCCGGAACGATCACGCTCGACAAGCTGCCCGGCGCCTTCTGGATCCAAGCGTTGTCGGTCCGGGTGTTCGGAGTGCACACATGGGCGATGGTGCTCCCCCAGGTGCTGGAGGGTGTCGGCGCCGTGCTCGTCCTGTACCGGGCGGTGCGCCGTCTGGCCGGCCCGGTGGCTGGCCTCTTTGCTGCACTGGCTCTGGCCGCCAGCCCCGCCACCGTCACCCTGAACCGGGGGACCGTCTCCGACAGCATGATGATCCTGCTGCTGGTACTCGCCGCGGACGCCGCGTCGGCCGCCTTGACCAGCGGACACCTGAATCTCCTGCTACTGGCGGGGGTCTGGGTGGGGCTCGCCTTCCAGGCCAAGATGCTCGAGGCCTGGCTGGTCCTGCCGGCGCTCGGTGCGGCTTACCTGTTGGCCGCGCCGTCCACGCTGTGGCGGCGAGTGCGCGCGGTGGTGGCCCTCGGAGTGGTCGCCGGTGTTGTGTCGCTGCTGTGGATGACGGCGGTGACCCTCACCCCCGCGTCAGACCGTCCGTACGTGGACGGGAGCTATCACAATTCGGTGTACGAGCAGGTGTTCGTCTACAACGGTTTCGGGCGCTTCGGTCAGCAGACACCTGTGCAACTGCTCGCCAGGCAATCGGTCGGTATCGCGATACCCACCACATCGCCTAGTTGGAGGCGACTGGTGACAGGTCAACCGGGACGTGACTCCGGCTGGCTGCTGCCCGCCGCGTTGGCCATAGGCGCATTCGGTCTCCTCAGCCGGAGACGACGGCCTCGGCGTGACCCGACCAGGGCCGCGATCGTGTTGTGGGGGACGTGGCTGGTCGTCTTCGTCGTTGTGCTCTCGGCCGCGCCGACCGTGAACCCCTATTACACCGCAGTTCTGTCGCCCCCGATTGCCGCTCTTATCGGGGTCGGCGTGGCCGACTCTTGGGCGGCGCGCGAGCGGCCCGCCACGCGCGCGGTTGTGGCGGCCATCGTCGCGGGGTCGACGGCATACGCAGCCTGGCTCATCCCAGCCGTCGGGACAGGCGTGCCTGTATGGCTGCGGCCCGTCGTGATCGCGGTTGGCACCGTCGCCACCTTGGGAGTGGCCATCAGCACCGTGCCCATGCTTCGGAGATCGGTGAAGGGTGGCTCATCCGGTCACCGCTTTCGCGCGGGCGTGGGCACGGCTGTCGCGTTTTCCTGCGCACTTGCGGCCGTGATGCTTGTCCCGGCCGTCGCCTCCGCCTCCGTTGTGGCGCGCGGCGAAGGCATGTACGACACTCCGTTCGAGCCATTGGGCGTCTACCGTGGCATCGACCTCCTGTTCATCCAATCACTGGCCACGTCCAGATACTTCTTGCCGCAGCTAGAACGCGTCCGGTTCGGAGCCCCCGATCTGCTCGCGACACAGACAGCAACGATCGGCTCGGGGTTCGCCTACACCAGCGGGCAGGAGGTGCTGCCCATCGGCGGGTTCACAGGCACCGTCCCCGAGCCGACGCTTACTCAACTGAAGACCGATGTTGCCACCGGACGGTTCCACCTGGTGATCGCCGGCCACACCCGCGACCCGCGTATCGAATGGATCGCTGCCCACTGCCAAGACGTCGGTCACGCTACTGAAGTGCTCACCAGCTACTTCTGCACGCCAGCCGATGCCCGCTGAACGAGGGGTGATGAACGGGCGAGACTTGCGGTTCGCCCGGATCAATTCCTAGCTCGGCGAGAATATGCACCAGCGTCGTTCCGAAGGCTTGAGGCGACTCTTGGGAGTCCCAGATGTCGAAAACCTGGAACTACGGTTACGGCCGGATGTCAGCTCGTGCAGCCGAAGCGCCGAGTGGAGCTCTTGGGGCAATCCTGGCTCGAGTTAGCTGACGACAAGGCGCAGGCCATAGTCCATCTTCTCGGTTCCCAACAGCTCCTTGTGGCGATCTTCCCAAATCCCCGAAGACAGGTCGGATTCGAGGCGGCGAAGGCCTCGCTCCAGCGCGCCAGGATCGACCAGTCGAAGTGCCGAGCCACCGACACGAACCTCCGGGTCGAGGTACGCCTCGGGACGGCGCCAGTACGCGATCGTCATGCCGTCCGGCGTGTCGTGGGCGAGGGGGACGACTCGCACCTCGCGGGCCTTGATCGCTCGGGCAATCGCGTCCACGGGCGGCACGGCACGAAAGTGCTCCACCAGTTCGGGCACGTAGTGCGTTAGCCAGTGCGAACAGTGGAGAACGGGATCGAAAGTAAGCACGATCTGCCTACGGGCAACGCGTCGTATCTCGGCCAATCCCGTCCATGGGTCCGACCAATGGTGGATCGTGAGTATCGCGATCGCAGCGTCGAATGACGCCGACCTCAGGGGCAAGGATTCGGCAATGCCACGGATGACAGGTGCTGCCGACCGGGGACGCTGGAGGATCATCACAGACGATGGCTCGATCCCCACGACCTTCCGGCTGGCTGGTTCGCACGACCCGGTTCCGGCTCCCACACTCACGACGTAGCGGGCGGTGTCGAGCGCCTCGAGTACCATCGCCGCGATGACCGGGTCCGCTTTTCGAGATCGTGCGTATCGGTCGCCGATGTCGTCGTAGAGCGCGCGACCCATGCCTGAACGCTAGTGAGGACCGCCCCCAACGTCAGCAGGACAACGGTCCCGGAGTGCCCGCTGACGGCGGGTCGGACCGCAGCCGATCGAGCCGTGGACCGATGGCGTCGGCAAACCTCCCCGGGGGCAAGTGACCAGTCGAGCGGCGGGGACGGCGCCCCATGTCTATCCATCCTCATGTCTATCTATACGGACGATCTGCGTCCTCGTTGCTCGTGGAAGAATCACAACGTGCCGTTAGCCACAGGGCTCGATGGGGTGTCGGTGCTGACCCGGAACGCCGTGTCGACCCGGATCCGGCAATGCACCCGTCATGCTCTTGCGAGGCTCGGTCTGCTGCCTCGATGACCGCCGGATTCGCTCATCACCCTGGCGGTGCGTTCCGCGATGCGACCGCCATCGAGCTACTGGATCCTCCCTCGATGACGAAGAAGGCCGCGGGTATGACAAGCCGGTGGTCGGCGGCGATTGCCGAAGGGTGGGACATCTCGGGCAATGCCAATGGGGGTTATCTACTTGCCATCACGGCCCGAGCGATGAGCGCAGCGATCGGACGACCTGACCCCATCACCGTGACGGCACACTTCCTGGCTCCGGGAAAACCGGGGCCGGTGTCCGTTGCCGTAGACGTCACCAAGCAGGGTAGGACCTTTGGGACGGCCACGGCGACGCTCGCGGCCGAGGGTCGTCCCCTGCTCAACGTGCTCGGCACCTTCGGAGAGCTCAAAGACAAACCAGGACCGAAGCTCGTCGACCTGGGACCCCCACCGATGCCCGCGGCTGACCGGTGCATTCCAGTCGACCCCACCGACACATTTCCACCGCCGTTCATGGGAAGAGTCGAGCTCCGACTGCATCCCGACGACGCGACGTTCCTCCGTGGCAATCCCTCGGGCCATGCGCTCATGCGCGGATGGTTCCGTCTGCGTGACGGTGAATCGATCGACACGGTCGCTCTGTTGTGTGCCTCCGATGCTTTTCCGCCGACAGTCTTCAACGCCAATCTGCCGGTGAGCTGGACGCCGACCATCGAGCTGACGACCCATGTGCGCTATCGCCCGAAGTCCGGCTGGCTTCGCTGTCGCTTCGCCACGCACTTCGTGACCGGAGGATTCCTCGAGGAGGACGGCGAGATCTGGGATGCCGCAGGTCGACTGGTCGCCCAGTCGCGCCAGCTCGCTTTGGTTCCGTCCAGCTGACCGGACGAGCCCCCGCCCAGATCGCCGAGCCAGGCGCAAGTATGATGAAAACGGCGCAACCTGTTTGAGGAGGCGCTCATGTGGGTCATTGCCGGCGTCCTGCTCGGACTGGTAGTTCTCGCCTCGGTGGTCGGTTTCCACTCGGGACCACACGTGCACGTCGTCGCTGGCGTGATCGGCGTCCTTGCCGCCGTCTGGCTCGTTGTCATGGCCGTCGACGGGCGATCCGCGCCGATCCTATGGACGCTTCTGAGCGCTGATCTCGTGATCTCGGCGGGCGTGGGTGTCATGGGATGGTTTGGCTTGTCGGGGCGTGGCGCCGCCGAGCATCACCTCAGTTCCCTCGAGGGCGAGGAGGGTGTCGCCGTCAGCGACTTGGTGCCTGAAGGCGTCGTCCGTGTGCGCGGGGAGCAGTGGTCTGCGGTGTCGGTGAACGGGACCGTGCGAGCGGACACTCGCGTACAGGTCCTTCGTGCGGCGGGTGTGCATCTGGAGGTCTGGGGCGAGGATGCGACAGCGGTGCCTGCAGACGGGGGAAATAGCCTTGACAAGGGCGAGAGCAAGGAGCGGAGTACATGATCGTTGGCGTCGTCATCGGAGTCGTAGTCCTCCTCCTTCTCATCGTGCTCGGGTTCGCGGTGAAAATTGTCCGTGAATACCAACGGATCGTGCTGTTCCGGCTCGGTCGAGCCATCGGACTTCGAGGTCCCGGGCTCGTCTTCATCAACCCCGTGACCGACAGGACCTCATGGGTGGACCTTCGCGAGCAGTTTCTCGAGATCCCTCACCAGACGGCAATTACGAAGGACAACGCCTCGATCTCGATCGACTTCATCATCTTCTACAAGGTCGTCGACCCCTTGATGTCGGTGCTCCAGGTGCAGAACTTCGCTGCCGCCGCACAGAACGTCGCAGCGACGACGCTTCGTAGCGTCGTCGGCGACATGCCGCTCGATGACGTGCTGTCTAAGCGCGAAGAGATGAACGCGTCGCTTCGCGTCCGCCTCGACGAGGTCACTGAGCGCTGGGGCGTGAAAGTGACCACCGTGGAGGTCCGTGAAGTCAACCCGCCTGCCGGCGTCCTCGAAGCGATGACGCGCCAGATGTCGGCCGAGCGCACCAGGCGCGCGGCGATCACCGAAGCGCAGGGTCAGAAGCAGGCAGCCATCACGCTCGCAGAGGGCACCAAGCAGGCTGCCATTCTCGGCGCGGAAGGGGCGCGGCAGTCCGCCATTCTCCGTGCCGAAGGCCTCGCGGCCGGGCTGGAGAGGATCTTCGTCGTCGGAAAGGGCCTCGATCGGAACACGATGCAGCTCCAGTACCTCGAGACGCTGAAGCATGTCGGCACGTCCCCCTCGACGAAGATCGTGGTACCGATGGACCTGCTGGGCGGGTTGATGAACATGTTGCGGGCGCCGCTGCCAGCCGAGTCGTCCAGCGATTCCAGAGCGTCCGACGGCAGCCGGCCATCCAGTGAGATCGGTGCGGGTGCCGACTTGGACGCGCGAACCGAGCTCGACGACGGTGGAGCGTCCTGACGGTCGTAACGGCTTACCTCAGCGAATGGACAGCAGCTCGGGCTCAGCTGACGTGCCGCCAATAGATGAAGCAGTCATCGCCGTCGACCGCCCCCGGCAGCCGGCCTACGACCCGCCAACCGAGCTCTTCGTAGAGACCCCGGGCGGGGTTCGAAGCGAAGACCAGGTTGAATTGGACGGAGTCAAAGCCGAGCAGGGGGGCCCGCCACAGCGAGTCCTCCACCAGTAGGCGCCCGATACCGCGCCTGCGTCGGGCAGCTGAGACGGCGTAGCCGGCGTTGGCGATGTGGGCGGCGCGCCCCACGAAGTTGGGCTTCAGGTAGTACGCCCCCGCCAGCTCGTTCCGGCCCCCGTCCTCGAGTCTGGCCGCGACCGTCAGCGTCACCTGGTCGACCCACGTGTCGGCGAACATGTCGTCGGTGAGCGGAGGCTCGTGGGGAAAGCCCTCCCCACTTGTCACCACCTCCGCGAACAGGTCGAACAGGGCCGCGTGCTCGGCGGGGTGAAGCGGGCCCAGCTGGACCCGGAGGCCGTCAGGGGTCTCGACGGTCATCATCTCAGTGGCCTTGTCCCCAACGGCCTTCGGTGCTGCCGCCATCGCAGGTGATCCTCGCACGGAAAGCCGCTCGCTCCTCCCACCTAGGCCGAATCGTCGGTGTCCCCGACGAAGGCTCGACCCAACGTTCGCGACCAGCACGGGCTGCTCGTTAGCATCAGACCAGCAATGGACAGACTGTTCGAATGTTGTCAGCATGCTCGGCGATGTCGCTGAAGAGCCGAGGCCCCACGTGAAGGTCGCCGGGCTCGTGCTCACCCCAGGGGCGAGCACGGGGCGTGACCAGAGCTCGCTGGTGGCGATCGACGACGCGCTCACACCCGCCGGGGTGCGAGTAGAACGGGTCGATTTCCCCTACCGTCTCGCAGGCCACCGGACCCCGGACCAGCCGCCCGTGCTCATCGCGACCGTGGTGGAAGCCGCGCGGTCGCTCGCCGAGACGCTCGCGGTGCCGCTCGAGAAGGTCGCGCTCGGAGGGCGGTCGATGGGGGGGCGTATGTGTTCGATGGCCGTTGCCGAGGGCCTCGGCGCGGCGGCGCTGGTGCTGGTGAGCTACCCCCTTCACTCACCCGATCAGCCGCAGCGTAAGCGCAGCGCGCACTTCGCCGAGATCACCGTCCCGTGCCTTTTCGTCTCCGGCACGCGTGACGCCTTCGCCACCCCCGAGGAGCTCGAGACCGCGACCGCTGCCATGACGGGCCCGGTCACCCACCACTGGATCGAGGGTGGCGATCACGTGCTTCGTGGGAAGGACGCCGAGGTGGCGCAAACCGTCAGGGACTGGCTCACCATGCTCTGAGCACCGGGGTTCCACACTGCCGCACCGAGGGCAGTTGCCCCGGGCGAGCTCGGTCTCTGTAACGAACGAGGTCGGCGGGTTCGTTGAGCCAGTTGCTGCCCAACCGTGGTCGCATATTCTCTTGCTGTGACGACCTTCATTTCGCGCCTCGACGGCAGGGGCACGGGACCGCGCGTGGCTGTGAAGGATCTAATCGACGTCCAGGGCGTCCCCACCACTGCGGGCTGTCGAGCCGTGGAGCGGAACGCCAAACCGGCAACTCGCGACGCCGCGTGTTTGAGCGGCTTCCGATCCGCCGACGCGCGGATAGTGGGGAAGGCCAATCTCCACGAGCTGGCGATGTTGCCGTTCGGAACGAACCCATGGTTCGGCTCCCCGGTCAACCCGCTGGACCCCACCCTGATCCCGGGTGGATCGTCCAGTGGCTCAGCGGTGGCGGTGGCCACCGGCGAGGCGGACGTGGCCCTCGGCTCGGACTCGGGCGGATCGATCCGGATCCCTGCGGCTTGTTGTGGGGTGAGCGGCCTCAAGACCACCTACGGCCGGGTGCCACTCGAGGGAGTGTGGCCACTGGCTCCCAGCTTCGACACTGTCGGCCCGATAGCTGTCGATGTGGGCGGGCTCGTGCTCGGCATGCAGCTCCTGGAACCGGGCTTCTCGCCCGGCCCCGCGCCCGCACGGAGGGTTGGCAGGCTGAGCACGTCGGGCCGTCCCGATATCGAGTCTGCCGTGGACGAGGCGTTGAACGCGGCCGATCTCGAAGTGGTCCCACTCGACTGGGGCGAATGGGAGACGGGAACCAGCTGTTTCACCACCATCCTCTTCAGTGAGCTGTGGGATGTCGATCATCAGCTCGCTGACGCAGATCCCGGTGGGGTCGGGGCGGATGTCATGCAGATGCTCGGTATGGTCGACCTGTTCCGCCCGAGGTTGGAGGACGCCCGGCGCCAGTTGACCGAGTGGCGCCGTTCGTTTCTCACCCTCTTCGAACGCGTCGAGCTATTGGCCCTACCGACCCTGCCCGTCTTCCCGCCCCACCTGGAGGATCTCGAGGGGGACAGGATCTCGACGGCCGTCGAGCTCACCAGTCATACGTCGTTGTTCAACGCCGCCGGTGTGCCTTGCACGGCACAACCCGTGCGAGTGCCTCGATCGGCCCTACCGGCCAGCCTGGAATTGGTCGGTCCCGTCGAGGGTGAGGAGCTCTTGCTCTCCACGGCCCTGGTGATCGAGAGGGCGACGTCCTGACCGGTATGTGGATCGTTCGCGCCGATCGAGTCGGCAAGTGTGGTCCGAACGACTCGCCGACGATCCGTGCTCGTCGGGAAACTACCCGAGGCGGAGTTGACCGTAGGTGCTACAGAGCCCCAGGGCCTCGATCAGTATGAACGCAGAGATGATTGTGAGAACGACGAGTGCTCGCCACCGGTTCCCGCTTCGTGCCATCGCCGGCGCCATGTACCAGTCGGGGAGCAGCGCGGGCACCTTTGACAGATAGGCGGACAGGGGGACCGCGTCAGGATCGAGTGGTAGATCTGGATCGGCGGCGAGCGCCAGAGTGGTGAGCTCCGCGTCACTTATGACGCTGCCATCGTCACTTATGACACCGCCATCGTCGCTGATGACACCGCCATCGAGCTCCGGATCCGAGACCGGCGATCGTGTCGTGTCGATCGTGGCATCACCGGCCATCTTGGTTCCTCTCGTCCAGAGGCCCCCCATCGGTCGTCGATGCTCCGGGAGGTCGGTGCTTTTCGGATCGCCAGCGTCGGTATAGATCGACGAGATCCTGTCTCGCTTCTGCGGTCAGGTCTTCCGGTTCGATCGCGCCGGCCAGCTCGATGGTCATCCTGATCTGCTCCAGGTAGGCAGCACAGTTCGGGCACTCCCGGAGGTGGGCCTCGAAACGACGTCGGTCACGACGCGAAAGAGAGCCTTCGAGATAGTCCGTGACGAGCTCCACGGCCTGCTGGCAGACGATGTCCTTCCCTCGCAACGACAGCATCGGTCAGTCCTTCTCCATCTTGGCTTCGAGGACCTCCCGAAGGCGGGTCCGTCCGCGGTGCAGCAGGATCCGCTGGTTGCCGGCACTGATCCCGAGCACGGCACACGTCTCGTCGTTGGAGAGCCCCTCGACGTCTCGTAGCATCACGACCTGGCGCTGACGAGGGGGCAGGTCATCGAGGGCGGCCCTGAGGATCGGGAGCCAGGTGGCGGCGTCGAGGCGGTCCTCGCTCTCGTCCACCCATCGTTCGATGGGATCGGCCCATTGGCCCCGGCCGTCGAAGCGGGCAGGGTCGACAGTGTGGAGAGCCTCGATCGGCGCGCCGACGGGTTCCCGGGAGCCGGCGGTGCGGGCCCGGTTGACGAGGATCCGAAACACCCACGTCCTGAACGAAGAGCGACCCTCGAACCGATCGATCCCACGTACCACGCCCATCCACGCGTCTTGGACGGCTTCTTCAGCCACCGCCTGGTTGGAGACGATTGACCGAGCCAGGCGAAGCATGGGCTGTTGGTAACGGGCCACCAGGGTCACGAACGCCTCCTCGTCGCCGTTGCGCAGCCGGCTTAGGAGCTCGACTTCCATCTCCACGGCTCGAAGCGTAGGGCGCGAGGACCCGGTGACCGTCGCGCCCGGCATTCACATCGTCTTTGCGGAACCCTGCTCGCACCAGGCCCCTGGACACGCCCTCTCCGTCCTCGGCGATCCGCGAAGCGTTACGGGGATGCGAGCCGTGGGTCTCCTCGGGGTACCGCGTAACGCTTGTCGCGCAAGCGGAGACTGTGCTTTGAAACGTGTTCCTCGAGACCGATTGACACGAAGGAGACGCAATGAGGAGATCCACGCGCCTGGCCTTGGGTGCCGGCGCAGTGCTGGGGCTCTCGGCCTGGACAGCACCTGTCGCCGCCGGAGCCGAAGGAGTCCACGGCCAACCTTCTTTCAGAGAGGGCGCCGATCACGTCGTCTTCGTCCAGACCGACAACACCGCCGGGAACCACGTCGTCGCCTATGACCGCGCCGACGACGGAAGCCTGGTCCTGGCGCACACGTACAACACGGGCGGGTCGGGCGGGGTCTTGAACGGCTCGGCGGTCGACCACCTGGCCTCCCAGGGCTCTCTCACCTACGACCAACGCAATGCCCTGCTCTATGCGGTGAACGCCGGCAGCAACACCGTGTCGGTCTTCTCGGTCCGAAGCGACCAGCTCACTCTGCGCCAGGTCCTCGGCTCGGGCGGAACGTTCCCTGTGAGCGTGGCGGTACACGGCAACCTCGTCTACGTCCTGAACGCCGAGAACGGTGGGTCGGTCCAGGGGTATGTCGTCTTCCTCGATCACCTCTTCCCCCTCCCGGGATCGAACCGCACCCTGGGCCTGGTCATCCCCTCGGACACCACGCAGTTCACCAACACACCCGGACAGGTGGCCTTCTCTCCCGACGGTTCCAAGCTGATCGTGACGACCAAGGCCAACGGCAACGACATCGACGTCTTCAACGTCGGGTTCTTCGGACTCCTGTCATCTTCCCCGGTGGTGAACGCCGAGCCCGGCACGGTCCCCTTTGCCGTCACCTTCGACCGGTCCGGTCAACTCGTCGTGGCCAACGCCGGCACCAATGCATTGGCCACCTTCATCCTCAACCAGGACGGAACCGTGACGCTCGTCGACTCGGTGGGCACAGGGCACAACTCGACGTGCTGGGTCACTCCGGCACGCGGGTTCTTCTACGCCTCCAACGCCGGGAGCCCCTCGGTAAGCGGTTACGTAAGCGGTTACCAGGTGGCGGAGGACGGCCAGCTCACCCTGCTCGGAGCGACGGTCACGGACCCGGGAACGGTCGATGCCTCTGCTTCGAGCGAAGGAGACTTCCTCTACGTTCAGACCGGGGGGAACGGGATCGTCGACGAGTTCCGTGTCGGTGACGACGGGGCCCTCACCGGGATCGGATCCGTGACCGTGGCCGGCGCAGTCGGTGGAGAAGGCATCGTCGCCTTCTGAGGTCCCTCCATGCCGGGCCTCCGGGGTCCGGCTCTGCGCAGTCGGTCGTCTATGAGGAGCAGACGAACGCGGCATCGCCCTCGTCACCCATCCCGTGTCCGGGACGCTCGCCCCAGTACCGTCACAGCCGGGACTCATGTCGGTACTCGGAGGAGACGGCAGGTGATCAAGTACATCGGCTCGAAGCGCCGCCTGGTGCCCGTCCTGGGCGACCTGCTCGCGCTTTCCGGGGCGGAGACGGCGTTGGATCTGTTCACGGGGACGACCCGAGTCGCCCAGGAGTTCAAGCGGCGTGGCGCACACGTGACTGCGCTCGACTCCGCCCGCTACTCGGAGATCTTCGCCCGGTGTCACATCGTGGCCGATGCGACCGACGTCGACAAGGACGATCTTCGAGAGGCACTCCGGTACCTCTCGAGGCTTCCCGGTCGGCCCGGCTACTTCACCGAGACGTTCTGTATGAAGTCCCGCTACTTCCAACCTTTCAACGGCGAACGGGTGGACGCGATTCGAGATGCCCTGGAGACCGAGTTCCGGGGCCACCCGCTGTACCCGATCCTCTTGACCAGCCTCATCTATGCCGCCGATCGAGTCGACTCCACGACCGGAGTGCAGATGGCGTACGTGAAGGAGTGGGCGCCTCGATCGTTCAACCCACTGGAGCTTCGCGTTCCAGACCTGTACACGGGCCCGGGCCTGGCTCTGAGAGCCGACGCATGCCAGGTGGCACGCGATCTTCCGATGGTCGATCTCGCGTACCTCGATCCCCCCTACAACCAGCACCGCTACTTCACCAACTACCACATATGGGAGACGCTCGTCGCGTGGGATTCTCCTGATTACTACGGGATCGCCTGCAAGCGAACCGACAGTCGCGATCCGTCCACGAAGAGCCCGTTCAACGCTGCTCGCGAGATGCCCCGAGCGCTTCGCCAGGTGATCACCGATGTCCGAGCGGAGGTGCTGGTCCTCTCGTACAACAACGAATCCTGGGTGACGCTCGAGGACCTCGTGGAGATGTGCTCGCATCGTGGTCACGTGGGTGTTCTCGCGTTCGAGTCGAAGCGCTATGTGGGTGCGCAGATCGGTGTCTACGACCCGAGCGGGAAGAAGGTGGGACGTGTCTCACACCTGCGAAACGTCGAGTACGTGCTCGTCGCGGGTCCGAGAGATCTGGTTGTATCGATGACCGCCGCGTACGAGGGATCCGCCGCGCTGGCCACGGCCGGTGGCGGGGTGCGAGAGCATGGGGCGGCTGGTGCGAAGTACTTCTTGGGATCGATGGAGGGACCGTGACACTGCACCACCGGGCAATGGTCGGAGATCTTCTGGACTCGGTATACGCGCGTGACGGGCTGTCGCTGCCGCTGCCGAGGTACCGCTTCCCGCCGGACCAACGCGATGCGCGCGAGGCGTTCCAGCTCGTGTCGGACGAGCTGCTGCTCGACGGCAACGCTCGTCAGAACCTCGCAACCTTCTGTCAGACCTGGGAGGAGCCCGAAGTTCACCAGTTGATGGACCTGAGCATGGACAAGAACCAGATCGACAAGGACGAGTACCCGCAAACCGCCGAGATCGAGCGTCGTTGCGTGCACATGCTGGCCGACCTGTGGAACGCGCCGCAGGGCGCGGACACCGTCGGGACCTCAGCCGTCGGGTCGTCCGAGGCGTGCATGCTCGGCGGGATGGCGGCCAAATGGCGGTGGCGGGCGCGCCGTGCCGCTCGAGGCGAGTCGACCGACCGCCCCAACATGGTGTGCGGACCCGTCCAGGTGGTGTGGCACAAGTTCGCCCGCTACTGGGACGTCGAGCTGCGCGAAGTTCCCATGGCACCCGGTCGGTACTGCATGGACGCCGACGCGATGCTCGAGCGCGTGGACGAGAACACGATCTTCGTCGTTTCGACGTTCGGTGTGACCTACACCGGGTTATACGAGCCCGTCCTCGAGCTGTCCGAGGCGCTCGACGTCCTCCAACGTGATACCGGGCTCGACGTGGACATCCACGTCGACGGCGCCAGCGGAGCCTTCCTGGCCCCGTTCTGCGCGCCGGAGCTGCAATTCGACTTCCGCGTGCCACGGGTGAAGTCGATCAGCACGTCGGGTCACAAATTCGGCTTGGCCCCCCTGGGCGTGGGGTGGGTGGTGTGGCGCGACGCGACCGAGCTGCCCGACGACCTCATCTTCCACGTGAACTACCTGGGCGGTGACATGCCTGTGTTCCAGGTCAATTTCTCGCGGCCCGCCGGGCAGATCGTCGCCCAGTACTACGACTTCATCCGCCTGGGTCGCGACGGATATCGGCGCGTGCACCAGGCGTCGTACGACACGGGCGCGTACCTGGCGCGCGAGATCGTCAAGCTCGGTCCCTTCGAGCTGTTGTGCGACAGCGATCCGCTCACCGCCATCCCCTCGGTGACGTGGCGCATAGCCGAGGGGGCCGAACCCGGGTTCTCGCTGTTCGACCTGGCCGACCGCCTCCGTGTCCGGGGCTGGCAGGTGCCGGCTTACACGCTCACCGGGGAGCTCTCGGATGTCGCCGTCCAGCGGATCCTCGTGCGCCAGGGGGTGACCCGGGACCTCGCTTCCATCTTGCTCGACGACCTGAAGGACGCCGTCGCCCATTTCGCCTCCCACCCCGTTACGGTCGGAATGCGCGCCGAGGAGGCAGGCGGTTTCAACCACTTGTGAGGGTTCTAGGGGGCTGCGGCCGGCGCCCTCGCCCGGTCGGGTCGATGCTCGTCCCTTCGGGCGGGCGCGAATCAGGCCGTTGGACCCTACCTACGGGTCCGATGGACGCGAAAGGTTGGCTTCTTGGGCCCGGCTCTGTCCGGGTGATCGGAGGTGAGCTATGTCCAGGGCGTGCGGCAACGGGCGGAGGACGGGCCACAAGGCGACGATGGCTGGTGTCGGGCTCGCGGTCGGAGCCGGGATCAGAGCCTGGAGAGGGAGCCGGGACCGTGACGCTTCGCGGGGCTTCCTCGAATGGGACGGTCCTTCTGACCCCTCGGTCGACGTGGGTGTGGCGCGGATCGCCCTGCCCATCCGTTACTGGCGCACCGACTGCTTCATGGGGGTGTTCCCGGCGGACTACGGAGCCGTCCGTGACCTGCTCCCGTCGAGCCGACTGCATCCCGTTCGTCTCCTCGGCGCCAGAGCCGCGGTGGCGGTGGTCGCCTACAACTACCTCGAGACCGGGGTCGGCCCCTACGGCGAGATAGCGGTCAGCCCGCTGTGCACCCTCGACCGGGCCGCGCCGCCCCTGCTCCCGCTTCTCCAGGGACGTTGGCGCGGCTTCGGTGGTTTCGTGGCCCACCTGCCGGTGACCTCTCGTGTGGCGCGCGAAGCGGGACGCAGGATCTGGGGCTACCCGAAGTTCGTCGCCGACATGGCCTTCGAGCTGCTCCCGGAGCACCAGCTGGTGACCCTCACAGAGACGGGGAGCGAGGTCCTCCGTCTCAAGGTCCGTCGCGCCGGATGGGTCGGGTTGGAACGGGCACCGCTCACCACCTTCACCGTCCGCGACACGACGCTGGTTCGCACGACCGTTGCCGTGCGGGGATACGTGGCCACGGCGGTCGGTGCTTCGTGCGGAGAGCTCATCCTCGGCGATCACCCGGTCGGTCGAGAGCTGGCCTCGCTCGGGCTGGCAGCGAACCCGGTTGCGACCAAGACGTACCTGACCCACAGCGCCATCCTCCCGGCAGGGGAGGACCTGGGCCCGGCCGACCGGCCATACACCGGGTACGAAGGCGAAGAGCGGGAGTTCGGCTCCCACACGATCGGCTACGACGACGGCGTCGTCCGGGTCGTCTCCCAAGCCGGGGCGCCGACCACCGCAGCGTCGGCGAAGCGCGGGTGACGACCAACTTCGACCTAGACCTTCTGCTCGAGATCGTCGACCAGTTCGCCTCGAAGGCCGAGCAGCGGTTGTTCGGAGTCGAGATGCCCGACGGTGATCTCGGCGCGGTCCGGGGACTGCTGCTCGACGCCTCGTCGGTCGGCCTGCTGGCCCATCCCGACACCGGTCGGTGGGGGGTGTGGGGCGCGCACGTCGACTCCGAGGGCGTCGGGCCGTCCCTCGCGATGTTGCGGAGGCTGGGTCGGGTCTGCGCGGGCTTGGCCACCGCCGTTCACGCTCAGGGATTGGGCACGCTGCTCATCGGGTCCGAATGCCGGTCGCCGGCGGCACCGGCCGGTGCGCGTCTGGTCGCCGCCTTCAGCCCTCCGTTCGGAGTGGCGCTCGACCCGAGGACCTTCGGTGACGGGCTGCTCCTGGTCGACGACCGGCTGCAGGGCATGGCCCGGTACGCGTTGGTGGCGGACACCGCGGACCTGGTGGTGCTGGCGGCGCGCGCGGGTGCTGGATCCGACGCGTGCTGGGTGGTGCTCGTCCTTGCGGCCGGGACGACCGGTCTGCGACTTGAGCCGACCGGGGCTCGCATAGGGCTGCGCGCCACAGGCATGGTCGACGTGTTCGCGGACCATGTGGCCGTCCCGCCGGAGGCCGAGCATCATCGCGGTGAGCCGGCCGAGCGACGGCTGAGCACGACGATCGGTTGCGACTGGCTCGGGCAGGCGGCCATCGCCCTCGGGTCGGCCGAGCGGGCGGTGGCCGACGCCACCGCCTACACGTGCTCGCGCTTCCAAGGCGGGGTCACGATCGCCGAGCACGCCTCCATCCGCCTGCTGCTCGGCAGGGCCGAGCACGATCTGGCCGTGCTCGCTGCGGTGCTCGACCGGCACGAGGGGACAGCGCTGAGCGAGCTCGATCCGACGACGTTGCTGCGCTGGGGGGCCGATGCCAGGTTGGCGGCGGGTGAGCACGGCGGTCGGGCTGTCACCGACGCGCTCCAGGCCTTAGGTGGCTACGGCTACATGGACGAGTACGGGCTGTCGAAGCGCCTGCGCGACCTGGCCGCTCTGCGCGTGCTTCACGGAGGGCCCGACCAGTTGCTGTTGTTGCGCCACGGACTACCGGAGACGGCTACACCGTGAGCTCTACAGAGCTGCGCCGATCGGCCGAGCTGCTCAAACCGTTGGGGCGGGCGCTGTTCGATCTGGGTGAGGTGAGCATGTGGGAGCGCGAGACGGCGACACTGCCCCGCCGGCTGGCGCGCCGCCGGCGTGCCTACCGCGACTTTGCCCGCCGTGAGCTCGCTCCGCTCGTGGCGGGCGCCGACGCGGACCCGGCTGGCTACGATCCACGTCCCCTTCTCGGCGCGGCCGCTCGGGCGGGGCTTCAGTCCGAGCAGCTCCCACCGCCTTGGGGCACCATGCCCGTCGGCGTGGTAAGGGACGGGCCGTTGTTCCACGAGGTTCTGAAGGCCGAGGAGCTGACAGCTGTCTGCGCAGGGCTGGGGCTGGGCCTGCTCGCCCACGGGCTGGGCCTGGCTCCGCTGCAGCTGTGCGGGGACCTGAGCACGATCCGACGGTGGTTGGTGCCGGTGTGCCGGGAGAACCGCGCCGGCCGGCCCCGCCTGGCCGCGTTCGCCATCACCGAGCCGGGTGCCGGATCGGACGTGGAGGACACCGACGGGGCCCGAACGGCACGGTTCTCAACCACGGCGCGACGGGTCCGAGGCGGCTACGTGCTGAACGGCCAGAAGGTCTTCATCACCGGCGGCGCCTACGCGGACCTGGTCACCGTCTTTGCCACCTTGGAGCCCGAAGAGGGCGGGGCGGGTCGCGTCGACCGGGACTGGACATGCTTCGTGGTCGAACGGGGAACGCCGGGATTTCGGACCGGCCGAAGCGAGCACAAGCTCGGCCAGCGGGCCGCCGACGCCACCGAGCTGTTCCTCGACGACGTGTTCGTCTCCTCGGAGAACCTGGTCGCGGCGGAACGCTCCGGCTGGGCCATCAACCGCAACGTGCTCAACTACTCGCGGCTGCCGGTCGGGGCGATCGCCGTCGGGATCGCGCGCGGTGCCACCGAGGCCGCCACCGTCTACTGTCGCCGGGCCCGTCTCGGCGGGAAGCCGCTTCTCGCGTATCAAGAGGTCCAGCTGACCCTGGCGGACCTGTGGCTGGAGACCATGGCCATGCGCGCAATGGTCTGGCAAGGAGCCCGCCACGTCCGACCGACCCAGGGCGTCTCTAGCGCGGTGAAGACCTTTTGCGGCGACCGGGCGGTGGCCGTGGCAGCCCGGGCCATCGAGCTGCTGGCCGACGACGGCGCTCACGTCTGTGGCGGTGTCGAGAAGCGGTTCCGCGACGGCCGTCTGAACCAGATCTACGAGGGGACAAACCAGCTCAACCGCCTGGCCTTGGTGGAGGCCCTGTGGGAGACCGACCTGGCCGGCGGTAATGGCACGTCCATCTGATCGCGCCGTGCCGGGACCGCTTCCCCAGAACGAGTACGAGGAGATCTTCGCCAAGGTGCCCCGGCTCACCGTGGAGGTCGTCGTCTGCTCCGAGACCGGTGTGCTGCTGGCCCGTCGGACCGGCGGGCCCTGTGCCGGTCTTTGGAACATCCCGGGCGGGACGGTTCGTTTCGCCGAGACGTTGACCGACGCCGTCCATCGGGTCGCGTTGGACGAGATCGGCGCCGATGTCGCCGTCGACGACTTTCTCGGCTACATCGAGTACCCGAGCCACCTCCGACAGGGCCTCGACTGGCCGGTCGGACTGGCATTTCGCACGCATCTGGTCCTTGCCGAGGGGCACGTCCTCGCGACCGTGGCTGACCAGCTCGAGTGGTTCGTGCGGCTCCCCGACGAGATGCACGACGAGCAGAGGGCCTTCCTTCAGGTGCACGACCTCGTCCGCTGAGGCGTCGAGGCCAGCCGACAGGAGTCGGCTGCGGCGAGTGCTTGGGGATGACCTGGGGAGTACTTTGCCCGTGCCTGGGGACGGACCGGCCCAATCTGGGGAAAGCAACACGAATTCTATGGAGAACATAGGGAAATCGCGTACGCCTATTGACCTTCTCGAGGCGTTGGCGCAGAATTCTCGTAGCCGGTGAACGACGACCGGGGGGAGACCAAACCGAACGTCGAAAGACGGTAGGTAGGGACGAAGCCCAGAGACGGGTTCGCCGGTCAGGCAGACGGTAAGGCATCGGCGGGTTCCCTGGGATCAATCGATGTCAAGCCTGCATCGGGGGTCGTCAGACTCCGGGTAGGGGCAGCCGTCCAGCCGAAGGCGTTGGCCCCGAGAAGTGCGGGCGGTTTCGGCCGAACCGGCTACTCGGGGTCTCGCCGCGTCCGAGCCGTGAAGCGCGAGCTCGACGGGCCGTCAGCGGATCGAAAAGCCCTCCTCGCCGACCGGTGCCTCGTCGAACACCTCGACCCTTCTCACCCGCGCCAACGGCGGGCCCTTCTCGCACCAGGCGGTGATCGACTCCACCTGCCATTGTGCTCCTTCGAAGACTGCTTCGACCGTTCCGTCGGGCAGGTTGCGCACCCAGCCCTTCAGGTGTGCCTCGCCGGCGCGCCGCGCGCATGCGTAGCGGAACCCCACGCCGTGGACCTGCCCGTGCACGACGACCCGGCGACGCAGGATCGGACGCAGGATCGACGGTCCTGTTGTGCCGGAGGATCGTTCCATGGCTCGTCGCGCGGCCGTCTCGTCTGGAACGCGGGTCTCGCGCCGGCCTACGCGGCGCCCCCCCAGATCCCCTCGGGGCGAAGCCCCTGTCCGATCATGGAAGCCAGCTCGCTTCGCACTATGGGCAGGTCCTCTGAGTGAGTCACCCCCAGGCATCGTCCGGGTCCGTCCAGCACGCGCACAGACTGAGCCGGGCCTCGGTGTGGTGCGCGCCCCGCCACCAATTGGCCGATCACCTCGGGCAAGAGCACCTCGACGTCGGGGTCCACACCTGCGCTGTCGCGAACGGACCCGTCGTGTGCGACGCCTCGGTGGATCGCGACGACCGCGGCTTCGAGCGCCGGCCAGACCGGAGCGGTGAAGCCCCAGAGATTGACCGAGACCAACGTGTCGCCTGGTATGTCGACCGGTTCCAGCCCGTCGTACGAGCTGATGTGCCCGTCACCGTGCATCGTCACCTTCCGCCGCTCCACGATGGCGGCGAGCTTGCGGTCCTCTCCGACGACGCAGGTGCCGCGTGTGACCGGTTCGCTCGTCACGATGGTGTCGCGAATGGCGAACGCGACGAGCACGTGGTCGGCAGCCTCTGCGCGCTCGTCGGCGTCACCCGAGAGTTGTTGTGCCAGGACCTCCAGCGCCGGTGCTCCGTAGACGTCATCGGCGTTGACGACCCCGAACGGACCTTGCGGGAGGGCTTGGTGAGCGCACAGCAAGGCGTGGGCGGTCCCGAGCGGGACGTGCTGGACGACGAAGGTCACCGGTATCGACGATGGCCAGCACCTCCGCACGTGGTAGGTGATCGCGGAGGCGGTCTGGGGCCCGAGCACCAGAACGATCTCGCCGAACCCCGCGGCCCGTGCGTCGGAGCCCGTGAGGTCGATCACCGCCTCGCCGTGCAGGCCGACCGGAGCGAGAGGCTTGCATCCCCGGTACCGCTTCGCCTGGCCTCCGGCGAGCACCACCAACGCAGGCCGCTGCCCACCTCCTCGCGTGCTCATCCTCCCCACCGCAAGACGGCGCTGGCCCAAGTCATCCCGCCGCCGAAACCCGACAACAGGACGAGACCGCCGCTACGCAGCCGTCCGGTGTCGAGTGCGTCGACGAGAGCAAGGGGGATCGACGCCGACGAGGTGTTGCCGTAGCGGTCGATCGTGACCACGCAACGTTCGGGGGGGATACCCAGGCGCTGGCTGACCGCGGTGATGATCCGGGTGTTCGCCTGGTGGGGCACGAACAGATCGACGTCGGCGGCTGACAATCCAGCGCGGCCGAGAGCATTGAGCGAGGAGCTCACGACCGCGTGCACCGCATGGCGGAAGATCTCCTTACCGTTCATGTACAGGTAGCCGCCGTGGTCGCAGCACAGCAGGTGCCGCAAGGAGCCGTCCGCCCCGAGATCCCAGGCCAGCAGCTGCCCTGGCCCGTCGGTGGCTTCGAGGACCACGGCTCCCGCACCGTCTCCCACGAGCACGGCGACGCTGCGGTCGTCCCAGTCGGTGATGCGCGACAACGTCTCCGAACCGACCACGAGAGCTCGCTCGGCTCCTGCGAGCACCAGACCGTGGGCACTCACCAGCGCGTATACGAACCCCGAGCACGCGGCGTTCACGTCGAACGCGCCACCTGACACTCCGAGCGCGTCCTGCACCGTTGCCGAGGTACCGGGCACGATGGCGTCGGGCGTCGTGGTGGCCAGTACCAGCACGTCGATCTCGTCACCGCTACGACCCGCACGCTCGAGAGCGCGCCGACCCGCGTCGACGGCCAGTTGAGAGGTCGTTCCGCCGATACGACGTTCCTTGATGCCGGTGCGTTCGGTTATCCAGCTGTCGGAGGTGTCGAGGCGCGCCGAAAGGTCTTCGTTGGTCACGACCTTGTCGGGGAGGGCGGTTCCCCACCCCGTGACGACCGCTCCGCGCACTCAGGTTCTCTCGAGTATGTGGACGGCCGCGAGCGCGACGTCACGCCCGGAGATGATCCCTCCGGTGTTGACCGACATTCCGAGGCGGGCTCGCTCCACCTGGCGGCCGATGGCGGTTCCCCGCAGCTGCTGGACCAGCTCCACGATCTGGCACACACCGGTAGCGCCGAGTGGGTGCCCTCGCGAGAGGAGACCGCCACTCGGGTTGACGCACACCGACCGCCCGCCGAGGTCGGTGTCACCAGCCTCGGTCGCCGCCCCCGCCTCACCGGCAAGGAAGAACCCGAGCGCCTCGAGGGCGTAGAGCTCCTCGGCGCTGGTTGCGTCGTGCAGCTCGACGACGTCGATGTCATCGGGGCCCGAGCCGGACTCCTTCCATGCTTCTTCGGCTATTTCGGAAAGGCGGTCATGGTATTCGAGCTCGCCGTTGCCCGACCGCAGCACGCTCGCCCGCACGCGCGGCGCGCCGCGCTGGACGCCGGCCGAGAGGACCGCCGCCGCGGCACCGTCGGTGAACGAGGAGCACATGAGCCTCCTGAGTGGAGCAGCCACCATCGCCGAGCCCAGGACCTCTTCGACGGTCACGGGGGTGCGGAACTGGGCGAGGGGATTGCGGGACCCGCAACGTCGGGACTTGGCGGCCGTGGCCGCTATCTGACGCACTGAGGTCCCGCGGTTTTCGACCTGGTGCTGCACCCAGGTGGCGTTGAGCCCCATGAGGATGCTCCCGGCATCGTTGTCGAGCGCGTGCCGCAACTCGAGCCTTTCGTCGGCCGGCAGGCCGTCCTCGATCCCGGCCAAGGTGGCGAGACGGTCGCCTGTCCACATCTTCTCGACACCGACCACGAGCACCGGTGACTCGCCTGCCACGGAGGCGGTGAAGCCCATGTGCAAAGCGGAGGAGCCGCCGGCGCACGAGTTGTCGATGTTTATGACACCCGAGGAGCCCAACCCCACGCCGCGCAGCCACGCCTGACCGCGTATGCAACCCTGCTCGGCGAGCCGTCCCCCGAGCGCGTTGGCCACCACGACGAGTCCTACCTGGTTCTGCGACACCCCGGCGTCGGCGAGCGCTCCGGTGACCGCAGACTTCGCCAGTTCCTCCACGCTCTGGTCCCGGGTGTCCATCTGAGTCATGGCGACCCCGATGACGCTCACGTCCCTGCTCACGGCGCGGCTCTCCCCGAAGACGGTGATGCGGCCGGCTGCTTGCTCATCGCGGCGCAGTCTTGGAGAGCGGTCGTCCCCATGCTGCTTCGTCCATCGCTTCGCTCGCCTCCGGCACGCTCGGACCGCTCGTCACGGGCACACCGCATGCTATCCAAGGCGAAACTGACGCCGTCCAAGCCGCTCTTCGCACCCGACGGGACCACAGGCGCATCGGGCACCCACCTGCGCATCTTCAACCTGTTGCCCGCCCGGGCCTCACCCGCCCGGGCCTCGCCTGCACGGCAGGGCCGCCCGGCACGGCAGAATGGGAGGGTGACATCGACCTCGTTGACCGAGGGGGAGCGCGCCGAGCGCGAAGGCGCCCTGCGGGAGCTGGTAGGCCTCATGCGGCCGGCGGTCCAGGCCGACGGTGGTGACCTCGAGCTGGTCTGGTTCGACGTGGAGACCGGGGAGGTCGAGGTGGAGCTGCGTGGCGCGTGCAGCTCCTGTGCCATTTCGGCTGCCACCTTGCAGGGCGGGGTGGAACGGATCTTGAAGGCCCGTCTCGACTGGGTGTCGGAGGTCCGCGGCGGCGTCGACGAGACCGAGGACCCGATCGTCTCGATGGGACTCGGCCGTGGTGCCTACGTGCCCAAGGTTTGAGAAGGCCCAAGACGGTCCGAGAACGTCCGAGAACCTCCGGCGGCTCAGACTGCGTCTCTTCATCGAAGAGGCCGAAGGTGTCGGAGGAGCTCGTCGCGCGAGATGCGACACCGGGGGGAGCTCGAGCGAGGAGGTTCCACCACTTCGCCACCACGACGTTCAGCTCGCTTCGCGTCCGCAACTACCGGCTCTACGTCACCGGCCAGATCATCTCGGTGAGCGGGACGTGGATGCAGAACGTCGCACTGGCGTGGCTGGTCGTCCGGTACCTGGCCCCGCGAAGTCAGGCCGGCCTGGACGTGGGGATCACCACGGCCCTGCAGTTCCTCCCCGTGCTCGTGCTGGGGGCCTGGGGCGGGCTCGTGGTCGACCGGGTGGACAAACAGCGGCTCCTGTTCGTTACGCAGGCCTCGGCGGGGGTCCTCGCGCTCGTGCTCGGCCTGCTCGTCTCGGCCGGACGCGGCCCCGCGGGAGCGGCTCATCTGTGGGAGGTCTACCTGCTCGCGCTGCTGCTCGGCGTCGTGAACGCCTTCGACAACCCCGCGCGCCAGAGCTTCGTCGTCGAGATGGTCGGACACGACGACCTGCCGAACGCGGTGAGCTTGAACAGCATCGTCATGAACGGCGCGCGCGTGGTCGGACCCGCCATCTCGGGGGTCCTGATCGCAACCGTCGGCCTGGCGATCTGCTTCGAGGCGAACGCAGCGAGCTACCTGGCCGTGATCGCGGCGCTCGCTCTCATGCGGCGAGCCGAGCTGCTTCGCGCCGAGCGCGTCGCGCGGGCGAAAGGCCAGTTGCGAGAGGGCTTCGCCTACGCGTGGCGAACTCCGAGGCTCAGGGAGCCGCTTCTGCTGGTCTGCGTGGTGGGGCTCCTCACGTACAACTTCAACGTGATCCTCCCGCTGTTCGCCCGCCTGACGTTCCACGGCGGCGCGGGGACGCTCGCCGCGCTCACCGCGCTCATGGCCGGAGGCGCGGTGGCCGGCGGGCTGGTGGTGGCGAACCGCGGCAGTCCCAATCTTCACCGGCTCACGTTGATCGGCATGGCTTTCGGCGTCTTTATCGCCGCGGTCGCCTTCTCGCCCACGCTGCCGTCCGCCTTGGTCCTCATCGTCCCGATGGGGGCTTTGTCGATAGCGTTCATCGCCACCGCGAACTCGACGATCCAGATGCGCGTCGACTCCACCATGCGAGGCCGGGTGATGGCTCTGTACGCGATCGGGTTCCTGGGCACCGCGCCGATCGGCGCGCCATTGGTGGGGTGGATATCGCAGGTTTCGAGCCCTCGGGTGGCTCTCGTGGTCGGTGCTAGCGCCACCATCGTGGCCTCGGCGGTGATCCGTGTACGGCACCGGAACGAGCACCGACGGTCCGCAGCCGAGAGGGCCGTGGACGCAGACGAGGTGCCCGCCGCCGAGGTAGAGCCGGGAAGTGAGCTCGGCATCGCGTGAGCCTGCGGCCGCCCAACCTACGATCGCACCGTGGGCCGATTGCGGCGGTGGGGTGCTCTGGCAGGTGCCGGTACGGGATTGGCCGTGCTCGCCGACTACCTTCCGAGCGTTTGCGTGCTGGGGCATCTGTCGCCCGTCCGGCTTCACGCGCTCCCCTTCGGATGGTGCCGTTGGCGCGGGCCCACCGCCGCGGACGCGGTCACGTTCACGTTCGACGACGGTCCGTCGCCGAAGAGCACGCCGCGGACGTTGGACCTCCTCGACCTCTTCGGCATGCGCGCGACGTTCTTCGTGCTGGGAACCCAGGCGGAGTCCAATTCCGATCTCGTCTCCGAGATCCTGCGGCGCGGCCACAGCGTCGGGTCCCACGGGTACCTCCACGAGCATCACCTGCTTCGCTCGCCCGCGTGGATCCGTGACGACCTGAACCGGTCGGTGGCGTCGATCGAGGCCGTCACCGGTCGGCGCCCGCGCTGGTACAGACCCAGCTACGGTCAGCTCACCGCCGCCACGGTCGTACAGGCGCGTCGCCATGACATGGAAGTCGTGTTGTGGTCGGCGTGGGGGCGCGAATGGGCGGAGCCGGGGCCCGCGCCGGTGATCGCTCGCATCGAGCGTCATCTCGAGCCCGGGGCGATCGTCCTGCTCCACGACAACGAGGTGAGCTGTCCTCCGGGAACCGCGGCGCGCACCCACGCCGTGCTCGGCCCCCTGGCCGACAAGCTCGACGAGCTCGGGCTGCGTGCGGTCACCCTCGACGACCTCTTCGCCCAGCCGGCCCGGTAGCCGGACAGGAACGGGCACCTCACCCGTGGAGGCCGAGCTGGACGACTTTCACCAGGAGCATCGCGACGGACAGGAAGACGTACACGTACATTGCGAGCATCGTGGCCGTACGCCCGCGCGACCAGGGCGGCCGTTCGAGCAGGCTGAGCGGTGGCATCCGCCAAGTCTCTCGCTTCGAGCTCGGGATGTCCTCGTGCGACAGCCTGCGTGACAGGGCCCTCATGTACAGCGCACCGCAGACGCCGAGCACTACGACGAGTGCGGCCCCTAGGACCACGAGGAGCACGTCCACGTCGACATGAGGGAACACGGTCGTCGTCATGAGGATGAGGGACAGGACGAGAAGGACCGACACGACGGCGGTCGCAAGCGCGTTCAGCCAGGGGCGGTTGATCCAAGGGCCCAGGACGCCTCTGTCGTTGCACAGGAGCACCAGGAACACCGTGGCGCTGGGCAGCAGGACGCCGGCCAGTGCCTGCACGGACGTGGTGATCAGGCCGAGCGGTGCGCCGGGGATCAGCACGATCGCGGCCGCGAACCCGATGATCGCCGAATAGGACGCGTAGAAGAACTTCGCCTCACCCACCCGGCGGTGCAGGGAATGACGCATCCCGAAGATGTCCCCGAAGGCGTACGAGGTGGAGAGCGTGACCGCTGCGGCGCCGATGATCGAGGCGTTCAGCAACACGAGCGCGAACAGGGTGCCCGAAGCGTGACCGAGGAACCGGGTGAGCCCGTGGGCCACGCCGGCGGCATTGGTGAACCTTCCCGAGAGGGGGGTGTGGGCGAACGCGAAAGCCGCCGTGATCACGATGAGGCTCGCGCCGAGCACGGTGACGAAGGACCCGATGACGGTATCGGTCCGTTCGTAGTTGAGATAGCGCGTGGTGATCCGCTTGTCCACGATGTTGGACTGCTGGAAGAAGAGCTGCCACGGTGCAACCGTCGTTCCCACGATGGCGATGACGAGCAACACCGACGTCGAGTTGAACCCCCCCCTCACGCCCGGCACCAAGAAGCCGTGCAGCACGGGACCTGCGTGCGGATGGGCGAACACTGCGAGCGGGATCACGAGGAAGTTCGCCACGACGAACAACAGCATGAAGCGTTCCCAGCTGCGGAAGCTGCCCGTGACGGTCATGGCGACCAGGCCCATCGCGGCGAGCGGGACCGAGATGTACGCGCTCACCCCGAGGTAGCCGAGGGCCAGGCTCACCCCGATGAACTCGGTGACGATCGTGAGGAAGTTCAAGACGAAGAGGTCGCCCACCGAGAACGCCCCCCAGAACCTCCCGAAGCGCTCCTTGATCAGGCGAGCATGGCCGACGCCGGTGACAGCACCGAGACGCACGACCATCTCCTGGATCACGATCAGCACGGGGATCAGCAGTGGCAGCGTCCAGAGCAGGCTGAGCCCGTAGTTTTGGCCCGCCTGTGCGTAGGTGGCGACGCCGCCCGCGTCGTTGTCCCCGATCATCACGATCAGCCCGGGACCCATGATCGCCAGCAGCGTGAGCACCCGGGCGCGCCACGAGTGCCTCTGGGTCTCGTCGTGCAGACGGATCGTGCCCAGGGCCCCCTGGATGTCGCCTACGTGCGCCTCGTCGAGGACGGCGGTGGCGTTCTCGGTGTCGAAGGCCTTGTCGGCCACTTCTGGACCTCCCGACGGGTGCCGGCTCCTGGGCGTGCGTTTGCCGCGCGCACGCCCGGCGCAGGTCAGCCCCCGGTAAGTCCGGCGGGAGACGCTCCTGGCTGGTGGCGTGCGCGCCTTCGCGGTCGTGGTGAACCACTGTCAGCGTGCAGCGCTACTCCTTTGCCTGCCCTACGGCGGCCGCGCTCCCGGGGGGGTGACGTCCGGTGGGTGCCGGACTCGTCGGGACTTGCAACCCGATGCACCATTCCCCGCCGGCACGCCCGCCCCAACGGACGCGTCGTGCCACGCGGAGTGCGGCCGATCAGCAGGGCAAATGATAGCCGCGCTCGGGCTGTCAGTCCTCGGCGACGGCCATCCCGAAGTCGCGCCGCCAGCCTGTGGGCAGCAACAGCTCGAGCACGTCGTCGACGGTGATCACGCCGATCATCCGGTGCTCGGCGTCCATCACGGGGGCCACCGTGAGGTTGAAGTCGGACATCTTGCGCACGACGGCGTGGATGTCGGCGTCGGGATGGACGTGGGCGGGGTTCGGGCGCACCACCGATGAGAGCGCGGAGTCCGGTCTCGCCTGCACGAGCGAGACCACCGACGCCGACCCGGTGACGCGGCCTTCGGCGTCGCTCGCGAAGACCACCGCCAACGCCTCGGGCGGTGCGGGGCTCGCCCGCAGGGCGTCGAGCACGGCTGACACCGGTGTCGTCTCGGGCATGCACAGGAAGTCGGGGCTCATGAGCCCGCCGCCGGTCTCGGGGTTGTAGCTGAGTAGGGCGCGCATCTTGCGCTGGTGGGCCGGCGGCATGAGGGCGAGTACCGGAAGGCGCCGCTCCTGGTCCAGATCCGTGATGAGGTCCGCCGCGTCGTCCGGCGCCATGGTGGCGAGGAGGCGTGCAGCCTCCGCGTCGGATCGCGAACGGATGAACTCGAGCTGGTGCTCGGGGTCGAGCTCCTCGAACACGTCGGCCTCGAGCTCGCGGTCTTGCCCCACCGCCTCGATGATCTCCTCGCCCTCGTCGTGCGAGGCTGCTTCGACGAGGTCGGCGATCTGGGCCGGGTGCAACTTGGCCAGCTTCCGGTAGGGGATCCGGAGCCTGGCGGTGGGCACGTGGGCGACGAAAGGCTCGATGCTGGCGAAGTCCACCAGGCTGCCTGCACGGATATGGCGCGCCAAGGGCCGAGGCAACATGCGCCGCAGTGCGACTCGTGTGCTCGGGTCGACCCCTGCCACCTCCCAGCGTCCCTCGAGCCTGGCGATCTCGATCTCGTTCGCCCGGATCAGGCGCGCGCCCGAGAAATTGATCAGGTGCCGGGCCATGAGGTCCTTGGCCAGGAGCAGCTCCCCGGGACGGCGAGTGAAACGTCCCAGGCTGACGGTCTCGCCGACCAGCTCCACACGTCCGGGGCGGATGCCGGCGATGCGGTGGATGGGCACGAACATCTCCCGGTGCCCGATGCGCACGACGACGCCCGACAGCGGGGGATGCGGGGAGTCGCCCAATCTCACGATCAGGTCCTCCACCCGCCCGAGGCGGTCCCCGTCCCGGTCCACCAGCGCGCTCCTCACGATGCTGGACATGTGCAGGATCTCGACGGCCATGCGACGGCGCTCCTCGAGCGTGTGGTGCCACTCGCAATCTAGTCCCCGGGTGCTCTCTCGGCACTGCTCTTCACCCGGGTCTTCACCCGGGCTCGAGACGCAGGCACCTTCAACGACGTGTGCGGTGCGGCGAGGTCCACCGCTTGCACATCGACACGGATCCGGGGGAGGCTGACCGGACATGAATGCCAGGGCGGGGAATCTGCGTGCCTAGGGGCCCACTCAAGCTGTGGGCGGACACACGCGAGTCGTGGGAACGCAGCAAGCTCGTCGAGATCCCCGAGCCGCGGCCTGCGGCCGCCCCCGAGCCCGGCGGGCTGCGCGTCGCGTTCCTCGTCTACAGGGGCAACCCCCGGTGCGGCGGCCAGGGGGTCTACACGCGACATCTCTCACGGGAGCTCGTGCGCATGGGGCACTCCGTCGAGGTGCTGACGGGCCAGCCCTGGCCCGAGCTCGACGACGAAGTGGGCTTCATGCCGGTGCCGGGCCTCGACATGTACAGGGACCCCGACCCGTTCCGGATCCCGCACCCGCGCGAGCTGCACTCGGCGATCGACGCTCTCGAGCTGGCTCTCATGTGCACGGCAGGGTTTCCCGAGCCTCTCACGTTCTCGCTGCGCGCGCGACGGATGCTCGCCGCGCGGCGCGGCTCGTTCGACGTCGTGCACGACAACCAGTCTCTGGGCTCGGGACTGCTCGGCATGCTCGAAGACGGGTGGCCCTTGCTCAGCACGCTTCACCACCCGATCACGGTCGATCGTGAGCTTGCGCTCACCCATGCCGAGAACGCATGGCGCCGAGCCACCCAACGCAGGTGGTTCGGCTTCACCCGCATGCAGGTGCGCGTCGCGAGACGCCTGCCCCGGATCGTGACGGTGTCGGAGTCCTCGAAGGCCGACATCGCCGCGCAGATGGGAGTGGACCGCGCACGCATGACCGTGGTGCCCGTGGGCGTGGATCCCACCGTGTTCCGTCCGCTCCCCGGGCGTCTGCGTGTCCCGGGGCGTGTGATGGTCACCTCTTCGAGCGACGTGCCGATGAAGGGTCTCGTGCCGTTGCTCGAGGCACTGGCGAAGCTTCGCACCGAGCGCGACGTCGAGCTGGTGGTGGTCGGCCGGCCCAAGGAGGGCGGCAGGGTGGCGCGAACGATCGAACGGCTGGGGCTCGCACCTGTCGTGCGCTCGGTGAGCGGGATCAGCGACGAGGAATTGGCCGCTCAGTACTCCGAGGCTCAGGTCGCGGTGGTCCCGTCACTGTACGAAGGCTTCTCGTTGCCCGCTATCGAGGCCATGGCCTGCGGGATCCCGCTCGTGGCGACGACGGGTGGCGCGTTGCCCGAGGTGGTGGGCTCCGACGGCTCGACGGGCCTGTTGGTCGAACCGGGCGACCCGGAAGCGCTCGTCGTGGGGATCCGGCGCGTTCTGCAGGACGAGGTGCTCGCGGCCCGATTGGGAGAGGGAGGTCGCCGCCGGGTGCTCGGACGCTTCACATGGCAGGCGACGGCTTCGGCAACGGCCGAGCAGTACAGGGCGTTGCTGGAGGAGTACCACGGCGGCAGGTTGCCGCAGATGCATCACGGCCGCGAATTCGCGGAGCATCGAAGCCGGCGGCCGCGCTCTCCATCGGCGAGGTACGGCCACCGCAGATCGGCGGAGCAACGGCGCCGAAAGTCTCCCGAGGAGCACGGCGTGGTGCGAGCGAAGAGGGGCACCCGGTCGTGCTGACGGTCGACTACGGGCGTCTCGGCGTACGTCGCGGCGAGCTCCTGCTGGATCTCGGCTGTGGCGGGGGTCGGCACGCGTACGGCGCGTTGCGCCTGGGGGCGCGCGTCGTGGCTCTCGATACCCGGGCCGCCGAGCTCGCCAATGTGCGCGCCATGATTAACGCGATGCGAGACACAGAAGAGGTGCTCTGCGACGAGCAGGCGGCGGTGGTCCAAGCGGACGCGCTGGCGCTTCCGTTCGCAGATGCCAGCTTCGACAAGGTCATAGCTTCGGAAGTGCTCGAGCACATCGAAGAAGACCGTACGGCGATGTCCGAGCTCGCACGTGTGTTGCGACCGGGCGGGATGATGGCGGTGACCGTGCCCCGCCTCGGGCCCGAAGCGGTCAACTGGGCCCTGTCGCGCGAGTACCACGAAGTCGAAGGCGGGCACGTTCGCATTTACCGACGGTCGATCCTTCTCCGACGTCTGCAGGGAGCGGGGCTCGAGCCGGTCACGAGCCACCATGCCCATGCGCTGCACACCCCATATTGGTGGTTGCGCTGCATGGTGGGACCTCACCGCGATGACCATCTGCTCGTGCGCGCGTACCACCGGATGCTGGTTTGGGACATCGTGCGCGCCCCGCGTGTGACACGGGTTGCAGAGCACCTCCTCAACCCGCTGATCGGCAAGAGCTTCGTCGTGTACGTGAGGAAGCCGGACACCGAGGCCGCCGTGGCCGGGTTGCCGTTGCCGGCAAGGCACGAGAGCCTGTGCCTCGGGAGGTCGGCATGACGGCGGCGCACCAAGGCACCGTGCCCCAACCGGTGACCGAACCACGCGCGCGCCGGCGCGTCCCTGCCAGGTTGTTCGACGTTCCCGAGGTTCCGGGCGTGATCGGGGCCGAAGAGGTCGTCGAGACGGCGGAGTCCATCGCCGCCGTTCAACGACCCGACGGCATGATCCCCTGGTTCGAAGGCGGCCACTGCGATCCCTGGAACCACACCGAGGCCGCCATGGCACTTACGGTGGCCGGCTTGTACGACGAAGCGGCACGGGCGTACCAGTGGCTCGCCGACACCCAGCTGCCCGAAGGCTCGTGGTTCAACTACTACCTGGCCGGAAGCGGCGTGAAGGACCCCAGGCTCGACACGAACGTGTGCGCGTACGTGGCCACGGGCGCGTGGCACCACTTCTGTATCACCGAGGACAGGGCGCAGCTCGAGGAGATGTGGCCCGTGCTGGACTCGGCACTCGGCTTCGTACTGCGATACCAAAGCGACGACGGGACGGTGCTCTGGTCGGTCGACCCCGACGGGCGTCTGGGCAAGTACCCGTTGCTCACCGGTTCGTCTTCGATCTACCACGCTCTTCGCTGCGGTGTCGCCTGCGCGGAGACTCTCGGTCACGAACGCCCGGACTGGGAGCTGGCGGCGGGTCGCTTGGCCCACGCGGTCGCTCACACGCCGCGTGCGTTCGAGCCCAAGCACGAGTTCGCCATGGACTGGTACTACCCGGTCCTCTCCGGCGCATTGGAGGGCGACCGGGCCAACAGTCGGATCGACGAGTGGTGGGACGACTTCGTCATGGACGGGCTCGGGGTGCGCTGCGTGTCGACCGGTCCGTGGGTTACCGCTGCCGAGACGGCGGAGTGTGCGCTCGCGCTCGATGCGACCGGCAGGAGCGACGAGGCGGCACGGCTCCTTGCCTGGACGCGCGCGCACCGTTGTTCGGACGGCTCGTACCTGACCGGGCTCGTCTACCCGGAGGTCGTCACGTTCCCCTCCGGGGAGCGGACGACCTACACGGCGGGTGCCGTCGTCCTCGCGGCCGACGCCCTGTCTGACGCAACACCCGGGGCCGGTCTGTTCCGCGGGGAATCGCTCCCCGGTGGGCTGGACCTCACAGAGCCGAGTCCGGCGGCGCGACCCTCCTGAGCACGCGCAGCGAACCGCACTCGCCGTCTTCGACGAACTGCTTCGAGTCCAGCGCCGTGCACCACAGCTCGTAGGGGGGCCGGCCACCGTTGGCAGGATCACTGAACACGTCGTGGATGGCGAGCCAACCCCCGACGCAGACGTGTGGCGCCCAACCTCCGAAGTCCGCCCGTGCCGGCTCCTCACCGTGTCCCCCGTCTATGAAGCACAGGTCGAGCGGGGTGCTCCAGCGCGTGGCGATCGTCGGGGAGTCGCCCACGACCCCGACCACGTTCGCGCCGAGACCGGCGCTCTCGACGGTGCGCCGCCACAGCCCCAGCGTGTCGATCAGCCCGGTGGCGCGGTCTACGACCTCGGGGTCGTGGTGCTCCCACCCGGCCTGGTTCTCCTCGGAGCCGTGGTGATGGTCCACGCTGAAGAGCACCGCTCCGGTCTGTTCGGCCGCAGCTCCCAGGTAGACGGTGGACTTGCCGCACCAAGCACCGATCTCCACGAACGTCGCGCCGCCGCCAGCACCGTTCCTTCCGTCCACGCCGGCACCGGCCACCTGTCCGGTTCGCCCGGCGCGCACAGCGGCGCGGTAGAGGGCGAGCCCCTCGTCGTCGGGCATGAAGCCTTTCGTGGCGCGCGCTTGAGCCACGAGCGCGTCCAGTCGTTCGCTCATGCGCTCAGGGCCGCCGCGGACGACCGCACACGTGCCGCGTGCTCCGTGCGTTTCCCCCGCACGCGTGTCGAAGCTTGCGGGTCTCGGCGGCGGTCCCGTATGCGCAGATCTCGGTCCAATTGACTCCCATCTCGGAGGTGTCGAGGGCGCGCCCGGCCGCCGTACCCATCACGTCCAAGATCCTCGCCCACGGCCACCCCGACGGCAACCGCTCGTGAAGAGGTCAGGTCGCGGCACCAACCGCCGAGTACACGGCGAGGCCGACGAGGATCACACCTGCTCCTTTTCGGATGACCGTGAGCGGGAGCACCCGCAAGAGGGCGCGACCGCCCACCACGCCTATTCCCGCCACCGTCACCAGTGCCGCACAGGCGCCCACGAACACCGACAACGGCTGGTGGTAGTGCGCGGCGAGGTTGGCGGTGAGGACCTGCGTCAGGTCGCCGATCTCCGCGACCACGATGACAGCCGCACTCGCGAGGACGATGTGCCAATTCGCGCGGAGCTTCTCAGCCTCCTTCTGGCCGTGGCGTTCCTCGGAGGACTCGCGCGTGAGGAACAGGTAGAGCGCGCCCGCGGCGAAGAGCGCGGCGACCATCGCCCCCAGCACCCGGTGGGGGAGGAGCTCGAGGAGCCTGCCGGCCCCCACCGCGACCGCGCTGTTCACCACCATGCCGATGGCCGCACCCGTCCATACCGGCAGTGCCCGGTAGCGGCTGGAGAGCACGACGGTGGCGACCATCGTCTTGTCGGGCAGCTCGGCTGCGAATATGACGCCGAAGGTGACCGCGACGACGAGCAAACTCATCGCCGGTCCCGCCGAGTGTCTCAGTTGCCGCCGAGCCGAGCGATACCTGCGGCCAGCAAGGCTCCGGCCGTCTCACCGAGGCGTGCCGAGAAGGTGACGTTCACGTCGAGACGCTCGAGGGTCTGCTGTACCGTGCGCTGGCCGCTTCGAACCGGGTGCTGTGCAAGAAAGCCCCGGATCTCCCGGGCGAGCTGCGCGTCACGACACAGCAGCTTCGTGCCCTCGAGCATGCGCGGCACGGTCTGGGAAGGCAGGCGGGCGCCCAGGGCATCCCAGGAGTCGCGCACACGGCGCCATGTCGCCGGTCCGTTGTCGCGGTTCTGAAGGAGCAGTTGTACGAGGAACGGCGCGTTCTGGGTCCTAACCTCACCCATGGCCAGCTCGAAGGCGCGCTCCGACAGGGCCGCCTGGGAGAAGCCGGCCAGGGCGTAGAGGTAACGGATCTCCTCCTGGGGCGTGTCGGGGTGCCGGTAACGCTCGAGGAACGCCTCGAAGTCCGCCTCTCCCCCCGAGGAGGCCACCACCGCCGCGACCGCAGAGGCGAGGTTCGGGTCGATCGTGGTTTCGCCGGAGAGTTGGGCCACCTGGCGACGGGCGCACTCGACGCGCACCTCGGGGTCTTGTCCCACCGTTCCGAGCGTGCCGAGAAGCTGCGATCGCAAGGTGGCGGTGCGCTCGTCCTCTTCTTCACGGGCGTCCCATCCGAGGCGCCCGAGCACGGGTCGAAGCAGGGCCCTCGTGTATCGGGCGAGCTGGGAGCGGGTGCGGTCGTCGACGGCGTGGTCGAGGAACGAGAGAGCCGAGGTGACCTGTGCCCACACGTCGGGATCGTCCTCCTGCCCGAGCGCCTCTGCGAGGACCAGGAAGTCTCCGAGCTCCGAGCGGTCACCCATCACCGCGGCCCACGTGTCGCCGAGGAGGTTGCAGCGTTCGAGCGGGTGGAGGGAACCGAGGGAGCCGGCCAGCCTCTGGAGGTGGGCACCGGAGTAAAGGACGCGGTAGTAGCCGCTCCCTTCGGCGTTCAGCAGTACGAGGGGGAGGTCAGTCTGGCGCGGCGTCTCGCGGGCCGTCTCGCGAGCAGTGTCACGCAGCGTTCCCAGGCGAAGCGGCGCGGGTTCGCTGCCGAGGAGCACCCGGACCTCGTCTCGGTCGGCGTCGCCGACCGAGCGCGCCATGACCGGGACCCGCCAATCGGAGCCGATGGCGCTCTCACCCTCGGCCGGTGCGTAGGCAAAGGGCTCCTGGGTGAGCACCAAGCGGTCGTGGCCGCCGCCGCCCTCGGTCGGCTCGTCCACACGGACGAGGGGGAAGCCGCCCTGGAGGATCCAACTGTCCATGATGTCGCGCACCGGTTCGCCGCTTGTGGCCTCGATCGCGTCCCAAAGGTCGGAGGTCTCGGTGTTGGAGAGGCGATGCTCGAGGAGGTAGCGCCGCACCCCGTCGCGAAAGCGCTCAGAACCGAGGTACTGCTCGAGCATGCGCAGGACCCCGGCTCCCTTCTGGTAGGTGAGGACGTCGAACATCCCCCGTGCCTCCTCGGGAGGGCCGACCGGGTACTCGACGGGCCGCGTGCTGTGCAGTGCGTCGGTAGCCATGGCTGCGTCGCGTTCCAATCCGAAACTGACCCAGCGTTCCCACTCGGGGCGGAAGTGGTCCACGCACAGAAGCTCCATGAGGGTGGCGAACGCCTCGTTCAGCCATATGCCGTTCCACCACTTCATGGTGACCAGGTCGCCGAACCACATGTGGGCGATCTCGTGGGAGACCACGTCGGCGACCCGCTCGAGCTCCAGACGTGACGCGCGAGCGGGGTCGACGAGCAGGACGGCTTCTCGGAACGTGATGCAACCCAGGTTCTCCATCGCCCCGAAGGCAAAATCGGGGATGGCGAGGAGGTCGAGCTTCTGACCCGGGTACCCGATCCCGAACCATCCGGTGAAGAACTCGAGGGCGTGCGCGGCCGCCTCCAGTGCGAAACCGGTGAGCGCCTCCTTGCCCGGGACGTGCACGACGCGTACCTCGACGCCATCCACGTCGACCGGATCTGTGGCGACGAGTGGTCCGACGACGAACGCGACCAGGTAGCTCGACATCGGGATCGTGTCCGCGAAGCGGACGCGCCGGGCGCCTCCTTCGAGCGGTGAGGCGTCGACGACCACCCCGTTCGAGAAGGCCGCGAGGCCCTCGGGCACGTCGAGGGTCACCGAGAAGACCGCCTTGCGGTCGGGCTCGTCGAAGCAGGGGAAGGCGCGCCGGGCATCGGTGGACTCGAACTGCGTCGTGGCGATCGTGCGACTCCGTCCGCCGGTGTCGTTGAAGGTCGACCGGTAGAAACCGTGCAGCTGGTCGTTGAGGATCCCCGAGAACCCGATCGTGATCTCGAGCGGCCCGGCGCGAAGCGGTTCGGGGAGCTCCAGGGTGAGGCGCTCTCGCTCGGCGTCGAGCGTCACACCGGGCGTCGAGGCCGTCCCACCGACGGTGCTCACCGTTGCCCGGTCGACGGTCAGCTCCGCCGCGTTGAGGAGGACCTCGGAGACGGTGTCGTGAGCGGTGGCGGTGATGCGCACCTCTCCGGTGAACGTGCCTGCCTCCAGATCAGGAGCCAGGCGAAGGTCGTAGCGGTGGGGCTCGACCGTGTAGGGGAGCCGGTGGGCCGCTGAGGACTCGGTGTTCGATGACGGCGCGCGATCGTTCATTTGCTGGAGGCTATCTGGACGGCCGGGGTCGCCCCGATTGGACGGCCGGGGTTGCTCCGGGCGGACACGCTCGCTTCGAGCAGCACTAGGTTGCGTTGACGTGCAAGCTACGGATCTGTCCAGCGGCGACGCGCGCCCGACGACGAACGGGCCCCCGCTCGACGTCGTGGCAGTGGGCTCGGCGTTGGTCGACGTGCTCACGAGCGCTTCGGACGACCTGCCCGGGCGCGTGGGACTGACGAAGGGCACGATGACCCTCGTCGACCTCGAAAGTGCCGCTCGTGTGTACCGGGAGATGGGGCCCGCCACCGAGGTCTCCGGAGGATCGGCGGCGAACACCGCCGTCGGGTTGGCGATGCTCGGCGGAAGGGCCGGATATGTGGGCAAGGTGGCCGCGGACGAGCTCGGCGAGGTGTTCGTCCACGACATCCGCGCCGCAGGGGTGGAACTCGGTTCTGTGATCCCGGCGGCGGTTTCGGCGGACCCCTCGTCGGACCGGGCGACCGGGCGTTGTCTGGTGATCGTTACCGAGGACGGCGAACGGACGATGGCGACGCACCTGGGGGTGGCGTCCACTCTCGGGCCCGAGGACCTCGACGAGGAGCTCGTCTCGCGTGCGCGGGTGGTCTACCTGGAGGGATATCTGTGGGACGTGGAGGTGGCGAAGGCGGCTATGCGCCGCGCGATCGAGGTGGCCCACGCCTCGGACGCCTTGGTGGCGCTCACGGTCTCGGACCCGTTGTGCGTGCGCCGCCACCAGCGTGAGTTCCTCGAGCTATTGAAGTCGGACGTGGACATGCTCTTCGCGAACGAGGAAGAGGCGGTCCTGTTGTTCGGTTCGTCCGGTTTCGACGGGGCGCTGTCGGCGGCGGAGGAGACCGGGTTGCTCACCGCTGTCACCCGAGGACCCGCGGGTTCGGTGGTGGTCGGCTGTGCAGAGAACATCTTCGTTCCTGCCGAGCCGGTGGAGCACGTGGTGGACACCACAGGGGCGGGCGATCTCTACGCGGCGGGGTTCCTCTACGGGCTCACCCACGGTAAGGACCCCGCGCAGTGCGCCCGGCTCGGAGGCCTGTGCGCCGCAGAGGTCATCTCCCACATCGGTGCACGTCCGGAGCTGGACCTGAGGGGGTTGGTGACGTGAGCTCACGGGAAGCTGGCGCACCGAGCCCTGGTGCTCAGAACCCCTGGCTCAGGCGTCGTGTCATCTCCTACGCGCACCAAGGTGGTGCATGGGAGGCCCCCTCCTCGACGTTGTTCGCCATCCGTCGCGCGCTCGAACTGGGCGTCACCGGAATCGAGCTCGACGTTCACGCGACCGCCGACCGCCAGCTCGTGGTGTGCCACGACCGAACCGTGGACCGCACGACCGACGGACATGGGTCGATCGACGCCCTCACCCTCGCCGAGCTCCGATCGCTCGACAACGCGTACTGGTTCGTCCCCGGTGGCGAGGAGAGAAGAGGGCTCTCATCCGGTGCGTACAGCTTTCGCGGACGGGCGCCAGCCGACCCCGACTTCTGCTTGGCCACACTCGAAGAGGTCTTGGACCTGATGGACGACCACCCCGAGGTCGCCCTCAACCTCGACATCAAGGCGACCGCGCCCGTGGTTGAGCCCTACGAGGACCTGCTGGCGCGGACCGTGGCACGCCACGGTGGGACCGACCGGGTCATCGTGGCCTCGTTCCTGGACGCCGCCACCGAGGTGTTCAGAGGCTTTGCCCCGGACGTGGCCACCTCGGCAGGAATGCTCGCGGTGGCCGGGTTCTGGCGTGCACTGCAGCAGGGGGAGCAACCGCCGCCGATGCGCCACGCTGTGCTCCAGGTCCCCGTGGTGCGAGGGGACCTGGTCGTGGTCGACGAGCGGTTCGTGGAGGCGGCGCACAGGTGCGCGCTCGCCGTCCACGTGTGGACGATCAACGACGAAGAAGAAATGGCGCGTCTGTGCGACTTGGGCGTGGACGGGATCGTCTCGGATCTACCCACGCAACTCGTGACGCTCCTGGCCGTCCGGGGCCAGACCTACCACCCCTGACCCGGCAGCAGGCCGGCTCAGCCGCGTCCTGCGTTGGGCCGCTTGCCGTGGTTGGCCTTCTTCTTGCTACGCGTCTTGCGTTTCGAGGTCCGCTTCGACATCTCTTCGTTCTTCGCTTCACGGCGTGCTGCTTTGCATGCCGGGCCCTGTCGAGCCGGGTGGCTACGCCGGTGGGCGCAGCCTCGTCCCGCAGAACGCTACCAGTTCCCGTTCCCGCTTCCGTTCCCGCTCCCAGTTCCCGCTTCGGGTAGTGGCTTCCTCGCCCGGCTCCCTCGCTCCCGTTCCCCATCCCGGCTTCCTCGCCCGGCCGGGCGAGTAGCGTTTTCGAAGATGGAGCGGCTAGGCGTGGTCGGTCTTCCCAACGCGGGCAAGACGTCGCTGTTCAACGCCCTCACTGGTGCATCGGCGCCGGTGGCGCCGCACCCGTTCACCACCACCGAGACGGTCTTGGGCTCCGCCCCGTTGCCGGACGCGCGCCTTGACGCCCTTGCAGAGATGAGCGCCAGCAAGAGGGTCGTGCGAGCCGTGGTGGAGCTCGTCGACATCGCCGGGCTCGTTCCAGGGTCGTCGACCGGAGAGGGCCTGGGCAACCGCTTCCTCGCGGGGATCAGAGAAGTCGACGCGATCTGTCTCGTGCTGCGCGCCTTCGAGGACCCTGAGGTGTCCGGGGACACCGACCCGCTCGAGGCGCTCGGCGCGTTGGAGCTCGAGCTGGTCCTAGCGGACGTCGGGACCATCGAGGCGCAGCTCGACAAGCGGCAAAAGGCGGCCAAGTCCGACAAGTCCCTGGCGCCGGAGTTGTCGGCGATCGAGGAGGCGCTCGGGGTCTTGTCCGGCGGGACGCCGCTCTACAGGGCCGATCTCGACCCCTCCCGGCGCGCACTGCTGAAAGGCCTGTTCCTGCTCAGCGACAAGCCCGTTCTGGCCGTCGTGAACCTCGGGGAGGACCAGATGCCCAAGGCGGACGCGTTGGTCGGGCCGGTGGCCGAGGAGCTGGGAGGGCACGGCGAGGCTCTCGGGGTGTGTGTGCAGCTCGAGGCGGAGGCGGCGCAACTGCCGACAGCCGAGCGCGCCGAGCTCCTCGAGGGTCTGGGGCTCGGGGAGGGTGCTCTGGCCAGGGTGGCGCACGCCGCCTACCACCTTCTAGGGCGTCGAACCTTCTTCACGACCGGCGAGAAGGAGTCGCGCGCATGGAGCTTTCGCTCTGGAGCCACGGCACCGCAATGCGCGGGGGTGATCCATTCCGATCTCCAGCGCGGCTTCATCCGAGCGGAGGCCATACGCTGGGACGCTTTGATCGAGCTCGGGTCGTGGTCGGCGGCCAGGGCGGCCGGCCGCCTGCGCGTCGAGGGCAAGGACTACCACGTGGCCGACGGCGACGTGCTCGAGATCCGGTTCAACGTATGAACGGCCGTGGACGCGAACGACACATGAGCGACGATGCCCGGGCGAAGCACACGGCGTGGCTGCTGCGAGACGGTGACGTGCTGGCGGCGGCCGAGGTGGCCAGTACGTACTCGGCGAGGATTCGCGGACTGCTCGGCCGGTCCGGGTACGACGGGGCGCTGGTCTTGAAGGGAACGCGCTCGGTGCACACGATCGGCATGCGTTTCCCCATCGACGTTGCCTTTCTGGACAGCGAGCTCGCGGTCCTCGACGTCGTTCACCTGCCCCCGTGGCGCATGACCATGCCGAGGCGAAGGTGTCGCAGCGTGCTCGAGGCGGAAGCCGGTTCGTTCGAACGATGGCGGTTGCACGCGGGGGACCGCCTGGAGCTGCACGAGATCAATTGAGCGTCCCTGCAGGCCGGCTGGTGCTGGTGTCCACTCCGATAGGGAACCTCGGCGACCTCTCTCCGCGGGCGGTCTCCGCGCTCGGCGCGGCCGACCTTATCTGTTGCGAGGACACCCGTCGCACGAGGGAGCTGCTCTCGCACGCCGGGATCAGAGGACGTCGGCTCGTCTCGTTGCACGCGCACAACGAGGCATCGCGGGTCGACCAGGTGCTCGCTCGCCTGACGGCGGGGGAGACCATCGTGGTCGTGAGCGACGCGGGAACCCCCTCTCTGTCCGATCCCGGTGCTCGCCTGGTCGCGCGCGCCGTGGAAGGGGGGTTCGAGGTCACGGCGGTGCCCGGTCCGAGCGCTGCTCTGGTGGCGCTGGTGACCAGTGGCCTTGCAACCGACCGTTTCTGCTTCGAGGGATTCCTCCCTCGCCGGGGCGCGGATCGCAGGCGCAGGCTCGACGAGCTGGCGGCTGAGCCGAGGACGGTCGTGCTTTACGAGGCGCCCGGGCGCCTTGGCGGCACCCTGGTCGATCTTGCAGCTGCCTGCGGCAAGGACAGGTCCGTGGCCGTTGCACGCGAGCTGACGAAGCTCCACGAGGAAGTCTGGCGAGGATCCCTCGGTGAGGCCGCGGCGACCTTCGCCACCGAAGCCGTGCGCGGTGAAATAGTCGTGGTCCTGGGCGGGGCCCCCAGCACCCCGGGTGCGAGGGACACCGAGGTACTCGCGGCGTTGCACCGCAGGCTTCTGGCTGGAGACAGCGCCCGTGACGCCGCGGCGGCGGTGGTCGAGGAGCTGGGAGTGACCCACCGGCGTGCCTACGAGCTCTCTGTGTCCCTTCGCCACGCCCGCGGCGCCACCCCGGTGCCAGGCCGGCGAGAGGCGCGCCAGCCGGGAGGGGCGGGAAAGGACCGAGAGAACCTGGAGGAATAGGAGGCCCTTCGTCCGTGCTCTAAGTGACGAAGGAGCGCGCACATGTCGAGGTTCGGCTTCACGAAGGACAGGTTCACAAGAGACAAGACCCAGGTACCACCCGTAGAGCCCGGCGAGGTCCCGAGCGGTCTCGCGGTGGCCACCTTTGCCGCCGGTTGTTTCTGGGGAGTGGAGGACTTCTTCCGGTCGGTGCCGGGTGTGGTCGACGTGGTCTCCGGCTACACGGGAGGTTCCGTGCTCCGGCCCACCTACGAACAGGTGTGCTCGGGGTCGACCGGGCACGCCGAGGCGGTGCTCGTGACCTACGCCGCCGCCCGGGTCTCCTACGAGGAGCTGCTCGATGCGTTCTGGCGTCATCACGACCCGACCACGCCGAACCGCCAAGGACCTGACGTCGGCACCCAGTACCGCTCGGCGGTCTTCGTCCACGACGCAACCCAAGAACGCCTGGCACGCGAGTCACTTTCGGCAGTCCAGGAGCGCTTCCGGCGCCCGATCGTCACCGAGGTGGTCCCCGCGAGCACTTTCTGGCCCGCCGAGGTCTACCACCAGCGCTACACCGAGCGCACCGGGCACGGCGCCTGCCACGTGGCCAACTGGTGAGGGGCCGACCGACGTAGAGGGTCGACGGACCCAGATGCGTCTACGGGCATAGTGGGCCGGACCTGGAGGCCCAGGCACGGATGTCGTCGTCGTTGGCGGAGGCGCTCGAGGCGATCGGTACGCTACGGCGGTGCCCCGGTTCTACGTGACCACGCCCATCTACTACGTGAACGATGCTCCGCACGTCGGTCACGCCTACACGACGGTGAACGCGGACGCGTTGGCACGATGGCACCGCCTGGCGGGCGACGAGGTGTTCTTTCTCACCGGGACCGACGAGCACGGTGACAAGGTGGCCCGGGCAGCGAAGGAGAACGGGGCCTCACCGGCGGAGTGGGTGGACGCCACCTCGAGGCGCTTCGTCGAGGCCTGGAGGGGGCTCAGCATCTCGAACGACGACTTCATCCGCACGACCGAGCCTCGCCACCGCCTGGCGGTCCAGAGTTTCCTCCAACGCGTCTACGACAACGGGTTCATCGAGCTCGGGACCTACAGCGGCTGGTACTGCGTGGGATGCGAGGAGTACAAGGACACCGCGGACCTTCTCGAGGGCCGCGTTTGCCCCCACCACCACAGACCGGTCGAGTGGCTCGAAGAGGAGAACTACTTCTTCAAGCTCAGTGCCTTCTCGGGCCGCCTCGTCGACTTCTACGAGCGGCACCCCGACGCGATCCGCCCTCCGGGTCGGCGGAACGAGGTGCTCGGTTTCATAAAGGGCGGGCTCCAGGACATCTCGATAACCCGCACTTCGACGTCCTGGGGAGTTCCGGTGCCATGGGACGCGGCGCACGTCTTCTACGTCTGGTACGACGCGCTGATCAACTACGTGACCGCAATCGGGTACGGCCAGGACGACGAGCGGTTCACGTCGTGGTGGCCGGCCGTGCACCACTTGCTGGCAAAGGACATAGTCCGGTTCCATTGCGTGTGGTGGCCGGCTATGTGCATGGCGGCCGGCATCGACCCCCCGGGGCACCTGGTGGTTCACGGCTGGCTCCTGGTGGGCGGAGAGCGTCTGTCGAAGACCCGGATCGCCAGCGCGGCCAGCAACGCCGACGAAGAGGGCCCCCTCTCGCTCACGGAGATCGCGCCGGAAGCGCTGACCGAGGATTTCGGTGTGGACGCGGTTCGCTATTTCCTCTTACGGGACACGGTGTTCGGAGCCGACGGTGACTTCTCCTACGAGGGGATCACCGCCCGCTTCAACGCGGATCTCGCCAACAACCTCGGCAACCTGATGGCGCGTGTCGCCACGGTGGTGGCATCTAAGTGCGAGAGCGTCGGGCCCAAGCCCGATCCGGCGAGCCGGCTGCAGTCGGTGTCGGCCGATGTGGTGGCCGCTGCGATCTCCGCGTGGAACGACGCGCAGCCACATCTTGCGCTAGAGGCGACGTGGAGACTGATCCACGAGACCAACTCAGAGCTCGAGTCGGCCGAACCGTGGAAGTCCGAACCGGGACCGGCTGTCGACGCGGTGCTCGGGAGCGCGCTCGAGATGTTGCGAATCATCTCTGTGCTGGCGTGGCCCGCGATGCCCGGGGTGTGCACGGAGATCTGGCGACGCCTCGGGTTGCCCGGATCCCCCGATGCATGCAGGATCCCGGCCGACACGCATTGGGGCGGCTATCCGGGCGGCCTGGTCGTGGAGAAGGGACCGGCGCTGTTCCCGCGTCGCGCGGGCTGAAGCTTGTGACCGACCGTGTCGGCGAAGTGCGTCGTCGTCTGTCGATCGACCGGTGAACCAGCCGATGTACTGGATCGACGCTCATTGCCATCTTCAGGACGAGTACCGCCCCGAGGCCACGAGCGTCGTGGAGGCGGCATCCGAGGCCATCGAAGCAGGCGTGGGAGGCTTGGTCTGCTCGGGCACGGGAGCCGCCAGCTCGTTCGAGGCGCTCTCGGTGGTCGAGCTGCTCCGCTCGAGCAGCGGCCCTGAGCAGGGCTCCTTCGAGGCCTGGGCAACGGTTGGGCTCCATCCCCACGACGCGCGTCTCGGGTTGGGGGAGGTGCAGGACGTGCTCGAACGGGCGCTCGCCGAGCGAGCCGGAGTCGTGGTCGGCGTCGGTGAGTGTGGACTCGACTACCACTACGACAACTCGCCACGCGATGTCCAACGGCAGGTCTTCGCCGAGCAGGTCGCGTTGGCCCGCAGACACGACCTCGCGTTGGTCGTGCATTCGCGCGAGGCCTGGGACGACACCGTGGACGTGTTGAGCGCGGAAGGAGCTCCCGAACGGATAGTGCTGCATTGTTTCACCGGAGGGCCCGACGTCGCGCGACGCTGCCTCGATCTCGGGGCTTATCTCTCCTTCAGTGGGATCGTTACGTTCAAGAACGCGGCCGACGTCCGCGACGCGCTCGCGCTGTGCCCGCTCGAGCGACTTCTCGTGGAAACGGACGCTCCGTTCCTCGCGCCCGTTCCACATCGCGGCGAGCAGAACAAGCCGGCATGGGTGGTGCTCGTGGGCGAGGCGGTGGCGATGGTCAAGTCGGTACCTGTGGAAGACGTGATCGCCTCGACCGTCGCAGCGACGCGCGCGGTGTTCAAGATCGGTTGACACGGCCCTGTTCGCATGGCCGCGCTCGGAGAAGAGCGTTCTATCAACATCGCGCCAACTTCTTTTCGATCAGAACTCGAAGCACATCGGTGTCGTCGCATCACGTGCCGGGCACGCCGGAGCTGTTCGCTCGACGCGTGATCTGCCGATTTACCAGGTAGTACGCCACTTTTTCCACAGGTTTCACCACCAGATCGGGACCACCACGACGAGGTTCACGTTTCGTGACGAGAACCGTTGCACCCAGAAGTCGAATTGATGCACGCGAAACGGTTCGTCTAGCTTCGCTGTTGATCCCGACGCAGTCCGAGTACAAGTCCGCGGAGGAAGGACGGAGTTCTGAGGACGCAACAAAGCGCCGGGGGGCGGCGGCTCGTCTTTCGGCTGGGGTTGTGTGTTGCCCTGGTGCTGGTGCCGCTCCTCCTGCTCTCGAGCCCTGGGAGTGTGCTGTCGCGGAAGCTGGGCGCGTCGGCGCGACTCCACCGTGTCGACGCGCGCTCGCGCCGCGAGCACACGCGCGTGTCGGCGTCCGTAACTCCGTGGAACACTCAGTTCGCGCTGGCCGACTATGCGCAGCACGCAGATCGCGTGGCGGACGTCACGACGACCACTAGCACGACTCTTGATGCGGTGCCCGCTGTTGCGGTGAGGTACATACCGCCGCCGACCACCACGACAGAGCCACCGCCACCACCACCCACCACGACCACCACCGCGCCGCCACGACCTCCCGCCCCGGTGGACGAGCAGACCGGAGAGGCCTCGTGGTACTGGGCTCCGGCGGGAACCTGCGCCAGCCTGCACATCGGCCTGGGCACGGAGGTGAGTGTGACGGACCTGTCCAACGGCCGCTCGACCACCTGCACGGTGGAGGATCGCGGCCCCACGGTGCCGGGGCGCATCATCGACCTGTCCGGGCAGACCTTCTCGCAACTGGCGGCGACGTCGACGGGAGTCATCGAGGTGCGTATCAGCTGGTGATCTATTCCCGCGCGGGAGCCGGTCACGGCAGAATCGCGCGATGGCGCTGACACGTCGCGAAGTTCAGGACCTGCTCCGCGCGCACGGCATACGCCCGAGTCGGGCACTGGGGCAGAACTTCGTCGTGGACCAGAACACTGTGCGCCGCGTGGTCCGTCTGGCCGAGCTCGAGCCGGGGCAGCGGGTGGTGGAGGTGGGAGCGGGGCTGGGAGCGCTGACCCTCGAGCTCGCCCGTAGCGGAGCGCGCGTGACGGCGGTCGAGTTGGACCGGCGCCTCGTGCCGCTTCTTCGAGGGTTGGTGGAGCCCTGCGGCGTGCGTGTGGTGGAGGCCGACGCGCTCAGTGTCGAATGGGACGACCTGCTTCAGGACGACACGCTGTCGGACGACGAGACGCGACCTCAGGATCACCTAGGCGATCCCGAAGCTTCGCAGATGGACCGGTGGAGCTTCGTCGCGAACTTGCCGTACAACGTCGCGGCCCCCGTGGTCGCGCGTGTCCTCGACGAAGCTCAGATGGTGGGCTCGATGCTCGTGATGGTCCAACGAGAGGTCGGTGAGCGATTGGCCGCCGCTGCAGGCGACACCTCTTACGGTGCGGTATCGGTGAAAGTCGCCTATCACGCCACGGCGCGAGTCGTCGGCACCGTACCCGCTTCGGTCTTCGTCCCCAGACCGCGTGTCTCTTCGGTGCTGGTTCGGATCGTTCGCCGCCCGGCTGTCGCAGTCGATCCCGCCATCGTGCCGCCCGAGCGGTTGTTCAGCGTTGTACGTGCGGGCTTTGCCCACCGACGGAAGATGCTTCGCGGCGCCTTGGCGGACGTGGTGAGCCCGCAAGCGTTCGCCTCGGCGGGAGTGGACCCGCGTGCGAGGGCGCAGGAGCTATCGGTTGAGCAGTGGGGGAGGCTCGCCGCATACGACGTGGCGACGTCTCGGCCATGACCGGGGCCGAGGTCTCCAGCTTCCACGCTCCCGCCAAGCTCACGCTGTCTCTGCGTGTCACCGGCGTGAGGGGCGACGGTTACCACCTGCTGGACGCCGAGATGGTGAGCATCAGCCTCACCGACACCCTCGAGTTCGCAGAGGGCCGCGGGATCACCGTGGTGGACGAGGTCGTCGGGGGGCTGGGTGCCGCCGCGGTCCCCGGGGGCGAGCAGAACCTGGTGAGCCGGGCGCTGGGCCTGCTGGGGCGCGCTGCGTCGGTTCGGCTGGTGAAACGGATCCCCTCCGGAGCGGGTCTAGGTGGTGGCTCGGCGGACGCGGCGGCGGTGTTGAGGTGGGGGGGTCGGTCCGACGTGACGCTCGCCGCGCGACTGGGCGCGGACGTGCCGTTCTGCGTTCGTGGAGGGCGAGCCCGTGTGAGAGGTGCCGGCGAGATAGTCGAGCCCCTGGCCTTCGAGGATCGTGACTTCTTGCTGCTTGTGCCCCCGCTGGCCGTGTCGACCACGGCGGTCTACCGCCGATGGGACGAACGGCGTGAGCGGGGCGCTTGCGACTCCGGTGACGGCGAGGCAGGCGGCACCGCCAACGACCTCGAGGCGGCCGCGCTGGAGGTGGTGCCCGAGCTCGCCCGGTGGCGCGACTGTCTCCACGAAGCTACGGGCGTACGCCCTCGCCTGGCGGGAAGCGGATCGGTGTGGTTCGTGGAAGGTGGAGGCGCCTCGACAGGACTCGAGGGCCGCAGTTTCCTGATGTTGGGACGAGAGCGAGCCGCCTTGGTCCCGGTACACACGATTCCGGCTGAGCCCGTCCGCTAGCTAGAGGACTACTTGCCCGCTGCGCGCCGCTGCCAGCGGGTCGCCTTCAACATCTTCTTGTGCTTCTTCTTGCGCATGCGCTTGCGGCGCTTCTTTATGAGCGATCCCATGTCGTGTGCTGTTCAGCTTCCGCCCTTGTCGTGGTGAAGGCTGGCTTTGCCGGCCTGGCGAGCCGGAGCCTCTAGGCTCAGTGTGCTGTCGTGCGGCAGGATAGCGGTACGCGTCCGGTCGATGCCAAGCTGGCTCGGACCAGCGAGCCTTCAAAGTGAGCCTTCAAACCCTTGGCGGGTAGTTCAATCGGCAGAACGTCGGCCTTTGGAGCCGGATGTTGGAGGTTCGAGCCCTCCCCCGCCAGCGCACTTGTGCGAGCGAGCTAGCTCGTGCTCGCCGTGAACAGTGCTCGAAGGAGCTTCGTTCGTCCGGTCAGTTGACCAGGACGCGCTGAATCTGCGGGACGAATGCAGGTGCGACAACGAGACGGCGGCGCATGGCCTCGTCGCAGTGAGCGCAGCGTTTGCCGCGCGGGGTGATGCGGCATGCCATCACTCCCGCGAGGTGGGGCTCTCCGTAGCCCGTGCAGGTGTTGCCGTCGAGCTCCTCGGAGCAGTAGGCGACCTCGCCGTCGCTGTGTACGACGAGGCACCCGTTGCACATTGCCATGACCACTTCTCGGCATGGAGGTCGGCGCGCTTGAGGTATGTCGCTCTGCGTGGTCGGAGATCAGCGGAAGTCGCGCGATACAGGGACGGGGGCTCCGAGGGCGAGAGGGGTGATCCTCTCGGCCACCACGCTCACGGCGCCTTCTGTTCGCTCGAGCCGGCCACGCACGAGCAGCGCTGGTGAGTGGCGGGCTAAGTGGCGCCAGCGTTCCCAGGCGCCCGGCGAGCAGATCACGTTGACCATGCCCGTCTCGTCCTCGAGGTTCAAGAACACGGCCCCCTTGGCGCTCTCGGGGTGTTGGCGATGAGTCACCACGCCACCCACCAGCACCCGGCCGTCGGTTTCGGCACCGAGAAGCCGGCCGGCGGGTACGACTCCGAGAGAGTCGAGATGAGCTCGGGCCAGCTCGACCGCGCCTGTCCCGACGGTGAGCCCTGTGGCCCAGACGTCGGCTGCCGTTTCCTCGAGGGGGGTGAGGGCGGGCAACCGGGGAGCTGTTTCCCCTACGACGAGTCCCGGTAGGCGACCGAGCGTGGCTTCGGAGACAGGTCCCGCCGCCCACAGGGCGCGCCGTCGTGCGTCGGTGGGTCCTGCAGGTGGCGTGCCCACGGGAACGTCCGAGGCGGTGAGTGAGGTTTCCGCGGAAACGCGCGGCACGGCTCTGAGCGATCTGGGACCCTCGCGTGGCGGCAGCCCTTCGAGGGCGCCGGCGGTGGCCAGGGCTTCCAGCTGCACCCGGCCTACACCTGCACGGCGGACCAAGTCTTCGATCGATGCGTAGGGGCGGTGCACGGCGACCTGCTCTGCGAGCTCGGTGCCGATGGAACGCACCGAGGAGATCCCCAACCTGACTGCCGCCTGTGTTCCTGGCGCCTGCGGCTGTGCCCACACCTCCCGCAGTTCTGGCTGTCGGTCGGTCTCCCACTCCAAGGTTGCCTCGGCACCCGAGAGGTCGACGTGGGGACGATGTACGACGACGCCGTGTCGGCGGGCGTCGTTCACCAACGACTGGGGCGACCAGAACCCCATGGGTTGTGAGTTGAGCAGGCCGGCACAAAGAGCAGCGGGGTAGTGGAGCTTCAGCCAGGCGCTCGAGTACACGAGGTAGGCGAAGGAGACGGCGTGGCTCTCGGGAAAGCCGAAGTTCGCGAAAGTGGCCAGTTTCTCGAAGATCTCCTCGGCCACCGTGCCGTTGATCCCCCGCCCGGCCATGCCGGAGAAGAGGCGCTCTTTGAGACGCGCCATGCGCTCCCCGGACCGCTTGGCGCTCATGGCCTGGCGCAGCTCGTCCGCCTCGGCAGGGCTGAAGCCTGCAGCGTCGATTGCGACCTGCATCAGCTGTTCCTGGAAGAGCGGCACCCCCAAGGTCTTCGAGAGAGCCCTCTCGAGCAGAGGGTGGGGTGGGTCGGGAGGCTCTAAGCCCTGGCGGCGACGGATGTAGGGGTGCACCGAGCCACCCTGGATGGGACCCGGACGGATGATCGCCACCTCCACCACCAAGTCCGCGAAGCACCGGGGTCGGATCCGGGGCAGGGTGGCCATCTGGGCGCGGCTCTCCACCTGGAATACCCCGACCGTGTCGGCCCGGCACAACATGTCGTAGACCGCGTCCTCCTGGGCCAGCATCGCCAGGTCCAGCTCGACGCCGTGACCTACCCGCACCAGGTCCACGGTTCGGTGTAGGGCCTCGAGCATGCCGAGGCCGAGCAAGTCGAACTTCACCAAGCCCACGGCCGCGCAGTCGTCCTTGTCCCACTGCAGCACGCTTCGTCCTGGATGGCGGGCCCACTCCACAGGGCACACCTCCACCACCGGCCTGTCGCAGAGCACCATCCCGCCTGAATGCAGACCCAGATGCCGCGGGAACCCGAGAACCTCATGGGCTAGATGCGTAAGCGGTGCAGGCATCGCCGACCCGTTGCCGAGCGACTTGTTTCCGAGCGACTTGTTGCCGAAGGGCCCGTAGTCGAGGGGCTTGGCCCACTCGTCGACCTGATCCGGCGCGTATCCGAGCGCCTTGGCTACGTCACGCACCGCGGAGCGAGGGCGGTAGGTGACCACGTTGGCCACCTGGGCTGCGCAGTGACGGCCATATCGCTCGTAGACGTAGGACATGACCTCTTCACGCCGGCCCGACTCGATGTCGATGTCGATGTCCGGCGGTCCGTCACGCTCTGGTGACAGGAAGCGTTCGAACAAAAGCCCCAGCCCCACCGCGTCCGCCCGGGTGATGCCGAGCGCGTAGCAGACGGCGGAGTTGGCGGCCGAACCGCGGCCCTGGCAGTAGATGTCGCTGCTGCGGCAGAACTCGACGATGTCCCACACGACGAGGAAGTAACCGGCGTATCCGAGAGCACCGATCACATCCAGCTCGTGGTCGATCTGGGCCCAGGCGCCCGGGACACGCTCGGCGTCGCGCGATCCGTAACGCTCGGTGGCACCGCGGGCTACGAGCTCTGTCAGCCAGCTCTGCTCGGTGTGCCCGCGCGGTACCCGGCAGTCTGGGAGGCCAGGGGTGACCAGGTGGAGGTCGAAGGCGCACGCCCGCCCGAGCTCAGCGGCGCGGGCCACAGCCCCCGGCCAGCGGGCGAAGCGACGTTCTTGCTCGGCGCCTGAGCGCAGGCAGGCGGTGGCGGCCGCCGGTAGCCAGCCCTCGAGCTCGGCCAGCGGGCGCCCGGCCCTCACTGCTGCGAGGGTGGTGGCGAGCGGGCGCCGGGCGGAGTTGGCGTAGTGGACGTTGTTGGTGGCGATGAAATCGACTCCAGCTCTGCTGGCGATCTCCGCGAGGGCGTCGTTGCGTGCCGTGTCCACAGGATCACCGTGGTCCCACAGCTCCACCACCACGTTCTGTCTGCCGAAGGCGCAGATGAGCCGGTCGAGCTCACGTGCGGCGGCGGAGGGGCCCACGGAGGTGAGGGCGCTGGGGACCGATCCCTTGCGGCAGCCTGTCAGAACCAGCCAGTGACCGGTGCCCTCCCCGTTGTTGCGGCTCAGTGTCTCGAGCGTGAGCGACGGACGGCCCTTCTCGCTACCGGCAAGGTGGGCCTGGGCGATCACCCGGCTGAGGTTCGCGTATCCCTCAGGATCACGTGCCAGGACCACGAGATGGGTGCCCGAAGGGTCGGGCACGCCGGTACGGGGCCCAGCGACCTGCGGGCCGCCGGTGCGGGAGGAGCAATCGGCGAGGGTGAGCTCGGAGCCGAAGACCGACGCCAGACCCAACATCCGTGCAGTTTCGGCGAAGCGGACCACGCCGTAGAAGCCGTCATGGTCGGTGAGGGCCATGGCGTCCAGCTCCAGTCGTGCCGCCTCGGCCACGAGCTCCTCGGGATGCGAGGCGCCGTCTAAGAAGCTGAAGTTCGAGTGGCAGTGGAGCTCCGCGTAAGAGGTTCTCATCTCGGTCGGGCGGTCGATGGAGCCTGTGCTGCAGGCGGTCAGTCGTAGATGCCTTCCACCCACCAGCCGTGCCGGCAGGCGAGCAGGTAGGCGGGGCCAACGGCGGGGACGACCTGTAGGCGGGCCTGGCGACTGCGGCCTCGCTTGGACCACCAACGCTCGTCGGAAGGCCAGGGTCCTGCCCATCCGACCACCTCTGACCAGGGACCTCCAGCCACCGACAGACGGGCCGGAGCAGCGCTGGCTATTCCCCCGCCGCTGACCGCGACTGAACGGCCGGCGGCGTCGAGAAGCTCGGCCGGTAGTTTCCTGGCGATCACGATCACGGGGGAAGGTGCAGGGAGCTGTCCCGGCCACGGGGGTGAGGTCGCGGCCGGGGGGGTGGTGCTGGCTCCAACACGTTTCCGCGGAAACGTGCTACGCCTGTGTGTGTCATCACCGTCACTGTCCGGGCTGGGACGTTTCCGCGGAAACGTATCCGGCCGGAAGGTGTCTCCGCATGTGCTCCACGGGACGAGCCGGGCCCGTTCGACCGGACCCCGTCCGCCCTGAAGGCGACCCTGCACCACGGTCTCGGGGTGGAGGAGCCGCTGCACAGCCGTCACCGCCTTGGCCGCGCGGGCCTCGGTCCCAACAGCGCCGCCGAAGAACCCCGATTGGCGCGCCGGCACGGCAAGAGCAGCCGACTCCTCCTCGGCTGTAGGACGGCGAGGGAGGCGGTGGCCGCGGGGGACGCGGGGGACGCGGGGGACGCTGAGGACACGGGGGTAGAGCCGCAACCCAGGCAGCTCCCCCTCGGTCCCCGCGGCCACCGCGCGGCAGATGGCACCGTCGGTGCCGAAGCGGGCCAGCACCCGGCGGGCGGGGAGACCGGCGAAGGCACCCAGGGTGCGGATCCCCAGACGACACAGGAGGTCGGCCAGCTCGGGCCGGTCGAGGAGCGCGACCGGCCAGGGGGCAAGGAAGCGGGGAGTGCCACCGGGTACCACGATCACAGGGCCCCGGCTGGGGTCGTGGAGCGCGCTGCGGGCTGCCAGCGTGGCGGCGAACAAGCCGTCGGCCACACCGACGCCGGCTGTCACGGTGTCCACCTCCTCGAGCCCGGAGTTGCCCGCGTCGGGGAGCACACGCCCTGGCGGCCCTGTCCGCTGGAGTCCTAAATCGACCCTCTCGACGCTCGTCAGGGCCCGGGCAACCAGGTTGGCCAGGGTTTTGTCGCCGCCGAAGTACCGGGAGGGTCCTCGGGTGGGCACAGCGCACGACCCAGGCCGCGGCACGTCGATACAGGGGGAGAACACGCCCACCGCAGCCAGCACGCGGGTGAATGCCCGAGCCTCGCGCCCATGCTCTTGTTGCTCGAGCAGGTCGGGACACCACACGACCAGCAGCCGCTCCAGCCCCGGCCCTTCTCTATTCATTCCTTCTCTATTCATTCCTTCTCTCTTGTCTCCCTCACCTTCTCCTCGGCCCTCTCTGGTCGTCTTCTTCCTCCGTCCTCTTCCGTTGGAGGCTCCACCTCCGAAGTCCCGGTGGTCTCTTCTACGAGTCGCGCGTTCTCTCGGGCCTCGGCCACGACGCCCGACGGCGCCGGCAGCCACAGAGCCACATGGACCGGCCTGGTCGCGATACGCCTGCCGGTTGCAACCACCTCCACCCGGCGTCCCCTGAGATGACCGTGACCTGCTCCCACCCCGTGCCACACCCCGGTCGTCACCGTCAGGTGAAGGTCGGGTCCTTCAGGCCACCAGGCCCGGGGGCTCAGCACGATCAGCACCGTCTGACGCTCGCGGGCGCGTGCTACCAGGTGGCGGGCCACATGTGGCCGCGCTTGCCAGGGTGGGCGCACCAGCACGGCGTCCATACCGTCGATCAGGGCAGCAGTCACCTCTGGCCAGGTCAGCCCTGGGCGGGACAGCGCAGCTCCTGGCTCGTCGAGCGGGACGATGGCCAGATGGCCGAGGTCGATTCCGAGCTCGGCCATCGAGAGGATCCCGGGGTCGGCGGTGCCCACGGCCGCGCACCACGATCCGGTGGCCGAGGCTGCGGCGAGCAAGGCGAATGCCAGGGTGGTGGCCCCACCGGCACCGTGCCCGGTGGGCTCGCCGCTCGGGCAGTCGTGCGCGCGGTCGGCTAGGTCGACCGCCACGACCGTACCCCGCCGCAGTCCCCCGGCGGGGAACAGTGGAGCCAGCGGGGCCAGCAGGGGGAGCGACCGGTCCCGTCGAGCGGAGATCGGCCTGACCCGCGCGGCGAGGGCTCCGACAATTCCAGGATCGCCGTTGCCGTGACTACTCAGGGGGGTCCTGCGCGGGCCGAAGGGGGCCATCCACCGAGATTAGCGAACATATGTTCGATTCGAAACTCGGCCAGAAAGGTCGGCACAGGGTCGGCACAGGGTCGGCACAGGGTCGGCACAGGGCAGACCCCCTGGTACGGAGCTCGGAACGACGTAGGGTTGGCAGGTGTTGGATCCCGACCGCTCGGCTCCGAAGAGCGTCGACGAGCTCGAACGGGGGGTTCTCGACGCCCTCGACGACCTCGGCGTCGGCTACGAGATCTTCCCGTGCGATCCCGCATTCGCGGACACGGCCGCCTTCTGCGAACGCTACGACGTCGCCATGGAGGACTCGGCCAACACGATCGTCGTGGTCGGCAAGGGCGAACCTCGTCGGTACGTAGCCTGTGTGGTGCTGGCGACCACGAGACTCGATGTCAACGGAGTTGTCCGGCACCGCCTGGGTGTGCGCAAGGCCTCCTTCGCGTCAGCCGAGGAGACCAACGAGCGCACCGGGATGATGATCGGCGGTGTCACGCCCTTCGCCCTGCCCGAGGAGATCCCGGTATGGGTGGACGCGCACGTCGTGGCTCGCGCCTCGGTCATCCTCGGAGGAGGAAGCCGCTCTCTGAAGATCAGGGTTCCGCCCGACGCCCTCACCCGCTTGCCGAACGCCGAGGTAATAGAAGGTCTGGCTCGATGACCTGCGTGCCCGGGTGGTGTCTCAGCGACCCAGTTCGATATCGGGGTCGGAACGGTATGGGGGCGGCCGGTGGCTCGCCTCACGCCCGCACACGCTCCGATTGACCGCCCAGCACCAGGGCCTGCTCTCGTAGCAAGGCGTGAGCCTGATCCGGCTCATCTGGTTGCGTTCACCCACCATCAAAGCCGTGCCCGGTTCGCCGCGCGCGGCGACGTCGGGAGGCAGACGCCGGCGCGACGCCACCGAGGTGGTAACGGTCGGTGTGCGGTCTACCGGTCGTGCCCCCGGTCCGAGGACCAGGCGCTTGGCAAAGGCACGTGCCAAGCCCGCTCCCGACGATGCCGCGGGTGCGCTGATGGATCGTGTCTGAACCTCGCGTTCGCCTGCGAGCATCGAGAGCGTCTCGAGGGTTTGCACGTCTCCGATACCTGCTAGCAGCACCGTGGTCCCGAACAGTGAGAAGAAACCCTCTGCCGTTCGTCCCCACCGCGAGCGCGCCTGGGACAGATCCTGGAGGCATGCGAGTGTGACCACTCCCTGGCTGCCGCCCTCGCTGACTATGGACGGCAGATCCGGGAGGGGGGCGATGTTCGCGACCTCGTCGAGAGCCAGCACCAGCGGCGGGGGCCGGTCTCGTGCCGGCGCCGAGCTCGTCGCGTCGCGAGTGACGCGTTCTGCGGCGCGAACGTAGGCGGCGTCGCGGATCTCGCTGAGCAGACTCACGACAAGCGGAGCGGCGAGCGCCTGGTGGCTGCCGGTAGCACAGATGTAGAGAGTTCCGCCGGAGTCACAGAAAGATCGCGCGTCGAAGTCGGGTGCGACGGTTGTGGCCAGCGCGGCCTTACTGCGGTACGCACCGAGGACTCCTGACGCCGTCGACCAGATGCTGCTCTGCTCGCGCCCTTCGGTGACGGCTATCCCGGCGAGCTGATCTGCCGGCGCCTCCAGACCGGCGCGCTCGAGAATTGCCATCGCATGCGACGCCTCGCGACGGTCCACCCACCTCAGCAGGCCGGCCATCTCCACCCCCTCGAGAGCCGCGGCGTGCAGAAGCGGGGCCAAGAGCGTCTGCGCACGCTCGGTCCAGTGGTCGAAGCCGTCGGTGTGAGCGCCGTGCCCCGCCGGCCGCACCGAGGAGACGAGGCGTCCCGCGACGACCAGAGCGTCGTCCCACCGCGTGCACCTCGTCACCGGAGACCACCGCGCTCTTTCGACGCCGCCGGGCACCTCCACCGTCCCGCTCGGGTCGTAGACGAAACAGGGCCCGTTGTCGAGGCGGGCCGGTGAAGTGGCGATCAGGACGTCGGGCTTGGTGGAGGTGGACACCACAGCCCCTGGGGCCGCAAGGACCGACGGCACCACGAGCGCGGTGGTCTTGCCCGATCGGGGTGGGCCGAGTACCAGGACGGCCTGCTCCGGCGGTGCCCACACGAGCCCGACTCTTCCCGCCCCCAAGTACAGACCGTACCCGGCGTCTCGAGAGGCACTTCTGATGGCTGCGAGTGCTTCGAGCATGGTCGCGTCACCACACGGCGCAGTCGTCACACGAAACCTGGCGGCGTGGACGACGACGCGGATCGAGTCCGCTCGTGGTGGGAGATCGAGATTCCTTGCTGACGCGCAGCGTACTGCACGTGCCGAGTGGATTTCGAGGATCCACACCACCCGGCGCGCCTTGCTGGTCGTCGACACGCTTCGATCGCAGCGCCATGTCCTCTCCTACGTGGGGTCCGAGAGTAATGGTGAGGGTGATCTGCGGATCGCCCATCGAAGGCCTGCGCGCCGATGACGATCACGTCATTACTGCCGCGCAGTGGACGTTCGTCGAAGAGAAATCCTCGTAAGGACCACGACTTTCGTCCGTCGCAACTGCCGTCGTGCGTGCCATGAGAATCACGATGAGTGAGTCTCATGGCATCTTTCCTTGCACGGTTCCTCACTGATGTCTTCGCCCGTCGATGAGCCGCGGAAGCGAGAATGCTTGACTTTTGCGCGAAAACCCTCTGTGATTAGTGCGAATGCATTCTACCGAGGAGGTGCGGTGAACAAGTCGGAGCTCATCGACGTTGTCAGCAAGACGACGTTGTTGACGAAGCGCGAGGCAGACGAAGCGGTCAACGCGTTGATCCATGCGGTCGCGAGCGAAGTGAAAGCTGGGCGACGAGTCGTGGTCGCGGGGTTCGGAAGCTTCAACCCGACCCACCGCGGCGCACGAATGGGACGCAACCCTCAGACGGGGGCCCCCGTGGCTATAGCTGCCTCTCGCGGGTTGCGGTTCGCAGCCAGCGCGATGTTGAAGGACATCTTGAACGAAAAGGTCCCTCTGCCCGAGTTGAAGCCTCCGGCACCCGCGACTAGGGCGGCCAAGGCCGGCAAGTCCACCAGGCCAACCTCCAAGGCGAAGAAGGCGCCCAAGAAGGCGCCCAAGAAAGCGGCCAAGAAGGGGAAGAAGGCGCCCAAGAAAGCGGCCAAGAAGGCCCGCAAGCGGACTCCGGCCAAGAAGGCTGTGAAGAGGGCGGCAAAGGGGTCGGCGAGGAAGATCGTCAGGCGGATCCCGGCCAGGAAGGCCGCGAAGCGCGCCCCGGCGAGAAAGGCAGCAAAGCGATCGGCCAGAAAGGCCGTCAAGCGCGTTCCGGCGAGAGCCTCGTCGAAGCGCGCCCCGGCGAGAAAGGCAGCAAAGCGATCGGCCAGAAGGCCGTAAGGAGGGCGTCTACGATGCCAGTCAAGAGAGCAAGGAAGAGCGTGAAGCGGGTCGCCAAGCGACCGGCTGCGAAGAAGGCGGCGAGGCGACCGGCCGCGAAGAAGGCCGCGAAGCGCACCGCGACGAAGCGGGCCCCCGCACGCAAGGCTGCGAAGCGCACCACGAAGAAGCGGGTGGCGAAGCGGGCCCCTGCACGCAAGGCCGCGAAGCGCACCACGAAGAAGCGCGCCACGAAGAAGCGGGCCCCCGCACGCAAGGCCGCGAAGCGCACCACGAAGAAGCGGGTGGCGAAGCGGGTGACGAAGAAGCGCGCCACGAAGAAGCGTGCCACGAAGAAGCGGGCCCCCGCACGCAAGGCCGCGAAGCGCACCACGAAGAAGCGCGCTCCTGCGCGCAAGCGGGCCGCGAAGAAGGCTGCGGCACCGGCGGTTCCGGCGAAGCGTGTCGCTTCGCGTCGTGTCACCCGGCGCGCGACGACCAGGCGGCGCACGGCCAAGTAGGGAAGTTCAGGGTACCGGGAGGTCCGGTACCGCACGACGGGAACGCACGAGGGGCCTGCGGGCTCCTTGTGCGCGTCCGTGTCTATCTGTGGACGTTCCTAGGTGAGGCGTGCGAGACCCAGGGGTATGTCCGAAGGGACGTCGACGTCCCATGCCAGGTCCGGCTCGCGCACCACCCGCACCGACAGTCCGAGCCTTCTCGCCTCGGCAAGGTGGCGCACGAAGGACCCCTGACCATAGCTGAAGCGAAAACTCGAGCGCGCGGGAAGGCACAACACGTTCGTGCCGTCCTCTCGCCTGTCGGGCACGAGGGTTACGCCGCTGAACCCGGCCAGGCGCGCGAGGCCGTGTGCCAACGGCAGATCCGCGTGGGCGACCAGGACCTCGCTTGCGCCTGCTCGAGCGAGTTTCGCCACTCCGGCCTCCACCGCCCGGTTCAGGCCTCGTCCGGGTTCGGAGAGCACGATCGCCGCGCGTGCTCTCGCCCACCCGACAACCTCTTCGTCGTCGCACACGACGGCCACCGGCAGCGGGGAGGCTGCAAAGAGCACGTGATCGGCCATCGCCTTTGCGAGCTCGGCACGTCGAGACGGACCTAGTGAGCCTGCAAGGCGCTCTTTGGCGTGGGAGAAGGCCTTCACGGGCACGAGGACCACGCTGCCGCTCAAGGAGGGCAGGGACTCTGCCGTGCTCACGGCCGCGAGTGTAAGCGGACAGGGCGAGCGTCGTTGTCGTCCAACCATGCCGGTGTTCGAGGCGCTCAGGGTTCTCCTAGGGCTCAGGTGACCGGAGGGTGGCGATGCCGAAGGGGCGCAAGGAGAAGGACCCGTCGAAGGAAGAGGAAGGGACGGTTCGTCCCCTCAGGTCGACGAGCCAGCCGGAGCGGTCTTTCACCCGGACCGTTGCCTGTCGGTCGGTGGGGTTGAACACGCGTACCTCCAAGACTCCCTCCACGCGACGCACGGCCGAGGTCTCTGCGCCGTCGAGCTCGAGCGCGCTCCCGGTGGGCCTGCGCCATCCACCTCCTGGTGCGTGCACGACCTCCAGGGGCACGAGGACCTCGTCGGCCATCGAGTAGGGGTCATCGCAGGACGTGCACACGGCGTAACGTGCCTCGACGGCACGTCCCTGGAGCTGCAGTCCTTCGACCGTTGTGATCGGACCGGCGGGCAGCGGTCGGTACGCCATGCCCAGACGCGAGAGCATGCCCGTGGACCGCAAGAGAGTGAGAGCGAGGGTGCGGGCGCGCTTGGAACCGTCCAGCTCCTCGACGTCGACCAGCTCGTACTCCATGAGACCGTCGTGGGCGACGGTCAGGCCTCCGGCGCTCACGAAGCGCCTGGAGCCGAACGTGGGCAGCCCTCGTTCTTCGGGACGGCCCTCGGCCTCCAGGGCGCGCTCTACGACCGCGAACGCAGACTCCGCATGCGAGCACGTGGCCGGGCTCGGCAGGGGCAGATGCACACGCAGTCGGTGGTCGCGTGAGGGGTTCACGAAGCTCGTCGACACTCGCACGATCCGTTCGTCGGCGCGCATCTCGAGAATGGTGGAGACCTCCACGGTGCGTTCACCGCTTCGCGCACGTGTGGTGTCGTCGACCCGCTCGGGCCAGGTGTAGCGCGAGACGACGAGGGCGCGGGCACGCACCGGACCGCTTTCGGTGACCGTCACGCTCACGCTGTCAGGGGCCTCGACCAGGCGGTCGGTGAGCGGCGGCGAGTAGTTGTAGGAGTCTCCGTGGTCGCCCCCGTCCACCAACCTCCCGAAGCCGTGCAAGCCGTCCAAGGCGAAGGTGCCGTCAGAGGGGTCAACTGCCACGGTCACCAGACCATTTCGCATCACCACGGCCGCTGATCCGGTGGTGCGTGCCGGCGACTCTTCGATCGTCACGGGGTGTGACAGCGCGCCAGGCGCGCCAGGCCGCCACCCCAGGCCGAGCACCCCCGCCACACGCGCGAGCACGCGCTGGGTGGGGGGCTGGTCGAGGCGCACCCGAACCATCGAGTCCGGCCGGGTTCCGAGCCTCCTGTAGAGGTCCTGCTTGACCGTGGCGACCGGTACGTCGAAGCGCTCCTCGGTGCCGAAACCGATCGTGACGTCGATCCCTGTGTCGTCCTCTGAGACTTCGATGCTGTCGATCCAGGTGTGGGCGTCGATCCGGCTCCCGTCGGGGAGCATGCCGAGGATGTTCCTCACCGTCGTGGCGTCGAGGGTCAAGGTGCCGAGCCCGCGCGGTATCCCGAAGGCACCAGGCTCCTCGGCCAGCGGTTGTGTGTACGGGGGTGGAGTCTCGCCGTGCACGACGATCTCGACCACGCCGTCTCTCGGGTGTGAGGAGGGGTTCACGACGTACACGCCCGGTTCGGCCAGCGACCGGGAGAACGCTCTCAGGGCCTGCTCGGAAAGGCCGTCGGCGATCTGGCGGGCTTCGGCATAGCGTTCGAGAACGGCATCTGTGACGTCGTCCACAGAGCAGGCGCAGACGGAGTCGTGGGCGGCGTTGAGCACCACCTGGGTCCAGGCCAGCTCGAGAAGCCGGCCGGGCCACTGCTCTGGAGGGAGGAACAGCGCGCACAACGGCTCAGCGCGCCTCTCGAGAGCGCGCTCGGCCACGGCCGCGCGTCGCTTGACGTCGACCCGGTTCGACGTCACTCCCATGAGTACGTTGGCCCGCGCCCCTGAGCGGAGCTCGCCTTTCCATCGGGGCAGTCCCTCGTTGGTGGCGCGCCCGAGGTAGGTGGCGAGCGAAGTGAGCTCGAGGGTGTAGTCCTCCTGGAGGTCGTTCGCCTCTGCGACCACCCGGCCGAGCCACGGCTGGGGCTCTTGGTGGTCCATGCCGTTCATGAACAGCATCCCGTCGAGCAAGAAGCTCGAGACCTCCTTCTCGTGGTCCGATATTCGTCGCAGGAGCGCCTCGGCGTCGTCGGGGACGGAGGCCCCGTTCCCGTACCCGACGACCAGGTACTCGGCTCTCACCGTGGAGGTGTCGGGCGCCTCCCAGTGAAAGGCGTTCCGGTCTATGACCGAGGGGACGCCTCGCCATACCACCGCGTGCTCGAAACCGGCCAGACGCAGCAGCTGCGGCATCTGGGCCACGTGGCCGAACATGTCCGGCAGGTAACCGACCTGCATCACCGAGCCGAAGGCCCCGCCCCGGGCCATCCCCATCTGCAAGTCCCTGATGATCGTCTCACCGGAGACCAGGAACTCGTCCATGAGGGTGTACCAAGGACCCATCGTGAGACGACCTGCCGCAGCGAGAGCCCGGATGCGTTCCTCGGCCTCCGGACGAACCTCGAGGTAGTCGTCGACGAGCGCCATCTGGCCGTCCAGCAGGAAGGTCGAGTACGAGGGGTCGCGCTCGAGCAGCTCCAAGAGGCCGTCGAGCAGGTGGACCAGGCGTAGGCGAAAGCTCTGGAAGGGTTCGTACCATTCGCGGTCCCAGTGCGTGTGCGCAACGATCGACACGCGCCGCCGGCTCATACGATGAGGCTATAGGTTGGGCCGGTGCGCATCGTCTTCGGCACCGACTGTGACAACGCGCTGACGAGAGCGGTGCTCGACGCCCTGGAGGAGCGTGGGCACGAAGTGAGCCAGGTGGCCGCAGGGGAGCAGTGGCCCGAGGTTGGCCGCGCAGTGGCACGCGCCGTTTGTCCGGCGAAGCCGAACGGGGCGGTGTGCTGCTGGACCGGTACGGGGGTGACCATCGACTAGCTTCAGGCGACTGGCGATGCGCTCGACCGCCTTGAGCGTGAGGTTCCGCTCCCCTCGCTCCAAACCCCCGACATGCGTGCGGTGGTAGCCCAACTTGTCGGCAAACTTCGCCTCGTGGGTAGCGCTACTCGGCTGCCTCTTCATCGGGAACGACCGGCGCATATCGCTGCCCCAGTCCTTTCCCCACGAGCAGTCCGACACCCGCGAGCACAATGACCGCGAGAGTACTAGCGCCCCCATAAAAGTCGTGGGACCAGGCGACCTGCGGAAATCCCGTGGTGCTCAGGACGCCTCCAGCGAAGAACGCAAGCGAGCCCAATGCCGTAAGTCCCAGTGCTGCCTGCGTCCAGATCGTGATCTGGCGCGCGCGATGGATGTGGTCAAGCGCATCGAAGGCTTGCTCGTCGTCACTGGTCGTCTCGGTGACATCAGCCCACGTCTGGAACTGCCACCAGCACAACCCGAGCACAGCAAGCAGGACGACCGCGAGCAAGGGTTCAGCCCACTCGGTGCCGTACTGGGAGGGCGAATTCAAAGGGTCCGCGCAACTTCTCGGTGAGCCCAGGAGGCTCTAACGAACCGAGGAGGTTGCCAGGGTGGGAAAGCGTCATCTGACTGCCGAACAGCGAGCATTGGTCCTGCGCTTG
>Ga0181524_10000240_pt1 | contig 66598 bp, 55 predicted proteins | sample PEATcosm2014_Bin_34_FD_119761 | JGI IMG/M metagenome (GOLD analysis project Ga0181524, IMG submission 119761) | Peatland microbial communities from MTU Mesocosm Facility, Houghton, MI, USA - PEATcosm2014_Bin05_60_metaG | ecosystem: Environmental > Terrestrial > Soil > Wetlands > Peat | place... | reverse complement strand
TTGTGTCAGACGAGATATGGAAGTTCGAATACTTTTCGCTTGTGCAGAATAAGCAGACCTTTGTCTGTATGCGAAGTCTCCCCCCACTTCACGAACCGAAGCGTCACGCAATACGCCGCGAAACGTCTCCAGAATGAACATATCACCTGACTAGCGGCCATCTAGCTGGTTTAGCCAGTACCTACAATCTTTACAGCGAGATAGATGACCTCGCCATCAATCACCGCATTGCCTAGCTTGACACCTTTCATGTCAAGACGAGATCCTCGATCTCGTAAGTGCTTGCTTATCGCCCAGCGGAGACAATGTTCGTTCGTCATCCGGCAAGCTCCCTCGCTAAGTTCAGGATACCAAGCGATACCAAGATGGCCTCCTCTGTACGAACCGTGGCGGTTTGTTGGTCGGGCGCAGTGTTCACGAAATAGTCGAACACGTCTTTAGGATCAAGCTTCTCCTGTTTGAGGATCTCTCTGAGCCCGAGTTTAGGTGAGCCGAAGGCCACAAGAATCGATGGTGAGATTTTGAGGGCTTTGGAGAGTGAGGATAGAACTTCTTGGACGGGGACACCGTAACGTGACGTTCCAATCTTCAAGCCCCACGGCTGATTTTTCAGGGCTTTGCCTAGGGATTCCGCTGTATGTATACGGTACCCCCAGTATATTGGTTGAATATCCGGCTGAGATATGCTTATCTTGGACGCTTCGACGATTTCTCCGCGTAACTCCTTCCTAAGTTCAATGAATTGAAGTGTTACTCTCTCGCCAACCCGATAACTGCCTTGACACTTGACGGTTTCCTGTAGTCCAGCATCAACGCCCACATATGAGCCGTTACGCGCAACAACCACGCCATCTCTGAAATCTCCGACTTTAACCTCTGCCAGAGAGCTCGGTACATTATGGGGGGGAATTTGCAGTGGAGGCAAGATGCCCGTGAATCTGAACGTGGGGCTCAACTTGAACAAACTCCTCCGGAGATATTGTGGCGTCTCAATATATGTCAGGATATCAGAGCAGAACTGCAAATCCGATCCCTGATCACGATGTGAGTCGTCAGGATAGAGAATGATCTCGGTGACTCCGAAGGTTGAGCACGCGCGCGCAATCGCTCCAAGTTTAGCAGTTTTCTCACGCAAATGCGGTGTATCAGAAACCACTGAACCTGGAATAGCGACAGAAAACCGCTTCACCACATGCACCTCACCTGTCAACAAAAGCCACCCACTCATCGGTTCAGTCCGCAAAAGATGAATCTAACTCATTCGATGTGACAATCAAGAGCCAGAAAGCCTCGTTATGCGACCTATGGCGGCAAAGGCTCGTGAGGTACCTGTCCGACGAACCCAACCCAACAAATAACAACATGCGGTGTTCTCGTGGCCATGCACAGTAGACTTTGATTTGATACCTGGCCAAAAAAATTGCGAAATGAGATGCTTTGGTCGTAGCTCCAACGTGAATTTCCATTGTGCTACTGACCCCCAGTTGAACTCTAGGTTGTTACTAAACGGTCCTCGTGGTAGTGACAGAATGCATTTGATCATGGATTCCATGCTTCCATTCAGGCGTGATTCCATGGAAGTCGTGGGTAAGTCGACTGTTACGGGAAAATATCAATTGACGCTCCCGAAATTTGTAAGAGAATTCCTTAGAGCCGACAATGGCGACCTGATAGTATTCATCAAAGACCACGATAAGATTCTAGTAAAGCGGGGCACGGTGAAGATCGAGGAATGAAGCGATAAGGCGCTAATGCATGAGCGCCTGCAAGATTGAATTGAATTGCGACAACCACAACTCGTGTTCAACGATGCATTGGTCGAATCCATAGACGAAACCATAACTGAACTACTCAGCCGAGCCGTGGTTGATGCGCTATACGCTCACCTAGAGACCTTTCACTCTATTTCGAGGGATGAACTCCCCTACAGACTTGACGCCTTATTCTCGGCTCTAGAGAACATTTTTGGCGTTCGCGGTTCGCAGACCATAACTAAGGCCATCGCTAAGAAATTTTATCTCAAATTAGGGCTTGAGTTCACTGACAACCCGAGTCGCACTTTAGTCGAATATGTTGATCAGGCGAAGCTCAAGCTGAAGAAATCATCGCAGTAGTTGGTACATGTGTTGATTGAGAAAAAGAAAGGAAAAATGATGAAAAGAAAGCAAGGGAAGCGTACGCCTATGAGACCGCGACCGTTGGAACGAGCCTCTGAACGGAAGCACAAGTATTCCACCGAACGCGTGCAGGTGAAGAAGGCGTTGCAGGAGAGTGAGGAGAAGTATCGGGAGATGGTTGAGAATTCGTCCAACTTGATCGGTATTTTCCAAGATGGAGTTCTGAAGTACGTCAACAATACTGCAATCCTCAAGTTAGGTTGGACTTATGAAGAGCTCGTATCGCCTTCTTTTGACCCGATAGAGAACGTCGTGTCGCAGAAATCTAGGAGTCTGCTAAAGAAAAACGTCGACAAGAGGATGCGTGGCGAAGATGTCGCTCCGTATGAGATAAGCCTGACCAGGAAGGACGGTTCAGAAGTCCCAGTCTCGGTTAGAGGAGCGAAAATCAGTTACAACCAGAAACCAGCGATTGGATTCGTTTTCGACGATATTACCGAACGCAAGAGGGCCGAAGAGAAACTTGGTCAATCGGAAGAACGCTACCACTCGCTATTTCAGAACATGATGGAGGGGTTCGCTTACTGTAAGATGATTTTTGATGAGGACGGTCGTCCGGTGGACTTCGTCTATATTGACGTTAATAGCGCATTTACTCCGTTGACCGGATTGGAGGACGTCGTGGGCAAGAGAGTCAGCGAGGTGATCCCTGGAATTAAAGAGACGAATCCAGAGTTGATTGAGATTTATGGCAGAGTCGCTTCAACAGGCAAACCAGAGAAAATTGAAGTTGACTTGAAGTCCTTAGGAATCAGCTTGGACATTTCGGTTTCCAGCCCAGCAAAGGAGCACTTTGTTGCTGTTTTCGAAAACATAACCGAACGCAAGAGGGCCGAAGAGAAAGTTCGTCAATCGGAAGAACGCTACCGTTCTCTCTTCGATCGGATGCTGGATGGAATGTACCGCAGTACGCACGAGGGCCGATTTGTCGACGTTAATCCTACTCTGGTTAAGATGTTCGGGTATTCGAGCAAGCAGGAAATGTTGGAGATTGCGGACATCAAGAAGGAACTGTATTTCTCACCCGAAGAACGTGGAAGCCACATTCTGGATACAGGCCAAGAAGAAGTGGAAGTATACCGGATGCGCCGAAAGGATGGCTCCGAGGTCTGGGTAGAAGACCATGGTGATTACGTTCATGACGAACACGGAAACATCATTTACCATGAAGGGATACTTCGTAACGTCACCGAACGCAAACGGTTGGAGGAGGAATTGAAGAAGCGTTCGCTGCACTTGGAGGAGTTGGTGGATGAGAGGACCAGGAAGTATCGCGAAAGCGAGGAAAAATACCACGAGTTGTTTGATGCCTGCCCAGTGTCGCTCTGGGAGGAAGACTTCTCCTTAGTGAAGCAGTTCCTAGATGAATTGCGACAAAAGGAAGTCTCAGACTTTCGCTCATACTTCGCCACCCACCCCAAGGACGTCGAGAAATGCGCTGCGCTGGTGAAAGTCCTCAACGTGAACAAAGCGACCTTAGATCTCTACGACGCGAAGTCGGCGGATGAGATTATTGGAGGTTTAAGCGGCGTCCTAACCGAAGAATCGAATCGAGTATTCGCAGCTGAACTCGTTGCGTTGGCTCAAGGCGAGAAGTACTATGAAGTAGAAATGGATAACAGAACGCTGCGGAGCGAGACGAAGCATTGCAACGTTATATGCGCTGTAGTTCCTGGCTACGAACAATCACTCGCCAGAGTTCTGGTATGCATAGTCGATTTAACTCCCCAGAAACAGTTGGAGGCAGAGCTTGTCAAATCGCAGCGGCTCGCAGCGATCGGAGAAACCGCTGCGATGGTTGGCCATGACCTACGTAACCCGTTGCAAGGCATAGCCGGAGCTGCCTACAACATAAGAAGACATTTCCGAGACACACTCGACCCTTCAACGCAGGAGATGTTGGCAGCCATAGACAACGGAGTGGGTTACGCAAATGGAATCGTCAACGACCTGCTAGAGTTTTCAAGAGAAATGCAGCTCCAACTACTGCCTACCACACCAAAATCACTCGTAAGAAAGACGCTTAAGGATGTTCAGATGCCAAACAACATCACTGTAGAGGACGCGACAGCCGATGAGCCAGAGCTTCTTGCAGATGAACCCAAGGTTAGACGTGTACTTGACAACCTCATTCAGAACGCTATCGACGCAATGCCAGAAGGCGGAAAATTGTCGATCTCCAGTATGAATACACAAAAAGAAGTGTCAATATCCATCCGAGACACCGGGTTCGGAATACCCCAAGACATGATGAACAAAATTTGGATACCACTACACACCACCAAGGCGAAGGGAATTGGGCTGGGACTACCAATCTGCAAACGCATCATAGAAGCCCATGGTGGCTCCATATCCCTTGAAAGCACCGTTGGAAAGGGAACAACCTTCACGCTGAAACTTCCAATCCAAAACTTCCAGCCGGGAGGTGAACCATTATGAGTGAAAGCAAAAAAGCCAGAATCCTAGTCATAGATGACGATGAAGGAATACGCAAAGTTGTCGCTGAAGCGTTGAAGAGTGAAGGCTACTCAGTGGACACAGCAAGCAATGGCAAGGAAGCCGTTGAGAAATCTCAAACCAACTTCTACAACCTTGCGCTTGTAGACATTCGCTTACCAGACATGGAGGGCACAAAACTTCTAACCTCAATGAAAGAAACAACCCCAGAGATGATTAAGATCATTCTCACAGGGTATCCTGCACTACAGAATGCCATTGACGCGGTAAACAAGGGCGCCCACGGCTATTTGGTCAAACCAATCAACATGGACGAACTGCTACGAACAGTCAAACAACACTTGAAGAAACAAAGCGAATTGAAGGAGTATGGTCAGGAGAGAGTGGCTGAATTCGTGGAAACACGTTTCAAGGAACTGGACACTGAGGAGCGCCACACCCCAAAGACGACAAAGAAAGAATGAATCTTATTGTGGAAGGATAGGTCTCTAGGGGAGAGAAAAATGAACCTAGATGATCCGACCGAAATTCGTAAGGTGGATCATTCAGATATGCTGACGGCGATCGAGAGGACACCAGAGCGCCTTGCTCCACCACCCAACGCCGATTCCACCTGCCGAATTCGCTTTCAAAGCCCTATGAATATCGTCTTTGGGGGCGTAGGTGGTTCCGGAATTGTGGGCGATATCCTCACAGACTACTTGCGGAGCGAAGTCGATATTCCCGTGGGGGTTTGCCGATCTGTTAGGATACCTCGTTATGTTGGAAAGAATACCCTATTCGTTGCGATAAGTTACTCCGGAGAAACAGGGGAAACGCTTGGCATGTTCGAGCAAGCCAAGACTAACGGAGCAAATGCTGTCGTAATTTGCTCGGGAGGTAAACTTCTCGGTATAGCGCAATCCCAAGGGATTCCTCACGTGAAAGTCGATGGAGGCATGCCCCCAAGAGTGGCGTTACCTGAACTCGTAGGCGCACTGGCATATGTCTTGGGTCAAGGGGGTGTTTTAAGAGACAGCCAGAAACTGCTCGACACAGCTTCGCGGACTGTCCGGCAAATAATTGGTCCAGTAAAGCCATCCGTCCCGCTGACAAAGAATCATGCGAAGCAAATGGCCGTCGCACTCATAGATCATCTCCCCCTCCTGTTAGGGAGCGAGAACAGCAGTAGCGTTCTCCGGCGATTCAAAAATGAGCTTAACGAGAACAGCAAAGTTCCAGCTTTCTACTTCACCCTCCCAGAAGCTTACCACAATGACGTTGAAGGGTTGAAAACGCTCTCGGAGCTCTCTCGACCCCAACCGATCCTACTTCGCGACCAAAACCAAACTGAAGGTGATGAGAGAACTGAGAAGAGGTTGGTTGAGTTGCTTTCGCAGCTTGGATTTGCGCGAGCCCTCAGTTTCGAAGGTGTAGGCGAAGATAGATTGGGGTGGTTACTCAGCGCTGTAACTTTCGGTGACTATGTTTCGACCTATCTTTCGATGCTCAGGAATGTCGATCCAGCAAAACTTTTCCTAATACCAAGCTTCAAGGCGATTAGAGGTCAAGTATGAACCTAAGAATGACTGAATTTTCCTGTCTAACGACCTCCATTCTGTGATAGGTTACCGCTTTTACCTCAACCTTAGCGCCATGCACCTGTCGATTGTATGTCTCGCCATAGGCCTTGGCGTTTATGCGAAGGGCGCTAGAGCCGGCCTCCACAGGTTCGACATGAAACTTCGAGTAGACTTTGCCATCAAGTTCGAATTTCAGCAACAACGTTTCGAGCCAGTCATAGAGAAGCCCTACCTCGTCAGCCCCGTCAGCCTCAACATTATCGACTTGTTTGAGCGAAATTGACTTGAGGTTACACATCGTGTCGAAGAGCGCGAGCCCCGCGTTTTCCAGTGCCTCCTCAAAAGTCGCGCCAGTGGATTGAATGTATGCATCTGTCGTGTGCTGAAGAAACTCGTAACGCGGGGCTGCCAAAGCAAAGGTTTCTCCGATCTTTCGCGCTCGCAAGCCAACGGGAACTTAAATAGGAATCGCATTCAGGGATACTTTAGCCGGGATGGCCGAGTGGATTAACATCATGAAACATGGTCCAGAGGCGCGGGCCTTGAGTGTCAGTTTCAATGCAAGCCCGTGGCCCTTATGGGCCTCGGGGGTTCGAATCCCTCTCCCGGCGCCAAATGACACCCTACTATTCATGAGAAGTTGGAAAGCGGAGGGAAAGAGGAAATGAAGCAAACTCAGATCATACTGCTTACTCTGGCAATTACCCTACTCGCCTTCCCGCTTCCGGTCAGAGCAGCAGCCTCGCTAACCACGAACCAATTCTTGTACACTATTCGAGACAAGCAAGTAACCTTGGTCGGCTCCGGACTATCGCTGAGTCAACAATACTACCTTTGGGTAAGCGGACCCGCTGCCAACAAGACACGTTATACGGGGATGAACTTCACGCCGATATTTGGGGGGCTCATTCCTCCTGATATAACGTATCCTCTGACGGTCAATGCCTCGCTGGGCACATACCTAATCAGCCTCTCCACGTCATCAACAGTCGATACCGCACAGGCGACCGCCCACTTCGGGGTCTGGGGCTCCGCGGCCCCTGTGTACCAGCGAACACAATCAGTGATCATCCTAGGCGGCGGTATTTTTCCCGGCACAAGCCTCAGTTTGACGATTCAAGACCCTGCGGGCAATATCGTACACTCTACGCTAACTTCGACGACCGATGGTGATTTCAACAATACCTGGAGAATCCCGCCAGACGCGATTACAGACGTATTTACCGCCGTGATCTATGGTACCGGCACATTCGATAATCCGCAACAGGACTTTTCCTCTACCGCGAAATTTACCGTGACGCCGGCAATATTGTCGGCAAGAATCGTAGACCAGCCAAACTCAACCTATCAACGGACGCAAGTTGCTAATGTTTCGATGGCACTTCAATATCCAGATGGCAGTCCCGTAGTTAACTCAAAGTCAAATGATGAACCCGTCATCTTGATGCGAGACCAGACCACGATTGGCCCTGCGAATATGACCCTTCTTGACCCCGCAAACGGAATCTGGATGGCTGGGATCAAACTCTTCGCCAACGCAACGCCCAGTGGGAAATATCGCTTCGAAATGCCTGCCATGGCATTTGATGATGGGTTCGGGAACAAAGGTGCATCAGTTGACACAGACTCTAATTATTTCACACTTACGAATGCCAGTTTGACCATAACCAGTCAACTGAATGGAACTCAGATCCAGATCCCATTCGGTCAAGTCAGCATCATATCAAAAATAACATACCCAGACGGAACGCCTTTGACACTTGGATCCGTCCACGTTGTTGTCTCCACCGGATCATCAGTCACCGCGTTGACGGCGACTTACGACTCCTCTATTGGTGAGTGGCGTGCTGCGTACTCAAGCACGCTTTTTGATTTGATTCGTGGCGGGACATGGACGCTGAAAGTGAGCGCAGAAGACACGTTAGGGAACTCGGGCAAGGCCACTTACGAGGTAGTAGCTCAGCCGTATCTCTTCATCACTCTAATTGTAGGAGTCGTTGCGGTCGCGTTTGTTGTTCGTTGGTCGGTATCGCGCTATGGAAGGAAGGTCTACTTCCGGCTGCGGAGAATCCTCAAACGGCCTAGATACCACAAATTTTCTCAGGGTTGAAAGATTCCACCGGTGTACCCATGCACCGATAATGATCTTTTTTGGCCGCGCCATTCAAAGATGAAAGTGTATACAGGCATTAGGTATTGGGCTAACTGAGTCACCTGGAATCGGTTGCTGAGTATCTTTGAGAATGTTATGGGGGGCTTCACGACCATGGCGTGAAGCTTCTGGACCAAGTCCTCTTTAGTTATCGAATTTGAGTCGAATTCCACGCCAGGGTATTCTTGAAGTAGTTCTTCATAAGTTGTCTTCTTCAGCGGCAGGGAACGGTCAAAGAACGCTTCAGCCTCGAGGTCTTCCTTTCCTTGTGCGTTGAGAAAGAGGGAATTCTCGTCGTACATGTAGGCTAGCTCTGTGATTTCGTTCAGCCGGAATGATTTCGTTCCGGAACCCTCAGTTCTCCCGAGGAGTCGTTTTGCTAAATTTGATATTCCCTGTCCTTCGGCCGAGTCCAACTCTACTAGATCCCTGATTTTTCCCTCAACTTCTACAGCGACGACATCGGAGGGAAGATCGATTTTGTATGTGTTTCCCCTGAAGTAGAAGCATTCATGGTATCCTCGAATTCTCCAGAATGGGATAAGTTTTAGTCTTGGGTTTTCCGCGGCATGAACGTCTTGCTCCTTAGGTTTGAGCAGAGTGAGGACCCGGTTTTTGAACAGCGACGCCTTACGACTCTCCGCGGTCTTGAGCAGTTCTTCTAGGGGTTTGGGCTGAAGGTAGTAGATTTCGGGCGTTATCTTTTCTGGAGCCCAGCCATTTCCTACCCTTGAATCCTCGAACCCGCCTGCGGATTCGAAGAGTGTCTGAAATTCGTTTATTGTTGAATCAAGTAGGCGTTTTATTTCTTCGAACCGATCGTCTGCGCTCAAATTTTGAGCCTTAACCGGCGAAAGTGTCAGATAGAGTAGGCTACGGTTGCACAGTGAGCTTACCGTATCGACCCACGTTTAGCTGAGTCTCGCCCCGGAAACTATCCACATATCCATTCTCGATCGTTACAGTATCGTTAGCCTTTACCTGGTCGATTTGCTCGTTCCACAGGTTCAACTTGACCGTGCCAGAATCATCAGAGACAACTGCTGTAGCAACCCTGGATTGTTCACCCCTTCTTGTAGTTACTTCTCTTGTAGGCGAGATTTCTTGAATCTTGGCGGTTATGTCCACACGCCTCATTCCAGGCTTGAGTTCGGAGATATTCATCGAAATCAATCCGCTAGAGGAATCCTTGCGATATTAAACTATTGCACTTCGGTTAGAGCTTCGTGATCAATGAATGCATCCTGACCAAGTCGTCTGTGAAGGGCGCTAGGGCCTTAGGCACCTTTACTTCGACTGGGTCGCGGAGAGCCAAGTTTCTCTCCTTCTTAATTTTCCAGACCTCCCGGTTGAACTCTAACATCTTCTGAGTATAGCGTTTCGATGCCTTCGACCACGCGGGCTTAGGGAACCGCTCGGCATGTATACTTCTCTTCGAGTACAATTGCCGCCATATGTGCTCTGGCATGAATGGGGTTATGGGCGCGAGTAGAAGGAGGACGTTCTTCAAGACGGTGTGAAGTGTATACCAGGCAGCTTTCTGTTGAGCTTTTGTGAAGCCCTGGCCGTAAGCGCGAGGCTTCACCATTTCTAGGTAGTGGGAGGCAAATGTCTCCCAGACGAAATCTCTGATTGCGGTGGAGGGGACAAAGAAATTGCAATCGTGATAGCCTGTCATGGCTTTTTGTATCAGTAAGGTGAGTTCGGAGAGAATCCACTTGTCGCTCGGTTGGAGTTTGGCATTCTTGACTTCCGGGAAGGATGAGATGAAACGGGAAAGATTCCAGAACTTCGTCATGAATTTGTGAGCTGCAGCGATTCTCATTTCCGAACAGCGGAAATCTGAACCCAGCGTAGCCTCGGAAGCATTCCAGAACCTGAATGCGTCTGCGCCGAACTTTTCAAGCACCGGCTCAGGCTCCACAACGTTCCCTTTGCTCTTGTGCATCGCCTGACCTTGCTCATCCATCCCAAGCCCGTTTATCCACACATCTGTAAAGGGCGCCCGGCCTGTCAGTTGGTAGCACCTCAGAACCGAGTAATGAAGCCAAGTTCTCACTATGTCTTTTCCCTGAGGCCTTATGCTCGCAGGATATGCCCGCTTGAAGAAGTTCGAGTCGAGTTGGTATTTGGAGATGTAAAGCGCGGAAATGCTTGAGTCCATCCAAGTGTCGAAGGTGCGCGTGTCTCCTTCAAACTCTGCGTGGCCACACTTGAAGCACGTTGCCGAGGGTGGCTGATCCTTCCATGGCTTGTAATATTCGCCTGGGGGTGGAATGAAGGGCGTGCCGCAATTCTTGCAGTACCAGACGGGAATTTCGGTTGCGTATACGCGGCGTCTCGATATCGGCCAGTCAATTGCTATTGAGTTTATCCAATCGAGCAGTATCTGTCTGGCCGTATTTGGGTGAAAGGTGATCTGTTTAGCAAGTTGTTTGAGCTTTGGGATGAAGTCTATTTGTTTTAGGTAGTACTCTTTCATTGGTATGATTTCGACCGGGGTGTTGCTGCGTGAGCACACTGGTGTGCGGTGCCTAATGTTCTCAGTCTTAACGAGAAGACTTTGAGAGCGTAGGTCTTCAAGTATCCGTGAGCGGCCTTCCCGCATCGTTAAGCCTTCGTATGGCCCCGAGACAGCGGTGAGTCGGCCATTCGGATCGACGGCTAAGATCTCTGTTAGGCCTAACTCCCTGAAGAGTAGAACGTCCGTGTAGTCTCCGTAGCTGCATATCATTACTGCCCCCGTGCCGAATTCAGGCTTCGCGCTTGGGTGAGGTTTAATCTGAATTCTGCGACCGTAGATCGGTAGAATCGCGTGCATTCCATGAATCTTTGTGTACCTCTCGTCCGTGGGGTTTACGATTACCAGCTGACATGCGCATATGAGTTCAGGCCGTGTTGTTGCGATAACCAGCATTTCTCCTGTTTCTTCGATTTTAAAGTTCACGTGTACCAGGTTCGATGGGAGATCTTCGTACTCTACTTCTGCGTCGGCGATTGTTGTTCCGCATTCATGGCAGTAGTTGTTAGGGCGTGTTGCTTCGTAGATGAGCCCCCTTTTCCAGAGCTCGATAAACGTAGCTTGCGTGAGCTTCCGGTAGGATTCGTGATCGGTGTGATATTTCCCATCGTAGTCCCCACTCAACCCGACACGTTTCATCATGTTAATCATCTGGCCCTCAAGCTCGTCGAGCGCGTGAGAGCATAGGTCGATGAACTGCTGTCTCGGCGTGTCCCGCATCCTTACCTTGGAATGTTTCTCAACGTAGATCTCGACGTTGATTCCGTTCCGGTCGAATCCGATTGGAAAGAGGACAGGTTTTCCTTGCATACGCTGTGATCGGGCGATCATATCGATCTGTGAGTAGGATGCCACTGCACCTATGTGCCAAGTTCCTGAGGTCGTTGGCGGCGGAGTGTCGATGACGAAGGGTTTGCCTCCCTTGCCCAGTTTAAACGTAAACGTTCCTTCCTCCTGCCATTGATCGAAAATCTTCCCCTCGAGATTATGGTCCCATCTTTTCTCTACAATGCGAGGAAGGAATTTCTTCGCGCTTTCAGTTTTCTCTTGAGTTGTCATGGGGGTATCGCTTGCTTGAGAAGGTGTACTGAGGCCGAAAGGGGTTGTTTCGAGTTTTAGCGGACTTGGTGGTGATACAGGCCCCTACACCAAGCTGAATTCAGCTGCTTCACCGTATAAGATTGTCGAATGGTTCACGTGGTTTTTGTGGGAATCCCCGCGGCTCTCGATGTGAGGTAGTCCGAGAGTCTTAGGGCGGAAATTAGTAGAAAGAACACAAGCACCACCACCCCTGCGATTATGTTGGTGAATTCGACGAAGTTCGCGAAACCAATGAACGCGCCGCCGTAAGCGGTGCTTGCCATATCGAGGATTGTGAAGTAATAGTTGAAGAACCAATGCAGGAGTATGTCGGCGTAGGCGCCGTAGCTCACGTACATAATTGCAAATACGAAACCTGCTAAGGCCGCTGTGGTAACTTTCCCGATTTCCCAACCTCCCCCGCTAATGTAGTGAGCTAGCCCGAACATCATCGAGCTTACCACTATAAGCGCCCACTCCAGTGGGCTAATGCCACGGATGAGACCGTTTGCAGCGACGGTTTTGTAACCCAGTTTGGACTTGGCGAGTTCGGGACTGAATAGGGTTAGGAGAAACAAACCCGCGCGTTTCTTCAGACCGGTCAACCGTGGATCTGATCGGTAAACGATCAGAAGGAATACGGCTAGGGGAATTCCAATGGTCGTGATTCTGAAAGCGAACTCTTCGTCTAATGGTGCATAGGCGAGGTTGAGGAGGATCAAATATGGGCTTGTTTGGGCTGGAAAGTTCAAGCTGCCCGTCTGGATTCCCTGTGTCGTTTGGAAGTCTGTGATGAGAATTGTCGCATAGAGCAGGCCCGTGCCCACTAATGGCATGATGTAGAGGAAGTTTGTTTTCGCTACTGAAATTGGCTTAGAGAGTGCCTCCCTAACCGACTTTAGAAAGCCTCCCCTGCTGAGACCGGCAGCCACTATGCAAACCACGAAAATGATCCAGATAGCTGCGAATAGGGTCCCATGACTCATTCCGCCGGGAAGATACACCGTGTATAACATGAAGATGTCCAACGGTAGCTGATGGATGACGTGCACTGCATCCTTGAGGCCGTCGGAGGTAGAGAAGTACAGTACTGGCCCCAAGACGAGTGCAATTACGTAGGTGATGGCTGAGAAGACGGCGAGGATTAGAGCAAGGACTCTACCGACTTCAACTACACGCTGTAGTGACTTTCGTACATCCATTGACAACCGCTCAACGTTGAGCCACGAAACCGCACTACTGGGCCTAATCAATATACTGGTGTTAATCCTTGCAATGGGCCGGAGTTGAATGAGAGATATTCACGAGTCTATGATTGATGCTTTGTGCCCTCTGCCAAATCGGGCTAGACGTATTTCTTAAGCTCGTCCACTCTGTCAGTGCGTTCCCAGGTGAAGTCCGGATCGTCACGCCCGAAATGGCCGTAGACTGCTGTCTTTCTGTAAATGGGCCTTCGGAGGTTTAGGCGCTCAATTATTCCCCTAGGGGTCATATCGAAAACTGTTTTCACTGCATCCGTAATCTTCTCGTCAGGCACTTTACCAGTTCCGTAGGTGTTGACCATTACAGAAACTGGCTTCGAAACTCCTATCGCATACGCGATTTGCACGTCGCATTTGTCGGCTAGGCCTGCCGCGACTATGTTCTTCGCAATGTACCGCGCCATGTAACTTCCGGACCGATCTACTTTAGTCGGGTCTTTTCCAGAATAACAACCGCCGCCATGGCTTCCGATTCCGCCATACGTGTCGACAATTATCTTCCTCCCAGTTAGGCCGGAATCTGCGAGGGTGCCGCCAATCGTAAAGCGACCGGTCTCGTTTATGAAGAATTTAGTGTTCTTATCGAGCATGTTTTTGGGGATGACGTTTTCGATCACCTTCTCGATTATGTCCTTCTTCATTTGCTCCCTCGGCACGTCTTCATTGTGTTGGGCTGCGATTACGACGGCGTCCACGCGTTTGGGCTTGCCGTTCACGTATTCAACGGTCACTTGCGATTTTCCGTCAGGGCGCAGGTATGTCAGAATCCCTTGTTTTCTCACGTCGGCGAGTCGTTTGACAAGCTTGTGGGCTAAGACGATTGGCAGGGGCATGAGTTCAGGAGTCTCATTCGTCGCATGACCGAACACCATTCCCTGATCGCCGGCGCCAATGTCCTCCTTATCGACCCCCATGGCGATGTCTGGAGACTGCTCTTCTACTGAGACGAGAACTCCGCAGGCTTCCCAATCCAAGCCTACCTTCGCGTTGTCGAAGCCAATATCGCGTAGGACGTTGCGGACGATATGGCTAATGGGGACGTAGCTGGTGGTGGAGATTTGGCCGGTCACAATTACCGTTCCTTTCATTATGAGAGTCTCGATATCGACGCGTGATTTGGGATCCTTCTCCATGATTGCGTCGAGGATTGCGTCTGAGATTTGATCAGCTACCTTGTCGGGGTGGCCTTCGGTGACGCTCTCGGATGTGAACATGTAGGAGCGAGGTTTTTGGCTCAAAGCCACCGCAACGTTGGTTGATCCGCTGGAAAGTTTGCTCAAATGGTTTCACTGAAAGTTATTGGCGAAAGTCCAATATTCCTATAATATAACTTTACGATACGAAAAAATTCCATAAAGAATTACCGCCAAAACAAGGTAGCTGAGGGTGCTAGTGGACAGGAAACGCTGAAACCGAAGGTTAGTGACGTAACGCGTCTGCAAGCCGAAACAACTACCACCCTATGCGTAGGGGAATATTAGGCTCGCATGCGTATTCTTAATGGAATATAATCCGGAGGGGTCCATTACACGCTACCCGGCCTAGCGGAGATTGGGAGACGACGTCGGCTCCTAGCGATGAGCCAGAAACAGTTAGCCAACCTCGCGGAGGTCAGCCAGTCGATGATCGCTAAGATCGAGAGCAAGAACATTAGCCCATCGTACCTGAAAACCAAGGCGATTTTTGACACACTTGAGAGCTTGGAGCGTAGGAACGAGATGAAGGCGAAGGAAATTTGCCACGGCAAAGTCGTCAGCGTGCAAGCTCATGAGCCAATCTCTAGAGGTGTGCATTTGATGCGAGAGACAGGTTTCTCCCAGCTACCTGTCTTCAACGGCAACCAAGTCGTAGGAAGCTTAACGGAGAAGACGATTCTTCAGAAGCTCGTGTCCTCCCCAAAACCTGACCTTGTCTCGAAGGGTGAGATAGAGACGATAATGGATGAGGCGTTCCCCCTTGTGAACGAGGTTGCGCCTGTGTCGATGGTTTCTGCGCTGCTTCAGTATGAGCCCGCGGTGCTCGTCGTCCGGCGTGGACACGTGCTGGGCATTATCACCAAAGCGGATTTGCTGAAAGTCATCGGGTCTTAGCTTGAGGATTTTCTCCTTGTTGCCGCAACGATGTTGACGACGTCCCGGTCTTTCAGTTTGTAATCCGTCGGGAGACGAATCTTTGTGCGAGCGTCAACAGCATAAATCATAGTTCTAGCCAGCTCACTGTGAATCTGAGCGGCTAGGTCTGAGACGGAGGCGTTGTAGGGAACTAGGAAGGCGTCCGGAAGCACCATCCCTTTCCTATCCGAGAACTTGTCAGCGTCCTCGACCGGATAAACAACATTCATCCCGAGCAGTTTGAATACGCATGTATTCAGAGCGAACTGCACACCCGTCCGTATCCATTTCGAGAAGACACGCTGTTCAACGTAGGTTAGAGCGGTTCGCTGCTCGGAAGTAAGCTTACTCCTATCCTTAACCTTGAAGATCTCTTCACCCGGAATATACTCAACATACCCGCTCTGCTCAGCCCTCCGCAAAGCAAGTTCAGCGTCGCTCGATGCGGCGATCACGAACGCCTGCCCAAACTCCTTGATTAGCTTCTCATAGTTCTTCTCACCTAGTGCAATATCCATCTTGTTTGCCACGATCAATGTGGGCTTCGAGATTTCGCGTACGCTCTTCGCGAAACTCCAAACATCCTCACGCGACCATTTACCCAAGTCCTTGTCCGTCAGGCTTGAAGCACCGAGAGCTTGCGCGATGTGAGTTGGGGTGATTTTCATGCCAGCTAGGTCTTGTGCGAACAACTGGTCCACAGGCGAACCTTTCTTCGAAGGCTTCTTGATCTTTTGAAGTGTCTTATCGATCGATTTCGCATACCAGCGCACAATCTCTTCTTCGATATCGTAGACGTCGGCGACGGGATTGCCCATGCCCGGCTTGGTGAGTTTTCCCTCAGCATCTACACTGCCTGAGGCGTCTGCGATGTGTATGAGGGCGTCCGCTTGGGAGGCGACGCTTAGGAACTGAGTTCCCAAACCCTTTCCCTCCCATGAACCCTTGATTAGGCCGGGGAGGTCGATTAGTTGTATGGGGATGAAGCGGGATCCGTCGATGCAGGTTGAGTTTCGCGGATTATCCTTGACCCCGAGTTCCTTGCATACGCAGATTGTCTTGGCGTTTGCTTGGCCTATGTTCGGTTTTTTGGTTGTGAATGGGTAGGTAGAGACTTCGGCGGTTAGGAGGGTTGCAGCGTTGAAGAATGTGGTTTTGCCGGCGTTTGTTTTGCCGATTAGTCCTATTTTTAGCAAGAACCTTCAGTAGGATCCCTCTGTTGGGAGTATTATACGCGTTGACTCGTATTCAGCCGTAACCGTTATAGCAACTCCCTGAGGGTGAGGTGCTGGGGCCGCCCTGTCCAACCCAAGTGGGGCCGTAGACACCCGGTGAAATCAGAAGGGTGACGGTGTCTAGCCAGGGATGACGACAGGGATACGTACCCGCCAAGGGCTCCAGAAGACCAAACCTTAACGGGTTTGCGGACCTGAATGGAATGACGAACTTCAGGAGCGAAGAAACCCGTAGACATGACGGCATGGCGGAAGTCGAGGGTTCAAAATGGTTCGAGGCCCGAACCATGAGAATCCCTTCGGCCCCACCATCATATGATAGAGGTGCTACTCTTCATATCTAGAACCACCCTAGTCCGTTAAGGTCAGTTACTCCGATAAGGTGTATCCTGAAGTAGAAGGCCGACGTACCCACAACCTCCGATATGATCTTTATGGGTTACAATTGGTTGATTAAGAGGCTTAGAAGTGTTGCCTGGAGAATCTAGGGAATAAATATATTACATGACGGCTCTCCAGAACTTTTGATGAAGGCAGAGGGGACCGAGTTGAGTTTCGTGTATCGAAAAGTGCAAGAATTACTTGAGAGACAGGAAACCTTTGCCTTAGCGACTATTGTCAACTACAAAGGGTCAGTACCTCGCAGACTCGCTAAAATGATCATAACCAAGGACTTCAAAACATACGGAACAATTGGCGGCGGATGCGTGGAAGGACAAGTCGCTGAACAGGCAGTTCTCATGCTACGAGAAGGCGCGAAGAGCGTCCTCGTAAAATCCTACGACTTGGTTGAGGAAGAATTCGGCGGTGTTGGCATGAATTGCGGCGGAAAAATTGACGTCGCGATCGAGATAGTTGAGCCAGATCCCGAACTGATTATTGCTGGAAGTGGTCATCTTTCCGCAGCAATAGCCAGGCTAGCTCACATGTTAGGCTTTGCGATAATCGTCATAGACCCATTAGCCAACAAGGAGAAGTTCCCTGAAGCGCGGCTCGTAGTATCGGACTTCCTTGAGAACAATCTTTCCAGCATCCCGGTTTTTTCAACCACTTACATAGTTATCGTAACGCGGCACAAAGATGACCTTCCAGCTCTGAGGGCGGCGCTGAAAACGAAGGCAGGATACGTCGGCCTAATTGGAAGCAAACGGAGAGTGCTCCAAGCCTTTAATATCCTTCTCAAGGAAGGATTCACTGAGGAACAGCTCGAAAGGGTGAATGCCCCAATAGGATTAGATATAGGAGCAGAAACACCGGATGAGATCGCTGTCAGCATAATGAGTGAAATTGTGCAACGCCGAAGACTCGGCGTGGACAGGCCTGCGGAACCCATGAAAGTTAACTTTGCCTCATCAAAGACAATTACACCTGACCTTGGTTCCTAAGTAAGCCAATTATTCGCCCGATCGGTACTTCCAAAGTTTGAGCAAGCCAAAGGGAACTCGAAGGAAGTGGTAGGGTTCTTACCACATGCTGTTGAATAACAAACGGCAACCCATAGAATCCCGGCGTAGAGTTCGCTACGGAAAAGTGGCGTAAAGATAGGCGTTGCACCAATGACGTTCTTCCGATTCAGGGAATGCGGGACTCGTTCTATGGAATCCTCCGCGGCCAAATCAGCTGCATAGACTTCTGCGAGCCTGTTCCCAGAGCTGCCTGCCTAGAGAATCTCGTTTCGATCCTGTGTATTCTTGACAGGGGGATTACGAAAGAATGGGGCCTGGATCACGTATCAGCGGCCCCGTGGCACAGTGACCGGATCCCCCGAACTTGCAGACTTCGGAGAAGTCGTTTGTTATGACATCTACTCCCTCTTTCTCCAAGCGTTTTCTCAATACTTCGTTGCCCTCGTTCAGGATGACTTTTCTCGGAGCCAGCGCGACTATGTTGCAGCCTTCGTTCCGGACTTCTTCAGGCGGTGCTTCGATAAGGCGGATCTTCTTTTCGTACTTGAGGTACTCTATGAAGTCGAACGGAACACCAGGTGGGTAGATCACGCCAAGGTCGACGTCAGCCATGCCAAAAACGACATCAAGGTGAGCATAACCTCCTGCGGGCCAGCGAATGTTTTCCAAGTAACCCGGTATCTGAACAACCCTGATCTCCTTCACGCCCCCTATCTCCTGCATAATTGCCGAGACTTGGGCGATGCCCTCGGCGTTTGTGCGTATCGACTGGCCTATGCACACGTGGTCAGGGTCCAACCATACGACGTTGCCGCCTTCAAATGTCCCGTGTCCCGTTACGGTTCTCAGGATTGGGCAACCCAACTCCATCACTCGACGAGACCAGAAGACTTCATCTTTCTTCCGCCACGGGAGAGACATTCTCCCGATAATAGCTCCGCCCTTTATCACAACGCCTGGATCTCGTGTCGCCCATATGCGGGGATTGGAAGGCGAATAAGGCCCATGCGCAGGAGATGGCGGATTAAGGTAATGAACCTTAACGCCTTCCTTTTTCAATATCTCAACAAAATTATCATGCTGCTGCACAGCCTTCTTGTAGTCTGGGAATTCTGAAATTCCATACCACGCTAAATCTTCGATTATGTCGGGACGGAATTCGTCTCCGTGCTTGTGAACGAGTGCAACCCTCAGCTTCCCAACTTCGCTTTGCGCACCCCAATCCTCACCCCAAAGGAGCTTCATTTCCTCTAGGTAACTCAATCGTACTGGGTGGGGCGGTTTGCCCTTTTCCAACTTGGGAAGTGCACTCAAAATTCCCACTCGGGGAGGCATCGCTGGGACTTGTAATAAGGGTTGCCAGTTGTTTTCAGACTTGCATTAACCCAGGACATTTGGCACGTCCATGAAGTAGACTTCTGCACGAGGTTGAATAGGTTGACAGCATATGTGGGCGTTCAAAGTTGCAGTACTCGACGAATTTCTCGTGGGTAGTCAGAACGGAACACACAACACACACCATATTAGGGAAGAACTATCGATGTGATATTGGTCCGCGAATGAAACCGCTAAATGGCTTCCGTGTCCTGGACCTAACTCACATATTGGCAGGCCCGTATTGTACAAGGCTTTTATCTGATGCAGGCGCCGAGGTAATCAAAATTGAGTATCAACCCGGTGATGCTTATCGCTATGTAGAACCCTTTGTTCAAGGAAAGTCAGTTCTTTTTTCGAACATGAACAGAGGGAAGAAGAGCCTCAGTCTGAATCTCAAAACTGAAGAAGGTATCCGAATCATGTTGGAGCTCGCGAAGAAAGCTGATGTGCTGGTTGAAAATTTCAGACCCGGGGCGATGAAGAAGTTAGGTCTAGACTACGAATCGATCAAGCACCTGAATCCAAGAATAGTCTACTGTTCGATTTCTGGTTATGGTCAAGCAGGACCGTACGCTGATAAACCCGGTTATGATCTCATCGCGCAAGCAGAGAGCGGGGTAATGGCGCTGACAGGCGACATTAACACGCCAAGCATAGTGGGAACGTATGTTGTGGATTTTTCCGCTGCAGTTAATGCGGCACTTGCTGTTCTAATCGCCCTGGTTTCACGCGAAAGAACTGGCAAGGGTCAATATATCGATGTTGCACTCTTGGACTCAGCAGTCATGCAAACAGGAATACTCGCCGCATGTGCATCCGCGGGACTAAGAGTCGACCGGATCGGAAATAAAGATCGTTTCGTCGCGCCCTATGGTGTGTTTAGAAGCAGCGATGGGTACGTTGCTGTTGCATGTTTCGGAGACAGATTCTTCAAAGACCTTTGCAAGTTGCTCGAACTCAAAGGATTGTCAGAGAACCCGGCGTATGTTACATCGGAGTCTCGAATTCTTAACGAACAAGCGCTGAGTCGCCTGATTGAGGCAGTGACCAGCAGGCTCACTACTGAGGACGTCGTTCGCAAATTGAATGGTATTGTTCCTTGCTGCAAGGTTGTTGAGAAGATCGGTGAGGTCGTAGAGAATGAACAGGTCAGATATAATCGGACTTTGCTTACAGTGGACTGCGACGGCAGCAGGATGATGATGACGGGAGTTCCGTTTCGGCTTTCAGAGTCTGATCAAACCCTTGACTGCTCGGTCCCGTCTCTTGGAGAACACACTGATGCAATTTTGAGAGAATTGGGATACGATGAGAAGAAAATTAGTGCGTTACACGAAAAGGCGGTCATTTAGCTTCGTAAATACATTGTAACGACCATCCAATGGTCGATTCTAGTCAACAATGAATAGTTTTGCGCCTTTAGCCGTGCTTGACTTGTGCGGATTCGTTTCGTCGTCTGCGACTTGGTAACTGTATCCAGGTCTGAGCGTGAACTTCCTTCCATCCTTCAATTCCGTAATTAATTCTCCCTCTAGAACAAGCAGCACGTGCCCGCGGGTGCACCAATGGTCAGCTACATACCCCGAGGAGTATTCGACCATTCGGATGCGCATGTTTCCCCTCTCCACGGTGCGCCAATAAGCAAAGCCTTTCTCTCCCCGATGTTCGCTAGGCATGATTGTACTCCATTCAGTTATTGAGAACGGAACTTCCTCAAACCTCATGCGTCTGCACCTTCCAACATGGTTTCGTAGGACAACCATATTCACTTTTCGCCTTCCAGAGAAGGGCGGTCATATCCGCCCACTCAAAACGCGAGAAGCGGCGGTTACCACTTGGATCGCAAGCGAAATTTGTTTGGGCGAGAAGGAAACGGCTCTTACTTCGTTTGCATTGTCCAGTACGTTTGATGAACAACTACGGATCTCTAAAGGTTCGCCAGCAGTCGAACGATTAAGCAAAATCGGGAAAATGGCGGCATCAATTTATGGTTGCTGTGGTTCAGTGAGGTGGAGTCAAAGGATGCGCGCAAGAATCGGGATTGTAGAGTTTAGAGCCGACATAACGGACAAAGACAACAACATCCACAAAGGTTTGGAGATAATTGATCAGGCTGCCAACCAATCTGTAGATATACTGGTATTCCCTGAGCTTTGGACGACGGGGTATTTGGCCGGCAGCAAGTTTCCTTCGCTTGCCGAGAAGATACCTGGACCAACGACGGAACTCATCACGTCTTCCTCTTCTAAACACGGAATCTTCCTCGTTGGAGGATCAATTCCCGAAATATCTAATCGAAAGATGCATAACACGCTCTTCGTTGCCGATCGAACCGGCAAGGTTATTGCGAAACATAGAAAAGCACACCTCTGGGAAAGCTACGAGAAGAAATATTTTGTTCCTGGGGACAAATGTACGGTAGTAGACACGGAATTCGGAAAACTCGGATTTGGCATATGCTACGATGGCGATTTCCAAGAATACTCACGTGTGCTAGCACTTAGAGGGGCGCGAATCTTCTTCAACCCATCAGCATATGCTAGCCCCGGCGAAGACGATTGGCGTATGTTCCTCCCTTGCTTTGCAAGACAAAACGGATTTTATGTTGTGTGCACGAACTTGGTCGGACACGAGTCAGGTGAGCTCACAGGCAACATATATCCAGACGGCCAGAATTTCTTCGGCGAGTCGAGAATCATAGATCCGTTCGGGCATACAGTTATTCAGTCGGATCCTTTGAGAAGAGAAACCGCGCTTTATGTTGCCGAAGTAGATCTGAGTCTTGTCGAAAAAGCTCGTGGCGGCTCGTACTTTAACTTGAACAAAAGACGCCCAGAACTGTACAAAAGTCTCCTTAGCAAGCCCGGGAAGGTCAAAGTCCCCTCGTGACTCGTGAGCCCTCAAAGCTGTATGATGCTATATTGATACCCGCGTGGCAGAGAAATGGGCAGGACTCCGTAGCGGGTTTAATCTCGTTTGAGGGGAAGTGTCATGCATGTTGGGCCTCCCCCACCTTTTACAAACTCAGATAAGTCAACTTCCAAGACGTCAACTCCCGCTTTCCTTAGGGCTTTCGACGTTTCAGGGCTACCCGAAGGAATCACAACTTTTCCAGGGGCAAGAGGAAGCACGTTAGTAGCGTCGTTCCTCAACTCCTCGTCCGAAACTTCAACCAACTCAATCTCATGGTCCTTGAGGTATTGGATCGTATCATAACCAACGCCGCCAGGGTAAATCACCCCGAGCCCTTCTGCGGCAATTCCAAAGGTCATATCGAGGTGGAAGTATCCGCTGGCGCCGCCCACCTGCCATTTCCTGGACCATAGGTAGCCTGGGAGGTGAGATACGTGAATGTCTTGCACACCTGCCTCCCTCAGATAGGGTATCACCTGATCGATTCCCTCCTGGTTGGTTCGCAAGCTGATGGCCAGCACGACGTTCGTCGGGTTCAACCAGATGAGGTTGCTCGCTTCGAATGTCCCCTTTCCTCGTATCGTACCAAGTATTGGGCATCCGAGTTCTAGCATTTTCTTTGCTATGTATACCTCTAGACCTTTTTTGAAGGCGCATGCTGGTCGCTCGATTATGGCTCCGCCTTTGATCACCAGTGCTTCATGCATGTAACATGAGGTTCTAAGGGGAACTCCATACGTCCCTATAAGCGGCCTCGTTGGATTTAGATAGATTACCTCAACTCCCTCGCCTTTCATTACCTGAACCAAGTTATCGTGCTGTGTCTGCATTTTCTTTAGGTCTGTTGGTCCTTCTGGTAGACTGAAGAAACCTGGGTCCTTTGCTAATATTGGATGGGCCGCCTCCTCGCCGGGGCGGTGAACCAAGACCTTTCTAAGCCTCCCAGTTGACGACATAGAGCCCCATTTCTCACCCCACGTCTTCTCGAATTCTGACTGGTAATCAACGTCGAACAGGGGGAGCGAAACTCCACGCTCGTAGTGCGGAATGATCCGCAAATCCTCCACAATACTTCGCATTTCTAGGTACCCCTACTTTTGACCATTCACAATAACGATCTCGCTAAGGTGGATAGAATCTCGCGAAAAAATGAGATTCTATTCAGGAGGCACTTCTTTGAATGAGAGGCCGATGTCAATTCCGTGTTTGGAGCGGTACCATTTCATCCCGTAGTACCAGATGATGAGTGCAACGTAGACTCCACCCACGATGCTCAATGACGGAATACTGTCAAGTCCAAGGGCTGGGATCGCTATGTAGTAGTAGAGGAGGAAGATGGAGAACACTAGTCCGACGACTCCAAAGATCACCACCCATGGCACCTTCCCCAGCTTGTACTTGCTTATGGGGCTGGACTCGAAGGCTACCTTCTGGGTATACGGGAATATTATTGCCGACACTGCAGTGAGTATGTATGCCAACAAAACGCCCACAACAACGGCCGTAAACTGATAGGCGATGGCTGGATAGGCTACTTCTACAACCAACCAGATGAGGGATCCTACCATGACGACCGTTATTCCCCATATGGGCGCGACTAACCGCTTCCCTACTTGAGCCAACTTCTGGGGGAGAACCCAGTCCATTGCTTGGGCGAACATGACCCTGCTTACGACAACGTTGATGAGCACCATAAGGATGAAAACGTTCGCAAAGCTACCGATAGATACGATGGCTACAAGGATCGGATTCGGATCGGCTATCATAGCCAGTGTGATGTAGGTTGGTGTGACAGGAATTTGCGGTATGACACTGCCGCCAAAGATGTAAAGGTAGGAGACGGAATTATAGAAATTGGTACCTACGTTCTGCAAAAGCTGGTACAGGAGAGCGAGCACGATGCCCATGAAGACGACGGACCCGTATATAGCGTAGGCAGCTAGCTTAGCTACCCTAGCTGTCTTGATTTCTCCCGACAGATAGATGCTCCAAAAGCCGTAGCCCATAGCTGTCATTGCTATTGGAACTGCAGCGACCGTTTGACCCCAATCGAAGGCTTGCGTTGTGTAACCAGCCGCGGTGGCATCGGAAATAACCTTTGAATACCAATCGATGTTCGAATTATTGAACCAGTTCATCATCGAATTGAAGTTTGCAGCGAATGAATGTGGTGTTGTCTGCAGAAGCATGAAATAGAGTACAAGGAGGCTAACGTTTGACAGCGCGAACATGATTAGCTGAAGCTTAACGTAGAAACGGAGATTCAACATCGCCAGGACGCCTGAGATTATGATGAGCGCCGCGCCGATTATGAATGAGCCAACTGCTGAGATGGTCCAAAATCCCCCATTCAATAGGGCTTGATTATTGAATACCCAGCCGTAAACGCCCAAGAGTGACTGAAACGATTGGCTCTCAATTGAGATCGTAAAGCTTGCTTGGTACCACAACTGCCAAAAGACCCATGCGCTGAATGTTGCAACGAACGCTAACGCTGGATGAATGATGCGACTCTGGTACACATAATCACCACCGGCCCTTGGATAACTTGAACTCATGAAAGCGTAAGCCAAGTAAAGACCGACGCTGAACAGGGCGCTGAGAAGAATAGCAACACCCAATTGCGCTCCGGGAAGGATCGCCGCACAAAATTGTAATGTGAAAATGACTCCCGTAGCGAAGTAACTGATGTTAATCACATTCAGCGCGAACGCATCGAATGTGCCCATGACTCGAACTAAGCCCGACTTCGACCGAGCGAAAACTTCTGGCTTTGACATGAAGGTCCGGTCCGCAGGCTCGTCGTTCTTAATACTTAACACTTATCTATTTACTGCAATGATCGTGTTTTCCGAAATCATTTGGTATATGATGCTAAGCTTCTGCAAGTGAAACTCAACAATAGGAAAACCCCGTCGCTTATCCAAGAGAAGCTCGGAGGGTGAGGTATCGGAGAACTAGCCCTGATACAGAAGGTCACCCGCAGACGCTTAGATCAACTATCGCAAACCTGCACGTCAACCCACTCCCCATTAAAGTATAGTTTGTACGTCTTTACTCCTCCGTTTGAGAAATCGTACGAAAGCAATCCGACACACTCATCCTACACATCGCTTCTAGCACTCTCACGTTCAAATATCTCACCCGAGCTCCCAATGATCAATGCGTTTTGACTACCGACACATGTGGGTATCTAGCTCAAAGATTCGGTCAACCAAAACCTTGAAGAAGGCACATGTCGTCAATTCGCGTCATGAATGACGCCGTGAGGTTTGGCATATATCTAGCGGAACCAGTCGACCTCGAAGCTGCACTAAAGTACGGTGTCAAGGCCGAGTCGTGTGGATTCCGCGTGGTGGCTCTCTGCGAGAATCTTTTTTGGTGGAATGCAGGATATCCACCTGTATGGGACAATTTTACGGTCATGACCACAATACTAAACCACACCAAAAAAATCAGCACGTTGACTGATGTCATCGATCCTGTAAAGCGCCATCCCATCGTCGTTGCTCATATGCTGGCAACATTGGATAACATTTCAAGAGGAAGAGTCGCGGTAGGCGTAGGTGCGGGCGAAACTGCGAATTTTGGTCCCCTCACAGACCTGACTAAGGGGCATCCATCCGTGGCAGGAATGAAAGAGTTCATTGCAGTAATGCAGGGCGCATGGGAATCGACCGCCGAAAAGCCATTGAATTTTGATGGCGAGTTTTTTCATGTTAAGGACGCATATCTCACTCTGAAACCGTATTCAAAGCCTCACCCACGAATCTATATTGGAGCACTGGCGCCACATATGAGGAAGGTCACAGCAGAGATTGGCGACGGCTGGATACCCGTAACCTACACCCCGGAGACGTATGAACAGGATTGGAGAGGGATTCAGGAGGCCGCCAAACGAGTCGGCAGGGAAACGAGTAGTGTAGACCCCGGTCTTAATATCGTTACGACAGTGCTGCAAGATGGCGAAAAAGCTAAGCGGATTGCTACTCCGATCGGTAAATTGAGATTGCTCGGAAGACCGCCACTTCTAGTTGCCCTTGGGCACAAGGAACTGATCGATAATGATTTTGCTGCCACAAAGAGACGAGGGCCACTGGCTCCAGCTGCAAGACAAGACATCTGGGACGCAACTCCCGAAGAGCTCGCTAGAAAGGTTACTATCTGCGGGACCCCAGATGAGGCCATTGGGCAAATAGAAGAATTCATCAGAGCGGGCGTTAGACTCTTCGCACTGTGGCTTCCATACGAAGACACACGCGCGACGGAAGAAACAATGGAAAACTACGAGAGAATAATTTTGCCGTATTTCGTTGAGAGAAATGAGAATAGGTAACGCAATTTATATTACGCACCAATCCCCCTCAACTATTAGTAGCACTTAGCACTTAGTTGAACAACTTTGTATGAAGAGTACAAGAGCGAAATTTTCCCGAAGTCGGACATTCAAGCGAGATGGTCGAAAGCAAGAGCATTAATGGCGAAGTTCAACCTAGGAGCGCTTCTAATCACTAACGAACAAAACCTTGTCTACTTCGCCGGAACCGAGCCTCCTTTCTGTTATTCCCGACCATATCTGCTGATCATCCCACGAGATAGCGATCCAATTCTAGTAGTTCACAGGATAGCCAAAGAACAGCAAGAAAGAATTTCATGGGTCAGCGACATTCGCCTCCATGAGGAACTCCAGACCCCTGTAAAGCTAGTCAGCGAAATCTTTCACGAGCTCCACATTGACCAAGACAAAATCGGCACGGAGCTAGGTAAAGATCAGAGACTGTTCATTTCATACAACGACTTCGAGAGTATACGAAAATCAATACCACAGTCTGAATTTGTCGACGCCTCGGACATTATCTTGAACATGCGCGCAATAAAATCAGAGGCTGAGGCTCAAGCCCATCGAGTTGCATGCAAAATTACCACCGCGGCACACGAGAGCGTCGGCTCTTTGCTAAAGCAGGGGATGACAGCAAGAGAATTGGGATCATTGCTCCAAAGAAAACTAGCCGAGGAAGGTGGCTATTCCCCCTTCGTCTATGTTAGAAACGGTAAGGATATGCTTCCGCCTATGGGCGCCTCTCTCTTCCCAACCAGGAATCCAAACGCCACATTACGCGAGGGACTCCTTCTCGTAGATATGGGAGTCTGCTGGCAAGGTTACTGGTCAGATTTTAGCAGACACTACTGGATCGGACCAGTTCCTAAGGTAGCCTATGAAATTAACCAAGCTGAAGCTGATGCTGTGAACGCGGGCGTAGAGGCTGTAAAACCAGGCAATCCGATTGGTGACGTTTACCGCGCATCAATGAACGCCCTGAAAGAACACAGAATCGATATGAGTGGAAAGATGGGGCGAATAGGACATGGCTTAGGTTTAAGCCCGTGCGAGAAACCCGACGTACTGCCTACCACCGAGGAGATTCAACGAGGAATGGTATTCACGCTCGAACCTTGGATCGCCAGTGAATTCGGTTGGTTCGCCATTGAACAGGATATGCTCGTAACTCCATCTGGATGCGAGGTTCTATCATTAGCGCCTACTGATCTTATCAACGTATGACCTGAATGGAGAAGTTTTATTGCCTATCGAAATATCAGAACAACAGTTTCTGACTCAAGCGTTGCACATAGTCGATGAAGCTGAAAAAAAAGGGTTGAAGATTAGAATCATAGGCTCTCTTTGTGGATATTTGAAGAATCTAGAGAGTGACCCTCGTACTGAGCAGGTGTACAGAGCGCTTGGAAGATTGGACGGAACCAACACGCTGTTCACTGATCTCGATCTAATGGCATATGGTAGCCAGAGAGGAAAAATCATGAACCTGTTTGAGAAAGAACTTGGCCTTGTTCCAAACAGGTACTTCAACTTCACGCGAGGCCATAACCGGCTCATGTATGAGAAGCCTAAAGAGTTCCAAATCGACCTTTTCTTCGACCGACTAGCGTATAGCCACAACATAGAGTTCGGGTCGAAACCCGGGAATGGCCGACTTGAGCTAGAGTACCCGACGATCTCCTTAGCGGACTTCGTCCTTGAAAAACTACAGATACATGAGATTTCAAGAAAGGATCTAGTCGACATGATAATCCTGTTGAAGTACCATGAGGTTTCTAATCAAGTCGAAAAACGTAAAATTGACGCCGGACACATAGCTGAAATCCTTTCAAGCGATTGGGGCTTCTGGTACGACGCTACGCAGAACCTACAGAAAATACGGAATGAACTGAATTCACTTTCATCCTCAGGAAAGTTGTCTGACCACAAAGTGGTAACCGATAGACTAGATCAGCTATCATCAATGATAGATACATTCCCAAAGACCTCTAAGTGGAATGCCCGAGCCAAGGTGGGGACGGCTACTCCGTGGTACACTGAAGTCGGTGAAGTGGGATCTTGAGCTTATCCACCCGTGAACTGGTGGCTAAGCACGCCTTTTTCCTTCAAGTCTAGATTCAATATTACACCCCGTAGAACGCCCTCTCCATACTCGCTCCCTGGATTGATACACAAGGTTTTCCCTATCTTCACGGCTCCTCTTTGTTCGTGAACATGCCCATGGAGACCTAAGACCGGTTGGTATTCTTCTATCGCCTTTCGGACTGCTGTGCTGCCCGCACCGATCATTACGGGTTGGCCCGATTCGAAGACATACTTGGGAGGGTTAAACGAACCGTCTACCTTGGGACAGGTGTCCAACCCACTGTTGTATGGTGGAATGTGAAAATTGAATATGCATTTATCCATTGGAGCGCTGCATTTTGCGACCATGTCATTAATCTTTGCAGTCAGTTGATTCTCATCCATTTCTCTTGGAGTCTTCCACGGCGTCCTGTTACCGTACCCCATACTGACCATCTGATAATCTGCTGGCAGTTCAACTAATTCCTCATCAATGTCCCTTATCCACTCGTTCTTACTAAGAATGCTCTTGAACCAAGCCGGATCGTCGTTTCCGCCCGTTAGGTAAATCGAACCAACGTTACCTTTGAATTTCGCTTCTGCCAATAATATCCATTCTCTTATCCTCCCTTCTGCTAGCTGTTCGTAGAGTTTGTCATACTCTGGTGGTCTTCCTTTTACATCCCACTCCTGTTTCGTAGTTATGTACGGATAAGAGCCTGAATTCTCAACTCGTAAACGGAAGGTGTCTAGCTCTTCGCTCTTAACCATCCAGTTCTGTTCCATGAAATCTGCATTGTAGACGCCACTCTCCCCTTTCACTATTGGTACGATGAGTTTGCCAGTGACGTCGCCGCCAAGAACAAGAACGTCAGCGGCGTATGTAATGCCCGCATTAAGAAACTTCTTGAATACAATTGTTGAACCGTGGACGTCGGTTGCGAAGAAGATTCTCAGAAACTTATGCTTTAAGTTCACCATGAAGTTCACATTTTCGTTGCTATCAACCGTTGTTAGTTGAGTCACAGATATGGCACAAATATAGCGGCTTTAACGTTTGCTTTTACGATTCAGAGCTGAGAGTCGGGCCACTCGCTAGAGACTTCTCGGATGATATCTCTCTTCGACGAGAAAGGGGTCGTTTAGTTCCAGAGCAGAACTCAAACCAGCATGCTCATCGTCGAATTGGGCTGTCATTTTCTCAAGAGAATGTGTTCTACAGGTTTTGCGTGTACTTCTCAGTGATGGAACGTCCAATTATGAGTTTCTGGATCTCGTTAGTTCCCTCATATATCTCCTGTAGGACCGAATCTCTCATTCCCCTCTCTATGCCGGTTTCGGTCGCTATACCGAGGGCTCCATGAATTCTGATGGCCATGTGTGCCACTTTTGTTGACGTCTCCGTAGCGAAATACTTTGCAATTGAGGGTAATTCAGAGCCGCTACTTGGATCAAATGAGATCGCTGCTCTGTAGGTTAATCCCCTCGCGGCCTCAGTAAGAACGCACATCTCGGCAAGATGTTCTTGAATTAATTGGAATTTGGATATCTTCCGTTCGAATGCAGACCGATTAGAAGCGAACGAAACACTCTTTCGCAGCATTCCTTCAGCAAGTCCCACTGCCTGGGCTGCGACAATTATTCTGCCAAATTCATATGAATACATAGCAATTGAATATCCGTCACCGACATTACCGAGGAGGTTTTCCTCTTCAACTTCCAAATTGTCGATGTATAATTCATTAACATGAGCTCCTCTTTGTCCCATCTTTTCGATCCTCTTGCCAACCCTAAGTCCGGGCGAGTTCTTTTCCACAAGAAACGCTGACAGCGACTCCCTAGTTCTCCCAGGCTGTGTCTTGGCAAATATCATGAAAAACTCAGCTTGGTCCCCCAGTGTGATGAACGTCTTGCTACCGCTAAGGATCCAATGGTTGCCGTGGTGTTCCGCCCTTGTTCCAATAGCAAGGATATCTGTGCCCGCATTGGGCTCAGTCATTGCGTGTGTAGTCGCAAATCCGTCACGAGCAATCTTCGAGAGGTATTTTTGCTTTTGTCGCAAAGTGCCGAACCGAGTTAGCGGTTCCACAAATAATGTTTGGTCAAAGAACACAGATGCAGCCAAAGAGTAGGACGCTATTGTTTCCAGAACAATTGACGCCGTAAGCAGATCAGCGCCCACTCCGTCGAATTCAGAAGGAACTCTCAAGCCGAACAAGTTCAGTTTGTTAGCAGCTTGTATAATATCTAAAGGGATCTCGTCTGTTTTTTCTATAGTCAATAACTTGCTATCTTCGAGATTGGTGGAGCAAAATGCCTCCACCGTCTCGATTACTATCCGTGATTCATCGTTCAAGAAAGGTTCTAGGGTCTTTTCAATTCTCAATGTCAACGACTCAACGACGCTGATATACTAGCCTCATATAAAATGAAATCGGGCTGAGATAGAAAATTAACTGCGGTTGAAGATGTTCCTGCCTTGATTAGCCACCTTCGACGGCAGGAATTAAGTGGACGATAGAATTTTTAGAGATCGGCGCGTCAAGGTTGCTGATGGAGGTATCATTCACTGAAACTAGCATTGATGGATAGACCTTTCCAGACTTGTCGAAGACCAAGCGCTCTGCTTCCATGCCTAGCATTTCGCATGCTTTCTTCAAGACCTCATACGGACTCGACGCGTCAACACTTATCTCGTCCCTTCCAGCCAGGACTCGAATCATTCCGTAGACTCTCAGAATGACCATGCCTTAAGCGGCTTCCTTCAATAGTGAATGTACACGTTCGGGAGTTATGGGAAGCTCGTTGATTGGGCGTCCTATCGCATTGGAGATAGCATTGGAGATTGATGGAGGCGCAGCTATTATGCCGATTTCGCCCAACCCCTTCGCCCCTAGGGTTCCTTCGGGATGAGCGATCTCTATGAACACTAGTTCTTCGAAGGCAGGTGATTCCGTGGATCTCGGAATCAAGTAATCCAAAAAGCTCGGGTTCTGCATGAGGCCATCTTTAATCTTGACTTCCTCCATCAAGGATAATCCGACACCTTGGGTGAAGGCCCCAACTATCTGTTGCTTGGCACCGACCGGGTTGATTATTCTGCCGCAAGAGATGGCTGGCCAGACTCTTTCCACCTTGACAAGTCCGTTCTCAGTGTCGACTTGCACTTCGCTTACGAACGCACAGTATGAAATCGAAGGATAAATGAACCCTGTAAGTGTTTTGGGGTCGAATTCACCTCTCGGCTTATGCCACACGGTTTCGGTCACGGCGAGATCAATATCGTTTTCAATAGCACCCTTCGTTACGTCTTCCCATCTGAGTCTAGTGGCAGAATTCATCCTGTTGAAAACATATCCTTTTTCAAAACGGACTTCCTCGGGTGAGCATATCAACTGCTCAGCCGCGAATTTCGCAAGCTTCTCCCTGAGCTTGACGGCTGCTGGATAGACTGATGAGCTTCCGTATGCTGTGCCTCTTGACGAATGCGTGGCCCAAGTGTCTGGCGCTTTGGTAGAGCAAGATATAGACACGTGGTCTAAGGAAGACAAACCTAGAACCTCGCTCACAATTTGCGCTATAGCGGTATGCGTTCCTTGCCCCATTTCGACAATTCCCGTCATCACTTCCACCTTTCCATCCGCCTTCACAGAGATAGACACGCTTGACCAGTCAGGGCGAGGGGAACCGTCAGGTCTGTAGGCCGTTATCGCACTTCCGTAAAAAACACATGCGACCCCTATTCCCTTCTTTATCGTCTTGTTCGTAGCATTATATTGCCCATACTCACTACGCTTACGTCTGAAAGCTGATTTTTCAACCACCGTCTGTAGGCACTCTTTCAGCCCTACGTCGTCATCCAAACGTTGACCGAACGCCGTGATCGAGCCGGGTTTAAGGATGTTATTCAGTCTGAAATCAATTGGATCTATGCCAAGCTTGGCCGCTAGTTTTTCCATCTGACTTTCAGCAGCGAATTGCACTTCTGGGTTGCCGAATCCTCGAAAAGAGCCGCCAAAGACTTTGTTTGTGTACACAACTCTTCCATGAATAATCGCGTTTGGTACTTCGTACGGACCTGAAGAGGTCAGCATGCCTCTGAATAGTACGAAGGGGCCTCGGTTAGAATAAGCTCCGGTATCTACAAGAATCCTTACGTCGATAGCTTTGAGCTTGCCGTCACTTCCAGCACCACTCTTGTACTCGATATGAAAGGGGAACCGTTTTGGACGAATGAGAAAGGATTGTTCTCTATCATAACTGAGAAGGACCGGCCGCTTAGTCCAATAAGCCGCGAGGGCCGCTTGGGCGCACACCCAAGGACCGACGTCGTCCTTTCCTCCAAATCCTCCACCAATTATCGGACAAATGACCTCAACCTGTTCTAGTTTCAATCCCAACACCCTCGCGACGACCATCTGCGCCAGATGTGGATGCTGTTGGACTCCGATAATTCTGACGCCGGTCTCAGTTGGAATTGCTATCGCGCCCTCTCGTTCAACATAACCATGGTCTTGCCATTGCGTTTCATACTTGTCCTCGACAACAACCGAACTTTCATTGAAACCCTTCACGACATCGCCGTTGACTATTCTTTCCTCGAAGACGATGTTGCCGGAGTCATGGACCAAGACTTTGTTCTTTGCTGCCTCAAACCCATCGAACACTGCTGGCAGCGGCTCATAATCCACTTGGATCAAATCTCTAGCCGACAAAAGGTCGCTTTCATTTACCCCCACGACTATCGCTATTGGCTCTCCTTCGTACCTGACCTTTCCTTCAGCGAGTAGCGGTTGGTCCTCGATCAGGTAGCTGGCATTGTTAACACCCGGAATTTGTTCTGCTGAGATGACACACTTTATGCCTTGAAGTTTCAAAGCCCTAGAGCTATCAATGTGTTTGAGAGTTGCATGGGGATACCGAGAGGTCAATACCTTAGCAAGTAACATATCACTTGAGTATAGGTCGGCAAAATACTTCGCGGCACCTGAGACTTTGTCCAGAGCGTCGATTCGAATCACGTCCTTGCCCACGTATATGAAATCGTCTGCTCTTTCCAACGTTTTCATCATCGTTTCATTTCCGGTAGATCTCAAGACTTCACAAATCCCTGAATGCCGTACTTGATTGTGTCATAACCCCGAGCCGGAGATTTGCCGCAATCTTGGTCACTGAATCCTTCCCATGCAAATAAACACAAATCAAGTACAGTCCTTCGACTGCCTTTTTTCGACCCATGCTTATAGAATCGCTGTTCCATTCCGTACTTCCGAAATAACAGATCGTCGACACGAACAACGAGGAATGGGCTTGAAATGAATTGTCCATTGTATTTCTGAGTCGTCAACCTAGGCCAGAAGCTCCGCTATCTCTTGAGCAATTGTGGAATGGTCGCCAAATATGGGAGTCAGGAGAACCTCTGTGACTTCGTCCTGCATGTAATCGGCCACCCTTTCCCTGCATTCCTCTGGTGTCCCAGCCGCTACAACCTCTTTCACCAGACTGTCGTCAACTTGTTCAAGGGCGTGCTCAATCCCGTACTTGCTTTCCAGCGAGGTCAGTTCTCTAACTTGCTTCTCAGAAATTCGATTAGCTTTGGCAATGGCAGGGAAGGATGTAATGTAAGCATAGACAAGGTGTTTCGCTGCTGTCACTGCGATCTCCGAGTCGACACTCATGCAGACCATAACGTTAGCGAGGATCGGAAACTCTGATCCTGATTGATGTAATCTTGCCCTTTCGCAGACATCTTTCAAGTAGGAGACGGTGGTATAACCGTTTAGAATGATTCCATCGCTCACACGCAGAGCCAGTTCAATTCCCTTTTCTCCTGTGACTCCGAAGTATATCGGGATCTTTTCTCTCAAAGGTTTGAAGTCCAACTTCATGTTCGATACGTTGGTTGTCTCTCCATGGAAGGTAACAGTCTCGCCCTTCCACAATCTGCGAATTAGCAAGGTGGTCTCTTCCAGCCTCTTTACAGGTTTTTCAAGTCTAATTCCTTGCGGCTCAATGTATCTCCGTGTCCCTGGGCCCATGCCTAGAATGAAACGCCCGTTAGAAATTTCGTCGATCGTCGACGCGCTTATCGCCAATACGGCAATGCTCCGAGTGAACGGGTTCACTACGGCAGTGCCAACTGCGATTCGGTTACTTGTGGTTGAAAGTGCTGAGGCTCTTGTAAAGGCGTCTCTTGTGAACCTTGATTCTGTTGCCCACAATGAGTTGTAGCCTAGTCTTTCGGATAAAGCAGCTGTGCGTAGCATGTTAGATGTGTTCGTGTCGCCAGAGAATTTTATGCCAAGTTTGCAGCTTGCCAAATGATAGCCTGCCAGCTCAGCAGTGGGCTAATGCTCCGTCGAGGCCAGCACTAGATCCATTGACTCCAATATCCGCTCAGGCGTTATGGGCAGTTCTCTGATTCTCCTTCCTAAAGCGCGCGACACTGCATTAGCTATGGCAGACGCGACGGGATTTGTAGAAGATTCCCCGATGCCTTTCAGGCCGAATGGTCCCGTGGGTTCGTACGTATCGGCGAAGAATGATTCGATCGAAGGCATGTCAAGGGCTCTTGCGACCATATAATCCACATAATTGGGGTTTGTAATTTTGCCGTTGTCGTATTGAACTCCTTCGAGTAGGGCCATTCCCATACCAAACGCCAGTCCCCCATGGAGTTGTAGGATGCAGTCCTTGGGGTTCACGACTGTACCGACATCCGCCCCCATTACTGCTCTTGTTACTTGAACTCGGCCAGTTTCCTTGTCTAACTCCACTTCTACAAAACAGGTAACATAGTTCGGGGGCGCGGCGGCAGGCCTGACCCGGGAAGTGGCTAGCACTCCTCCTCCGCTTCTGGTCTTCGCATGCATCACCGCACTGGCGACAGTAACTTTCTTTTGAGGATTGGTTCTTGATGATATTATGCCGCTCTTTATTTCTAACTCAGATTTGGAAACTTCAAGCATCGCTGATGCTTCCTTGAGAAGAAGCTCCTTGGCTTCCGAGGCGGCCATCATTACGCCGGCACCTCCGACAAAAGACCCTCTGCATGCGTGAGTACCTGTGTCGAAGGGTACGCTATCCGTTGTTCCTAACGTGATGTGAATATCGTCTAATCTGACTCCGAGTGTCTGTGCACATATCTTCCTGAATACTTCGTGTGTACCGCCACCATGATCCACTAGACCAGTGGTCACGTTGACTGAACCGTCTTCATTCACCTTTACTATGGCTCCTGTCCCTTCTATTCGGTCTTGGACAGTCACCATTTCACCGCCTGTGCCAGATGAGTGATCGCCCCAAGCGAAGCCGATTGCTCGAACTTTGTTGCCATCGGTGACGGGCCTTATCTTGGACTGCCAGCCAATTCTTCGGGCCCCTTCTCTTAACAGGTAGTCCAAGCCATTGCTTCTTATCTTTGTGACGACTGTGAAACCTTGACCGTAGAAGAGGTCGCCTTGTCGGGGTATGTTCTTCAATCTAAATTCCAGAGGGTCTACGCCAAGGTCTTCTGCTATCTCGTCAGCTAACGACTCGACTGCAAAGTTCTGCTGTGGATTCAAGAATCCTCGCATAGCACTGTAGACAGGGAGGTTTGTGTAGACGCTTACGCCTTTGTAGTACTTGTATTTCGCCCGATACATCGAGAAAAACCAACCGCCTAGACACGAGACGGCGCCTACGATGTGGTCATCATATGCTCCGGATTGCAGAACAGCATTCATCTCCATCGCCTTTATGGTTCCATCAGTAGCGACGCCTATCTTGACGTCCATCCTGACCGGCCGTCTGCCGCCGTTAGTGAAGTCCTCTTCTCGCGTCATTGTGATCTTCACGGGTCTTCCGGTGACGAGGGCTAGATAAGCTGCAATCGGTTCATGCATCGCCAGATTATATTTGAGTCCGAATCCGCCCCCAATCAAGTTGTCGTGTACGGTGATCATGTTCAGGGGAATCTTCAGTGCTTTCGATAAGCAATAACGAAGCCCATGTATTGACTGCGTGGTGCACCAGATTTCGAGTCCACCGGTAGGTGTTGGTGAGGCTATTATGCTCCTTTTCTCTATTGGTGCGTTGAAGAGAGGTTGAGTCTTGAAGGTCTGCTCGTACACCTTTGCCGATTCTAGATATGCCTGTCCCTTGTTTCCATCTTCCATGACTTCTACGTAAGGAATATTGTTCTCCAGTCTTCTTACCTCGTCACCTACCTCAATAACGTCATGTATGGGGATAGCATCATTCTGCAAAGACGCTTCTGCAGTGAGGTACGCAGGTAGTTCTTCATACTCTACTCGGATTTTCTCAACAGCCTCCTCCGCAATGTGTGGGTCAGTGGCTGCAACAGCAGCTACGGGGTCTCCCACAAATCTGACTGTCGAATCAAGAATTCTACGGTCTCTTATCTCCTTCCATGGGACGTAGGTGAAGTGTCTTGTAAATCTCTGCTGAGGGACGTTAAAGGGAGTTAGGACTGTGATGACTCCGGGGAGCTTCAACGCATCGCTGACATCAATCTTCTTGATTTTGGCGTTAGGGAAAGGACTTCTTAGGACTTTGCCGGATAGCATACCCGAAATCTTCAGGTCATCAACGTATCGTAGGACTCCCCTCACTTTGGGGAAGGAGTCTTCCCGAAGGAGATCCTTGCCGACGTACTCCAGAGATGGCCGTTGCTGTAGGAGGACTGTTTCGGCAGACATTCTCAGTGACCAGGGGGGCGCTTTCCTGCTTTGGAGACTGCTTCAATCATGAACTGGTATCCGCCGCACCTGCAAATGTTTCCCGTTATCGCATTCTTGATTTCCTCCTTGCTGGGAGCGGGATTTTCTGAGAGGTAAGCGGATGAAACCATTATGACTCCTGGGATACAGAAGCCACATTGTACGGCATGTTCCTCAACGAAGGCTTGCTGAAGAGCATTAATTTTGCCTTCTTTCACGAGGCCCTCTATAGTAAGCACCTCACTTCCATCGGCCTCCGCAGCTAGCATCAAACAGGAGTTGACTGCCTTTCCATCAACCATTACCGTGCATGCTCCGCAGTCGCCAGTACCGCAACCCTCCTTAGAGCCCGTTAGGTCGAGTTTCTCTCTCAAAACATGCAGCAATGTCTCGTTCGGTGAGATATCGACGGATCGTTTCGTGCCGTTTACTCCTAGTATTATACGCATTTTATTCATTCACCTCCGAAGTTCGGGACGCCGCAATATTAATCGCGGAACGTGTCAGTACCCCAACCATCGCTGTTCTGTATCGCGCGCTTGCCCTGACATCAGAGATAGGACTGCATTCGCTCATTGCTACTCTGCAAGCATCTTTGAGTGGCTGCTCTGAAATCGTGTGCCCTTTGAGAATGTTCTCTGTCTCGTAAGCTCTTATCGGAGTTGGCGCAACACTTCCAAGTGCGATCCTGATCTCTTTCACGACCTTGCCGTCTAGCTGTATCAGGCAAGCAGCAGAAGCAACGGAGATATCCTCGCTAATCCTTCTTCCAAGCTTGACGAAGGCTGCTCCTGAATTCGGCTTCAATCTCGGAACTTCGATTTCCTTTAGGACCTCATCTTTTCGTAAGACCGATTTACCTGGGCCTGTGAAGAATTGCTCAATTGGAAGCTCTTTTTCCCCACTTGGGCTTTGAACTTTGAGGGCTGCGCTTAGTACTAGTAAGGGTGGTGCCGTGTCTGCGGCCGGGCTTGCGTTGCAGAGATTGCCTCCTATAGTCGCAACATTCCTTATTTGGTATGATGCAATTTGCTGTACGGCCTCATGTAAGACCGCGAGTTCTTTCTTGATGATTGCAGATTTTTCAAGTTGCCGTAAAGTTACGGAGGCCCCTATGTGAAGACGCCCATCAGTTTCGTAAATCTGACTGAGCAAATCTCGTAGCTTCTTCAACGATACGATATGCTGGGGGCGCTTGCCCTTCTGTTTCATTGCGACTAGCAAGTCTGTGCCTCCTTGCAGAATAACGGCATCGTCAAGCCGCGTAAGCAATTTCACAGCGTCGTCTACCATGTCTGGCGCGTAATACTCGAAACTCGGTAGTCTATCTCTCATTGTCACTTCATGTTGAGAAAGTTTCAGGACCTCATATAAGGATGAAATATATACAACACATACCTCTCATAAGAGACGAAGGGTTCGAGTCAATGTCCTTTTAGGAATTTGGATTCCTCTCACACTCGCTCGCCAGCCCCCAGGAGTATCTTACAGAACAAGCTCGATTCATCTACCTCTACGATCCGGACATCTGCGTTAATGTGAGCCGTCAGCGCGAGAAAGTCCTCACAGCGCACAGTTGTCGCCTTGAAGCCATCTTTGCACACTATGACGCCGTCCTTAGTCTTCTCGTAGTCGATCTCCCCTAAGAGACCTGCCTCCGATTGAAGCTCAAACCATTGCAGTCTGTGATTCCAGAACTTGTCCGAATAGGTTGAAAAGAGAACAATGCCATTTGGTTTTGTCACCCGTATACTCTCATCGATGAGTGCTCGCTGGTCGACATGAAATGCGGAAATTCCATTCTGAATGCAGACTACGCAATCGAAAACCTGCTCCTGAAAACCGAGCCTAACCGCATCCATACCAGCAAGTAAGCATTTCGAAAGTGCCCTGAAGTCTTTCTTCGCTAATTTCAGTGTGGCGAGAGACGTGTCAATTCCAATCACCCATTGTGCTGCTCCAGCCAACTTGGGAAGATTTCGTCCGTATCCGCATCCAAGCTCCAAGACTAGATCGCCTTCGTGAATTCTCTCTAGCACGTAATTGACCTCAGCGTCAAGGTACTGCTTGACCCTGAGAAGTGCAAGGTCATACACTTGTTTGAGTCGGATGCCAGAAAGCTGATGAGAGTAGTACTTGCTCACACCGATCGACTCAGCAGTGTCTAAGCAGATTGCCCCCTAAAAGAATGAAATATGCCAAAAGGGGTGCTACCTCAAGGCTCCGGAAAAACCGACTGCGAAAAAGCCCTAAACGAGCTGTCTTGGGGAGGGCTTGAAAAAATACGGGTTGCAATCGCACAAGCAGCGACACAGCAGAAGAATTCGGTTCGCATTCCGGGCGAAGACACGGAGAACTGCGTGAGGTCGGTCGTAAGCATCATATTCATGATGTGATGGATTGTAACGAGCTCGGCGGCGACGGCGACGTCCCGACCTCCAGAACTATCTACAACTGCCTGGTTTTCATTGATGATGAAGGGAGGCTTCTCGGAAGACATCGAAAGCTCATGCCCAGCCTTGACGAAAAGCTGGTCTGGGAACTGGGAGATGGAACGAATCTAAACGTTTACTCCACGAAGGTCGGCAGAGCCTTACCCTTGATATTGAGAGTCCGAGACACAATTTCTCGCCTTTAAAGTGTCAGGTTCCGCGCAGCCACAACTCGACGTCATGGGGCCGGTGGGATTCGCACGTTGCACAATCTGATTGATTTGACGTTTCGCAGATCCATGCATCCGCAACCATATCGCATACTCTTTAGCACAGCACTCAAAATCAGAGACACAAGTGAACGCTGATTTCCTGATAACTTCCTACTGCTTAGGCTTCGGGCATGTAGACCTGCGTCCCAGCTTTGCCTTCGACAGCTGGAAGCAAGTCTTCGAGGTGTGCAATAGCGGCTCTGGAGCCACCGTTTTCCACGAACCTTATTGCTGCGAGAACCTTTGGTTCCATGCTGCCAGATTTGAAGTGCCCCTCAGACAGATATTGTTTGAGCTTCTCAGGTGTAATTTTCTGTATCAGCTGTTGCTCGGGCTTCCCATAGTTGAGGTAGGCTCCCTTGACATCTGTTAACATTGCAAAAACTGGGGTGCCGAGGAAGGTTGCCAGCCTTTGTCCGCCAAGATCCTTATCGATGACCGCTTCGATTCCTACTGCTCGTCCGTTTTCCTCAACAATCGGTATTCCACCTCCACCTGCAGCTACCACGACATAGCCATTATCCACTAAACACTTGATCGGGTAACGTTCTGCGATTATCTTTGGATCCGGAGATGGGACAACGCGACGATATCCCCTACCAGCATCCTCTTTGATTACCCATTCCCGTTTCGCTGCGCCAAGCTTGTCAGCTTCGTCCTTCGAGTAGAAAGGCCCTACAGGTTTTGTTGGATTTCGGAACGCCGGATCGTCTTTGTCGACAATCATACGAGTTACTACTGCTACAACGTAAACGTCTAAACCTCTCTCTTTCAGTTCATTTCTCAGACTTTGCTGAATCATGTACCCGATTAAGCCTTGCGTCTCAGCACCACACGCATCCAGAGGAAAAGGCGGGATGATTTGCTTTGCAGCATCATGCCTAAGCAGGGTGGCGCCAACCTGAGGTCCATTCCCATGTGTTATTACGATTTTGTACCCCTTTTGCACAAGATCTGTGATCATCGCAGCTGTTCTGGAAACACTCTGATACTGCTCTTCGAATGTACCTTTCTCACCTCGTCGGAGAATCGCATTGCCTCCAAGGGCAAGTGTCACGAGTTTTTGGTCCATTCGATCACCTAGAAATCACGATTGTTTGGAGCGCTCAAATGATAAGCTTTAGTGCTTAGCGCCAACTCTGAGAAACCATTTGACGGCCGCTATAGTCGATATTCTACTTTCTACCCATTACAATGTATCCTATGCTCTTAAACGCAGATTAAAGAAGTCGAGTCTGGTGCTTGCAGACGACTTTGAACGGTAAGGACATCATTTCGATCCGAGATATCAGTAGAGCGGACATAGAGCATGTGTTTCAGACTGCTGAGAAATTGAGGCCGATTGCAGATCGAAGAACAAAAAGTGCACTCTTACAAGACAAGATATTGGCAGCTCTATTCTTCCAACCTAGCACGCGGACACGTTTGAGTTTCGAATCTGCTATGCAGAGACTTGGGGGCTCCGTGGTCGGGTTTGCGAGTCCTGAAGTAACACGCGCTGGTGATGTCTACGCAGAGACTCTGAAAGATACAGGTGAGATGGTTCAACTATATTCAGATGTCATTGCGATTAGGCACCCGCAAGCGGACGCGCCGGCAATTCTTGCGGAGACGGTTGACATTCCTGTAATAAGCGGTGGGGCCGGGATTACATCAACCTCGAAATCGGGCTCGGTTGGTGAACATCCAACCCAAACGTTGCTTGATTTGTATACAATTTTCAGAGAGAAGAGAAAGATAGACGGGCTCAGCATACTCCTAATGGGCAACATGGGCTCTCGAGTCATCCACTCACTCGGGATGGGGCTTTCCAAATTTGATGATGTCCAGACCTATATCCTGGCGCCAGAATCTCTCGGCCTTCCCGAGGTTGCAAAGAGAGATTTTGAAGACGCAAACCTAAGGTACAAGGCAATTTCAAGCATTAAAGACGTGATTAAGAAACTGGACGTCATATACGTAGTAAGCATGAAAGAGGCTCTGGGAGTTGAGAGGACGCCAGATCCATATCGTCTGGACGTCGCTAAATTGAAAGAAGGCAAGCCCGATCTGATTGTTCTGCATCCATTGCCCAGGATGGATGAAATACTCGTTGAGGTTGACAAAACACCCTTCGCTAAGTATTACGCTCAGGCATACAATGGTCTAATTGCGAGGATGGCGCTGCTAGCACTGGTATTAGGTAGGGAACCATAGAGAACGCTGGAGTCCGTTCCATCTTGAAGGCGGCAGTCTGAAAGGTGTGGGTTGATGGTAGTCGACATCGTTCTAAAGAATGGGAAGATCGTGACTCCTAGCGGCATCTTTGAGGGAGGTCTCGCGATAGACTCGGGTAAAATTGTTGCGATGGCGAAGAACAGCACTTTGCCTCAGGCTGAGAAGTCGATTGATGTGGAGCAGCGCTTCGTTTTGCCCGGCTTTATTGACGCGCATTCACACATTCGGGGAATGGGAAGATCTGACTGGGAGGATTTCACCACTGGTACTATGGCGGCTGCTGCTGGCGGAGTGACGACTGTTCTCGAGATGCCAATCACACTACCTCCAACATCTACTGAGCGCGCCTTCAAAGAGAAGAGAGATACCATGGCACGCCAGGCTGTAGTCAATTTCGCATTATACGGCGCAGCGGGAAGCCAAAATATCGACGAGATACCTGCCATGGCCAAGGAAGGCGCGATTGCCTTCAAGACATTCATGCACCCTCCTCCACGTGGAAGGGAGAGTGACTTTTGGGGGCTCTATGCGGCTGATGACGGTTCATTTCTTGAGGTCATGCGTGCAATTGCTCAAACAGGTCTGGTTTCATGTGTCCATGCCGAAAACCCTGAAATTGTAGACTACTTAACGAGGAAACTGCAGTCCCAAGGAAGAAGGGACCTTTTGGCATATTTGGAGTCAAGGCCAGGTATTACAGAGTCAGAAGGAATCTCAAGAGCAGCAATCCTAGCCTCAGAGGCTCAAGTGCATTTACACATATGCCATGTCTGTGCAAAAGAGGCTGTGAAAATTATCAGGAATTTGAAGCTAGAGGGACGGTTTTTGACATCAGAGACATGCCCTCACTATCTCACTTTCACATTCGATGAAATCAAGAATCTAGGACCATACGCCAAGATTAACCCGCCCATTCGTTACGATGCAGATCGCACAACACTTTGGCAAGCATTGAATGAGGGTGTGATCGATCTTGTCGCCTCTGACCATGCATCATATCCCAAAGAGGTAAAGGAGATTGGACGTGAAGACATCTGGAAAGCGTACATGGGTGCTGCTAGCCTCCAGGTGATGGGCCCCGTAATGCTCACGCACGTAAGTAAAGGTCTGATCACTCTCGAAAAACTGGTCCAAGTTCTATCAGAGAACGCTGCTAAGATCTTTAACTTATACCCGCGAAAAGGAGTATTGACGACAGGAGCCGATGCTGATCTGATCGTCGTAGACATGAAGAAAAAGAAGAAGCTAAAGTCTGAGGAATTCTATACGAAAACCAAAGACATGCCGTCGATATACGATAATTTTGAAGTTCTTGGAATGCCGGTTCTGACAATGGTCAATGGCGTAGAAGTGATGAGGGACGGAGAAGTCCTGGGTGAGCCCGGGACAGGGCGCTTTGCTTCAGCGAACCTTACTGTGCCAACGATTGAAAGTCAGCAGCTCTCTGTAACCTAATTTCATCTCCAAGAAGGGAACTATCGTCGCTATGAAAGCTCTGAGTAATCAGGTATTGCCAGATATAGAGAGGTACGTCTGAGCGAATTGTCTGATACGCAAACTCTAGTTAAATATCTCACACGAAAGCACGAGAATCGTTTCGGAACGATCGTCTAATATGCAAAGCCTTCGAACCTCCTGTTCAGGAAAACATTCCTGAAAACCTTTCAGGCACACGACGGTTATCTCCTCCGACCGCGCCTGCGAGTAAGCGGTTACAGTACCGAAGAAATTCATCCCACGTCGATAGCTTTCTTGACCAACTTCCGCGCCTCATCGATTCTGACTTCCAAAGCAGCATCGTTGCCGAAGGAAAAAACATCCCATCGAAATCCTACTGACTGCTGGATTAATCTGGACAGCCACGGCCACTGCATGCTTTGCAGGTTTCAGAATGATAGAAAGAAAATCAAGAATGCCGGGATTGAAAGTACCTCTTTGTTGCACGGACGGTAATTATAATTACCTAAGTCATTGCAGTATACGAAACGTGGATTCTTTGCAGCTAACGAACGAGGAGGAGCGAGTGCTGAAAGGTGAATATGGACAAGGAGCACAGAAAGCAATGGAGTTACTCGTTGCCATCGGGGAGGGATTCGATGCTGAAAAGATGATACCTGTAACCCGTGCGCATGCTGCCTGCAGTGGGCAAGAGGGCGACTTATACTTTGTTGAAATACTCGCCAAGGGGGGTGCGTTGTGTAAGATACCGACGACAACGAATCCGATCGCAGACTTCGAATATTTCCAACAAGTCCTTAACATCGCTGATGAGCATAACGAAGCATCGGTAGCGTGGAAGACGAAAAACTACTACAAACAAATTGGCGCCATAATGAGCCAGACTTGCATACCATATCTAGCGGAAAACATTCCAAAATACGGCGAGCATGTCGCCTTCTCCGAATCCAGCGCTACACCTTACGTGAACTCGGTTATAGGAGCCCTAACGAACCGCGAATCGATACAGACGGCGTTAGCAGCGGGCGTCATCGGCGAGACGCCCGAATACGGATTACACCTGAAAGAAAACCGCAAGGGGACTGTCCTAGTCAAAGTTGAAGCCGACCTGAGGGACGGGTACGCCTATTCTCTTCTGGGGCAGTATATCGGAAAGAAAGTCGTCTCCGGAATCCCTGTCCTAGTAGGGATTCGGAAGCGCCCCACAATTGACCAGTACATTAACTTGTGCGCAATGATGAATGTGACCGGTGCAATACCAATGTTCCACATCCCAGGATTCACCGTCGAAGCAAAGACCGAGGAAGAATCTTTTGCAGGAAACATCCCAAAAGACATAATCACCGTGACGGATGACGAACTACGACAAACCCATGAGGAACTCCAGACCGCAACAGGCGCCATAGACGTCGTCATACTCGGCTGCCCCCATTACAACCTGGACCAATTGGCCGAACTCACAAAGCTCCTGCGGGGAAAGAACATACGCAGAGATGCATCTTTCTGGGTCAACACATCCGCGACGACAAAGCGTCTAGCCGAGAGAGCCGGTTACATTGAACTTATCGAGGAATCAGGAGCTCACATCGTAACGGACACATGCATAGACATGTTCTGCTGGAACAACCTAAGAGAAAAGACAGGGATGACCGACTCGCCCAAATGCGCATACTACCGGAGATTCGGTCCAGTCAGAGTTGGGACTCTTCAAGAATGTGTAGCCGCGAGCGTCGAGAGAGGAGAGTGAGTCACCTCTTGGAAATGACTTTAAAGTGTCACAAGTTGGCAAAAGGTTACGGGGAAGGAGAAGCTCTGGTTTCCAAGGATCCAATCTGCTTCTACCTAGTAGAACCGAAGACTGGCATCGTGAGGGAGAACGGGCATCACCTGGAAGGAAAGTCGGTCGCGGGGAAGGTACTAGTCTTCCCATCAGGGAAGGCGAGTTCCGCAGTTCAAATGGACGGCCTTGTCAAGTTGCTGCTGAATAAGAACGCGCCTACCGCCATGATAGTAACCCTGGTGGAACCGGTGCTCTTGGGTAGCGCTGTCCTGACAGAGATACCGCTTGTCGATAAGTTAGAAAAGGATCCATTTGAGACTATTAGCACGGGAGACTTGGTGAAGGTGGATGCAAACACGGGAACAGTCACCGTGACAAAAGCGTAGCCAACGCCGACTCTTCAAACCTCCAGTTGGCCTGTGAGAACGCATGGACCGTTTGTCTCCAGAACCCACGATAAGGCAAGCTTGAACGCTTCGACACTTGGGGGCGCTGCGGCCGAAATGGGCGGTGGCTCGAAGACTAGTAAAACAAGCGGATTCAGGCGTGAAAGCGAAGGCAAAGCGGCAAAAGGCGTGACTTAGGCGTGAGCAAAGAGAAACGATAAAGGACCAAGGAAAAAATGAAAATGAGGAGGCAGAAAGGAGGACAAAGGGGCGAGCAGAGCGGGCAGCGAATCGTGGTCATCTGGTCATCCATGATGGTTCCATAATAGACGCGAGGTTGCCTTGGGAACAGTTGTCTGCATTACCGTTGAGTCGTAGAGAGGCCTTACCTCTTCATTCACATCATGTCCGTCCTAAGTAACTTGGTTAGTTTAGGCGATATATTTCGCAATCGTCAGCGCAACAATCTTGGTTGTATCAACAATCCTACTGACGCTGACCGATTCGTTCGCAACGAACATCTCTTCGGCGAGAACTTTCTTCGGTTCCACAGGGCCTATTGACACGCAAGCGATTCCATTTGCAGCTAAGTGATTGGTATCTGTGGTTGAGTTCATCGGATAGTGGAATGGGTTCCTCTCGGCTGGACGGCCGATAACTCGCTTGTATGAATCGGAGACGGCTTTAACTAACGGATGGTTTTCGCGGGTCGAGTATGCGGGTCTACGTTCTAACACCTCCAACTTAGCATGGAAGCCCGGCGCCTCTCTCTGAAGCTTAGACATGATACCTCTAACCTCATTCCAAAAGGATTCGATACTGTGACCAGGCACCAATCGACCCTCCAGGGTGACCTCACAGGTTTCGGGGCACATTGGTGCGTTCCTCGGGTCCCATCCTCCGTCTACCCTAAGCACGTGCCACCAGGACTCGCGGAATAACCGATTGTGAGGTTGCGCTGGGCGGCACCTCGTGAGTTCATACAGGAGTCGTGCGGCTTGGTGAATTGCGTTGTTTCCAATACCAACCTTGAATGCGAATTCTGGGTTCACACCTGATGTCGTGGCGCGGCCAGTTACTGTGATCTTGCCCCAAGTTCGACCGCCAATGGTCGTTTGGACACCCCAAAATGGTTCGGTGCTAATGCACGCGTCGACATCCCTTACTGCCCCTGAGTGGATGAGTCGTTTAATGCCTAGCATGTATCCCTCTTCGTCGGCTGTTGCGGCAATCATGATGTTACCTCGCAAGACCAAACCCGATTCGAGCACAGCCTTGACAGCCATGACGTTCGCAGTCAAACCTCCTTTCATATCGACGATACCTTTCCCAATCAATCGGCCCTTCTCCATCCTACCTGCGAACGGGTCGACACGCCAAAGACGGCTTTCGGTTTCACCGATCGGAGCCGTGTCGATATGCCCATCAAGTAACAGGGTTCGACCTCTGCGACGTGGACGCGACCTGCCTATTGCGTTAGCGCGCGAGGGGGCAACCAATTGTACATAGGAATCGAGACCTATCCGCCTCATAGCCTGCACTAGAAACTTGGCACACGCAAGTTCGTTTCCCGGCGGATTAGTCGTATCGAACCTTACAAGTCTCCTGGCGAGATCGATTACTTCGCGCGGTTTGACATGTTTGAGTACCTCCTCCTCTATCTGCTTCTTATTCAAAGTGAGCGCCTCTACCAGCTGTCAAGTCCCTCGTTCCGAGCCTCCAACGCTATCGAATAGGGGATTAAAGATTGGGGCCTGGGTCAAGCATCAGCGGGCCTGTTGCGCAGTAACCCGGTCCTCCAGATTTGCAGACTACTGAGAAGTCCGAGACGAGAGGTGCAAAATCGAGTTCCTCAGGCGGAAGGTCTCTTACGTTCCGAGCGCTCAATCCTTTATGGCTTTCACGGACGCCTCTATTGCTTTCAGCGCGAGTTCCACATCGTCATCATTGTGCGCAGTAGAGACGAACCAATGCTCACCAGCTATTGGGCTTATGTAGACTCCATTCGCCATGAGCTTGGTTGCAAACCTTTGAAACATCCCACGGTCTACGGCAGCGTCAAATTCTCGATAATCGTTGATGGCCTTCGCCTTCGTGAAGTATAGTTGAAACATCGGGCCAATTCCCTGCACGATACCATCGACTGCTTCCTGCTCGAATATTCGACGTATGCCCGAGATCATACGATTCCCTATCGAGTGGAGATGCTTGTATGCTGCTCCATCGTTGGATGTCAACTCGTTTAGGGTTGCACGTACAGCATACATACAAAGCGTGTTACCGTTGTATGTACCCGAATTATGAACCGGAGGACCATAGTCAGCGACTAGAGTATTCATTATTTCACGTTTGCCCGCGAATGCAGCTATCGGAAATCCGGCTCCCATTGCCTTCGCCATGGTCACAAGATCGGCGTCGACGCCGAAGTACTCCTGAGCTCCGCCACGGGCAATACGAAAACCAGTTATTACTTCATCAAACAATAATAGGACATCATTCTCAGCAGTGATCTCTCGCATGACTTTAAGATAATCAGGTCTGGGACCTATGTGTCCGCAATTCCCCATGATTGGCTCAGTCATTACGACTGCCAGTTCGTTTGCATATCGCTTGACCGTTTTCTCTAGGAGATCAGCATCATTCCATGGGATCACTATTGTATTCATTAATGTCTCCTCTGGAATCCCCGGCCCATTCGGTATCTTGATGGGACTAACTCGGCTACCCAGAACACCTGTAGGTGGCTGCAAATTGACTAGAACATAATCGTGGTTTCCGTGAAAATGTCCTTCAAATTTGAGTATCTTCTTCTTCCCCGTGTAGCCACGTGCAACCCTGATTGCGTGCATAGTAGCTTCAGTACCCGTATTTGCGAACCTCACAAGGTCCGCGTTTGGTACCATCTGGTTTATCTTCTCGGCAACTTCTACCTCGATCTCTTGAGCAGTTCCTAACATCGTCCCCTCTTCCATGACTCTCTTTACAGCTTCGATCACCCTAGGTGGTGCATGTCCCAATATCAGGGGACCAAAGGCCATTATGAAATCGAGATACTCATTTCCGTCCACATCAAAAATCCTGGACCCTCTGCCACCTTTCATGTATATCGGATAAGGCTTGCAGTTTCTCGGTCCTCGAACCGGAGAACTAACCCCTTCAGGAAGAACTCTGCAGGCGCGATCGTACAAACTTTGAGACTTGTTATGCTTCCGCATTACTTCACTGATCATTGTATCGCAGGCGTCGCGATTGTTCTTTGGGCGAATATAAAAGCCGTATTCCTAGCTCTCATTGGCGCATTCTGAAATCCAGGCCAGTCCTACCTCAAGACGAAGGGATCCCCCATCTTGCCTGAGAGATCAACCCAGATGCTCTTTGTTTGCGTGAATTCACGGATGGCCTCAAGGCCATTCTCTCGACCATATCCGCTATCCTTGTAACCTCCGAAAGGCGAGGCAAAAGAGATACTTCTGTACGTGTTTATCCATACGGAACCCGCTTGAAGCTTCTTGGCTACCCTGTGTGCTCTCGCAACATCTTTTGTCCATATTCCGGCGGCAAGCCCAAATCTGCTTTCGTTGGCCAATTTTACAATCTCCTCTTCGTCTGAGAACGGAATGACGCAAAGGATAGGGCCGAAGACTTCCTCTTGAGCGATCTTCATGTCATTTGTTGTCTTGAAGATTGTAGGTTCGAAAAACAGACCGCCTTGAAGCTGAGGAGAAGTCGGTTTCTTTCCTCCGTAGATTAGCTTGGCACCTTCACCCTTCGCGACCTTAACGTAATATTCCACTTTCTCGTACTGTTCTTTGTTCGCGATTGGTCCATACTCCGTTTCAGGTTTTAGTGGATCGCCGATCACTATTCGGTCCGTCCTCGCCAAGAGACGCTTCACGGTATCGTCGAAGATGGATTCTTGAATAAACGCCCTAGAGCCCGCCACGCATGTTTGTCCGCATGCCGCAAATATACCTGCGAGAATACCATTCACAGCACTGTCAAGATCTGCATCTTCAAAGATAATATTCGGCGATTTGCCTCCCAGCTCAAGTGTAACTGGAGTAAGATTCTGGGCAGCCATTTTGGCAATCGTCCTTCCCATGTCTGTCCCGCCAGTGAATACGACACGCTTGACAAGTGGGTGAGTTACGATGGCACTACCAGTCTTCTCCCCTGATCCTGTCAAAGTATTGATTACTCCTGGGGGAAAACCAGCGTCCTTAACCAGTTTCATGAGTTCCAGTGTTCCAACAGGAGCATACTTTGATGGTTTCAGGATTATCGTGTTGCCTGCCGCAAGTGCAGGCGCCATGCTGTAACTGATGATGAGAATTGGCGAATTCCAAGGGACAATTATGGCAACGACGCCGAGAGGTTCATGGATAGTATAGTTGAGCGTATTAGGTTTCTCCAACGGAATGACCTCACCAAGAATCTTGTCAGCTGCACCCGCGAAGTATCTGTACCAGTTAGGAATCGACTTCATCTGACCGAGCATTTCGCGAATGAGTTTTCCGTTACACTTTGTGTCCGCTATCGCGATCTTCTCGGCATTCGCTTCTATCAAATCCGCGAACTTGTTGAGCACCCGGACTCGTTGAAGAGGAAGAATGTCGCCCCACGCAGATTCGAACGCTGCCTGGGCAGACCTCGCGGCTTTATCCACGTCCTCCGGTCCCGAATTCGGAACACGCGCCCAAACGTGTCCTGTATACGGGTTGACAAGGTCGAGGGTTGATCGATCATGAGCATCAACCCACTCTCCATTAACGTATTGCTTGTATGTCTGTAACTGTTCAGCTTCTTGAGAAATCATGTGCCACCGAGCAGACACAGTGCATTTTAGCCTTTGCTCTCTGTCACCCCCTTTGGTAATATGAAAGTTATCAGTCGACGGATAATTTTCATTTTTCAGTGGGACAGCATGATTCCGAATTCTTTGCACAGCAAGGATATGTGCGAGGAGCTTTCGCAGCAATACACAGAGATCGGTGGCTCGTATTCAACGACATAGAACGAACGAAACCCGTAGGCATCTTCTTCCAATGCCATAAATTCGATATAAGGACTCGTCTCGCGGTCGAGCCGGCGATTCCCTTGCTGATTTGCTTGCTAGAAGGCGTCGGATAAAGAACTAGGTTTAAGGTGCTTTCGAGATCGGCATCTTCTCTGCGATAGGGCCGTAGACGTCTGGCCTTCTATCTCTATACAGCTGGAATTCATGTCTTGTCACTTTGATCTCTTCAAGGTCCAGACTCGCAGAAATAATCTCTGGATCGTTACCGGCTGGCCCTGCGAGGAGTCGTCCGTCAGGCGCAGCAATGTAACTCCCTCCATAGAAATGTAGGTCAGATTCTTGCCCTACGCGGTTAACGCAGGCAACAAAGACCTGGTTCAGGTAAGCGAGAACCCTACCTTCAATTACGTTATGGCTTTCCAGATGGGCGCCCATACTTGCAATTGGGATTATGATGAGTTCGGCACCTTTTAGGGCAAGAATGCGCCAAGCTTCTGGGAAGTGTCTATCGTAACAAATCAGTTGTCCAAGTCTACAATTTCGCGCTTCGACTACGTCTAAACGATTACCCGGTCTAAAGTAGAATTTCTCGTAGCTGAACAGGCCTCCCTCTGGATACTGTGTATCGTCACGATGGATCTTTCGGTACACACTGACAACACGCCCATCCGGTCCGATCAATGCAGAGCTATCATAGTATTCACCTGGCATTACCTCCTCGAAGACGGGCGCCGCAACGAACACTCCATGTTGGTTAGCCTTCTGAGAGATTTTTTGAGTGCTCGGACCTGGGATTTTCTCTGCGAGAGAGAAATACTTGCGATCCATCCACTGCGCGAAATAGACCGAGGTAAAAAACTCGGGAAAGACAATCAGTTCAGCCTTGTGCTCCTCGACGGCTCTATCGATCGCCTCTTCTGCGGCCTTCAGATTATTCTCTTTATTGTGCACATCGACTTTCATTTGAACTAGCGCTACAGTGATTCTCCGTTTGTTCTCGGTCACACAAGCCACTCAACGAACGCAGGATTATCGAATTATTGAAACTAGGATACCTTTTGCAGAATGCATCCGGTTTTCGGCTAGGTCTATACATACTGATTGCGGGCCTTCAATTACTTCATCTGTTACGCCGCCTTCGTTCCAACTATAATAGGGTCTTCGCCGGGCAGGCATTGAATGCATGTAAATTGCATCAGGCTTTGCAAGCCCCATGACTTCCCTGTTGACGGTGAACCTCTTCTCCAAGTCGTCTACGGTTAACTTCGGGTTTGCCTCAAGGAATACGTTATTGCCGCCGGCATTGTACACTATATCAACGCCATGCGCGGCTTCGAATAGATCATGCGACGTATCCACCCTGCAACCTGTTTTCCCGGCAATATCTTTGGCCCCCTCCAATGTCCTTTTGTCTATAACTGAATCACATCCTTCCGGGATGACTGTTATCATATCCATTCCAAGCTTCGGCGCACTCCACAGAAACGAGTGGCACTCTGGGGGGAAGCCACAAAATAACAACTTCAAACCTTCAAATTTCTTCTTCTTCTCACGAATCGTCAGAAGATTAGCGAGGATTTGGCAAGGATGTTCATAGTCATCGCATGCGTTTATCACAGGAACATCAATCAGGCTTGCGCCCTCAACCATTGCGATGTGAGATCCTTTTGCGTACGTAGTACGATGATATATCCCATTAGCGTACGTGGCGAGTACTCTATAGGTATCCGCAAGGGGTTCCCCGCCTGCTGGCATTGAAGCCACGCCCGGTTGAACACCGCCTCCATAATGCATGGTCTTGATGTCAAGATACTGTGCATGACCTCCCAATTGAGTCATCGCAGACTCCATTGAAACTCTTGTTCTTGTTGATGGCCTCTCGAAGATCATGGCCAATGTTCTTCCTTTGAGCATGTCAACCTGAGCCCCCGGTTCACTATTCCCCTTCAGCTCCCTAGCTGCATCTAAAATGTGTAACAATTCTTCTCGTGAAAAATCTTTCAGAGAGATGAAATCCTTGCCCTTAAGTTCGGTCATGTGATAAAAGCCTTGGCGACCTGAATTTGAAATCTTCTGTTGGCTCCTAATATTGCTTTTCGGTCTCACCGATGGCGCCGTGTCGACGGATAAGAGCAGGAGTGTTCGATGCGGATTTCACTTTCATGGACGGCTGTTCCTCGATCTCCTTCTGATATACTGTGACGGGATCAGGTGAAGACTAAAGTTCGCGGAGCCGGTCGTCAGCTTTTGATAACTATCTATTGATGATGACTCTTTGGAGAGTCTTCCCCGCGCTGGCGACGGATAACACGTAGCAATGAAACCGGCAAGTTACACTTTGCTCTCAACAATCGATCTAGGCGAACTTGCTAGCGGTCCCTAACGAGAATAAAGACTGTAAATACGCAGCAAAACGAGCAGGTGACTGAGATGGCAGTTTCAAGGTTACTTGAGCCGATAAGAACAGAATTCCCTAAGTCCAGGCGCTTCTGGACAACAGGCAAGGGCGCTACAAAACCACTCATGAAGTCCACTAGACACACATTTATGCAAAGTCAAAGTCGAAGATTCCTAGCCGTTGTGAGTTTGTGAAAAGATGTCTACAAATTTGAAGGGTAAAGATTTTATTGATACTGCGGAGTGGACTCGCGAAGAACTCGACTCGATCTTGGAGTTGGCAAAGGACCTAAAAATGCGCTTCGCCGCGGGCGAACCGCATAGACTCTTGCAAGATAAGACCCTGTTCATGTTGTTCTACAATCCCTCGCTTCGCACTAGAAACAGTTTCGAGGCGGGAATGACTCAACTCGGAGGCCATGCCCACTACTTGCAACCTGAAACGGTCTACAGCCCGACGATTAAGGTTGGAGACGTCGGTGAGACCAAGGCGGCAGCTGAAACGAAGGAGCGCGTCTCAGACACGGCCAGAGTGCTTGAAAGATACGGACATGGAATCGCCATTCGGATCTTCGGGAAACCAGCAGATTGGATTTATGGTAGAGGTGACCAGATTGTTCGTGACTTCGCAAAATGGTCTAAGATTCCGATCATTAACATGGAAGATGACATGTTCCATCCCTGCCAAGGCATGGCTGATATTCTGACGATCAAGGAGAAAATACCGAACCTTCAGGGAAAGAAACTGGTTATGAGTTGGGCTTATGCGCCGAGTCCCTGGAAGCCGCTAAGCGTGCCTCACAGCGTGGCCCTAGTTGGGACCAACTTTGGAATGGATGTTGTTCTGGCGCATCCTAGAGGGTTCGAACTGGATCCAAAGGTGATGGAGAATTGCCGACGTTTGGCAGACGAGAATGGCGGTTCCTTCAAAGTCTCCTACGACATGAAAGAAGCGTTTCAGGGAGCGGACGTGGTATACCCGAAGTCTTGGACCAGCATTGAATTCCTGCCGCCGAAGAGACCGACCCCTGACTTGGACGGGGTAAGGCAGCTCATAGATAAGCACAGAGACTGGATCTGTGACCAGAAGATGATGGATCTCTGCAATAGGAAGGCGTTGTACATGCATTGCCTGCCAGCAGACCGAGGGTTCGAAGTGACGGACGATGTAATGGATGGACCGAACTCCGTCATCTTCGACGAAGCCGAGAACAGGCTACATGCTCAGAAGGCAGTAATGGCACTGACTATGGGCGGACGCGCGTAACACAGGGATCTGCTCAAGTCTCCGTGTTGATGGATCCATCAAGCATGGAGGTTCGGCGCGGGTTTACACATTCAAGTAGCTGTTCCTCGATGGCTAGAGGAGGCTAGATTTCGTACAGCCGGTCGTAAGCTTCTGATAGTATCTTAAAGCTATAGTCGGTAACGGCCACTACGTGTTCGGCTCCGTAGAATCCGTCGTTCGTATACGCGGTTCTATGCAAAAACTCATTCCGGGCTGCAGCTCAGTTCTGCTGTAGATGCGTATCTGATGTGCCTCCAAGAGTGTCAGCCCTATTCCATGACCTATTTTGATAGTTCACGACGTATTCGAAGGAGTGCTCGGAAAGGCGATAGGGATAGAGGATGTACGATTGCGCTATGAAAGAGGATACGATGAGGAATAGCTCTATTTTGGAATGATGGCTCAGGCTCTTAGATTTCTTCATCGAAGGTGTGTGGGTATACTGGTGCGAGCAGGCAGACTTGATCTCTAATTTTGGGGGATGGAGAATAATTATAGGAAAGTATTCAGATGACCCTTCGTGTAGCAGATGCAGCGTAAGCATTTTGTTTTGATGATTGCCGTATTATCCTTTGTAATGTTCGGTCTGGTTCTGTTTGGTTATGCGCCTATATCGAGATACGTCATCCTTGATCTTAATCTCTCCCACACTGAGTCTGGATCTATTACTTCGGCTTTCATGCTCACGTTCGCGTTGATGCAGGTGCCTGGCGGGTACTTGGCTGATCGATTCGGTGGAGCTAAGACCCTTCTGATCTTCACGGCAGTGGTCGGTTTGTCTCCTTTCATCTTCATCATAGGGGACAATTTTGTGATGGCACTCGTTTTCAGAGCTCTTGCTGGTGGTGCCTGCGGGGTGACGTTTCCTTCTGCGGTTCGTGTACTCTCATCCTGGTTCTCGGAGAACGAGATTGATTCGGCAATGAGCGTTTTTGGGTTAGGGTATGGTATATCCCAGATCGTTTCTTCGGCGTTTTTACCCTTACTAATTTTGGCAGCCGACTGGAGGCCTCCCCTTATCTTTACCGCGCTATTTTCTCTTCTCGTGATGGCGTTAGCCGTCTTTCCTGCCCGATGGTCTTCTCCGATTGAGTCATCGGTGGACGTGAAGGTTGACGTCAGAGGACTATTTACGCGTAACATGTTCGCTCTAGTTCTTCCTAATTTTGCATCCCTTGCAATAGTAGTGGGTATCTTTGCGTGGACACCAGCCTTTCTTACTTCGATTTTGCATCTGTCCGATGAGTATGCTGGAGCCATTCTGGGTTCTATCGGTGTAGCTACCATGTTGGGTTCCTATGTAGGAGCCATCGCGAATAAATGGGTTGGAAAGCGTCGGACGATTGCCTTGTCCATGATCCTCTTGACGGTTTTTGCTGTGCTATTGGGTACCTCAAATTCGAGTTTGATTGCCGCGATGTGGATTTCAGGCATTGGTTTCGCGGGCATGTTGTTCTTTGCAGCTGACTATAGCTTGATTCCTTACGCATCGAAGCAGGGTCGTTCAGTAGCTGGCATGACTTTTGGTGTTTTCAACATGTTGAGCAACGTAGGGAGTTTTGTCTCCCCGATCATTGTGGGGTATATCCTGGATTCAACCGGGAATTTCTTCTTAGGATTTGCCTCGATAGGATGCATCGGAGTTCTCGGCGTGCTCGGCGCAATAATTCTGCGCACAGATTAGATTTCTCACTTGTTGGGAGTCTTGCTTAGCTCCTCTGGTCAGGTCGGAGATTGGAAGCATCGTGAGGTTCCCACATTGCAAGAAACTTGTCTCATTGGCGGGAATAGCCCCATCGACCTGACAACGTGGAATTTCATGGAAGCATGACCAAACAAGGTTCACGGATGCTCCGATGGGTTATGATCGAAGCAGCTAGCGTCGACGTGAGTCGCGATGACCGAATGCGAACCTTCTACGAACGCGTAAAGCATAGACGGGGCGACCGGAAGGCCATCGTAGCCGTAGCGAACAAGATGCTCAAGATAATCTAGATCATGCTGACCCGAAAGGAATCATACGAAACCAGAAACGAGAAACGTTAGCAGCAAAAACTTAACTCAATCGTAACGTAACAGAAAAATCCACCGGCAACAGATACAACACACATCGAAAACCATCAGCTTTCAGTTGACTGAGAATATTGTGTGACAGTACGTGCCGAGGACTCCACCAGTCGAAGACTTAACGCCGCCAGGTGCGAATGTGGTCGTAGAGTTTGACTCCGATTCGCAATGGTATGCAGCTTCACTTAGCATAGCCGCCGAATGGTTGCGAGGCGGGGAGCGTGTCTCTTACAGCGCTTACTCGCAACCACCCGAAGAGATTCGGTACTCTGGCCATTTTTCACGTACATTACTGTTCGACCTCAGAGTAGATATCGTTCCTCATTACTGAGAGAAAGTTTTCCGTGAAGGTTCAATCTGTCAATTTTTCCTCGAGTTTTCGTCGGAAAATGCTGTGAACGTAAAGCGTTTTCTGCAACAATGAGGAAGCACGGTAATGGAATTGGCAATCGGAACGAATTGGCTGCTCCGTTATTGAGTTCATTCAAAAACTCAGAAGGTTGGGCGCGAGGTCACTATGGGTAAGAAACCCCATCCTCATACGGCCACCCCTTGCTTGGCGTTCCTCAGCAATTGCTTCTTCCAAAGTGTCCATTCTTTCTACGCCTAGTTTTTCGCACATACGGTCATTCAGTCCCTGCGATACGAAGATAAGTTTGAACCTGGCTCTGAATCTTGCGTGATCCATCAGCAGGCCTGCTGCCGCGAGGTCTTTAAATTCCTTGTCTCTGATTCTTCGCTTGATCTCGTTCAGAGGCAATGTTCCTGACTTTTCGAATTCAGGGTGTGGCTGCGCAATGCCTTCTGGGCACGGAGTCACCAATATCATTGTTCCACCTTTCTTCAATGTTTGGAACCCTGCAGCGACTCCCTTCATTGCTTGCCAATAGTCCAGGTCTGCAGGGTGGGAGCTAACAACAACAACGTCCGCTCTCTCTCTTATGCTGGGACAGAAGATCGGCTTCGCACGCTGAATGGCTGCTCGATGGGCCTTCACCACATTGCCGAAAAACAATCCGACAATCTGCTTCTGGACGTTCAAGACAGTATTCACGATCAGATCAAGGCCCACTTTCTTGGCAACTGAATCCATTTCTACCCGGACGGGATTTTCTGGTATGCCCAAACGCTTTTCAGGTGGGATGTAACCAGCGATCAGGTGCATCAGGTCGGTTGTTTCCTCACCGGCGATGCCCGGTAGTAGAATCTTGGATCCCCCACTCCAGCCGGCACAGTCATGTGGCTGTACGTTCCCCAAGCCTATCTTTAGGTCAGATTCCGCGAACTCTCGGTTAATCCAAATCGGGTACCGGGAGCGACTGTCCTGGACCTGAACTAAGTTCTCTTTGGCATGGCAGTCGTGGTTCTCAATCCTGATTGAATCTTGAACATCTCCTCCGAATTTCGACTCTATCTCGCCATTGGTCATTCTTCTGTGAGTACCAAGGGCAATGATAATCTTCATATTGTCATTATGGAGCCCTGCTTCATGAAGTTCTGCAATCAACGGTGGCAGTATCTGTTTAACTGGTGTAATACGAGTTAGATCATCGGCGAGAATGACAACCCTTTTCGACTTCTTTGCCAACTCTCTGATTGGCTGGCTTGCTATGGGTTGTGCTAGCGACCTGTGGATCTCTTTGGCGACATCGGTTACTTGAGGATACTGGGCGGGTTCTAAAATGAAGGCAATGTTTTCTTTGGGAATCGTTATCTGAATCATTGTAGAGCCGTAAGGGAGTCTCACCTCTTTATCCAAGTCTCTCGTGCCCTGCATAACGAGGTTGGGTTAGGCGAGATATTTCCCTATCGTTCAGCGCGACGAGCTTAGTTGTGTAGAAGAGTCGGAAGAAAAAAGCGCAACAGAAAGTGACGATTGATTCCTATCGAAACGATCAGACTCGTGACCGTCAAGGATTGGACGAGGAAATATCTGACCATCGACAATGAGCTACGTGACGCGAACTTAACCGGACCCGGTTGGCCCCATTTGATGCATCATATGAGTCCCTTCGGCCCCATCACCAAATAATCCCAGAGGCTCGTTTAACCAAAGAATAACTACAGGGAGCATGAGGTTAAGATGAATGAGAAGACAATGACCCAACCAAGTCCTCTGGACACTATCAGCAACCTGACTGCCGCCATTAATCGAGGAGATATCGGAGCTATGTTGAAGCTTTTCGAGGAGGACGCGGTTCTGGTGGTTCAGGCCCTAGCTGGACAACCTAGGCAAATCGCTCGAGGCAAGGTTGCTATCCGCGAAGCATACACGGGATTTGTTTCATTAAAGCCCACACTTAACCGACAAGTCCAAGAAATAGTGGAAGCTGGCGGCATTGCCCTTCATTGTTCTAGGTGGACATTGACAGCTACTTCTCCCGACGGTAAGAAATTAGATAGGGCGGGAGCCTCTTCAGACGTACTCCGGAAACAGTCCGATGGACGATGACTTATTTTAATCTACAACCCTTACGGAATAAGCGCAGTGGGCTTCGAATAAGACGAAACAAGAAATCGTCATCTGCTGCGATCGACATGTGGCATGCACTTCACGCTGCCGTGGTTCAATGGAGTGAGGATTAACTGCACGAATTTGCCCTCTAAAGGTATTCGAGCAGGTACTTTTGCCCGGGGTTCTACAGTTCCTGGTTGCCTGCCTTCTTTTCCTCTGATCAGCGAGAAGAATAAAGAAGCGACAAGCAAGATCGCTGATATTCCGAACGCATAACTCTGACCTGAAGGATACCGGTAGCGTAACTAGGTGCAAGCGTACCTGAAAAAGTGCCTATGAACAGTTGGAAAGATGATGCTGGCCGGTATTACTCCCGTGGCAGCTGTCGACGACAACGCAAAACTCATCACCATTCCACTATTCCTGAAAGTGTTCAGCATTCATGAGCTCACACAGTAACGGGCAGGCGGCGAGGAAGCCATAATCGCGCTCGTATTCGCTGGCCAGAACAAACCGCCCCCAACGCCGTAAATGGCTTCTATGATTCCGATCTGAATAAGTGGAGTTGTGGTCGTAAGCCCTCTCAACAGAAACAGGACAACTACATGTGTTGCATGCTCATTTGTTGAGGAGCCATGCAGTTAAGAGCTCTTACGAGCCCTAGCCAAGCCATCCGCGACGAATTCTAATTATGGGTACAAGAAGCTGCGAGTATCTGCTCTGCAGTGGATATTGATCATCCTGCTAAGTCCATGCCTGACTCGTAACCCATCTTTCGAAGGTGTGAATAATGCGATGATCCGTATTGGAATCTGGTGCAGATAATGAGTGGCGCGCTAGAACTGATTGGGAACACTCCTATGGTGAAGCTGAGGAGAGTGGCCTCAGACGTCGATGCAAATGTCTATGTGAAATGTGAATTTCTCAACCCAAGCGGCAGCATCAAGGACAGAATGGCCTTGAGAATGGTCCAGGAGGCTGAGAGGAAGCAAGAGCTGAGGAAAGGTGGGACGATTGTTGACGCGACGAGTGGCAACACAGGACCGGCATTATCCTTTGTAGGGTCCATGAAAGGCTACAAAGTGAAATTACTTATCCCATCCAAATGGGCGGGCGAATACAACCCAGAAAACAGAATCAGAATAATGAAATGTTTCGGAGCAGAGGTTGAAGCGTTCTCGACAAAAGGACACGAGAAGCTCCTTGACGGCCTCTCTCCTAGCGATGCATCAGCTGCCGTGTTCGCAATCGGCATGAAGAAATGCTATGACCTGGAAAAAAGTGATCCATTGATTTGGTGGGCTAACCAAAGCGGCAACCCGGAAAACACTGAAGCTCATAGGCAGACAACGGGAAGAGAAATCCTCGAACAACTGGATAACAAGGTCGATGCCTGGGTAGCTTCAATCGGAACCGGTGGCACCATACTCGGAGTGGCCGAAGCATTGCGAGAGAAGATTGGGCATGTAAAAGTCGTGGGGCTGGAGCCCGAGGATGCCCGAGTTACAGAGTGGTATAGAACTGGCTCGATGAACAAGTACCGAGCAGCGGTCGGACTACCTGCGTCAAAGTCTCTGGTAGAGGTGATGTTGGAGAAAGGCCTGCCTGACGAAGTCTTGACGGTCAAAGATGATGATGCCAGGGAAACTATGAACCGATTGTGCCGTGAGGAAGGGTTGTTCTGCGGCATGTCGTCCGGGGCGAATGTTTACGCTGCTCTGAGGATCGCCAAGAAACTGGGGAGAAGCGCGAACGTAGTGACCGTCCTAGTAGATAGAAGAGAACGCTACTTCCCAGAGCATCCGCGTGAACATTACGTGATCTAACGAGACGTCTACGCTACTTGCTTTCGTTTGCCATGGACCGACCTTAATGTCGCAAACAGATCAGGCTTACGAGTCTCTGTCTCCCGTGCAACCGTGGATTCACCAAAGGATGAATGGCAACATGCCTTTGAGAAGCAAGGCTAACATCGCGGAAATAGTCGAACTGAGTAACCTCTTGTCCAGTGTTGTCACGCGAGTCAAAAACGCTTCCGCCGTTTCGCTCAGCCGACTCTGAGGGTGTAAAGCTCTAAACCTCGACCCATTCCTTACTTGAATAAGTCAGGAATTGTAGGTCGAGATTTTGTCGGCGTCTGAGTCGGTTCTTCGGGGTGGGAGAGTTGAATATCCTCCTGAGTTGAAGCGGATGCTGAAGCGTGCCCTTGAAGATCCGGAGGGATTTTGGGGCGATGCAGCGAAGGATTTACACTGGTTCAAGCGCTGGGACCGCGTATTTGAATGGAATTATCCGAATTTTTCTTGGTACAGAGGAGCAACTACAAATCTAGCTTACAACTGCTTAGAACGCAACATCGATAACGGAAGAGGCAATCACCCTGCCATAATATGGGAGAACGGCGAAGGTTTCCCTTCGCGCTCCCTAACCTACGGCCAACTGTTGGATGAAGTCAAACGATTCGCCGATGGGCTGAAGGCGCTTGGAGTCAACCGAGGTGACAGAGTAACCATCTACATGCCCATGGTGCCTGAGGCTGCGATCGCAATGCTGGCAACGACACGAATCGGTGCTATACATTCAGTTGTCTTTGGAGGCTTCGGTTACGGAGCCTTATCGGACAGATTAGTCGACGCAGGTTCCACCGTTCTCGTTACAGCGGACGTTGGCTACAGACGAGGAAGCCCAATTAAACTCAAGGAAGTTGTCGATGAGACCCTCAGAACCAGCGCGACCAAGATACGAAAAGTCATAGTACTGAACCGAGCTGAGAACGCCTTGCCAATGGTCTCAGGGAGAGACATCCTATGGCAAGACGCGTTGGAGCAAGGGAAAGGAGTTGATGCTCAAGTCGAGAAAGTGAATGCTGAAGAACCAGCCTTCATCCTCTACACATCTGGAACCATGGCTAAACCAAAGGGCACCGTTCAGCCCCACGGGAGCTACCAAGTTTACATCCACGCCATGGGCAAATGGGTCTACAACATGGACGAGACCGACATTTGGTGGTCCACCTCCGACATCGGCTGGATCGTCGGCCACAGCTACGTCGTGTACGCACCATTACTCTTCGGCTGCACGACGATCATGTATGAGGGACTACCCGACCACCCATCACCCGACATATGGTGGCAGATAATCGAAAGCAACAAGGTATCGAGGTTCTGGATCTCACCCACGGGCGTTCGCGCCCTTATGAAATACGGGGACGACTACCCGAAGAAACACGACCTAAGCTCACTCAAACTCGTCGCATGCGCCGGTGAAGTGCTCAATCCACCAGCATGGGAATGGCTCCAGAAGAAAGTGCTCGCGAACAGAATACCCGTAATCGATCATATGTGGCAGACGGAAACAAGCGGCCCACTGGTCGGAAATCCCAGTGGGATAGCATTGCTGCCAATAAAACCCGGTTCAGCAGCAATCCCACTCCCAGGAGTAGACGCAGAAATTGTCGACGACGAAGGAAAACCAGTTGCACCCGGAATCGAAGGAACCTTCGTCCTGAAGAAACCTTTCCCAGGGTTAACCCCAACCTTATGGCACGACCACGAACGATACGTGGAAAGCTACTGGAACAGATTCCCAGGCCTCTATACGACTGGGGACGCCGCAATGAAAGACGAGGACGGCTACATTTGGTTCCTAGGCCGAGTTGACGAGGTCATCAAAATCTCCGCACACAGGATCGGAACAATCGAAATTGAAAGCGCCCTGCTTCAAGACTCGAACGTGGCTGAAACAGCAGTTGTAGGACGCCCCGACCCTCTCAGAGGAGAGACAGCATGTGCATTCGTTGTTCTGAAAGGAAACACAAATGCAACGGACGACCTGAAGCAGACCTTGAGAAACCTCGTCAGAAAGACACTCGGACCCATAGTCGTCATTAGCGACATTCACTTCGTAAACAAACTACCCAAAACGCGAAGCGGTAAGATCATGCGACGCCTGATCAAGGCGATCATTTCAAACAAACCCCTTGGAGACTACTCAACGATCGAAGATGAATCCTCAATAGACGAACTCAAGAAAGCTACCCTGAATTCACCCAACCGACCATAATTCAACTAATTCACATCTCACTTAGTAATTTTTCAACCGACAACTTCACGTTATCGTCCAAGCCTAACGATACTGTAATTCGTAAATGAACGAGGAACCGCAGTGACAGGGTCTGCCGCCGCCTGTTCTAATTAAGGTTGAAACACTTCGACACGATTATTGGCATTGTCGACTACGTACACGTTCCCCGACGAATCAACAACAACACCTGTTGGGTTGACAAATTGACCGATACCGCCACCCTGCAAACCAAACTGACTCAGATAGGTTCCGGAGGTAGTGAACACCTCAACCCGATTATTGCCAGAGTCAGTCACGTAGATGCGACCTGAAGAATCTACGGCGATACCGTATGGGGCCGTGAACTGGCCGTTACCCGAACCAACCGATCCCCACTGCGTTACGTAAGTTCCGCTGCTTGTAAATTCTTCAACACGATGATTTCCGTAGTCGACTACGTATATGTTCCCTGATGAGGGATCAATAGCAATTCCAGTAACGCCGCTGAATTGGCCGTTGCCGGACCCTGACGATCCAAACTGGCTAAGGTAAGTTCCGGAATTCGCAAACTCCTGCACACGATTAGTCCCCTGGTCGGCAACGTACACGTTACCTGACGAATCAACGGCAATACCAGTTGGGTTTTCTAATTGACCGTTGCCCGAACCCAACGATCCAAATTGACTAAGGTAGGTTCCGGAACTCGTAAACCTCTCCACGCGATGATTGTTGCTATCGACTACGTACACGTTTCCGGATAAATCCACAGCGATACCGGTTGGCTCACTGAATTGACCGTTACCGGAACCGAACGATCCCCATTGAGTAATGTAGTTGCCAGATCTGTCGAACTTCTCTACACGAGCGTTGTCGGAGTCTGTCACGTAAATGTTCCCTGAAGAATCAACAGTGATGAAATGTGGATTCTTGAATTGGCCGTTCCCCGAACCGGGCGAACCAAACGCGAATGAGAACGTGTTAGAAGCCTGGGCAACGTAGTAGGCGGTCACCGTCTCGGAGTATGTCGGGACAGTGTACGTGAACGATGCCGCGTTGGTCGTCCCGATGCTTGACGACTGCCAGTAGCTGAACTGAGCCTGGCATCCTGAAACCCCACAGTACTGGTTTGCGGTCAAGGTGTGCGTATTGCCCGTGACCCAGGTGAATGTTTGCGGCGTGGTGATCTGGGTTCCGTCAACGTATATCGAGTTCAGCCCAGATGAGATGGAAGCTATGGTGATGGAAACCGTGTTTTGTGGTACTTGGTATACTGCGCTAACCGTTTCCGAGAAGGATGGGACTGTGTAGGTTATGGCTTGTGAATACACTGTTCCGATGCTTGGAGAAGCCCAGTATAGGAATGTTGCTTGGCAGTTGTAGTTGCATGGCGGGTTGAATGCCGCAGAGAGGCTGTGCGTTGTTCCTGGAGTCCAAGTGTAGGTCTGCGGAGTGATTATGGACGAACCGTCAACCTGTACTATGCCGCTGGTCGAAGGGCCGGACTCGACAGTTATCTGCACCGTGCTTGTCGGCGCGAAGGTCGCAGTTTCCGTGATCGGGCCATCCATAGTGACCGTGGCTGAGGGCGAAGTGCCGCTAAACGAGCCTGAACCAGAACCCGTCCATGAGACGAAAGTGAAGCCGCTGTTGGGCAAGGCTAGTATCGCTATCACGGCGTTGGAAGTCTGATATCCAGTAGGCGGAGCAACTGTGCCTCCCGCATTGGATTGGATCGTTAGCAGATACTGCTGCTGATAAGTCGTACCAGTAAAGGTCGTGCCGGTGGCAGTCGTACCTGTAGCAGTAGTACCGGTCGCGGTTGTACCTGTGGCGGTCGTACCAGTAGCTGTCGTAATTATCGTAGTCGTGGGAGAAGTTTCAGTAGTTGAAACAGTTGTACCGGTAGCAGTAGTACCTGAAGCGGTTGTACCCGTAGCGGTTGTACCCGTAGCGGTTGTACCCGTAGCGGTTGTACCCGTAGCGGTTGTGCCTGTTTCAGTCGTACCAGTGGCAGTAGTTGGATCAGTTGTAGCAGTCGTGCCGGTCGCGGTCGTACCGGTAGCAGTAGTACCTGAAGCGGTTGTACCCGTAGCTGTCGTAGTGGTTGGAGTTGTTTCAGTCGTTGTAGCCGTCACGGTCGTACCTGACGCGGTCGTACCCGTTTCAGTTGTTGAAGTAATTGTGGCCGTAGTAGTTGAACCCGTTGTAGTAGTCGTAGTAGCGGTTGCACCCGTAGCAGTCGTGCCCGTAGCGGTGGTACCCGTTTCAGTCGCTCCAGTAGCTGTCGTAATTGTCGAGGGCGTTGGAGTGGTTTCGGTAGTTGAAACAGTTGCACCCGTAGCAGTCGTACCCGGAGCAGTTGTGCCGGTGGCGGTCGTGCCTGTAGCGGTCGCACCAGTAGCTGTAGTAATTATCGAAGGCGTGGACGCTGTTGTACCCATAGCCGTTGTACCCATAGCCGTTGTACCCATAGCAACAGCACCAGTCGCGGTTGTACCCATAGCGCTGGTACCCGTTTCAGTCGTACCATTAGCAATTTGAAACGGAGAGATTTGCGCAAAGATATGCGACAGAGTTGCGCCATAGACGGGTTGAGACACGTACGGAGAAGCCTGGGCAAGCGCCATGATAGACACCGCTATCAAGAGGATGGTCGCCCATCGCTCACGCGTGAACCAAATTCTGCCCATTGCTAACACATCATTACCACGTGATGCAATGAAGGTGCTGCCCGTCGTTGACTTTCATGGCAGAGCCTCGTTTCGCGTTGGTGTTGAGAGTGCCCGTGTCGTCGAAGGTAACCCCCACTGACTCTGGTCCAGCAAACGTGGACCCACAATCGTAAAACCCACTATAACGTTGCATTTGTTGGTAGGGCCACGGCTCCGCTCCTCCCGTCATCACTCCAGCAGAGCCGACTCGTCTTCGGGAATATGTGCGTTCGTTGATCGATTCTAAAAATGGGAGGTTTAGTGAGTGGTAGCCTAGCATTGAATGTCAGTTGCTTTAGCGATGGTTACAACCGCTCGAGTTGTAACAGTGGTGGTTGTTATTGTTGTTGTAGTATCCGCCGCTGTAGTGGTAGTTTCCGCCGTTGTAATAGTAATGATAGTGGTAGCTTGGATAGCTCGGGTAGCTATGGTAGCTCGGATAGGTCGGGTTGGTTGGGTAGGTTGGGTAGGTTGGGTAGGTTGGGTAGCTCGGATAGCTGGGGTAGGTCTGGTATGTTGGGCTAATCACGTAGCTTTCTGACGCTACTGCTAACGGTTGGCCGCCGTAGTATTGCTGATAGTATCCAGATTGGGCATTGTAGATTGAGACTGAGAACTGCACGGTTTGTGCTGATACTGGGAGGGTAAACTGGAGCTGCCCGCTGAAACTGTTCCCG